>JADMIO011288065.1_pt1 | contig 110630 bp, 76 predicted proteins | sample 8958161 | NCBI WGS metagenome assembly JADMIO01 (sample SAMN16585339, study PRJNA669376) | soil metagenome | isolation source: Crop rotation soil | place: USA: Cullars Rotation, Alabama | collected 2011 | reverse complement strand
GCGACAACTTGTCCACGTGGAATTCTAAGCTTAGGATCCCAATGTGCTGGAAAGTTTGGGTTAGCGGCCCTTGAAGCTATGGCCTGCGAAGTGCCGGTAGTTTCCACCAATGCCGGTGGTATTCCGGAAATTAATATAGATGGCGTTACTGGTTTTATGAGTAAGGTAGGAGATATAGACGGTATGGCGGCTAATACCCTTAAACTGCTGAAAAACGATGAGATGCTGACAAAATTTAAAAAACAGGCACTGGAGCAGGCTACAAAGTTCGATTTGGGAGCCATTTTGCCTTACTATGAAAAATACTATGTGGAGGTGCTGAAAAATGCTTCGGCTGTGGTTGTGTAATAGCGTGGACATTGGGTGAATATATCAACGCTTCTGAATCGTTACTTAATCTGAATTTCGTTATCATAAATTACGGTTTGTAATGCGCTATTTCCTTTTGGCCTTCTTTAGTATTTATACCTCATTATTATTTGCCCAACAGGCAGATTATAATACGCGGGTAAATAATTATATACAACAGTATAAGGATATTGCCATTGAAGAAATGAACCGGGTACATATACCTGCAAGTATTACACTGGCGCAAGGCATCCTTGAATCTGATGCGGGTCAAAGCCCGCTGGCAACAGATGCCAATAATCATTTCGGAATTAAATGTCATGAGAATTGGAATGGCGGCAGTTACCGCATGGATGATGATGAGAGAGATGAATGTTTTAGAAAATACGCTTCGGCACAAGAATCCTATAAAGATCACTCCGACTTCCTGCGTAACCGTGACAGGTATTCATTTCTTTTTAAGTATGATGCCAACGATTATAAAGACTGGGCCTTTGGTTTAAAGAAGGCAGGCTATGCCACCAACCCGCACTATGCGCAACTCCTCATCAATAACATAGAAAAATATAAGTTGTATGAGTTTGATAAACCGGCAATAGATAATCCTGTAAAGGATACTATTACACCTGCTATTGCAGCTGCTCCTGCAACAAAGGATTCTCTTTACTTACCCAAAGCAGATGATATCGGGGCGCGTATTTTTTATGTTAATCGTGTAAGGGCTGTAAAGCTGTTGCCCGGAGAAACACTGGAGCAAGTCGGTAAAAGATTTGATATAGGCCTTAGAAGGGTTTTAAAATATAATGACTGGACAGTAACCCACAAGGAGCCGGCAGGTTCAATTATATACCTGCAACCCAAACGCCGCGGGGGCGACAGCCTGTATCACCTGGTACAGAATAACGAAACCATGCATGATATTGCCCAGCAACATGCCATAACATTGGAAAGCCTGTATCATTTTAACAGGATGGAAGATGGCACAGAGCCGGCTAACGGCGAAGTAATTTACCTGCAGGGAGAGCGTAATACCAAAATAAAGCTGAGGCAGAAAGAAGAGCCAAAGGAACAGGTAGTAATTGAACCGTTACAGGTGCCTGAGCAACCCGTAGATTCCAGCGCGAATTATATCACCATACCGGAGGACTATAAATTTTATACAGTAAAACCCGGTGACACCCTGTACAGCATTGCAAAAGCCTACCGGATGAATATAGAACGGTTGAAAGAAATGAATAAGCTGTATTCTGATGTGATATCATCAGGAATGAGGCTGAAGGTTTCGGAGTAGGTCCCTAACTCCTAATGGGGAATCGCATTTAACTTTCGATTTCACCTTAAATGAAGTTTAAAGGTTATTCTTTAGGGTTATTTTTATCTGCCGATATGAAAGCTAAAACCGTAACCCTGCACAGCAAAAAGTTTAAGCAATATATTTTGCATGAAAATATCAACGCAGGGGTTAAAAAAATCGCGCGTAAAATAAATAAGGACTACAAGGATAGGAACCCGGTGTTCCTTTCGGTGTTGAACGGGGCATTTATGTTTACAGCTGATTTGATGAAAGAAATAAAAGTAAGCTCTGAAATATCATTTGTAAAGCTGGCCTCTTACAAGGGCACGCAATCCGGCGGGAATGTAAGGACGCTGATAGGACTGGATTTAATATTAAAGGGCCGCCATGTAATAATTGTAGAAGACATTGTGGATTCAGGCAAAACTATAACGGAGTTCATTCCTGTATTAAAAGCGCAAAGCCCTGCCAGTATTGAAGTAGCCGCCATTTTTATAAAGCCCGATGCTATTAAGCATCATGTACATGTAAAATATACGGGCATAAAAATTCCTAACGATTTTATTGTAGGATATGGACTGGATTATGACGGGCTGGGAAGAAACCTGAAAGATGTATATAAAATAGTATCCCGCTAATCTCTTATGGCCTTTCCTTACCTTTGGGATGCAAACACTCATTCATGATTCGATACGATAAAGTACTGATTCTAGCACCGCATACCGATGATGGAGAACTGGGTTGTGGTGGAACTATTGCAAAATTCCTGGCGGAAGGCAAAGAAGTTTTCTATTCCGCTTTCTCGTTGTGCCGTCGTTCACTGGAGCCCGGCCTGGCACCTGATACGTTGGAGATAGAAGTAAAAGCTGCCACTAAGGTGCTCGGCATTCAACCTTCTAACCTGAAACTATTTGATTATGATGTGCGGAATTTTTACGCCAATCGACAGGAGATACTGGAAGACTTGGTAAGATTGAAAAAAGAAATAAAACCATACCTTGTTTTTGCTCCAAGCTCTACCGACCTGCACCAGGACCACCAGGTAATACATAACGAGGCATTGCGTGCTTTTAAGGATGTATCAATATTGGGATATGAATTGCCCTGGAACAACTTATCCATTAAAACGAATTGCTTTATAACCCTGGAAGAAAAACATGTAGTAAAAAAATCTGAAGCTTTGAAGGAATATAAATCGCAGGCACACCGGAAATATTGTAACGAAAATTTTATCCGCTCCCTCGCTACCGCCCGCGGCGTACAGGCTGGTGTTGATTTTGCGGAAGCTTTTGAAGTAATGAAAATTGTGGGGTAAACAATGAAGATAACATGGGTAAATCATGCGTCGTTTATCTTTGAGTATGACAATATAAAACTCATTACCGACCCCTGGCTCGAAGGAACCGCTTTCGATAATGGCTGGTCGCTGTTATCGAAAACACAGTTAAAGTATGAGGACTTTGCTTCTATAACCCATATCTGGTTTTCACACGAGCACCCCGACCATTTTAGTCCGCCTAATATTGGTAAGATACCACCTGGAATTAAAAAGAACATTACGGTTCTGTTTCAAAATACTATTGACCGCAAGGTGGCCAAATACTGCCAGAAGGAAGGCTTTAAGGAAATTATAGAAATGCAGGAGGACACCTATTATAAACTATCTGACAAGGTGGAAGTGTTATGTAATCCCTTTACCGATGGTGATTCATACCTTTATATTAAAACGGATACCACCGGCCTGCTGAATATAAATGATTGTCTTATTGATAGCCTGGAAACTGCAAAATCGGTGCAGGCGCGAGTAGGTAAAACGGATATTCTTTTTACGCAGTTTTGTTATGCTAATAAGGTTGGCAACAAGGATGATGTTACGTTGCGGGTAAAAGCATCTGCTGAAAAGCTTCAGCGGATTAAATACCAGGACCAGGTTTTTAATCCCTCAGTTATTATTCCGTTTGCCAGTTATGTTTACTTCAGTCATGAAGAGAATTTTTATATGAATAACGGCTTCAACAAAGTAGGAGCTGTTTATGATTTTATACGGAATGAACTTAAAAAGGAATGTGTAGTGCTATACCCGGGAGAAGAGTGGGAGACAGGTATTACTCATGCAAGCGGACAATCTATTAATAAATATGAAGCGGATTATAGCAAGATGGCTATTGCCGGGCGAACGGAAACCATTGAGGAATTAAAACTGAAGGAGCAATCTGTCAAGTTTGTCGCTATGCTGAAAAAACAAAACACTTCCGGGTGGTTAAATTTCCTGGCACCGATGAAGGTTTTTATAACGGATTATAATAAATCTTTCTCTTTCTCAATAAAGCATGGTTTGTATGGTACCAATGAGCAGGAAATTAACTGTGATTTGAGCCTTAGCTCGGAGGCTTTATTTTATGCGTTTAAATTTTTATGGGGCGGAGATACCCTGCAGGTAAATGCAAGGTTCCAGGTACCGGCCAATGGAATGTATTTAAGAGCAAGGCAATACTTTACTATATCATCCCTTAACAACAGGGGCATCAGTATTAAGCCATCGGAGATATTTGATTTTATAAGAAATGTTCAGACCAATAAAATAAAAAGGCTGTTCAGGAGTAGTAAAGTTTCCTAGTATCTCATATTCATAAGCGTATAAAGCTCCAGGTAGCTGAAGGCTTTATTAGAGCTTAATTTACCGGGCAATATTATATTTTCTTTCACCAGGTAGTTCTCAGCTTGTTTTATCATATCACTCACCCACGGAATATTGGCCCAGCTTTCCTGCGGCGGCTGGAAACCATACTTATTTACGCGCCATGAAATTTCAGGAGGGAGAATGTCTTCAAAAGAACGGCGGAGAATATATTTTGTCCAGCCATCTTTTATTTTTAAATCCGGAGGAAGGGAAAAAAGAAATTCAACCAACTCATGGTTTAAAAATGGAAGACGTACTTCCCGCGAATGTGCCATAGAGTTTTTATCGGCAAGCCGCAAAAGTTTTTCGAGACCATAAATATTGGTGAAGTAATCAAGCGTTTCATTAAGGTTAAGAAAATACTGGAAAGGAGGTGTTTGATTGATATTCCTGGAAAAAGAGGGGTTTATAAAATGCTGGTAGGAAGGTTTGAAAATACTTCTCCGGAGTGAACCCATTAATTTAAGCAGCGTTGGAAACTGTGCTTCCATCTTAAACCTAAAATCAGAATCGAAATCTTTTTTATATAATCTTTTATAGGCAGCTATTTCATTACCAGCCGCAGCAGGATTACGCTTCAGCAGCTCAATAAAATACGGGCGGAAAAAATGAGAATAGCCGGCCAGGATTTCATCTGCACCCTGCCCATCCAATAATACCGTTACGCCGGTTTCTTTTGCCAGTCGCATTACCGTATACTGCGCCATAGCGCTCAGGCCGCCGATAGGTTCTTCCTGGTGATACATCAGGTCCTTGAAATCTTTCTCTATATTTTTTTCGTCAATCCAAACCTGGTGATTTTGAACACCAGTTTTATTAATTACATACTCAATATACCTGCCTTCATCAAAATCCTGGTCAAAGAACCGGGCAGAAAAAGTGTGAACAGAAGAGCTTCTTGAATCGCGCAGGTAATTTATAGAACAGGCAATAGTTGAAGAGTCCAGCCCACCGCTGAGGCTGATGCCAACAGGAACATCGCTTCTAAGCCGCCTTTTTACTGACGAAATAAAAATATCCCTGAATTTATCAAAAGCTTCTTTTGGCTTGATGGAAGAAGTTCCTAATGGCTTTGATAAGCTCCAGTATCTTTTTTTATTTACAGAGCCATCGGGTTTTACCAGCAGGTAATGGGCTGCTTCAAGACGGAAAATGTTTTTATAAAAAGTTTGATTTTTCTGAGCGGGATTTTCCAGCAATTCAAATACGAGGAAATTGTACACCATCAGTTCATCCATTGTATTCGGAACGCCGGTATGAAAAAAGGATTTCATTTCCGAGGCAAAGGAGAAGGAGCCATTATGATGGTAGTAATAGAATGGCTTTTCGCCAAAGCGGTCGCGGGCGCAAAACATCTCACCTGTTTCAGCATCATAGATAGAAAAAGCAAACATTCCATCTATATATGGAAACATTTCTGTTCCAAATTCTGCATAAGCCGCCAGCAGGACTTCTGTATCCGATTGGGTTTTAATGGTATGGCCCTTTTTAGTCAACAACTCGCGCAACTCAATATAGTTGTATAGCTCGCCGTTAAAAACTATCGTGTATCGGTTACCATAATGCATTGGCTGGGCGGCTTCCTGCATAAGGTCTATTATAGAAAGACGGCGATGCCCAAAAGCTACATTACCAGCCGTGTTTTTCCAATAACCGCTGCTTTCCGGCCCGCGGTGGACTAAGGCATCCGTCATTTTCCTGACAACTCCTTCATCTACCTGTTCCCTGAAATTATATACCCCCGCTATGCCGCACATAGAGCTTTCCTATCTTTGCCCCGCCTTTTAATGATTGTGTGTGAAATAATTAAAGAATAATACACCCGTATTAACGAGGCATAAAATTTTTAACTACAAAGACAAAATTAATTTATTTAAATTATAAAAAATTAACTGTTCGACGGAAATACAGGCATGAAAACTCTGAAAATAGCGATGCTGGCCGATAATGAGTTTGTGATGGATAAAAGAATTTATCGCGAAGCAAAAGCCTTATCCGGCGCGGGATATGACCTGGTATTATTTGCCGAGAGACGAAATGATTTGCCTGACAATGAAGTAACAGATGGAATAGTAGTAAAGAGAATTTTTGATAAACGACTATTTGATATTAAGCAATCTTCTTACTTAAAAACAAAAGCGAAAGAAGTAGCGGCTTTTGCGCCGGATGTGGTTCATTGCCACGACTGGATTATGTTACATATCGGTGTACTGGTTAAGAAAATATTGCCGGGGGTAAAAATTATTTACGATTCGCATGAGCTTTTTTCTTCCTGGCCCATCCATTATTCATCAACACGGTTAGATATACGACTTAAAACATGGCTGGTACGGAAATATGAAATATGGAGAGAGAGGAGAGATGCCAAAGAAATTGACTGGCTTATAACTGTGAGCCAATCCATAGCAGGGTACCTGCGGAATTACTTAAAGCTTTATCATAATCCTATATTGGTTAGGAATTTTGCCGATACGGAGCAGGTTACGGAAAGAAGTGATTATGTAAGAAGGCATTTCAATATTCCGGCCAGCACCAAGGTGGTGGTATTGTTTGCCTATCTCATCTACAGGAAAAAAAGAAATATTGAAACTGTTATACAGCAGTTGGGAGACAGGAAAAATATCGTGCTTGTTATATTCTGCAAAACAGGCGGGCATAAAGATTACTTTGTTAACCTCGTAAAAAAACAAGGGTATTCTAATATTTACTTTCATGAGGCGATACCTCATCATGATATTGTAAATACATTGGCTTCCTGCGATGTAGGTGTAATACCCACGTGGAATAAAAAACACTTATCCTATTGGTTAGGCCTGGAGAATAAATTATTTCACTATGTAATGTCGGAGTTGCCTGTACTTTGCTCGGCCACTCCTGAACATAAACTTATAGTTGAACAGTATAAAATTGGTGTTTGTGCTGATGGTGATAAGGAAGATGATTATTACAAGGCCCTGGAGAAAATACTTGCTGACTATTCTTTTTATAAACAAAATGTAATAAGAGCAAAAAGTGAACTGTGCTGGGAAAAAGAACAGGAAAAACTATTGTTCCTTTACAATAACCTGTAATGCTTATTTTAAAGCCTGATTTTTACAGTAGAAATGACAGAAGAGAAGATTAAGATTGCAATGCTCCTTGATAATAACGGGGAGTATGATAACAGGGTTTACCTGGAGGCGAGAACGCTGGCATCCCAATATGATTTAACTCTTTTTACGGGTAAGGCGGCTCATCTTCCCGCCAGTGAAGAGAAAGACGGGATTAAAATAAGGAGAATGTTTAACCCCGATGATTTCAGGTATGCCAACAGGAAGAAGCTTCTTGAATATGCCGGGTATTTTATAGAACAAGGTTTTACAATTATTCATTGTCATGATTATCTTATGCTGGAAGTAGGAGCTGAGATAAAAAAGAGAGATAAAAGCGTAAAACTTATTTATGACTCTCATGAAGTATTTCATTCATGGCCGGTAAGTACCGCGGGGAGCAGCTTTATAAATAAGATAAAATCATTAGTTGTATGGCAATTAAGATTAAGGGCGGAAAAAAAAAATACGGAAGAAGTAGATTGTCTTATAACCGTTAATTCTTCTGTAGCAAAAATTTTAGAGAGGTATTTTAAATTAAAAAGTAAGGCGCAGGTAATCAGGACCATACCGTATTACCAACAGTTTTCTACAGGGCAAAACCTGTTGAGGAATAATTTAAAAATATCGACAGACTCTAAAATATTAGTGTTTATCGGGATGAAAATTTTTGCTAAAACGTTGAATATAGAAAAAGTTATAGATGAAATAGGCAATAAGCCCGGTATCAGTATTGTATTTATTGGTGGAGATGATCCCAATAAAGAGTTTTTTAAAGATTATGTGGTTCAGCATCATTACACCAATATTTACTTTCATCCCCTCATTCCTACTCAGCAAATTCCTTCCTATTTATGTGATTGTAATGTGGGGTTAGTGCCCACATGGAATAAGAAGGACCTATCCTACTGGTATGCACTGGATAATAAACTGTTTAATTACATATCGGCAGGCATACCGGTGCTTGCCACCGCGCAACCCGAGTATAAAACTCTTGTTGAAGAATATAACATTGGGGTTTGTGTAAATCCCGATGAATCATCTACAGCTTACTATGATGGCATGGAGAAAATTCTTGGGAGTTATACTTCTTATAAAGAAAATGCAATGAAGGCAAGAGAACTGCTTAATTGGGAAAACGAATCAAAAAAATTACTGGAGTTATATCAACAGCTTGTACCGGCCCGGTAAAAGCTATTTATTAGTTACATGTAGCTCGTTTTAAGAGGCAAAATTTATTATTATTACACATCCAATGACATCCAATGAAAAAAATCATTATTATCTTAATTATAACAGGCATTATAGCAGCCGGAGCCGGAACTGCGTACTATTATTTTAAGGGAACGGATAAGCACCTGCAATTAATTCCTCAAAATGCGATGCTTATTGGAACTATTGACTACCTGAGTCTTACTTCGAAAGCAGATATGCAGAAATTGCAGGGGATGGAATTTTTTAAGGATTTTGTAGCAAAGATTAAAACAGAAGGGCAGAAACAGGAGGGCGATAAATGGGCCGAAGTGCTTAAAAGCCCGCTCTCTTCGGGAATTAACTTATTATCTGACATTTATTTTTTTACTGTGAGGTATGGAGGTAAAAATGTGATGGCAGTAGATATTGATATAAGAGATGAAAACCGCTTTATGGATTTTTTAAAAAAGGTAATGCCAGATAGCCTGAAGGTATCCACCGGTAAAAATTTTAAAGCGATATATAACACCTCGTGGGGTATGGCGTGGAATTCACACGGGCTTTTAATAGCCTCCATGGAATACCAGGGTGACAGTTTACTATCAAAGTTTTTTGAAGATTGTTTTAATCGCCCCAGGCAGCAGAGCATAATGAACAATAAATTCTTCAGGGAGTTTGAAGCGAGTAAAAAGGACATCAGCTTGTTTGTTAACATGGGAGAATATTACAGGTACAATTATCCTGCAGAAATTGCCACTATGACGGCTCCCGTTTCAAAATGGCTGGAAGAAACTTATTTCATAGTGAATACAACATTTGAAAATAATCGAGTTCATACCACATGGGATATGAAGAATAGTAACGGCGAGACAGATAAAATAAATTATTTGAAGGATAAAGGGCTGCCTTCCGATATACTGGGCATGATAACATTGAAAGAAACATATATCCTGTTATCAGCTTCTATAAGCCCGAAAAAAATATTGTCTTTAATGGATGAGATTGCTTTTTTAAAAAACGGTAAAGAGGAGTTTGCTATGCAGAATGGATTAACTCCGAAGGATCTTGAAACAATTTTTGACGGGGACATTGTTTTTTCATTGAATGATTTTTTACCGGCTCAATCACCAGCTAATGCAGGGGAGCCTAATCCTTATTATACAGAGAATGTTTTTCCGCATGCTTGTTTCTCAGTTAATTTTTCTTCGGGTAATAAAGCTGCTGTAAAAAAGTTATTGACTGATAAAATGATGTTACGCACTGATAATATATATACTGTTTCATTGGATAAGAACTATACCCTTTACCTTGCTGAGAATAAAACGGGATTTACTTTTACTGACGATTCTTTATTGGCCAAGAGTGTGTCGGCTAATAAACTTTCCAATGTATTGAAAAAGGACTTGAGTGAGAACATGTGTAATTACCCCGCCTGTTCATATATTGACCTTAACTTTTCAGAATATCCCCTTCCATTACGCAACTATGTATCAAAAATGACAGGAGAAAGTTTTTATAACCGTTTTATGACCTACACCCGCATATTAAAAGATATCAGGGCGTATGGCAAATTTTCAAATGGAGAAATAAATCTTGACCTTACCGACGGGCCGGGCAACAGCTTGTATCGCTTAATTGCACAGGGAGATGAGCTATATAAAACAGGGAGAATAGGCAATCCTTTGTAAATGAAGATCGCTTTTCAAAATATTATTCCGTCCTTCCTTTCGGGGAGCTCACAATTACCATCCGAAGTCTGGGGAAAGGAATATATTTTTTCGGAAGGAGAAAAAATCCTGGTAAGTGCACAATCAGGTAAAGGAAAATCTACCTTACTTGCCTGCCTTTTTGGTGCTCGCAATTCTTATTCAGGCAATATATTTTTTGATGATAAAAATATAAGGGAATTAAACCTGTATGAATGGTCTAACCTGCGGAAAACAAAACTTTCTATTGTATTCCAGGAGCTACGGCTATTTGATGATTTAACCGTCAAAGAAAATATAGACCTTAAGCTCAAGCATTCATCTGCCAATTTTAATGAGGCTATGAATATGCTGGCAATGGTAGGAATTGAATCATTTGTTAATAAACCGTGCCGGCAACTTTCCATGGGTCAACGTCAGCGGGTAGCTATTGTAAGAAGCCTGCTACAGCCTTTTGAATGGCTGCTTATGGATGAACCGTTTAGCCACCTGGATGATATGAATGCCACCCGCTGCCTGCAAGTGGTAGAAGAAGTAGCTGCAAAAAACAGGGCCGGGTATATACTCACCACTCTTGGCAATAGCCAGTTCCCTTTAACAGCGGGAAAAACTTTTAATAAAACATTGAACCTGTAATGCATCTTCGTCATATCATATCAAAGCATAGCAGGAAGTGGCAGGTGGGGTTAATTGTAGCGGGTGCTTTTATGGGGCTGCTTCTTACCTGGTTGCCTTTGCAATTATACTTTGATATCTCAGGTACTTTATCCCGGCAAAAAGATCTTCTCGGCAATAACTATTTTATTATTAATAAACCTGTTTCTGTTTTTAATACGCTGGGGTTGCCAACTCCCCGGTTTAATGCCAATGAAATAAATGATATGGGAAAGCAACCCTTTATTTCCAGGGCAGCATTTTTTACGGTAAACAGGTTTAAGGCTACTGTGAGTGCCGGCATTCCCAATACTGATATACACTTGCTAACGGATATTTTTTTTGAGGCTGTACCCGATGGATTTATTGATGAGTTGCCGCCGGGTTTCCGTTGGCGTAAAGATGATGCAGAGGTGCCGGTAATAGTTCCGGCAGATTATTTCAACCTGTATAATTTTGGTTTTGCGGCAGGACAGGGACTGCCTCCTATTTCTCATTCGGCGGCAAGCCTCATTAGCTTTAACATTAACATACTCTCTGCCCATTCTACGGCAACGTTTACCGGCAGGATAACAGGTTTTTCAGGCAGGATTAACAGCATATTAATACCGCAGTCGTTTATGGATTACGCCAATAAAACTTTTGCTGCCGAAGAAGAAAGCCGGCCTTCCCGCCTTATTGCCGAAGTAAAAGATGAAGCGGCATTTGCAAAATATATTCAGCAAAAAGGGTATGAAACTAATAACGAAGAGTTGCGTTCCGGTAAAGTAAAAGCGCTCTCCAAAACTATTATGCAGGTGGTGCTATTACTGGGTCTGTTGATAGTGCTGTTATCGTTGGGGTCTTTTATCCAATTCTCCGATTTGTTAGTTGCCCGTGCTGAATACGAAATTCAAACCTTGAATTATCTTGGATACTATTACACAACCATCGCCCAGGTTTTTTTCCGGTACATGGCATTGTTAATATTAGCAGCCACATTACTGACATTGATGGTTGGATTAATAGCAAGACATTTTATTTTGTTGCGATTCGGTAATTTCTTTGAAGAACCTGTTTCATTTAATGCTGAAGCGCTGCTTATATTATTTGCAGTGGAAGTATTATACCTGCTCATAAATTATTTAAACCTGTTAAGGCATTGCAGGAAACTTTCCTTACCGAAAGATTAATATGTTATTACCTGCTGCTCCATCTTCGGCATTTCGCGGAACTCGTATTGCTGGTTGCGAAGCCGGGGCACGAAACCAGCTTCTGTAATAGCGTCCTGTATTCCCTGAGCAGTAAAGCGGTGCGGTGCGCCGGCTGCACTCACTACATTTTCCTCAATCATAATGGAACCAAAATCATTAGCGCCTGCCTGCAGGCAAACCTGGGCCGTTTGCTTGCCAACAGTAAGCCATGATGCCTGGATGTTTTTGATGTTGGGGAGCATGATGCGGCTCATGGCAATCATTCGTATGTATTCTTCCGGTGTTACGTGGTTACGGATGCCACGAAGTTTACGCAGCATAGTGCCTTCATCCTGGAAGGGCCATGGAATGAAAGCCAGGAACCCTTTTGCATTCTCAGGCTTTTCACTTTGCACCTGTCGTAATAAAGCAAGATGTTCAAACCGTTCGTATAAGGTTTCTACATGCCCCATCATCATGGTGGCAGAAGTAGTAAGGTTTAATTGGTGGGCAGCACGCATTACATCCAGCCACTCCTGTCCGCCGCATTTACCTTTAGAGATGAGGCGGCGTACGCGGTCATTTAGTATTTCGGCACCTGCCCCGGGTAGAGAATCCAGCCCAGCCGCTATTAATGCCTTCAGCACCTCGGTATGGGTGCTTTTTTCCAGCTTGGTGATATGAGCAATTTCCGGCGGCCCAAGCGCATGCAGCTTAAGTGTTGGAAACTCCTTTTTAAGCTGCTTAAAAGTATCTACATAAAAACTTAATCCTAATTCCGGATGATGGCCGCCCTGTAACAGCAGCTGGTCGCCCCCGTAGCGAAAGGTTTCCTCAATTTTTTTACGGTATTGTTCAATAGTAGTAATAAAACCCTCCTCATGGCCGGGCCTGCGGAAAAAATTGCAGAACTTACAATTGGCAATACAAACGTTGGTGGTATTAACGTTACGGTCAATAATCCAGGTAACAATATTATCGGGCTTCTGCTTCATGCGCAGGGTATGCGCCACTTCCATCAGTTCTCCCAATGAAGCATTTTCAAACAGGAATACACCTTCTTCAATACTCAGCCACTCAAAGCGAAGGGCACGGGAAAGAAGGCCGGAAGTGTCGTTCATATTACATGCAAAATTAACAATTAAACACCCTAACGAAATCAATAATTGAGATACATCAAAACTGAAAAGATTAACAAGTCTATGCAGTAAGTATTCGTGAATTATATTGCCTTAAAACAAAAAAAGGCATTTTCCTGCGTCCATCATTTTTCTATTGTAAATAATTCCAAAAAAAGGCAATTTTGCAGGCCGCCAAGCTTTTAAAAGATCAAAAAATTTACTTTCACATTAAATCCAATCTAAAATGAATTTCATTAAAAGTTTAGCGCTCCCGGCATTACTATTTGCAGTATTGCAGACCCAGGCTCAACTACCTAACACCTGTACTAATAAAAAGGGCGGTGGTTATACCTTTACCAAGGAAAAAGAAATACAGTGCACCAGCGTAAAAAACCAGTACCGTTCCGGTACGTGTTGGTGCTATTCTACTCAATCATTTATGGAATCAGAGTTGATGCGCATGGGTAAAGGAAATTATGACCTGAGCGAAATGTTTGTGGTGCATAATATGTATATTCAGAAAGCAGAACATTATATGCGTTACCAGGGCCTTACCAATTTTGGTCCCGGCGGTGAACCTCATGATGTTTTAAATGCTATCAGGGAATTTGGTATAGTGCCTAAGGAGGTTTACAGTGGTTTCCCTGCAGGCCAGGACAAGCCTAATCATAATGAAATGGACGCTGTTCTGAAAGCTATGCTTGACCAGATGATTAAAACACCTGATGGCAAGCTGAATCCTAACTGGAGGCAGGCATTTATCGGAGCGTTGAACGGATATATGGGAACCCCGCCCGAATCTTTCACCTACCAGGGCAAAACCTACACCCCCCAGTCGTTTGCTAAATCACTTGGTATTGAACCTGATGATTATATAGAAATATCATCTTTTACTCATCATCCTTTTTATGCTTCTTTTATTTTGGAGGTGCCTGACAACTGGGCCAATAGCGAGGTGTACAATGTGCCTATTGAAGACATGAAAAAAATTGTTGATAATGCTATTGCAAACAACTATTCAGTAGAGTGGGCCAGCGATGTAAGTGAGAAGGGCTTTTCGTTTAAGAATGGTTTAGCTATTGTGCCCGCCAAAGATTATGAAGATATGACACAGGCTGAAAAAGATTCGATATTTGCCCGCCCTTCAGATGAAAAAGCGGTAACACAGGAAATGCGCCAGGAAGCCTTTGATAACCTGAGCACTACCGACGACCACGGCATGCAGATTATGGGTACGGCGAAAGACCAGAAGGGGAATAATTATTATATTATAAAGAATTCATGGGGCACCGATAAAAACGACCTTGAGGGTTATTTCTTTTGCTCCACGCCTTTCTTTATGTATAAGACTACTTCCATCATGATAAATAAGCATGCCCTTCCTAAAGATATTGCACAGAAACTGGGCGTTAAGATTTAACTGACGGTTTCTTTCACGGAAGCAATTGTTGTTTTAAATTAAGGATAATGAAGTATGTTGCTTCCTCTTAAGGAAGAGTTAGAAATCTTATGATTCAATTTAAAAAACATACGCTCGATAACGGGCTAAAAGTAATTGTGCACGAAGACCGCACTACACCGCTGGTTGCTGTAAATATTTTGTACAATGTAGGGGCGCGTGATGAGAGGCCGGACAAAACCGGATTTGCCCACTTGTTTGAGCACCTGATGTTTGGAGGCTCTAAAAACATACCGGTGTTTGATGCCCCGCTGCAGAAGGCCGGGGGCGAGAATAATGCTTTTACCTCTAATGATATTACCAACTATTACGAAACGCTTCCTTTCAATAATATTGAAACAGCTTTGTGGCTGGAGTCGGACCGGATGAACCAGCTGGACTTTGACAGTGGCTCACTTGAAGTGCAGCGCAAGGTAGTGTGCGAGGAATTTAAAGAACATTACATTAACCAGCCTTATGGGGATGTGTGGCACAAGCTACGCGCCCTTGCCTATAAAGTTCATTCCTACCAATGGCCCACTATAGGCAAAGAATTGTCGCATGTTGAAAATGCCACCCGTGCCGATGTAGAAAAATTCTTCTTTACCTATTACCGCCCTAATAATGCGGTGCTGGTGCTGGCAGGAAGTATTAGCCCTGATGAAGGTTTCAGGCTGGCTGAGAAATGGTTCGGCAGTATACCTGCAGGCAAACCTGTGATTAAAAATATACCGGCAGAACCGCGGCAAACAGAAGCAAGAAAATTAGAAGTGCAGGCAGATGTTCCTGTTACAGCTTTGTACAAGGCCTATCATATGCCCGGCAGGCTACAGGAAGGATTTTTTGCTACCGATCTGCTTAGCGATGTGTTATCTGCAGGCCGTTCTTCACGACTCTATTATCCGCTGGTTAAAGAGAAAAAATTATTTTCTGAGATTGCAGCATATATCACCTCCAGCATAGATCCCGGAATGCTGGTTGTAGAAGGCAAGCTGGCCAATGATGTAAAAATGGAAGACGCTGAACAAGCCCTACAGCAGGAACTGGATAAAATACAACAGGCAGAAGTAACTCCTGAAGAACTAAGTAAGGTAAAGAACAGGATAGAAAGCCAGATGGAATTTGCAGAAACTGAAACGCTTAACAAAGCCATGAACCTTGCATATTCTGAATTATTAGGCGATGCCAATATTATAAATATGGAGAAAGAGCAATACCTTGCTGTTACAGCAAATCAAATACAAACACAGGCGCAAAATATATTGAGAGAGGAAAATTGCTCTACCTTATATTATTATGCAAAAAACTAATAGTAATATGCCTAAACAGTAGCTAAAGGGTTTGCAGGCATCCTATAAAAATTTACGGTAAAGAACAATTCTAATTGTGTGAGAATAAACGCTTTATTATCTTTACTACTCATTGCATGAAGCCACTTGTTTTCTCCCTTTACGCGGCATTTCTTTCTTTTACTTCTTCTGCGCAGTCGGATATAGAGCCTCGTTCCTACAACTATGGCGGCGTGCCCCTGGCCAACCAGTTTTATGCAACGTTTGTGGTGAAGAATAACGGGATGAAAAGTGAGTACCTGCTAAAGGTAGATGCGGATAATTCTATCGTATATAAAAAACCATCGGGACCTATAGAGCCCGGCCAAACAGATACCTTACGGGTATGGTACAACCCGCAGCAAGAAGGAGATTTTGATAAAGTATTAAAAATATACCTGAGTGATAAGCCGGAACCCACTATAGTATCGCTTAAAGGAAAATTATTAAAGCTGGATAAAGACCCTTCTGTTAATTGCTATTCTTTTGTACAAAAGCAAGCCAGTGTAAATATTGTTTTGTGTAATGTACAAATGAAAATTGAAGATGGCGCCACCGGCCTTGCAGTGGAGGGAGCCTCGGTAACACAATATTTCAATTCGAAGCCAAGCTTTACGATGAAAACTGATTTTGCCGGCACCGTATCGCTCAGCGTTAAACCCAATATGTATCATTACTGGATTGAAGCTCCCGGCTATGAAAGCATTTTTGTTGACCAGTATATCAACCAGACTACCGGCGTGGTTGTGTTTAGAATGTTGCCGGTAGGAAGCACTGCTGTTGTAAGCAGAAAAACTGAAAGTAAAGCAGAGGTTAAAGCAAAAGAAGAAAATACGGGCGAGCTATCAGCTTCTCTTTATGCTTCTAACAACATTGTTTTTCTTATTGATGTGTCAGCTTCCATGAAGCTAAAAGATAAAATGCCGTTACTAAAACAATCGATGCACCGGCTAATTGACCAGCTTCGCTCTATTGATAAAGTTTCAATTATTACCTACGCCGATGATGCGAAGGTTGTATATCCCAGTGAGTTCGTTACAGACAAAGAAAAATTAAAAAACCAGATAGACTCCCTGGTGGCCAATGGCGCTACGGCCGCTAACCGGGGCCTGTTGCTGGCACAGAAGATGGTTACTGAGAATTATATTGAAGAAGGGAATAACCAGATAGTAATTGCTACTGATGGTTCGTTTCGGGTAAAAGATAAGGATATGGATTTATTTGAGAGAGGAGGTGATGGGAATAAAAAAAATATTACGGTTACTATCCTTGGCTTTGGTAATGATGATAAAGGATTGCGTGAGCTAAAGAAACTCGCCTCGCGGGTTGACGGGCATTATATTTATATAACTGATGCTGCGATGGCACAGGAGGCTCTTCTCAAAGAAATAAAGAAGAACTCCCGGAGGAAGAAATAGATTTTAGTACTTAGTATCACGATTTTTTAATATAGCTTTAAACAGTTCGGGTAGCCTTCAACCATCCAACTTTACTCGGTAATTTCGTTCCCCGCTTTATTTTATGTTCGAGGCTAAAAAATTTGTAGAAGTTATATTACCACTGGCCTTGCCGGGGGTTTATACGTATGCGGTGCCTGCAGAACTGGAACAGCAAATTGCAATAGGGAAAAGGGTGGAAGTGCAATTTGGTAAAAAGAAAATATATGCGGGAATAATTGCAGGTATTACCGCTGTAGCGCCTACCGGTTTTAAACCTAAGTTCATTACTTCCGTATTGGATGAAAGTCCTATCATCTATCAAAAACAGCTTGACCTTTGGAAGTGGATGGCCGATTATTATTGCTGCACGATAGGCGAGGTAATGAATGCAGCGTTACCGGGAGGGCTGAAGCTGGAAAGCGAATCTACCATAATACTTAATCCTCTTTTTAATAAAGATTATTCTTCCCTTAATGATAGGGAATACCTCGTAGCGGAAGCCCTGGAAATTAAACGCGAGCTGACGATGGGAGATGTAGCGGCTATGCTGCAGCTTCATTCTGTGTATACTGTCATACAGTCGCTGCTGAAAAAACAGGTAATCCTGCTGAAAGAAGAACTGGTAGAACGGTATAAGCCAAAAACCGAAACCTTTGTACATATAAATGAAAAATACAAAGCGGATGCAGCACTGAAGGAATTACTGGATGCGCTGGACCGCGCTCCCAAACAGCAAGCCCTGGTGCTGGCTTATCTGCAGCTTACGCATCCATTCTCTGCAGAAACCAAACAGGTTAAGAAGAAGGACTTATTATTAAAATCACATTCGGACCCGGCAATATTAAATACGCTTGTAAAAAAAGAAATCTTTATTGCGGAAGAAAAAAATGTTGATCGATTAGCTGCTGCTGATACTGCCTTAACTTCTTTTCAGCTGAATGAGCAACAAGAGGAAGCATTAACAGCCATACGGCAAAGCCTGCAAACTCATTCAGTGGTATTGCTGCACGGGGTTACCGGTAGTGGTAAAACTAACCTGTATGTGAAGCTGATAGAAGAGTGTATTCGTAATGGCAGACAGGCTCTCTATCTTCTTCCGGAAATTGCACTTACCTCCCAGATAACCACACGCCTTCGTAATTATTTTGGTAATAACATTGGTATATATCATTCCCGCTTTAACCAGCAGGAACGTGTTGAAGTATGGAATAAGCTATTGAAGCATGAATACAATATAATTCTTGGAGCGCGCTCTGCCCTGTTCATGCCATTCGATAACCTTGGGCTGGTAATAGTAGATGAGGAACACGACTCCTCATACAAACAACAGTCTCCCGCTCCCCGATATCATGCACGAGATGCTGCTATTGCTTATGCATCTCAATTCAACGCTAAGGTGCTGCTTGGCACCGCCACACCCTCCCTTGAAACATATTTAAACTGTAAACAGGATAAGTTCGGACTTGTAAGAATTAAAGAACGCTTTGGCGGCAGCGAGATGCCTGAGGTTTCTTTTGTAGATATTAAGAAAGAGCGCAGGTTAAAACTGATGAAGGCACACTTCAGTTCTGTATTGCTGGAAGAAATGAGCAAGGCACTTGGCGATAATGAGCAGGTAATCCTCTTTCAAAACCGGCGGGGATATGCTCCATTTATAGAGTGCGAGAGTTGTAACCATGTACCCCATTGTCCTAACTGCGATGTTAGTCTTACCTACTATAAACTCCATAACGAGTTAAAATGTCACTACTGCGGTTACCGGAGGGATAATTTTATAAAATGCCCTGCCTGTGGCAGCTCTCACCTGGTGGAGAAAGGTTTTGGAACCGAGAAGATTGAAGATGAGATAAGTATTTTTTTCCCCGAAGCCCGTATTGCCCGTATGGATACCGACAGTGTTAAAACCAAACACGGTCACGACAGACTAATTAATGAGGTTCAATCGGGTAACGTAGACATTTTAGTTGGAACGCAAATGGTTACCAAGGGGCTGGATTTTGACCGCGTGGGAGTAGTGGGTATTATCAGTGCAGACCAGTTGCTGCAGTATCCTGATTTCAGGAGTAATGAAAGAGCCTACCAGCTGATAGAGCAGGTTAGTGGCAGGGCAGGAAGAAGACAGAAGCGCGGCAGGGTGATAGTGCAAACGCAGAATTTAAATCATCCGGTTATAGGGTTCCTGCTGGAAACAGAGCATGAAAAATTTTATGATTGGGAGTTGGAACACAGGCAACGGCTGGTATTTCCACCTTATGTGAGGCTTATACAAGTAACCTTAAAACATAAAGACTCAAAAATTGCTAGGGCAGCATCTGAAACGTTTGCAGGAATGCTTCGGGCCGTTTTAGATAAGCGGGTAACAGGCCCTATTGAGCCGCTCATTAATAAAATAAGGAATGAATTTTATTTTGAGATACTACTTAAAGTAGAGAAGAATAATGAAGTGTTGCGAAAAACCCGCGAAACGATACATAAAGCGCAGGATGTTCTTTTTGGTGAAAAAAGATACCGAAGCGTGCGGGTTGATGTAGATGTAGACCCCTACTAAGTACAGGCATACGATTAAGGACAATGAATAGGGGAATGATTTGGGGCTAAAACAATCTTTATATTAGGCTTTTTTAAGTCGGTTTCAATCTTTATTTTTGCCGCCCCAACGTAATCATTCTTTTATGATTACAAATTAAGGCTGATCTCGTAGCTCAGCTGGTAGAGCATAACACTTTTAATGTTGGGGCCCTGGGTTCGAGTCCCAGCGGGATCACAATCAATGTATAAAAAGCCCTGATTTTCAGGGCTTTTTGTTTTTGTAAAAAAAGCTACACAATCATTCACACAATCCATTGCTTTTTAAAGACTAAAACTCCTAGTAAAGTTGTAGATAAAGAAGGAGTATCACCCCCTTCCAGAGAATGCGGTTTTGTACTTCATTGTGTATTTTTAGAAACATAAACAGATTTGAAACTTTCTACGGCTTATGAAATACATTTTTAGTCTCAGCGCTTTTTTACTACTATTTATTTACACGCAAGCTCAAACCCTTGAACGTGTAAATGACCTGCAACCCAACGGTGCCGGTTCTTACCCCAAAACTTTTATAACCTGCAACGGCAAACTTTTCTTTACGGCGGATGTGAGCCCCTATGGCCGCGAAATGTGGTGCTACGATGGTGATACGGCGATGCTGATGGTAGACGCGTGGTCTGGTTGGGGTGATGGCAATCCCGAGAATGTTACAGTAGTGGATAATAAAGTTTTTTTTACTGCAAGAACCGGCGAGTATACGCGCGAACGCTTGTTTGTGAGTGATGGCACCCCGGGCGGCAGCCACCTTGTGAAAGATATGCTGGCATCGACCAGCTCTATAGGGCATAACATTATAGAAATGGCAGGCTACAAGGGCAAGCTGTATTTTTCCGGCGATGACAGTATCACACATCCTGAATTATGGGTAAGTGATGGTACCGAAGCAGGCACCAAACTGTTGAAGAAAATAAACCCTGAAGCAGGATATGGCAGCTACCCCGGCAACTTTATTGTATATAAGGATAAGCTGTACTTTACCGCCAGCGGAGGCCATGGTAATGAGTTATGGGTGACAGATGGCACTGCCAACGGAACGTATGAATTTAAAGATATTTTCAATTCTTTTTCTGCCTCCAGCGACCCTTCCAACTTTATAGTTTTTAAAGACCAATTGTTTTTTACAGCTGATGATGGTACGCACGGACATGAGATATGGGTAAGTGACGGTACCCCAAATGGTACCCATATGCTTAAAGACATTAACCCGGCAGGCTCACAACCATTATCATTAGTGTATTACCAGTATGTGGTAAGTAATAACCAGCTCTACTTTACGGCGGTCGATTCGCACGGGTACGAGCTATGGGTAACTGACGGCACTGCAAATGGCACCCACCTGGTGAAAGATATTTGTACCGCTATAGGGGGCCATATACCTGGCCCACAGCCGCTGTGTATGTTGCGCGATAAATTTTTCTTTGTAGCTAATGATAGTATTCATGGCTCAGAGCCGTATGTAACAGATGGCACTGCAAACGGCACCCATATGCTGCGTGATGTATGTCCCGGCACATGTGGTACACCTGTTACGGTAGCAGGCTATTATAATGGCAAGGTGTATTTCTCTATGAGTGATTCTGTAGGCTATCGCCTGTATGTAACCGATGGCACAACCGACAGCACTTATAGCCTGGAAACGACTGCATCAGTATCCTATGCTAATACTACCGGCTACACGTATGATTTTTGTGTATTTAATGGCGCCTTATACTTTACCGGCGATTTCGATAATGAAGGCGACGAGTTATGGCGCATAACTGCACCTAATACAGGCATAAAGCAAGTAAACACAGGCAATACCGCTTTACTAAATCTGTACCCCAATCCTGCATCGCAATACACGATGGTACAATGGAAGGCACAACCCGATGCCAGGATAACTGTAGAAGTGATGAATATGCTGGGGCAAACGATGCAATTACCTACACCCGCAAGGCAGGAGACCACAACAGGATATATGAAAATGAAAATAAATACGCAGGATTTTGCGCCGGGTTTATACCTAGTTAAGGTTACACAAGTAAACCCATTGGGTTTACGAACTGTTTCGCACGGTAAGATGGAAATTTTAAGATACTGATGATCTTTGGATAAAGGGGTTACCTGGGATTTTTAATAAAGGAATTTTACTATTTTTGCCGCCCGCCTCAGTGCAATCAAGGGGCATTACACAATTACCAGACTCCGTAGCTCAGCTGGTAGAGCAAGTGACTCTTAATCACTGGGTCCAGAGTTCGAATCTCTGCGGGGTCACTTAGACAGACAAAGGGTTTCAATAAATTGAGACCCTTTTTTTATTTGTCAAGTGTAAAATATAGGAGCTGATTCTTTGCTATCGATTTTTGTAAGAACTACGCCAAATTGCGGGCTCAAGTAATTCGGGGCATTATCAATTTATATAAGTTACAGTAATAAGCGCATCTGAATTTCTTCCCCTGTCATCAGCGCACGAAACTTTTACCTGCCCCGCGGGAGGAATGAAAAATATTTTCTCATTTGCTCCTGCTGATTTATAGAACCTGTCATTGATATACCAATAAACTTTTTTTACTTCGTTTTCTGCCTGGCATGATAATGCTATCTGCTGGTTTTCTTTTTTCTCAAGTATGTACTCGATGCCATCGGACGGGGAAGAAATACGGGGGGCATTGGTATAAAAGACGCGTTTGCATAGAGGATTGTGTTCCGGAATTTTTTTATAGGGGATATTGCCCGCCTCGTAAAAGGCAATTACTTCAGGAGATAAATTCGGATATAGTTTCCGCACATAACCATTTTCGGGCTGACAAGCAGGACAATAGGATATTTTTTCATCAGGAGAAACGCTTACATATTTTGCATGCTGGCATTTCTGGTTAGGAGAAATGCCCTGTATGTAATAGTCTAATACTTCATTGGTGCAAAAATCATTGGCGGGCAGGCCACTCTCCGAACAAACATAGCGGATACCAATTTCAGCGGGTGCCGCAAACCATTCATTGGCAGAGTTGTAATCAATGGAATTAAATAAATCAAATAATAAAGGTGTTGCTATTTCTGCTCCGGATAATTCAGGTACTCCTGTACCCACGAAATTTCCTACCCATACGCCAATAGTATAATGCTTATTGTAGCCGATGCTCCATGCATCGCGATGACCATACGAGGTGCCGGTTTTCCAAGCGATTTTAGGAAGATGAACATTATCCTGATACTGAACCGGCAGGTCAGGACGCGATAAACCCGAGAGAATATCAGTAATTATAAATGATGAAGAGGGTGTACATAACTGCGCTTCATAATGGGTAGTATCTTCTTTTGCCCAATGCAAGGGTGAATATTTTCCTGACGTTGCAAAGGAAGAAAATAGTCCTGCCAGTTCTTCCAGCCGCACGCCGCAGCCGCCAAGAATTACGGAAAGCCCTAAATTATTTTCATTCTTCGCTAAGTCTTTAAACCCGGCCTGTTTTAGTTTAGCGGTGAAGTCTTTTACGCCTACATCGTTTAAGGTTTTTATGGCGGGAATGTTGAGTGAATTGGCGAGGGAATATTCAATTGTTACATTACCGCGAAATTTATCATCGTAATTTTTTGGCTGGTACCCACTGAAGTTAACTGCCACATCCGCCACGACTGTTTTGGGAGTTATTAATCCCTTGTCAATTGCCAGCGCGTACAGGAAGGGCTTCAGCGTGCTGCCCGGGGAGCGAATAGCTTTTATCCCATCTACCATTCCCTGGTTCTCATCGTCACTCATATCAGCAGAACCGAGATATGCTACAATTGATTTTGTTTGGTTATCTACTACCACCACGCAGGCATTGTGAATGCCGCGTTGTTTTATGCGTTGAATATAATTATAACATAGCTGCTCGGTTTTTTGCTGTATTGTACTCTTTATATAAGTGTGTATAATGGCTTGCGTGGGAAACGCCTGCCTTAACCGGAGCGCAAAATGAGGAATAAGTCTTGGTACTTCGTGCCGGGTCATTTCTACAGGTTCCGATTCTGCATCGGCAATAGTATGGGCGTCAAAAAGATTTCTTCGTTTAAAAACTTCGAGCCATTTATTACGTTCGGTTTTTATCTTCTCATTATTCTTGCCGGGCCCCAGTGAGGAGGGCCTGTTGGGGATGATGGCCAGGGTAACGATTTGTGCCAGGCTGAGGTGAGAGGGGGATTGCTGAAAGTAAATAACAGAAGCAGACTTTACTCCTTCGATATTGCTTCCATAAGGAACCATATTTAAGTACAGCTGTAGGATTTCATCTTTGCTGTAATACCATTCCAGCTGGAAAGCCCTGAAAATTTCTATTAATTTGGAAATAACAGTTCGCTCCTTTGGCTGCATCATGCGTGCTACCTGCATGGTAATGGTACTTGCTCCCGATGTCTTGCGACGTTCAATAATATTATTAAATAGTGCGCGCATCATGGCAAAAGGATTTATGCCCGGGTGATGATAAAAATATTTGTCCTCTTTATTTATTATGGCAGTTTTTAAGGCAGGAGTTATTTCACTCAGCTCTGTTTTCATTCTCCATTTTTCATGATTATTCAGGAAGGCATGAATCACCTTTCCGTCTGAGGAAGTAATAATAACGGAATAATCGGGCTGTACTTTTAGTGGAAATACCAGGTTTAAGATAATAAAAGCTAATACCGGCAGTATAAAACACGACAGTAGTATCAGCTGTATTTTGCCGGGCCGGAAAAAATGTTTTACCCGTGAATTTATTTTTCCTGCTGGGAGTTTCATTTGCTTAACATCTGGTGCTGTACTTAAACATATCCTTCTTTCCGGTATACTATTTCACACCTATTGTTCCCGCCCCGTTTATGGAATGATATTCCGAATTGTACATAGCATCTGCGCTTACGGGGCCCATTACAAACTTTCCTTTGCTAACGGCACGAACCACGTAATAAAAGCTCTGGGGCTTCCATGTAACAGTAGCAAAGAAATTAATCCTGTCATCGCGTATGTCAAGATAATCAGGTGTTGCATTATCTTTTATCCAGTTCAATTCCGGGGAGGAACCAACCCGTGGGTTTTCTATTTCAAAACCGGCGGGCAGCATATCGGTAATAGCTACATTTTCAATGTTGCGGCCGTAGTCGGTTGATTCCACGGTGAGCTTTACAACAATTAATTCATTCTGTGTAAATGAGCTACGGTTCAGCGGGTTGCCATACCTGTCAAGGAAGGATTTGCGAACCTTCATGAACTTATCTTCCTTTTTATAATCGCCCCGCGGGCTTATTCCTTCCATCTCCCAGAAGTAATAAAGATTTCCTGAGCCATTTGATTTTACCTGCACCTGCTGGTTAAAGATGCCGGCAGATACGGTGAGGTTCTTCCCGTCAAAATTTGCAATAGTATTTCCATTCACGGAAACAGTAGCAGTAGCATTACCTTGTTCGGCCCTGCGCGCCATTTTACCTAAGGCAAGAAAAGAAAAGGCGCACTCCTGTGTGCTTAACCATGTTTCTTTCTTTAGCATTTCAGAAAGGTGTTTTGCCATTAACCCGATTTGCGGGTTATTCGGGTCTGCTTCCAGCAGGGCATTAAGTGCCAGCGCTTCATCCCTGATACCGGAATAAAAACTTCCATAGAAGGAACGGATAGAATATTCGCCTTCGTAACCTTTTGGAAGAACAGAAGCATAATTGATGTTATTACCGGCCAACGCAAAAGTAGATGCCAGTAAGTATCTGCAGTCAAGAGCTAAAGTTTGCAAATTACCCTTGTAATAATTCATGGAAGTATAATCGAACCTGCCGGCAAGGGCGAGGACGTACATGGAATAGAGGATTTCTTTTTTTGCTATAGTTCTCGAAACAACTTTATTTCCATCATAGTACCAGTAAGTTTCTGTTTCGTACGATTTGATTTTATACTGGAGGTACCCGAATAATTTATCCAATGTTCTTTGGTTTACATCAAAGCCTGCGCGCTTGGCTTCCAGCAGGAAGTGCGCCGCGTAGGCAGACCCCCACCAACTTTCATAGTCGCCACCCTGCCAATAAGAAAGTGCGCCGTTACTCATTTGCATAGATTCCAGTTTGTTTACTGCTTCCTGTACATTGTAATTGGGGTTATATTGTATAGGGGTATTTCCTTGTCCCAGCGACTTAGCAATGTCAGCAAAATAAATTTGAGGGAATGCCGTAGATACAGTTTGTTCCACGCAACCATAAGGATATTGGATGAGATAACTGAGGTTTTTGCTGAATTGAATTAACGGAGAACGGCTGATGATAAGTTTTGCTTTCGCTGTTCCGGGTAAAAAATCAGCTTTAAGGTTGAGCGAAACAGTTGCACCACCTGCAATAACTCCTGCATCGGTTCTTTTTTGTAAAGGAGATGAAGGACGTACTGCAATCTCTGTTTTATCAGTAAAATTCTCATTAAGGCCATTTACTGTTATGGTAACAGAGCCGGCACCTACCTCACGCTTTGCAACCAGTTTAAATAACACCTGCTGTTCTGCATTCGGTTTTAACACAGCAGATATTTTGGTGTTTCCTACTGGTTGTAACGGCCCGCTTATGCTTATAACAGAAGCAATGCCGGCTTCTTTTGAAGTAGTGTTTGTTATTGTTACAGGCACAGAGATGGTATCTCCGGGAGTTATAAATCTTGGCAGGGAAGTGCTGATAACAATTGGGTCTGCTACTTTAATTGTTTTTTCGGAAGAGCCGAAAGTTTTATCCTTATATGTTACCGCCATAACGCGCAACGCCCCGGAGAAAGAAGGAATGCTGATGGTAAAGCTTGCTTCCCCATTGTTATTCGTTTTCAGAACACCACTCCAGAAGGAAACAAGGTTTACTCTTTTGGCTGTGACAGGATTTACACGTTTCGACATTTCAGCCATATCGCCACCCATACTGGACCTGTTAGGAATTTCAGGGAATACAAACGGGTACAAATCATAATCGTTTACTTCAAGAGCGCGTTTTGCATAAAAATAATTGTAAGCATCAGGTGTTTTGAAATCTTTTAGCTGGAGAATACCTTCATCCACTACACCAATGGTAACTTCTGCATTGGGTGTGGATTTAACAAGAATGGTTTGTTTTGTTTTTGATCTCGACTTTTCCGGGGCAGTAATAGTTACCGGTATTTTATTGGAAGGTTTCTCAACAAGGAGAGGAACAAATCCTCTTGCCACGGTTAGTGGCAGCGAATTATCGTTCAACTCGCGGATGGCAGTGGCGGTAACATATACGTTAGGCAGGTATTCTTCCTCTATGGTGATAGAAAGGCTAGCCGCCTTCTTTTCAGTTTTCAGGTAGTAATATTCAAAAACTTTATCGCGCTCTACAGTAACAAGAATTTTTCCCTCAAAGGGAGTACTAAAGAGCAGGTTAGCCTTATCGCCTAAGCCATATTTTCCTTTATCAAGAGTAATATCTACTTCTCCCTCGTTGCTTACTTCAAACGAAGTGTTCTGTGTGTCGTTCCATCCGTAAGCCCAAAATTCTTCAGATACGTAATTTACTGCTTCCGGGCGCATGATGCGAACTTCATAATCGCCTGAAACCATTGGGTTATAATTGAATACCGTTCCTCCTGCAGGAATAGTAATAAGTTGGTTAAGAAGTACCTGTTCTTTTTTTTGAGAGTTATAGTAATAACTTCCGCCTGATCTTTGAAGAACAGTTTCCCAATTGTAGCGTATGACCTGGATTTGTGCCGTGGTAATTATGGCTCCGCCAGATTTATCGAGGGCGATAAGTGGAACGGATACAGGGTGCCGGGTATTAACCCAGCGGTCAAGTTTTTTAATTCCAAAAAATACGTTCTGTGTTACAACTGAAAAATTAGCGAGGCGATTAACCGGTCTTCCGCTCTCATCAAAAACAGTGGTGAGTATATTTCCATCCAGTATACCAAGGTCATCCAGGTCGGGAATCGGGAATGATTCGCGCGCTTCGCCCTTCTCATTGGTTTTCCCTTCTCTTGTTACAGTATTAATAGAGATATTATCGTCAGCGTGAATATTGAAATTGTAGGTATTAAATTTCTTTGAATAGAAACTCCTGCGTTTCATGTTCATGGTTGCCTCGTAGTTGCGATTGGCTGCCGGGGGGCCGAACAGGTTGACGGCATTAATAGAAGCAGCTATAGAATCACCGGGCTTTGCTTCTGTTTTATTAAGGGTTGTGGTTACTTTAATTCTATCCGGCATAAATTCTTCAACACTTACCTTATAAAAATTTAACAACACATCGTTGCCGGTATAAACTTCCACTGTATATAAACCGGTCATAACAGAAGAGGGTAGCGTGAAGGATAGTTCAGCGGAGCCCTGGGCATCTAATGTTTCTTTGGTTGATTTATATTCCTTGCCATTGGGGGAAAGCAATTTTATCTTTATAGGAATATCCCGCAGTGTTTGCCAATCCAGCGAGCGTATGATGGTGTTGAAATGCATGGTATCGCCCGGGCGATAAATGTCACGATTGCTATATATAAAACAATCGTAGTTTGCTTCGTTTATTTTCTTTCCGCCTACATCGAAACGGGAGGTTTCCACTTCACTTCTGTCCAATATCATGAAATTGAAGTCCTGCCCGCTACGTACTGTCACCATACCGATTACAAATGGTTTACGGACTTTAAGATTTTCCAATTTTGCAAAACCATTGCTGTTCGTTCTTACACTTCCTACTGTTTGGTTGTTAGTGCTGATGAATTCAATTTTGGCATCACCTATAGCATCTGTGGTTTTAATGGAATTGGCAAAAACCAGGATATCATCCCCGCTGCGCTTTACTATTAATCCTATATCAGATAGTGATATGAATTTTGATGCCTGCAGCCACTGACGTTCTACATCCTCCAGCTTCAATAGGTAGATGCCTTTAAAACTACTATTGTAGCCCATGTCTTCCAGGTCAAGATGCAGCAGGTAAGCATTACCTGTGCGGGCCATCGATTTGGTTTCAAGAATCTTTTCGCCTACTTTATCTCCATAATTATCATAATCATAATAACGATATCTGTCTCCCTCATCTGTTTCTTCATCATAGTCGTACCCATAGCTTTGACCCGACCGAACAAAAGAAAGGATATTGTTTTCGTAAATGCGGATAACAGAAACTTTTAGTTTCTGAATGCCTGAGAGATTAAGGGCTATATTTTTTGCCCCGGCGGCTGTGAGGTAAATGCTTTTACTACTTTGAAATACTAATGCGGGGGCCATTTGCCCGAAAGAAACATATTGGGAATAATCCTGGTTAAGAGAAGAGCCGAAGATGCCTTTAAGTTTTGCACTGAGAACAACATTATAAGTAATATTTGGCTGAAATCCTCCTTTGATTATAATGCCGCCGTCAAATGTTTCCACTGTATAGTCAATAGAGTTATTTTTTATTGTTACCAATGCCTTCAGGTTTTCGTCTACTATCGGCTGGTTGAGGCGAACATTAATGACACCGGAACCATCAGCAAATGAAGTAGCCATTTCCATTACCATTAATTTTTCCTTAGGAGGAATTTCTGAGGATAACCCCATTGGCTCCCTGCTTATCCAACTGCTGCCCGGGCAATGAAACCCTTTATCAATAGTAATCCTGTATGGGGTGGCGTCTTCTTTATTTTCCTGTTCCACGAAAGGAATGGCAATGGTAATAGTAGAGGCGGTTTCGGTTGTATTAATTTCAAAAGGAGTATTCTCTCCCTTTAATGTAAGATGCAACAGGGGCGCTATGTCGGTGGGTTTTACCTTGTAATTGAAAACGAGATTAATTCTGACTTCCACTTTTCCCGGGTGGCGGCTGGAGAGCGCCCAGTATGTTTGAGTGTTTTGTAGTTTCAGGTAGGGGGTATGAAACAGGACAGTATTTTTTTTATCAATAGCCCATTTTTGCTTACTGCCGGCGGTAATATTTTTTGATAGTTGTGCCTTATAGTCGGTACTGGGAGCAAAAGGCTCAACAGGAGAAAATGTAAGCTCATCTTTACCTGTCCATTTAAATTTACCTTTAACAGCAGGGGTAAAAACAATATATTGTGTGGTATCCCATTTTACCAATGAGGAGTCCGGCGCAAGGTCTTTGTTAAAAGTGAAAATAAGATTTTGGCTTTGATCTATTTCATCGCCAAAATTGGTGTGACTTATTTTAACAGTGTTTCTGAAGCCGGAACAGTTGGCTAAAAAAAAGGCAAGCATAATGGTAGCAGCCTTAATCGGGTTTGAGGGGTTCATATTCTACAGGAAATTAGTTGTGCAGGGTGCAAGTAAAAATAAAAAAGAGTGATATAAAGAAGAAGAGTAACATGGTGTTACCGGATACGATACGCTTTGTGGTTTTCGATGGTTCCAGATTATAACGGGGTAGCTATAATCGTTATTTTGGTATGGGGGTTAATTATATTTTTTCCGGTTTCAGCAAACCCGGATTTGTCAGGTAACGGTAATTTTTTCCCATTATCCTCACGGATACTAAAAACCAACCGTATTTTAATTTCAGGATAGCCCCTAATAAGCGCATTTTACGCATAAAGCGGGGTAAACCTCTTGATTATAACAAATTTAACTGTAATTTTAGCGTGGTTTTTTAATTAAAATGACCTTCATTTAATTGCTTCCTCCTAAGTGGCAAATTGATGGCTTAACAAATTACAGGTTGCTCTTTCTTTTTAGAAAGGAGAAACGGTTTATTTGTTAATTAAAACTTAAAGGAAAACAATTGTGAATAGTTTGTTTTACATAAGAAAAAAAAATAATTTCTTCTTCATTTTAGTTCTTTTGCTCAGGAACAATTTCTATTCCTTCTTACGGGTGCAACCACCAATTACCCGGAAGTTAAAAACAGCGGATGTCAATTATTTTCAATTAATGGTTAAAAAATAAAAAACACAATTAATTACACTCAAACAATTACATTCTTATGAAATTTTTTTTAATGCGATACAGAATTGTTTTTTTTCTACTAACTGCATTTATTTATTTATCAGCTTCGGTTTCTGCGCAGAGTACTTCTAATAAGGGTACTGATTTTTGGGTGGGTTATATGGCTCACATTGATGGTACCGGTTCTCAAATGAGCCTCTACATTACGTCGGACGTAGCGGCCTCGGGAACAGTTAGTATTCCCCTGCAGTCATGGTCTACGCCGTTTTCGGTTACTCCTAACAATACAACTGTTATCAGCATACCGCCGGCTACCGCTTATGTAGGCACTTCTGATGCTGTCGAAAATAAAGGAATTCACATAACTTCTGACCTTCCGATTGTATTGTATTCGCATATTTATTCTGGTCAGCGTTCTGATGCTACGCTTGTATTGCCGGTTCCTACCTTAGGGAAGGAATATTATACTATTTCATTTACACAAACGTCTCAGCAGAATTCAGAGTTTTTAATAGTAGCGCCGGAGGATAGCACCGAGGTTGAAATTACACCCAGCCAAACGACCCTTAATGGCCATCTTGCCAATGTTCCTTTTACAGTAACCCTGAATAAGGGACAGGTTTACCAGGTTCAATCTCCTGTTGATATTACAGGTAGCCATGTTGTTTCCCGCAGTTCAGGTTCTTCAGCTTGCAAACGTATAGCGGTATTTTCAGGAAGCGCATGGGATGGAATTTGTACTGAAACCACCGGTGGATCCAGTGATAATTTATATGAGCAGGTGTACCCGGTAAACACATGGGGGAGTAATTTTGTTACAGCTCCTTTTGTAGATGGAGGAGGAGATTTTTTCAGAATTTTTGCAGGAACCGATAATACAATCGTTGTTATAAACGGTACCACTCCTTTAGTTCTTAACAAGGGTCAATTTTTTGATACTCTCCTGGTAGTATCAAGTTATATTACTGCTTCAAATCCTGTTATGCTTGCACAGTTCTCAAGAACGAATGCCTGCACAGATGGAAAGATAGGTGACCCGTCAATGGTTATTCTTAATCCTATTGAACAAACGCTGAATGATATTGCATTATACTGTTCTCCCTACCAATCCATCAGTCAGCAATATATCAATGTAGTAATGAAAACAGCTAACGTAGGTTCCTTCCGGCTTGATGGTGCCCCGGTAACATTTACTCCTACACCTGCTAATCCTGTTTACTCTTTTTCGCAGACTTCAGTCAATTCCGGCAACCACACTTTAATTGCCGATAGCGGGTTTAATGCTATTGCCTATGGGTATGGCGATTTGGAGTCCTATGCTTATTGTGCCGGGGCTAATGCGAAAAACCTGAACCTGCAGATTAATGCAAGCAGCGGTACTACAACAAATCCCCGGACTGTTTGCAGTGGCTCAACGGTAAATTTTTCAGGGAATGTATCGTATAACCCGGGATATATAAGCTGGAATTTTGGAAACGGCGATACAGCATCTTCATTACAAACTTCTCATACCTATGATACTCCCGGCAAGTATACTATCTACCTGGTTACTTCAAGGAGTGCAGGCGGTGGCTGTGATGGTACGGATAGCGCCACCTATGTTTTAACTGTTGCGGCACCTCCTACTGCTGATTTTTCATTTGTTATTGAAGATACCTGCACCGATAATAAAGTAACATTTAGTGACTTATCTTCTACTTCTGTTGGTATTATTAATTCATGGAAATGGTATTTTGGAGATGGTGATAGTTCCACTGTTCAGAACCCGCAACATCACTACGCTACCACCTCCACATTTAATGCAAGGCTTATAGTGAAATCATCCAATGGCTGCACAGCAGAGATAACCAAGCCTGTGAGTCTTTTCAGCGCCAACGGAGATGCCGGCCCCGATACAGTTGTTTGTAAGGGTAATAAAGTTCAATTGCACGCCACTGGTGGAGTGTCCTATTCATGGAAACCGGCATCAGCCTTTGATAACAGTAACATTGCAAACCCTACGGCTGTTGTTTCGGGTTCTACTACTTACACAGTTCAAATAAAAAATCAAAATGGGTGCTCTAAAGAAGTAATGGTAACGGCAGGTATATACAATCTGCCTGTTATAGTTTTAAGTAAGGATACTTCAATTTGCGGAGGGGAACCTGTTACATTATTTGCTTCGGGGGCAGGCCATTATATATGGACAAGTAACGGAGGAGTTATTTGTAATAACTGTAATAGTGTCAATACACAGGTTTCAACTTTCACAACTTATGCCGTTACAGGAACGGATGACAACGGCTGCACCGGCTCAGCGAATGTGAGAATTTTTGTGCGCTCTTGTAAAATAGTGGTGATGCCGGATGCTTTCACTCCGAACAATGATGGCAAAAATGATTTACTGCATCCGCTTGGGTCCGGAATTGTAGAGGTAGAATATTCTATCTATAACCGTTGGGGACAGTTAATGTTCACCAGCAAAGATTTGAATCACGGGTGGGACGGAAAATATAACGGAACGCCGCAGCCGGGAGGGGTTTATGCCTGGAAATTATCGGCCACGCTGGATGATGGTGGAACGGTTGATGAGCACGGGAATGTGACGCTCATAAGGTAGGATCTCCTGTTATTTATAATAGTTGCATAGTTTGCGGATGTAATCTTTCTTCTGAAGATTTTTTCAGGTGGATTTTTATGTAGGTATGTGGGCAATTTACACATGGCAGGAATAGCATATTTTCTGCAGGCTACTATATTGCCTCGATTACTTTTTAGTGAATTTAATGTACTTTTATAAATAGCGCTTAAAGTTTTACCAGTGAAGAATCTGCTCCCTTTTTTCATTTTAATGGTTTTTGCTAAGGTTTCTTTTAGTCAGAACCAGAGAAAATCTGCTGATTCCCTGGTAGCGATATTGAATACCTTACAAGAGGATACTTCCAGGGTAAATATTCTGAATGAGGTTGCAAAAATATTTGCAGAACGGGATGATTATAAAACGGCATTTAATTATGTAAATGAAGCCTTGACCCTTTCTCAAAAAATAAATTTTAAAAAAGGAATCAGTACGACGTATTATGTTCTCGGTTCAATTTATGGCCGACAAGGAGATGATGAGACGGCGCTAAAAAATTACTTCTTAGCCCGGAAAATCTGTAAAGAAATAAACTTTATCCAGGGCCTCGTAAATACAAACAACAATATAGGGGGTATATATTCCTTTCAAAAGAACTATACTCTTGCATTAAGTTACTATAATGAAAATCTTAGGATAGGGAATGAAAATCATAACAAAAAAGTCATTGCGAATACTTACCTTGTTATAGGAGGTGTTTATACGAACCAGGAGAACTATCCCGGGGCAATGAAGAACGATCTGGAGGCGTTGAAAGTATATGAGGAAATTAATGATAAGCGGGGTATCGCAGATGCATATAATTCTGTTGCTGTTGCTTGTGCCGGCCAGGGAAACTATTCTGAAGCGTTAAAAAATTATGAAATAAGCTTAAAAGCTGCACAAGAAGCTAATTACGATGATGCGGTTGGCAGGGCTCATAATAACATAGCGGTTATGTATTCCGAGGAAGGGGATTATAATAATGCTGTAAAGCACCAACTGAGTGCATTAAGAATTCATCAGCAAATTGAAAATACGAGAAGTGTGATAATTTCCTATAGTAACCTGGCGGAATATTACATGGCATTAAAAAAGAATACACAAGCCAAGAATTATATAGATAAAAGCCTTCTTCTTGCCACTAAGGTGGGGGATAAAAAAAATATGGCATCAGCTTATATTGTTTACGGGCAATTAAACATGAGGATGAATAAATTGCCTGAAGCAAAAAATTACCTTAATAAGGCCCTGCAACTTTCCAAGGAGGCAGGGTTTAACTATATAGTGAGAAATTGTTATGATAACTTATCAAGACTGGATAGTATGATGGGAGATTTTAAAGGAGCATATCAATATCTCAGGTTATATGGTAAAAAGAAAGACAGTATTTTCAACGTAGAGTCTAATAAGCTTGTCTCCCAGTTAAATATTCAATACGAAACAGAGAAAAAAGATAACGATATTCAACTACTTAATAAGGACAATGAAATTAAAACTATAAAAATCGGAAGGCAGAATGCAATTATCCGGTACCTGATTGCGGGCTTCCTTCTATTAATCTTTTTTGCTTTGATTTATTACAGACTTTATAATCAAAAGCGCAAAACAAAGTTCAGGCACCAGTTATTGGAAACAGAAATGAAAGCCCTTCGCTCGCAGATGAACCCGCATTTTACTTTCAATGTGCTCAATTCTATTCAATATTTTGTAAGTGAAAGAGATATGGAATCTGCTGAAATATATCTTGAAAAATTCTCCACCCTCATCCGGATGATTCTTGACCAGTCGAGGATGGCCTATATCAGTTTTGAACAGGAGGTAGTGATGCTGAGATTATACCTGGAACTGGAAGAGATGCGGTTTGAAAAGAAGTTTGAATATTCTCTAAACATAGATAGTGATATTAACCCGGATAAAATATTAATTCCAGGAATGCTTATTCAGCCTGTTGTCGAAAATGCTATTAAGCATGGTATCGAGCACAAAGAGGGAAACGCTTTAATCAATATTTCGTTTTCTCTCAGGGACACAGTGCTTTTGTGTACCGTTACAGATAACGGCGTAGGCAGGGCCACGGCAGAAAAATTAGGAGAATCGAAACCTCATAAATCAGTAGCAACATCTATTATAAGGGAAAGGATAGATGCCTTAAGTCTTATATATAACCTTCGGCTTTCTTATAAAACTGAAGACCTGCTTAATGATGAGGGCAAACCGGAAGGCACCCGTGTTTCAATAGAAATACCGATAGGGATTAAAAACGAAGAGTTTACGGCAGAGTTAATGAATTGAAAAAAGAATATGACTCGACATCTTGTTTTTCCCCGGCCCCTCCCTTATTATTATCAGGTTATCCTGAAATTGCGGAAGAATGGATTGCTCCTCCCGTTAAACAAAACCGTGAACATGGGTAAGAAAGAATTAGAATATTTTAACAGTACAATAGTTTTACTCAATCTCAATTAAACAAACATGATTAACTCTCTTATAGTGGATGATGAGGTAAAAGCTATTGGCTTACTTCGTAAACAATTAAAAAGACATTGCCCCGAGATTAACGTTGTTGCCGAAGCACAGAATATAGATGATGCAATTAGTATGATAGAATTATATCATCCGCAGTTAATATTTCTTGATATTGAAATGGCAAGAGGCAGCGGGTTTGATTTACTGGAGAAAGTTCATATAAGAAGCTTTCATGTTATTTTCGTTACGGCGCACAGCGAGTTTGCTATAAAAGCATTTCGCTTCTCCGTTACCGATTATTTACTCAAGCCTGTAAACAGGGAGTTACTGGTGCAGGCGGTGCAAAAGGTAAAATACCTTTTAGATGTCTCAACTTCGGCCTCTTCTATTCAAAGCCTGAGGATTCCCTCAACCAGCGGGATGACTTTTGTAAATATTACCAATATCATCAGGATGGAAGCAGAAGGGCCTTACACGCATATCTATATGGATAATGAAGAACACTGCATGTCCTCACATCACCTTAAGCAATTTGAGGTTCATCTCGATGAAAGAGTTTTTCTAAGAGTTCATCGCTCCCATTTGATAAACCGGAACAAAATAAAGACCATTTCTGATAAAGGGGGCTTAGTAATTGAAATGATAGATGGCGTTACCATAGAGGTACCCCGAAGAAGCAAGCAGGGAATTCTTAAAATGCTGCGGTTATTAAAATAAGATGAAAATCTCTGTGGCCAGATTTACGTAAATGTTTATAATATGCAATCATTCGTTTAAAAGAGAGGTTTATAATAAGTAAAATATTGACTTATTGCTTGCTTATTCTATATTCTTATTATACATTCGTGGCACATTTGGCTCACTTAAAATTAATAAGGTTAACTACAATGATTTATCACCAGACATAGAATACAATTAGTTTAATACTGTAAAAGTATTTCCTGTATCCCAGGAAAAAATGCTCCTCCTCCTCCATATGAATTCATTGTAATCCAGGCATTGAATTTTATCACCAAACTAAAACAAAGCATTTTGAAAACAATTACGAAAAAACTTTTGGCGGGAGGTCTCACCTTTGTCATTTTATTTCTTACTACGCACTTAGCCTGCGCACAGTTTCCGTTTAATATCGGGGGCGCACAATCACAAACTTTCAGCGGACGTAGTATTGCTACCGACGCAAGCAATAATATGTATGTGACGGGAAGTTTTTCCGGCACAGTAGATTTTAAGGGATCTTCCGGCACGCCGCATACTCTTACCAGCGTAAGCGATGCGGATATTTATATTGCTAAATATAACGTTTCGGGAGTGTGCCAGTGGGTATTTAATATAGGAAAAACAGGAACAAGTTTTGGTTATGGCATAGCTACTGATGCTACCGGTAATGTATATGTAACAGGCAGCTATGAGGGTACTGCTGATTTTGATCCTTCAAACGGAACTGCTAACCTAACCTGTACAGGCAATGATGCTATTTTTGTTGCGAAGTATAGTGCTGCAGGCGTTTACCAGTGGGCATTTAACATAGGAGAAAAGTATACTGATAAAGCGTACAGCATTGCTACTGACGCTTTAAACAATGTATATGTAACCGGTAATTTCCAGGACACAACAGATTTTGATCCTTCGGGCGGAACCGCTATTCTTACTAAGAACTCCTCGGTACAGGATATTTTTGTTGCCAAATACAGTTCGGCAGGAGCTTACCAATGGGCCTTTAACATAGGGGCGACTGATCAATCGCTTAACCAGGGTTCAAGCGTTATTACAGATGCATCAGGTAATATTTTAATAACGGGCGCCTTTTCCAGTACGGCAGATTTTAAAGGAACTTCCGGAGCTTCAAAAAACCTTACCGGCGTAGGGATCTATAATTGTTATATAGCCAAATACAATTCAACAGGAGTTTGCCAGTGGGCTTTTGGTATCGGAGGCTTTTTGAGCGTTGGCAGTAACCTGGCCCTGGATCCAACCGGTAACGTATTGGTAACCGGAAGTATTTACGGCTCAGCAGATTTTGATCCTTCTGCCAATACAGTCCCTCTCACCAGCGTTGGAATGGGGGACATTTTTGTTGCTAAATATAATTCTGCAGGAGCGTATCAGTGGGCATTAAATGCCGGAAGCGCCGATGGTCAAAGTATTGGTAATAGTATTGTTGCTGATGCCACAGGCAATGTATTTGTAACAGGTAGTTTTGAAGGTACAGTAGATTTTGATCCTTCGGGAAGTACTGCAGAACTTACGAGCGCTGCAGCCGATGATATTTTTGTTGCCAGGTATAATGCTGCAGGCATTTACCAATGTGCATTTAACATAGGAAGTGCGGCGGATAACTCAGGCGACGGAACCAAAGAAGGCGGCGAGGCTATTACTATCGATGCCTTTGGAAATGTAGTAGTAGCGGGAAACTTTGCCGGTACTGCTGACTTTGACCCTTCCGGTGCGGAAGCAAATCTTACACCCGTTGGTATACAGGATGCTTTTATTTCCAAATATTCAGGATGTACATTAAATGCAGGCGGTGGCTGTGCAGCCAATGCAGGCAGCAACCAATCCATTTGCCAAGGCGTCAATAATAGTGTAACTATTGGTGGTGCTTCAACAAGCGGGCATACTTACAGCTGGTCTCCGTCAGCGGGCCTGAGTTCATCCACTGTATCGCAGCCTACAGCTACTCCTTCCTCCACAACAACATATACGTTAACTGAAACAGTAACAGCTACCAGCTGCCAGGCTACCGCTACCGTTGTAGTGTTTGTAGGCGTTCAGCCTGCTACACCGGTAATTACTCCTTCCGGCCCAATAACATTCTGTACAGGGGCAAATGTTACGCTTAACCTGGGGAGCAGTTATACCAATTACTCTTGGTCCAATGGTGCCACAACGCAGAACATTACAACAGGTACCCAGGGAGATTATAGCGTAACAGTTAGTAATGCGCCGGGGTGCTCGGCAGTATCATCCGTAATTTCTGTTACTGTAAATACAACACCTGCTGCTAATGTAGGGCCTAACAAGGGTTTTTGTCCCGGCGGCAGTACTACTATTGGCGCTGCAGAGGTAATAGGGAATACCTATAGCTGGTCGCCATCAGCGGGCTTAAGTTCATCCACGGTATCGCAACCTACGGCCAGCCCCTCGATAAATACTACTTACACACTGACGGAAACAGCAGGTGTTTGCCAGGCCACACATACAGTAATAGTGATATTGAGCCCGGTACCATCGGTGCCTGTTATATCAGCCTCGGGCTCCACTACTATTTGTGCCGGGGAAAGCGTTACTCTTCATGTGGTAAATACTTATACTACTTACTCATGGTCTAACGGGGGCAGCACTCAAAACATCAATGTAACAACACAGGGCAGTTATAGTGTAACGGTTACCAATGGCTCTGGTTGTTCGGCAGCCTCTTCAGCCACTACTGTTACGGTAAATCCGGCTCCTGCTACTCCGGGCATCAGTAAAAAAGGAGATACACTTTTGTGCAGTGTAACAGCGGACAGTTACCAGTGGTACCGTAACAGTGCATTGCTGACGGGTGCCACCAACAATTACTACCTACCCACACAGGGCGGAGACTACACGGTGACGATCACCGAAGGAGGCTGTTCAGCTACTTCTTCTCCGTTTACATGGACAGCAATAGTTTCTGTGAGTGCAGGTAACGGGCAGGTGATTATTTACCCCCTCCCGGCCTCTGCTTATTTCATAGCGGAAAGTAAAACGACAGCATTGCAGACAATAACTCTCTATGATGTTTTAGGCAAGAGAGTGCTGAATGCAGAGATAAAAGATGTGAGTGTCGGGGCAGATGACAAGAAAGCAAGAATAAACATCGGGGGGCTTACTGCCGGGGTTTATTTTGTGCAGCTGAGAACAGCCGGTGCAGTTTCTACTCTAAGGCTGGTTAAAGAATAATTAAAACGCTTAATTATTCATGTTGTTAAATAACGTCTTTATGAATCCTATTCCACTTTTAGAAGATTTCTTCCGGGATAGCGGCGAATCATTAAATGTAATTAACTTTATGTGTATTAAATAATTACCTTCATTTCAATCACTCTTACAATTCTTAGTAGTCATGCAAAAAGTTACAAAAACAATTTTCACCGCAATTCTTACTCTCACTATTCTCTCTTTAAGCTCTTACTTTGCTCTTGCGCAGTTTCCGGTGAATATACCGAGTACCGGCGACCAGGCGGCAACAGCCTGCCAGAGTGCAGCGACTGATGCCGCAGGCAATGTGTATATAACCGGAAGGTTTAGCGGCACGGCTGATTTTAAAGGGGCAGGGTCAACTCATTTTACATTAACAGGGTTTTATGACCTCTATGTTGCCAAGTATAATGCTGCGGGTGATTGTCTATGGGCCTTTGGCATAATAGCCGGGGGTTCCACTGCGGATTCGTATATAGCCCAGAGTATTGCAGTAGATGCAACAGGTAATAATATATACGTAACGGGTAGTTTTAGCGGCACGGCTGATTTTAAAGGAACTTCAGCAGGGCCTAATACCCTTACTTCTATTGGAAAGCAGGATGTTTTTGTTGCCAAGTATAATGCTGCAGGCGCTTACCAGTGGGCGTTTAATGTAGGGGCTGATGAGGACGCCCCCTTTACTTCGGGCCATAGTATTGCGGTAGATGCAGCCGGTAACGTATTGGTAACAGGCACTTTTAAGGACACCATGGATTTTAAAGGAACCTCGGGAGCCTCCAATGTACTCACGATCTCTACGGAAGATGTTTTTGTTGCCAAGTATAGTTCCGCCGGTGTTTGTCAATGGGCTTTTAATCTTAATTCGTTAGGTGCTTTTGGCACTGGTATTACCACCGATGCAAATAATAATGTATTAATAACGGGAACATTTTATAGTACAGCTGATTTTAAAGGCACTTCTCTGAATGCAGACGAGCTTCAGACCACCGGATTTCAGGATGCCTATGTTGCAAAATTTAACCCGGCGGGGGTTAAACAGTGGGCCTTTACTATAGGGGGTGCAAACAGTTCTAATAACGTGGGAAATTTCCCGGGGGGCGCTATTGCTACTGATGCCGCAGGAAATGTGTATGTAACAGGAAACTTTGGCGCAAATTTTCTCCAGACCGATGGCGGTGTTTCCGATTTTAAAGGAACTTCAACCGGACCAAATATTCTTACTGCCGCCGGAATGGCAGATGCTTTTGTTGCCAAATATGATGTTAACGGAGGCTACCAGTGGGCATTTAACATAGGTAGCCCCGGTAAACAAGCGAATAAATACCGGGATGGGATAGCTGTTGACGGGTTAGGAAATGTTTATGTAACAGGAGATTTTGGCGGAACTCCTGATTTTAAAGGAACTGCTGCAGGACCCAATACTCTATCAGCTACCGGCGATGACGATATTTTTGTTGCTCAGTATAATTCTGCAGGGGCCTACCAGTGTGCTTTTAATATAGGAACAGGAACAGAGATAAATAACGGACGTGGCCTTGCTATAGATGCTTTCGGCAATCTGGTAGTAGCAGGAAACTTTGGCGAAACAACTGACTTCGATCCTTCAGCGGCCGATAAAAGCCTTACAGCAGTTGGTTCCCCCAATGCTTTTATTTCAAAGTATTCAGGATGTGTACTAAATACAGGCGGAGGTTGTACGGCTAATGTGGGAGTTAACAAATCCATTTGCCAGGGGATTAATAACAGCGTAACTATCGGCGCTGCTCCGGCAAGCGGGCATACTTACAGCTGGTCTCCGTCAGCGGGCCTGAGTTCATCTACTGTATCGCAGCCCACAGCTACTCCTTCCACTACCACGACATATACTTTAACAGAAACAGTAACAGTCAGTAGTTGTCAATCTACAGCTACTATTGTGGTTTTTGTTGGTACGCAGCCATCTACACCTGTTGTTTCCGCCTCCGGGCCTACTACATTCTGTGCAGGAGGAAGTGTTACTCTTAATGTAGTAAGTACTTATGCCGCTTATTCGTGGTCTAATGGAGCCACTACCCAAAATATCAATGCCTCCGTGCCGGCAGATTATAGTGTAACGGTTAGTGATGCACCGGGTTGTTCAGCCGCCTCATCTGTAACCCCAGTTACTGTTAACCCATTACCGTCTGCCAATGCCGGAATCAACAAAGGTGTTTGCCCCGGCGGCAGTACCACCATTGGTGCGGCATCCGTGAGCGGCAACACCTACAGTTGGTTGCCTGCTGCAGGTTTAAGCTCATCTACAGTATCACAACCCACAGCAAGCCCTTCAGCCACCACGACCTACACCTTAACAGAGACCATAACGGCGACCACCTGTCAGGCGACACATTCCGTAACGGTGATATTGAGCCCTGTACCATCGGTGCCTGTTATATCAGCCTCGGGCTCCACTACTATTTGTGCCGGGGAAAGCGTTACTCTTCATGTGGTAAATACTTATACTACTTACTCATGGTCTAACGGGGGCAGCACTCAAAACATCAATGTAACAACACAGGGCAGTTATAGTGTAACGGTTACCAATGGCTCTGGTTGTTCGGCAGCCTCTTCAGCCACTACTGTTACGGTAAATCCGGCTCCTGCTACTCCGGGCATCAGTAAAAAAGGAGATACACTTTTGTGCAGTGTAACAGCGGACAGTTACCAGTGGTACCGTAACAGTGCATTGCTGACGGGTGCCACCAACAATTACTACCTACCCACACAGGGCGGAGACTACACGGTGACGATCACCGAAGGAGGCTGTTCAGCTACTTCTTCTCCGTTTACATGGACAGCAATAGTTTCTGTGAGTGCAGGTAACGGGCAGGTGATTATTTACCCCCTCCCGGCCTCTGCTTATTTCATAGCGGAAAGTAAAACGACAGCATTGCAGACAATAACTCTCTATGATGTTTTAGGCAAGAGAGTGCTGAATGCAGAGATAAAAGATGTGAGTGTCGGGGCAGATGACAAGAAAGCAAGAATAAACATCGGGGGGCTTACTGCCGGGGTTTATTTTGTGCAGCTGAGAACAGCCGGTGCAGTTTCTACTCTAAGGCTGGTTAAAGAATAAAACAGGCAAACATTTAAATAATCGTAGACGGGCATTCTCTTAAGGTTTGCCTTGACAGAATGTTCCGTCTTGTGAGAGCTTCATTAAATTATTATTCTAATTAAAAAATTTCCACCACCATGCAAAAATTTACAAAAAAAACTTCTACTGCAGTTTTTACTGCGGTTATTCTCTCTCTCTCCCTCATTCCTTTATTTACACTTGCACAATTCCCCTTTAATATCGGGAGTGCGGGCAAAACAAATACAGGTCAGGGAATTGCTACAGATGCAAATGATAATGTATATGTAGTCGGGGAGTTTAATGGTACAGCTGATTTTGATCCCAGTTCAGGCACCCACAATATGACCAGTACCTCGTCAGGAGGTGATATGTATGTTGCCAAATATGATGCTTCCGGCGCCTTCGTTTGGTCATTACGTATCGGGAACGGGAACGCTGCTGCTTCATCCCTGAAAGGTATAGCTACCGATAAGGCTGGCAATGTTTATGTAACCGGCTCTTTTAACGGGGATGGTAACGGAGATGCTTTTTTCTATGATGTAAATAATACGAATGTAGGCAGCCTTACAACAGATGGAGGCAGCGATGTATTTGTAGTGAAATATGATGCATCGGGTACCATGTTGTGGAAAGTAAGAATAGGAAGCCCGGGTACCGATGTAGGCGTTGCGTGCACTACCGATGCATCCAACAATGTATTGGTAACAGGTTCTTTTAACTCTACCGCTACTTTTTATGATACTAATGATGTAGCAACTGCTCATACGCTCGTGGCTGGCGGGGGCAGTGATGCATTTGTTGCCAAGTATGATGCTTCGGGTACTTACCAGTGGTCGCTTAAGGGCTCCGGCTCACAAACAGAGTTGGGTAAGAGTATTGCTGCCGATGCCTCGGGTAATGTATTTGTAACAGGAAATTATGGACCCGCCGTTATCTTCGGCAGCGCAACAATTGTTTTTACCGATCCGTTTAATGTAACATCTGCGGCTTTGGGTAATAACCTTGGTCAGCAATCCGACATTTACCTGGTCAAATTCGATAAGGATGGCCATTATAAATGGATAACTAAAATGCAAAGTGGCGGACTAGATGCAGGTAACGGCGTTGCAACTGATGCCTCGGGCAATGTATATGTAACCGGAAATTTTGCTCAAAACACTACTGTTGCAGGATCTAAAAAGCTCATATTTTATGATGCAACGCTGACAACTAAAGTAGATAGCCTTGGAGTAGCTCTTGGCGGTACCGATACGGATGTGTTTATTGCTAAATATGATAACGATGGAAAGTACATATGGTCGGCCGAGATAGGGGCCTTTAATGGTGAGAGTGCCCTTGCGATTACGGTAGATAAAAATGGGGATGTGCGTACTGTAGGAACTTGTCAATGCTATAAGCTCCCAAACCAGGCACCATATTATTGTTATTTCTTCAATGCCGATCGTTCTATAGGAGGAAGGGATTATAATGGGAGCGAAGATACCACAAGGCAAGGACAAGGAGGGCTTAGCGCTTACATAGCCAAGTATAGTTCCACTGGCAAATTTCTTTGCGGATGGGTTAGGGGTGCTTTCCAGGGGCCTAGTGGCGGCAATACCACTGTTCCCAATGGAATCGCTATCAAAACAAATGGTGATGCAATGGTGGCAGGAAATTTCGTAGTTACTGTAGATTTTGATCCAGGCCCGGGAACAGCTGAACTTACGGCCAAGGGTGACCAGGATATTTTCATAGCTGAATTTGCTGATTGCGGGTGTACTGCTAATGCCGGTCCCGATCAAACCATTTGCCCGGGGGGCAGCAATGTTGCCATTGGCTCTGCTGCTGTAAGCGGACATGTTTATAGCTGGTCGCCTGCAACGGGATTAAGTTCTTCTACAGTATCACAACCCATCGCTACTCCCGGTGCAACTACTACGTATGTTTTAACTGACTCAACCATCAGCAGCGGCTGTGTGGCAAAAGACAGTGTTATAGTTTCTGTAGGTGCTCTTAGTGTACCTATTATTACGCCTTCGGGGCCCACAGCTTTCTGCGGCAGCGCTGGCATTGACGTTACGCTTAATACAACAGGCAGTTATACTACTTACCTGTGGTCAAACGGCGCTACTACACAAAACATAGATGTAACCTCCCAGGGAAGCTATAGTGTAACGGTTACTAATGTGTCAGGTTGTACGGCAGCTTCATCTGTTACAAATGTTACAGTCAATCCGTTGCCGGTGGCAGATGCAGGAGCTGATAAGGGTATTTGTCCCGGGACAGACATTCCTATTGGCAGTGTTGCCATAGGCGGCAATACTTACAGTTGGTCTCCGTCTGCTGGATTAAACTCTTCAACGGTATCGCAGCCAACAGCAAGTCCCTCTGCCACTACCACCTATATACTTGTTGTTACTAATACTTCTACAAGCTGCACCAATTCTGATACTGTAGTAGTTACAATCGGGCAGGCAGGAAATGTGGGCACCATATTGGCAACCAATGATTCTATTTGCCAGAATTCAATAGCTCATCTTACTGTTTCAGGAATATCGGGGTCTATTCAATGGCAGTCATCTGCCGATTCGCTTACCGGGTTCACTAATATTTCAGGAGCGACAAAATCAAGCTATACTTCCGGCATCATTTCCCGGGATACTTTTTTCAGGGTACTCAGTAGTAATGGAAGTTGTTCTGCTACTTCTAATTCACATAAAATTTCTGTTATAGCGGCGCCGGTAGCCTCTTTCACCAGCTCCGTTAATGGAAGGCAGGTAAGTTTTGATGGCAGTGCAAGTCAAGGGGCTGCTACTTATTTCTGGGACTTTGACGATGATTCGTCTTCCACCGCTGTAAAACCGGTTCATACTTTTAATACGGTTGCTACCTTTCACGTTTGTCTTACAGTAACTAATACTTCCAACTGTTACTTTACCATATGTCACAATGTAACTACACTTGCAACCGGGGTTAGCAATATAGGAGAGGATAATGGATGGCAGGTATATCCTGACCCTTTTACCAATCAGCTTTATATCAGCATGGGGAACGGGTTAACTTTTATTGAGCGTATTGAGATGTATGATGTGCTGGGAAGAAAAGTATTGGTTAAAGAAAGTCCGGGTAAAATGGAGAATCCTTTAAAACTTGATGTGTCGGAAGTAAAAAGAGGAATTTATTTTCTTAAAATTAAAACCCGGGATAATGACTTTATAAAGTCGATAATTAAGGAATGAGGATTTATCAGTCATCTCATTTTATTCAATTCATTAAATCAACTAAATAAGCTTTTTCAAACCACCAGCATATTATGCAAAAGATTACAAAAAAAATTTTTACAATAGTTTTTGTTGCGTTCATCTTCTCTGTTACTTCTGCTACAGTCTGGGCTCAGCTGCCGTTCAATATAGGAGATGCAGCAGGGACAAGTGCTATTAATGGCAGAAGCATTGCAAGAGATGCAAGCAATAATATATATGTAATAGGAGAGCTTACAGGTACAGCAGATTTTGATCCTTCAGGGGCAACAGCCAACCTGACAAGCGATGGTTTCATTGATGTTTTTGTGGCTAAGTATGATGCCGCCGGTGTTTACCAGTGGGCCTTTAAAATAGGGTCTTATAACGGTGATGTGGCAGGGGGTATTGCCGCTGATGCAGCAGGTGACATTTATGTAACCGGGGGCTTTCAGCTTTCGGTTGATTTTAAAGGAATGTCGGCGGGTCCGAATGTTTTGAGTAGCAATGGCGGGTCTGATATTTTTGTGGCTAAGTACAATTCATCAGGCTTATACCAGTGGGCAATTGCCGCGGGGAATTCAAGTACTGATTATAGTACCGGCGTTGCGCTTGATGGCAGCGGGAATGTTTTGGTAGCAGGGCAGTTTGGCGGCACTGTTGATTTTAATTCCCCCGGAGGAAAAGATACCCTTAAGAGCGCCGGAAGCACCGATATTTTTGTAGCCAAGTATAATTCATCAGGCGCCTATCAATGGGCTATAAGGATGGGAGGCACGAGTGGCGATTCTCCCAATGCCATAGCTGTGGATGGAACCGGTAATGTATTAATAACAGGAAGCTTTCACGGCACGGCGGATTTTGATCCCTCAGGGGCAACAGCCAACCTGGTAAGCACTAAAACAATCCTTGGCATTGATGGCTTTGTTGCCAAATACAATTCATCCGGTGCCTACTTGTGGGCTTTCGCCCTAAGTAATGCCGGAACGGCATTTAATTCCGGCAAGGATATAGTTACCGATGGCAATAATAATATTTATGTAACAGGCTCTTTTTCCAATACACTTGATTTTAAAGGAACTTCTGCAGGACCCAATAACCTGACAAGTAACGGGGGAACAGACATTTTTGTGGCTCAATATAATTCCTTCGGCGCCTGCCAGTGGGCATTCAATGTAGGAGGGGGTACCGGCGATGTGGGCGCCAGCATAGATGTTGATGCAGGTAATAACATCTATATAACCGGGAACTTTACCGGGCCGGCTGATTTCGATCCAGGGGCCGGGATTGCGAATGTTAATAGCAATGGAAGCTCTGCTGATATTTTTGTTGCCAAGTACAATTCATCCGGCGCTTACCAGTGTGCATTTAGTGTGGGAGGGGGAAATGCCGATGCAGGATATGCTGTTGCTATCGATGGATCGGGCAACGTGTTGGTAACAGGATATTTTGAATTCACTGCTGATTTTGATCCGGGGGCAGGAACCAAAAATATTACCAGCAAGGCAAACGATGTCGGGGCATCCGATGTCTTTATTGCAAAATATACAGGGTGTGCGCTATACACGGGAGGAGGTTGCCTGGCGAATGCAGGAAACAATCAATCTATATGCCAGGGAGTTAATAATAGTGCAACCATTGGCTCTGCCACTACGAGTGGGCATACTTACAGCTGGTCTCCCTCAACCGGGTTAAGTTCATCCACGGTATCGCAGCCAACAGCCACTCCGTCTGTAACTACAACTTATACTTTAACAGAAACAGTAACAGCTACCAGTTGCCAGTCAACGGCAACCGTTGTAGTTTTTGTGGGTACACAACCTCCCACACCTGTTGTTTCCCCCTCCGGGCCAACCACATTCTGCACAGGTGGAAGTGTGATGCTAAGTGTTGGCGGTAGCTATACCAATTACTCATGGTCTAATGGCGCCAGTACTCAAAGTATTACTGTAAATACGTCGGCAAGCTATAGTGTAACGGTAAATAATTCACCGGGCTGTTTTGCTGCTTCATCTGCTACTTCTGTTACTGTTAATCCATTACCCGCAGCTAATGCCGGCGGCAACAAAGTCGTTTGCCCAGGGGTAGGCACTACCATTGGTGCCGGCGCGATAAATGGAGACACGTACAGTTGGTTGCCTGTCACCGCCCTGAGCTCAAATACAGTATCTCAGCCAACAGCAAGCCCCTCTGTAAATACTACCTATACACTCACAGAAACGATAACGGCTACCGGCTGTTCTGCTACCCACTCTGTGATAATGGTTTTAAATCCCACGACTACCCCTGTTATTACCGCTCCCTCTACTTCAATTTGTCCCGGGGGAAGTGTTGCCCTTAATGCAGGCGGCGGCTACTCTTCTTACCTGTGGTCTACCAATGCCACTACTCAAAGTATTAACGCCACTGCGCAGGGGAACTACACAGTAACAGTTACCAATTCAACCGGCTGCTCGGCATCATCAGCTGCTGTAAATATCACCTTCAAAACAGCACCCGCCGCCGATGCAGGGCCTGATACAAAGAATTGCTCTGGTACGGGTACTACCATTGGCACTCCTTCGGTAAGCGGTAATGCCTATAGCTGGTCTCCTTCAACGGGATTGAGCTCAACTAATATTTCACAACCTGTAGCAAACCCTTCGGTGGCCACTACTTATACTTTAACCGAAACTATTATGGCTAACGGGTGCACTGCTGCCAATACGGTAGTAGTTACTATAGGTATTGCGCCTCCTGCACCCACTATTACCAAAAAGAATGATACCCTTTTGTGCAGCATTACGGCAAGTGGTTACCAATGGTACCGCAACGCTACACTGATAAGCGGAGCCACTGATAAGGCATATGTTCCCACGCAGGGGGGAGACTATACGGTGAGCATAACGGTAGGAGGATGTTCTGCTACCTCATCGTCCTATACATGGACAAGCATCAATTCAGTATTTGTTGATAAGATGCAAGTATCTGTTTACCCGGTGCCGGCTTCTTCTTATTTTATTGTTGAAAGTAAAACAACTGCATTGCAGGCTGTAACGCTGTATGATGTTTTAGGGAAGAGAGTGTTGAGCGCCAGTGGAGGAGAGGTTGCCCTAGGAGCTGATGATAAAAGAGCAAGGATAAACGTGGAAGGGCTGGCAGCAGGAGTTTATTTCGTGCAGGTAAGAACAGGAAATGCCAGTTCCATCTTAAGGATAGTGAAAGAATAAAACGCTTTATAGCTGTTTCTTAAAACCTTTCTATCCAGAAGGGGAAACAACCATTCGTTAAGAAAAAACAACCATTCGTTAAGTGTGGTCAATCTTGCATTTGCTTCATAATACATTCGTGCCTCGTTTATTTTTATTAACTTTAAAGTTGATCATTTCATAATTTTTCTCCTCCAAAAAGCCATGCAAAAAATTACAAAAACAATTTTTACAGTCCTTATTGCCACTGTTATTTTACCTTTAAGCTCTTATGTTGCCTTTGCCCAGTTTCCTTTTAATATCGGGGTTACCGGGGATACCAAAACTTCAGGCCAGGGCATTGCTACTGACGCCTCCGGCAATGTATATGTAACCGGAGAATTTAACGGTACAGCCGATTTTGATCCCAGTTCAGGCACCCACAATATGACCAGTACCTCGTCAGGAGGTGATATGTATGTTGCCAAATATGATGCTTCCGGCGCCTTCGTTTGGTCATTACGTATCGGGAACGGGAACGCTGCTGCTTCATCCCTGAAAGGTATAGCTACCGATAAGGCTGGCAATGTTTATGTAACCGGCTCTTTTAACGGGGATGGTAACGGAGATGCTTTTTTCTATGATGTAAATAATACGAATGTAGGCAGCCTTACAACAGATGGAGGCAGCGATGTATTTGTAGTGAAATATGATGCATCGGGTACCATGTTGTGGAAAGTAAGAATAGGAAGCCCGGGTACCGATGTAGGCGTTGCGTGCACTACCGATGCATCCAACAATGTATTGGTAACAGGTTCTTTTAACTCTACCGCTACTTTTTATGATACTAATGAAACAGCAACAGCTCATACCCTTGTAAGTGCGGGAAGTTCTGATGCTTTTGTTGCTAAATATGATGCTTCGGGTACTTACCAGTGGTCGCTCAGGGGATCAAGCACACAGCTTGATGTTGTTAATGCTGTTGCCACTGATGCCACAGGCAATGTTTATGTAACAGGTAGTTATGGTTCCGCTGGGTTAAGCCCGGGCACTCCTATCACATTTGTGGATGCGGTTGGTACTTCCTCTACCACTTTAACAAACTCCGGTGTCGCTACCGATTTGTTTGTTGCTAAATTTGATGCCTCAGGCGGTTATAAATGGATATTTAAAATGGGAGGTATGACAGCGGAGGTTGGCAGTGGTATTGCTGTTGATGCGTCCGGCAACATATATATATCAGGGCGCTTCGGCCAGACACCATTCACTCTTTATGATGCTACAGGATCGAATCTTGGCGGTCTTGCTAATACCACAGGCAATGATGTTTTTCTTGCCAAGTACAGTTCCGCGGGCTTTTACAAATGGGCGGTTAGAATAGGAGGCTCTTCCGGAGATGGTGGTGGAACTCTTGCTTTAGAATCAGACGGTACAATAGCGGTAACGGGAAGTTGCCAGGGGAATTGCTACTTCTATAGTTTCGGCACTAATACCAAAGACTCTGCAGTTACTGCCTATACAGATAATATTTTTGTGGCGAGGTATGATACTTCAGGTAAATTCAAGTGTGGTTTTGCAATAGGAAGTGCAGATGGCGCTAACAACCTGAACATGGGAAATAGAATTGCCGCCGACGGAAGCGGTAATATATACGTAATAGGCAATTTTTCCGATAAGGCTGATTTTGATCCGGGAGCAGGAACTGCAAACCTTACCAGCAAAGGAAAAAATACAGATCCCAATGTTCATACAGACTATGATGCCTTTATTTCCAAATACACTGCCTGTGCATTAAATACCGGCGGTGGATGTTTAGCACATGCCGGGAGTAACCAGGCTGTATGTGCGGGAGGAAACAACAGTGCTGTTATCGGGGCTGCAGCAATAAGCGGGCATACCTATAGCTGGTCTCCTTCCACAGGACTAAGTTCTTCCACAGTCGCACAGCCCACAGCTACTCCAGGGACAACCACAACTTATACTTTAACGGAAACAGTAACAGCCACCAGTTGCCAGGCTACAGCTACAGTTGTAGTTTTCGTAGGCACGCAGCCTTCCACTCCTGTTATTTCTCCTTCCGGCTCAACCTCCATTTGCAGTGGTGAAAATGTTACTCTTAATGCAACGGGCAGTGGCTATACTGCTTACTTATGGTCAACCGGTTCTACCGCCCAAAATATTACTGTAAGTATACAGGGAAGCTATAGTGTAACAGTCAGCAATTCCTCAGGCTGCTCGGCTGTTTCGTCTGCCACCAGCGTTACTGTTAACCCATTGCCAGCAGCCAGTGCCGGAACTAATAAAGTTACCTGTCCCGGCGTGGGTGTTTCTATTGGTGCTGTTGCAGTAAATGGCAGCACTTATAACTGGTCTCCCTCAACCGGTTTAAGTTCTTCTACAATATCACAACCAATAGCAGCTCCATCCCTCACTACTACTTATACTGTTACTGAAACAGTAACGGCTACCGGCTGTCATGCTTCCCACTCAGTAGTAGTGTTGGCCTATACAGCTCCTTCGCCTGTCATTTCTCCTTCTGGCCCCACAACATTTTGCGCCGGCGGAAATGTTACTCTTGATGCAGGAGCGGGGTATACTACTTATGTATGGTCTAATGGAAACAGTACCCAAAGTACTACTGTAAATTCACAGGGAAGTTATAGTGTAACGGTTACTAACGGGTCGGGTTGTGCAGGGTCTACATCTGCTACTGTTACAGTAAATCCAGTTCCGGCTACTCCTGTTATAACTCAAAGTAATGATACAATTTTTTGCAGCGTTACAGCCTCCAGTTATCAATGGTATCGAAATGATACATTGATTAGCGGAGCAACCGGTAAGTTTTATCATCCAACACAAAACGGGAATTATAAGGTTACGGTTACTGATGCAGGATGCTCAGCTACTTCATCAGCATTCAATTATATTGGTGGAGGGGTTAGTTCTGTAGCATTGGCTAATTCGTCTGTTATTATTTACCCGATGCCTGCCTATTCTTATTTTATAGCGGAGAGTAAAACAGCTGCCTTACAGTCAGTGGCTCTGTACGATATTTTAGGAAAGAGAGTTTTAAGCGCTGATATCAGGGATGTAAATACAGGAATAGATAATAAGAAAGCCAAAATAAATCTCCAGGGATTACCTGCAGGAGTTTATTTTGTTCAATTAAAAACAACTAACGCTACTTCTACTCTTAAGTTAGTGAAGGAATAAAAAATATCTTCTTCCTGTATACAGAAGGAAATAATTATTAATGCTTCCAGATCGATCTGTCAATTGGCACACCGGTTTGGAAGCATTATAATTTTATTGAGTTGAGAAAATGGCTGCTATATAGTCATCAGTATTGTCTCTTTATTTTGTTTAAATAATATACCGACTAACGACAATACTTTTATTTGTAATTAATACATGAGTGATTATTCATTCATTGTCTGCCTTGTATTTATGGCAGCTTACCGTTCTATGATCCTATGTGATACTTATAAGAAGAAAATAGTCTTCCATTCTTAATGGTGTAACACTAAACGGCAAATATATTGTCTCAAAAATTAATGGGAAAAACAAGCAACCATTCGTTAAGAAAATGTAACCATTCGTTAAGTTTAAATTCAGATTATCAAAACCGAGGATACCTTGCATTTAGATTAGATGATTATTAAATAGTAATTAATAATTTAATGTGACTTTAGTGCTATTTATAAGAACAGGCTAATCTTTAACCTTAAAACGCATAATTTTTTTTAATCCTCCTAAAATTTATCTTCTATGAAGACCATTACAAAAATTTTTCTCATGGCAGTTGTAAGTGCTGCCATTTTAACTTTTACCTCTTATGTTTCCTTTGCCCAGTTTCCGTTTACGATAGGAACACCGGGAGGTACAGCTGTAACGTCAGTTGGTGGCATGACAACCGATGGAAGCAGCAACACCTATGTAACCGGAATATTTCAGGGCACGAGTGTTAATTTTGATCCATCAGGCCTTCATACTATGACGAGCTCAGGCAGTGGCGCTAACACCGACCAGTATGTAGTTAAGTATGATGCTGCGGGTCGCTATGTTTGGTCATTACGTATACAGACTAATATAACGGGAAGTAGTGGTGTCGGAGTCTTGGTAAACAACAGTATGAAGGGTATTGCTGTTGATGCATCCAATCATTTGTATATAACAGGAAGTTTCTCTGGTACCGCAGGAGCTACTTTTTATGATGCAAATAATGCTACTACTGCTCCTGTCTCCGGAGGAGTAACAGCTACTCTTTCGGGTGGTAATGGCACCAACAACGGAGGAGCTGGAGATGTTTTCGTTGCTCAATATGATATCTCAGGCGCTTTACCTGTTTTAAACTGGAGGTTTAGAATTTCAAGCCCTGGTACAGACGTTGGGGTTAGTTGTGCTGCCAAAGGGAGTAGCTTAGCTGTTACGGGTTCATTTGGTGGCGCTGTTACTGGTGGAGGTGCCACACTTACTTTCTATGGAATAAACGATGTGGCAACTGGTAATACTCTTGTGGGTGGCGCTGCTGGTGCAAGTGGTACAGGTACTGATTGTTTTGCCGCCCAATACACTTCCTCGGGCAGTTACAGCTGGTCGGTTAAAGGTGTAGGCACTACAAACGTAAAAGCGAACGTTGGTCTTGGCATTGCCTTCGATGGATCCGGTAATGTATTTGTAGAAGGACAGTATGGCACCAGCGGTAACGGAGGTGCAACAATAGTTTTTTCTGATGCGTCAACGCCCACGCCTCTTACATCTCCTGGAATAGGAACTCTAACGGGGGCGGCAGGTATTGGCTGTACCGGTGCTTTTATAGTTAAATTTAATAGTAGCGGAGTCTATCAACAAATTGCTCACGTAATTGGTACTGTCGGAGCGAATCCTTTGAGAAGTTATGGTATTGTTATTGACAATTCGGATAATATAATTATTGTAGAAAAAAACGCGAATGTTTCACATAATGTTTTTGACAAAACGCAAACAAATGTCAAAGCTCTTACCGCCGCCGCGGGCAACGCCGGGGCAATTGTCAAATTCGATAATACTCTGGGTTTCTTATGGATAGCTGCAATGGCAGGTAACACGCAGGATCAATACGGCATTGCAACGGACGGAAGCAATATATTTATAACAGGAACTTTTACGACTACCAATGCACTTTACGATGCCTCTAATACTTCAGTGTTTACTCTACCGACGAGTGTTGGTGCTGGTTCTGTACATTTGGCTAAATATAATTCTGCAGGGACTCCGCAGTGGGGACTTGCCCTTAATGCCAGTTCCGGTACAACTTTTACAGAGGGTACCAGGATTACAACCGATGCCTGCGGCAATCCGATTTTAGGAGGCGTTTTTAAAAACACGCTAACATTTTATGATAAAGGAACATCCGGATCTTTAGGAAGTGCGTTGGGTTTTGCCCCGACTGCCGTTGGAATTCAAGACGCGTTTATAGTTAAATATGATGCGAGTGGTGCTGCCCAAATATCAAGTCAGCCGGCAAATATTTCAGTTTGCCCGGGCAATAATGCAAACTTCACTGTAACGGCTCCTGGGGCTACCGCATGGCAGTGGCAGGAAAGTACCGATGGCGGTAATACATGGAGTAATACTTCTGATGGGGGAAGCAATCCTGCTTATAGTGGTTCTGCAACGGCATCATTAACGCTAACAACTGTTCCATCAACTTATGGAGGTTATAGATATCGTGCTGTAATTACTTCGGGCAGCTGTCCGCTTATTTCAAGTGTGGCAGTTTTATCATCTGGTGTTGGCATTTTAACACAGCCTGCCAGCCCTCCCGGGGTGTGTCCATCTGGTTTTCCGACACCAACAGCAACATTTGCGGTATCAGCAAGCGGTGCAGGTACTATAAGCTATAAGTGGCAGGAAAGTACCGATGGTGGTTCTTCCTGGGCGAATGTAAATAACGGAGGTGTATATAGTGGAACAGCCACCAATTCGATGACTATAAGCAGTCCTGGCTCATCCATGAATGGATATAAATACCGTGTTGTGGTAAGCAGTTCTTCCTGTGTTACTTCCATTAATTCCAATGGTGTTGCTACGTTAACAGTATTTCCACTTCCTTCTATTTCAGTGCAGCCTTCTGCGGCTTCTGCCTGTGTTAATACGGGGTCAGCAGTATTTTCGGTTGTAACTGATGCAACAACATTTCAGTGGATATATGGTCTCACGCCTGCTTGTTCTAATCCTTCCAGTGGTTGCAATGCCACTGCCGTAGATGGAATAGGTACTAACCTTTCATCGCCCGGAAATACTTTGGATATAAGTGGCGCTACTACCAATACGCTTACCCTGAGCAACTTTAACAACACTGCCTATAATGGATTTCATTTTGCTGTTATATTATATAGCTCTCATGGTTGTGTTACAAGTTCCAGTAATCCTAGTCCTACGTTAACTATAAAGACTCCGCCGGTTATTTCAACACAACCCACAAATCCCTCCTCTGTTTGCCCCGGTACAGGCGCTCCTTCCTTTACAGTAGCGGCTACCGGTGGTACTCCTTTCACTTATCAGTGGCAGGAAAGTGCTGATGGAGGTTCGAGCTGGGCTAATAAGAATAATGGAGGCGTATATAGCGGAGCAACTACTGCGACACTAACCATCACTGCTCCTCCTATTTCAATGAATGGCTATAAATATCGTGCTGTTGTTAGCGGCTGTTCTCCTTCTGCTACATCTGATGGGGTTGCTACCTTAACAGTAGGCCCGGCAGTAGGCGGCCTGGTAACTCCTGCAACTGCTGTTGTTTGCGGAGGAGGAAGTAGAATTCTTACCGTAAGTGGTGCTAACGGCGGCACCTTGCAGTGGCAGTCATCTACTGATAATATCACCTGGAACAATATCAGTGGCCAGACCAACACTACCTATAACGCCGCTCCTTCTCAAAAAACTTATTACAGGAGTCTTACTGTAAATGCCAGCTGTTATAATATTGCCAGCACTACGGCTACAGTTGATATAGCTGCTACGCCTGTTGTGAGCATTATCAATGTAACGTCTTCGTCGGCCACCGTAACCTGGTCGCCTTACGGTTCCGGTCAGTATGATATCGTGTGGAGCGGGGCAGGTACTAACGGTACTGCTACCGGTGTAACAACCAATACTTTTAACATAAGCAACCTTCCGTCTACTAATACACCGTTTGCCGTAAGTGTAACGCAAACTACTCCCGGCTCCTGCAGTCCGCCGATAACGATGACAGGAGTTGCCTCATCGAGCACCCTTTGCGGAGTACCTACGCTAAACAACCTGGTAGCAGTGGCAGGCCCGGCCCATGGGTTTACGGCTAACTGGACCCTGGTAAGCGGTGCTACGGCTTACAGGGTATACTACAGGGGATTGATTACCACCTCCAGCTGGAGTTTTGTGGATGTAGGAAATGTAAGTACCAAAACAGTCAATGTGCTGTATGGTAATGAAACATACGCAGTATATGTAACCGCACTGAACTGCCCCAACCCCGGTAATACAGGTGATCCCAGCGGAATACTGTACGTAACAACCAATCCTATATCTACCTGCGATCCTCCCACCGTAACAGGCCAGTCCAACTGCCCGAACCAGATTACGATTAACATCACAGGCGGTACAGCCCCCTATATCGTAACATTGCGCAGGCTTAGCCCATCAGTAACTGCGGGAGCGAGCTATACTCTAAGCACCGGCACGTTTAATGTAAATGTAGGTACCCAATATGCAGGCACGACGTGGGAAGTATTTGCGCGCTCTAAATGCGGAGGAACTATCGGGTATATATCCAATGTATTACCTATTACCGTAAAACCCGGTTGCGCTACACTGCAGAACCTGGTATTAAGTCATCCTACCTGCCACGGCTTCTCTGCTTCATGGAATGCCAATGACTGCGCAGGACTGGGAACCAATTACCAGCTGCTGATAAAAAGAAACGGTACCACAACTTATAACGGCTACCCGCAGGGCAGCGACCACGGCTCTATCAATTCACTGCAGTCCAACACATTTTATGATGTAGTGGTAATGTCAGTAGCGTGCAATGGTGCTACCTCTTCTTATTCCAATATGCAGACCATTCAAACCTCTGCTTGTAGGGAAGAATTACAGAGTGAAGCAGATGCTACCATCACCCAATCAAAAGATGAGGCCGTAAATATTTACCCGAACCCCACACAGGGTCAGTTCTGGGTATATGCCGGCAGTCGTGATAACAGGGAACAGATGGTGAAAATAGAATTGGTGAATCCTATCGGGCAGGTAGTGCAGACCGACCTGAGTACTATGACAGGCGGCCACATGGAGCAGCTCATCAACACGCCATCAGGAATAGCTACAGGTATTTATTTCGTAAGAGTATCAGTAGGAAGTAGTGTTTATGTAAATAAATTAATGATTACTAAATAATAAATAAAAGGATATAGGGAAGAGCATTTTTATATGCTATTCTTAGTAAGTTAATAGTTTTTGTCTTTATTGAGGTTACTAACCGGTGGAGTGATCGTTATAATCCTCCATCGGTTATTTTTTTGTATGATTGTTATTGCATTGCAGTTTATATCTTCGTTCTTTAGTTACTGAAGAGCTATTTCGATAAGGAGGGCAAAAATTGTCGTTATTATATAGGAAATTGCCATTAATAGTTATTTTATGCTTCACTTCCTTAAGTTAACTTTTCAAGTATTTTTACTCTCCATACACATAACATCGAAGGTTAAACTTTTTAACAGTCAAAACTTTTTCTGAATCAATGGAACTATCAGTAATAGGGTATTCAACCGCACTTGCCGCTTTAGCATGCTGGACAGTGAGCACCTTTGCATTTACTCTGGCATCCAGGAGGGCGGATCCTGCAAGTATAAACCGGGTGAGAATACTATATGCTTTTATTCTTCTTAGTTTCCTGGTTTGTTTTGCAAACCGGATTTCGATTTTTGAAGCCTTTACCCAGGTAAATATGCAACAATATATCTGGTTTGGTTTATCAGGATTTGTAGGACTTACACTGGGAGATTATTATTCATTTACAGGGTTTAAAATTCTTGGGAACAGGATGGGTAGCTTGTTTCACAGTTTTGCACCGGTGGCTGCCCTTTTAACAGGTATGTTATTACTGAATGAGCACCTTTCCTGGATTGGAATTGTAGGAGTAGTGGTATCTCTTTTAGGTATTATAATGCTCTCTCTTTCCAGGACAGAACAAGATAATGTAATAAAAGACGGGCATGGTGATTTTAAAAGGGGGGTAATAGTTGCCACCTTAGGGGGGCTGTGCCAGGGTATAGGATATGTGTTGGCAAAGAAAGGGTTCGAAGTTGAGGGGAATCATATAACAGCTATTCACGCTACGTGGCTCAGGATGTTTGCTGCTTCTCTTTCTGTTTACTTAATAGGGGCATTTAAAATCAATTTATGGAGTGAGTTTAAGGAAATCACCCTTAATACAAAGAAGCTGGCACCCGCATTGACAGGAGCTTTATTTGGGCCGGTAATAGCTATCAGCTTTTCGCTGGTAACAGCAACACATCTTGAGGTGGCAATAGCACAAACTATATTTTCTCTTCTGCCTGTTACCGTATTATTTGTTTCCATCCTATTGTATAAGGAAAAGGTTCGGCTGAACTCCTATATAGCAGTTTTAGTTAGCATATTGGGGGTTATTATTTTAGTTTGGAGAGACCCATTGCTGAAATTTATAGGTGCGGATTAATTATGCTCTGTAAAGACAATAAACTGCAAACTCTCTTTACATGAAAAAAAAAGCGGATAGGCGAGGAATTAAAGCGGCAACACCTGTTAAGGGGAAGACGAATTATAACTACTTATTAGGCGGTATTGTAGTTCTCACTTGTTTTCTATACTACAATTGCCTGCATAATGACTTGCTGAATTTTGATGACCTGGAGTATTTTAATTCGTACCCCGAAGTAAGAAACCTCTCGTGGGAAGGCATTAAAAAAATATTTACCGGTTATTATGTCATTATGTATCAGCCGCTACCGGTTTTGAGCTTTGCTCTTAATTATCATTTTACTGCCTTGGATCCAATGCCTTTACACCTGGTAAATGTATTGATGCATCTGTGCAATATTGTATTGGTATATTATTTTATTAAACAACTTACCGGTAAACCGGATATTGCTATTGTCGTAAGTGTTTTGTTTGCATTACATCCTATGAATGTAGAAGCCGTGTCGTGGATGTCGGCACGAAGCAGCAGTATGTATGTATTGTTTTACTTAATGGCATTAATACAGTATATCAGCTATGTGAAAAAGCGACAAGTAAAATATCTTTTATTTACCGGTGCTTTCTTTATACTTTCTTTATTTAGTAAGGCGCAGGCTGTAACCTTGCCCGTAATATTACTAGCTATTGACTATTTCCTTGCACGTAAATTATCATGGAAGCTAATACTGGAAAAAATACCCTTCTTTATCTTAAGTGTCATTTTCGGACTGGTAACAATAATGGATAGTGCTACGATGCATAACATTACTAATGGAATGATGGTATCGTATAACGGGGCAGAAATATTCTTTATGGCCTGTTATTCATTTATGTTTTACTTTTTCAAACTGGTTGCTCCTGTATCTCTTTGTAGTGTGTATGTGTATCCTCCCAAAACAGGAGGCATGCTGCCATGGGAGTATTATATATCTCCTGTATTCCTCTTGCTCATTATTTACCTGCTTTATCGTTTCAGAAAAAACAGGTATGTAATTCTTGGTGCCGCATTGTTCTTTATTACTATATCTATTAATATACAGGTAATCCCTTCACGCCTGTTTATTGTAACAGAGCGATATGCTTATTTCCCTTATATAGGTTTATTCTTTATAGCAGGATATGGTTATCATTTTCTTAAGGAAAAGGGAAACAAGTATCCCTACCGCTTTTTTGCTGTGCTGGCTGTCTTTTGCTTTGCTTTTTCCTGGATTATTGTGGAGCGTAATAAAGTTTGGGCGAATGATCTTGCTTTTATGACAGATATCATAGAGAAAAACCCGAAAGTGCCTTACCTGTCTCGGGCATACGGCAACAGGGGTAGTTATTATCTTAGGAATAATATGCTGAAAGAAGCGATAGAAGATTATGGTAATGCTATAAAGGTGAAACCGGATGACGCACAGTCATACTATAATATTGCAATTACCTATTTGAAAACAAATAGTTTCAGGGAGGCATTGGTAGCACTTGACAGTGCTAAAAAATATAATCCTGAGGGAGCATTAATATATTCCAACATAGCTTTTATTAAATTTCAATTGAAAGATTATGAAGGCACGGTGCAGGCTGCGGATAGTTGTATTAAAAAAGATCCTCGCATTCCGGAAGTATATAATACCCGTGCAGCCATTGAATATATAAGAGGCGAGTATGAAGCCTGCGAGAAAGACCTGGACAAGGCTATCAGCCTGAACGATGAATATGCAGATGCCTATAAAAACAGGGGAATATTGTATGCGCAAACAAACCGCAAAGAGCAGGCCTGTGCCGATTTTCAAAAGGCCCTGACATTTGGGAATCCCGACGCGCAGGAGCTTCTCAATAACAACTGCAGGTAGTTCTTTTTCGAATGGATTAATAACAATTGCCTTGCCCTTGCGATTTATTCATGCACAATAAAAAGTTTTCCTGTTTTCGTTTTAGTTAGCGACCAGAGAAAAGTTTTTAACCGATTCAAAAACGGTTTTCAAATCTTGAATCAGGTCATCAACGTCCTCCAATCCTACAGACAGGCGGATTAAACTATCGGTTACGCCTGCCTGTTGGCGTTTCTCCGCAGGGATAGATTTATGTGTCATAGTTGCGGGGTGGCAAACTAAACTCTTTATGCCCCCAAGGCTCTCAGCCAGTTTAAAATGTTTTGTAGACGATACAATTTTGGATGCAACTTCTGCGTCATTAATTTTCAAATCAAAAGAAACAATCCCCCCGGGATATTTCTGCTGTTTCTTCGCAACATCATGATTTACATGACCTGTTAGCCCGGGGTAATAAATATTATTTACCAGTTCCTGTGATTGCAGGAAGACAGCAATTTTTTGCGCATTTTCCGAATGTTGTTTTACTCTCAGTGTCAGCGTTTCAATTCCACGAATCACTAACCAGCTATCGAACGGCGCCAGTATAGCGCCCGAGGCATTTTGGATGAATTTTATTTTCTCGCCTAATTCGTTTGAGTTGGTTACCACTAACCCTGCAATTAAATCGCTGTGTCCCGCTAAATATTTGGTTGCACTGTGCACTACAATGTCAGCACCCAATTCAATTGGTTTTTGAGAAACGGGAGAAGCAAATGTATTATCAATGCATAACAGGCAATTATTTGCCCTGGCTATTTTTGCAATAGCTTCTATATCTGAAATTTTTAGTGTTGGGTTAGTAGGACTTTCTAACCATATTAGTTTTGTTTTGGAAGAAACAGCATTAACAACATTCTCTATCCTGGTGGTGTCAACATATTTCACAGATATTCCAAACTTCTCATAGATATGAGTAAACAACCTGAAGGCTCCGCCGTAAATATCATCTACAGCAACTATTTCATCTCCCGCTTTTAGCAGTTTTATTACGGCATCAATAGCAGACAAACCGCTGGCAAAAGCATACCCGTTTTTACCATTTTCTAAAACCGCGATGAGATCCTCTAATACTTTGCGTGTTGGATTGTTGCTTCGGGCATAATCGAATCCCTTGTTAACACCGGGTGCTTCCTGCACATAGGTAGAAGTTTGATAGATGGGAACCGAAATAGCGCCTGTTAATTCGTCAACAGGAATACTGTGAATGATTTTTGTTTGCTCTTTCATTTTGATTTGTTTTTAAGATTTGATTGTATTCTTTTCAAAAAAACTTATCAAAAAAGACTTCGGAAGGAGCTTAAAAACAAAAAGCTCTTCCGATAGGTCAGAAGAGCTTTCAATATCTTATGTTATTAATTGCTTTTTTCTAACTTATCTTTCTCTAATTTCTTAGAGCAGGAGTTGGCACCTTAACCACTGTTTTACCAGTGGATAGGTTGTCAAGACGTCATCGGGCCTTTTCCCTCAGTCTTTCTGGATAAGAATATTTAAAAGAACGTGGGGCAAATATAAGCTAAAAAACCGGAAACCAAATCTCTTAATAAAATAAAAATTAATGTTATGCCTGGATGCCGGCCTTATTAGTGCCAAGCACCCTTTCCGTTATCTTATTAAAGTTACATTTCCTTTAAGTACAGGTTCATCTTCACCTTTGTCTTTCAGGCGGTACTTTATAAAGTACACGTAGGTGCCTATAAGTTCATCCTTGCCGGGAGAGGTTCCGTTCCATCTAAAATTTACATCAGCGGATTCAAATACTTTTTTACCCCAGCGGTCAAATATCTGTATTTCGAAATCACCCACTTTGTTTTTGTTCCCCAATAATTTAAAGTAGTCATTTTTCCCGTCATTATTCGGAGTAAAAGAATTAGGAAGAAAAATCACTACTTCTTTTACATGAATGGTAACAGTTGTGTTTGCTATGCAATCATTTCCATTAATCGGTACAGTGGCTATAACAGTATAAACAATATCGTTATCCGGTGAAGAAGTTGGATCGGGGCAAGTGGAGCAGGATAAAAATGTGGGCGGGTTCCAGTTGTACGTTGCGTTTGAATAATTGCTGGAAGCATTTATACTCACCAATTCTTCCTGGAGTACCGACGTATCTACGGGATGAACGTAAAGAATAATTTTATCAGGCTGGGTAATGGTAAAGTCACTATTTAGAGAGCACCCTATACCGTCGGTTATCATATATGAATGCGAACCTGTGCTTAAATCGGTAAAAATGCCATTGGTGTTGGTTGTTCCACCGTCCAGCTTAAAGGTATAAGGAATTGTTCCGCCGGTAACAGAAAATTGAACTTGCCCGTCGTTGGCCCCATAGCAGGAAATATCCTGAATGTTTAAAGAACTATGCAGGGAATCGGTTACGGTGAGCGTAGTAATAATAATACTGTCGCAGCCTTGCGTGGCAGAAAGAGTGTCGTGATAAATTCCGCTGGCAGTTACTATTTCTTTATCAGGCAGCTGGTAAGAGGCTCCGGCGCAAATGGTCACTGCGGTATCTTTATGATATGGAGAACTTACTGATAAGTTAAGAATCCTGATGCTATCGCAACCATTTACGGCTGTAAAATGATCGGTATAAGTACCGGAAGAGTTATACCCTTCAAAGGTGTCTCCGTTGCAAATGGTTTTATTAATTGTAGTGGACTTAGGACCAAAAGGAACAGTTTGAATTAATGTATCAGGGTTTGCACAGTTGCCTGATACAATCAACCTTATTTTTTTATTCCATGCACTGTTTGCCTTAATAACATAAGGTCCTACCCCCGAACCGGATATTATAGTTGCCCCGTTAAAATCCCAGTTAAAACTGTAACCGCTGCTACCGGGAGATTCAATATCTCCTGTATAGGTAACGGTCATGCTTTGTGTAGTATCGCAGATAGTAGCAGGATTAATAGAAAAATCTGAATAGTGGCTGGAGCTGGAAATATCACAGATATCATTATACACCCTGTCAACATCACTTTGCGTTGAATATTTATTAGTAAATGCTATATATGCAAAATTAGCTGCCCCTGCTTCGCACTCTACCGCTTCATCATCCCTGAAAATATAAATAGGAGTACCGGCAGTACCAATGTATACTTGAGTATTATCATTATAAGTAGTAAACAAGGTGTTATTTACATACACATCAATTTTTCCTGTGGTACCATCTCTTGTAAAAGTTAAAAGATAATAAGTAGAGGTATTAAAGTAGGGAGGATAGACGCCTACATCTCCATTGGGATAGAAATTTAAAGCTTCAGTTTGTTCATCCCCAAGAAAATATATTCCTCTATCTAATACACCATTAGAGAAATCAATTATTCGGGTATATTTAGTATTATCGGTGTTAAACTTCGTGACTTTTAGGTATAACTGTATGGTATAAGTAGTAGTAACAGTGCCTAAGGTATTGGGATACATGAGACCCCAATACTGGTTAGTGCTATATACTGTTCGGGTAAAACCGCATAATGGTATTTCGTCTGATATAAAATTACCCCCTGTATTATCTGAAGAACAGGAGCCGAGTGATGCCTCCTGGGTTAAATCCGGGCCGCACTCGGGGGGTGCTACGGAAAAGTTATTATAGAAGCGGTAAGAATGCTTAATGAATTGCTGAGCATTTGTAACCTTAGAAAAAAAATTTAGAAAAACAGCAATGGAGAAAATCTTAAGAAAAAACCTAATCTTTATCATGTTTAAATTGCCTGGTATGAAAATGAATGCTCATTATGTTAATGAATATTTATTGCAGCGATTGATACGCGAAAAATTCGCTACACAAGATAATGAAATCTTAGTTTAAACTTTGCGGTAAACTTATTTTTTACCGGAAACAACACAATGCCAATTAATTATAAAAAGCAGGACTCAAACTGAAACAATATCAATTTAAGGTAATAACAATAAAGCAGGTGGGAATTAAATAGCCTTTGCTATCTCAATAGAATCACGTTTCCTTTAATAACGGGTTCATCATCATTTTTATCTTTCAGCCGGTATTTTACCACGTATACATAAGTTCCCAAAGGTTCTTTCTGATTTTTAAGTGTTCCATTCCAGCTAAAATCCACATCGTATGCTTCAAATACTTTTTCACCCCACCGATCGAATAACTGGATTTGGAAATTGGTCACCAGGCTTTTGTTCCCGACGGCCCCAAACACATCATTAATTCCATCACCATTGGGAGAAAAAGTATTAGGAAAGTAAATAACAAGGGGTTTCACGTGAATTATAACAGTAGCTTCTCCCGTACAATCGTTTCCGTTGATGGGAACCGTAGCCAAAACATGATAAGTGATTTCCTTATCAGGGGAGGCACTTGGATCAGGACATGTATCGCAGGATAGGAAGGTGGAAGGATTCCATTGGTAGGTAGCAGCCGGGTAATTACTTGAGGCATTTAGGTTCACTAATTGTTTAGGAAGTAGAGTTGTATCAACCGGGTGAACGTAAACAATAACCTTATCGGGTTGGTTAATAAAAAAGTCCCCTGTAAACGAACAGTCAATGTCATCAGTTATTACATAAGAATGCGAACCGGCATCCAGACCGGTAAAAGTTCCGGACGTATTGGTTGTTGCTCCATCCAGTTTAAAGGAGTAGGGAGGTGTTCCGCCCGTGGCCGAAATTTGAATTTCTCCGTTACCAGCATCGTAACAGGAAACATCCTGGACATTGACAGAATTGTTTATAGGAGTGGCTACTGTTAATGTTGTATTGATGATACTATCGCATCCGAGTATAGTTGAAAGTGTACTTTTATAAGTACCAGTGGTAGTTTCAATTTGTTTATCAGGCAACTCGTAGGATGCCCCAGCACAAATGAATACAGCTGTATCCTTGCTATAGGTAGGATTTACGGTTAAATTAAGAATTCGAATGCTGTCGCATCCGCCTGTGGTGGTAAAGTTGTCTGTATAGGTTCCCGAAGTGTTATATCCTTCATAAACCTCTCCCATGCAGATTGATTTATCAATAGTGACAGGTTGTGGAGGAACTACAGTGAGATTTAAAATCCTCACGCTATCACAGCCATTTGCCACATTGAAATGATCTGTATAAGTGCCCGAAGTATTGTATCCTTCATAGGAACTTCCCATACAGATTGATTTGTCAACGATGACAGGTTGCGGCGAGAGTACATTGAGATTTAGAACACGTGTACTGTCACATCCATTGGTTAAACTATAATGATCTGTATAAGTACCACTGATACTATATCCTAAATAGCTTTGACCAGCGCAAATAGTTTGATTAACAGTTGTAAATGGGGGCGGTTTAATAGGAAGAGTCTTGATAAGGGAATCAGAACTTGGACAAACAGTATTTTGTACAACTAACTTAATATCTTTATTCCCCGAACTATTCCAATTAATTGTATAAGGTCCCATGCCTGTGCCGGAAATAACGCTGCCTCCCGCCCAATCCCAGGTAAAGTTATATCCCGTACCGGGAGGTTGAACCCCACCGGTATAAGTAATAGTTACATTTTGGGAAGAGTCGCAGATACTGGTAGGGCTAATTGAAAAATTTGAATAGCCGCTGGAACCACCGGACCCGCTGCATATTTCGCCGTAAGCCTGGGTCACATCCGCTTGCAAAGAATATTGATTACTCAAAGACAGGTAGGCCAGATTACCTCTTCCATATTCGCAGTTAGAAGAAGATAAATCATCGTCTTTGTAAATGCAGACAGGTGTTCCCGCAACGCCTTTAAACAGGCCCGCTGCATCTGCGAAGCTGGCAAGTTTAGTGGTATTTAGATAGACATCAACCTGGTTTGTAGCTCCGTTTCTTGTAACAGTTAAAAAATAATAAGTACTGGTATTAAGACTGCTTCCCGGTATAACATAATTGCTTTGAGGAGTGGTGGTACCATAAAACTGGATCTCATGATTTGTGCTATAAATGTACACCCCAACGTCTGGCCTGCCGGGGGTATTAAAGTCAATTATCTTTGACCACGTAGCGCCAAACACAGTAGGTTTGAAATATAATTGGATAGTATATGTACCTGTAACGGCAGCGGGATTAGTGTTATTGGGATATTTAAGTCCCCAGTTTAGGTTATTATTATAGACAGTTCTTGAGCCACATAAAGGAGTATTATCTGTTTTATAACTACCTGCCGTGTTGCCGGTACCGGAACAACCGGCCGTTGTTTTAGCTTGGGTTAAATCGGGTCCGCAGCCGGGAGCTGATGCGGATAGGGCATTATTAAAACGATAAATATGCTTAACGACTTGCTGTGCACTTACAGCGTGGGATATAAGTATTATGAAGAAAATAAAAGCATTTAGCTTAAAAAAGAACCTAATCTTAACCATGGAAATTGTTCTGTAGCAAATTACGTTAAAGCGCATGTAAGCGATAGTTAAAAGGGCTGTTTTTATTAATGAATGGTCATTTTTTGTTAATGAATGGTTATTATCAAAAATTTAGAAATGCCCCAAAAACTTATGCAATATACTAAAAGTCAGTATTTTATGCAAATTTAAATATTTGAGGGATTAAACGTTAAAAAAACATTGAATTTTTGAAAATTTTAGTGTTTTCTATTATAGCCATTTCCTCCTGTTTTTTATCATTTTTTTCTATCCATTTCCTCCTGATTTAATGCCCCTAATTTTGTGGTGTGATTTATTTTGATAACAATGCTACTACAGAGGTTGACCCGCAAGTGCTGGAAACAATGCTGCCTTATTTCAGCAGGTATTATGGAAACGCTGCCAGTCGCAGTCACATCTTCGGTAGATATGCATCGGATGCAGTTGATAAAGCCAGGAGGCAACTGGCGGAACTTGCAGGAGTAGAGAAAGAAGAAATAATTTTTACTTCCGGTTCTACGGAAAGTATCAATCTTGCCCTGCAGGGATTTTATAATATATATAAAAGCAAGGGCAACCACATCATCACTGTAAAAACGGAACATCGCGCGGTAATTGATACCTGTAAATACCTGGAAAACATTGGAGCAAAAGTTGATTACTTAAATGTTGACAGGGAGGGGTTGATAGATATAGAAGAATTGAAAAAGAAAATTAATGCCGAAACAATTCTTGCATGTGTAATGCTCGTGAACAATGAAACAGGAGTTGTTCAGCCGATAAAAGAAATTGCCGATATAACGCATCACCATGGAGCTGTGATGATGTGCGATGCTACACAGGCACCGGGAAAAACTCCTGTAAAGGTGAACGAGCTGGGAATTGATATAATGTCGCTGTCGGCTCATAAATTTTATGGGCCCAAGGGTATTGGCTGTTTGTACATAAGAAGAAAAAATCCGAGGGTAACATTGCAGCCTGTTGTTTACGGCGGAGGTCATGAAAGAGGCCTGCGCTCCGGTACGTTGAATGTTCCGGCCATTGTAGGAATGGGAAAAGCAGTTGAACTGGTGATGGAAAATGCGAACGAAATTTCCTCCATTCAATCATTACGTGATTTACTGGAAAACGAGTTGCTCAAAACAGGCAATGTAAAAATAAATGGTTCAAAAACTCATCGGGCAGCAAATGTTACTAACCTGTGTTTTAAAGGTTTTGATGGGAAGATGCTGATGAATGATTTATTTGAAAACCTTGCCGTTTCTTCCGGGTCGGCCTGTTCCAGTGCCTCTGCAGAACCTTCGCATGTGTTAAAAGCTATGGGATTAGGCGAGATGGAGGCAGCTTCCTCCCTGCGGTTTAGCCTTGGAAGGTTTAATATAAAACAGGAAGTAGTAGAATCTGTAAATCTTATTCAAAAATCAATGAAAAATATTGCCTCTTAGGCTTTTGCAAGAATTTAAACAGGTTGGAACTTAAAAGTACTTCGTGATTGTTTAAATTTGCAAAGAGGTTAAAAACCAGATTATGATTACAATAACTGAAAAAGCAGCTAACCAGGTAAATCATATCCTTCAAAGTGAAGGTAAGGATTCCAATTATTTTGTACGGGTATCTGTAGTGGGGGGCGGTTGCTCCGGGCTTAGTTATAAGATGGAATTTGACAACCAACCAAAAGATAAGGACCAGGTATTTGAAGATCATGGTCTTAAGCTGGTGACCGATTTAAAGAGTTTTTTATACCTCTGTGGCACCCAATTGGATTTCAGCGATGGCTTAAACGGAAAAGGATTTCATTTCATTAACCCTAATGCCTCCCGTACCTGCGCCTGCGGCGAAAGTTTTGCAGTATAGCCCTATTCCCTAAAGGAGAATCTGGTTTACTTTTCGTTGATGTGAAGTCCCCTTTAGGAGATTTAGGGGTTGGCCAAATAATCTTCCCCAATTGATAAAACATACCGGCTAAAACCTTTACTTTTACAGTCTTAATTACATTCTATGATAAATCATTTGTTTTTGATTAGTATGCCGGGCGGTAGCGAATGGCTGCTGATTTTTGCTATTGTCCTGTTGCTTTTCGGGGGTAAAAAATTTCCTGAGTTAATGCGTGGCGTAGGTAAAGGTATTCGTGAATTCAACGATGCCAAGAACAGCGCCCAGAAGGAAATTGAAGAGGGAATGAAAGATTCGGAAAAGAAAGAAATTTCCAAGCCATAATCAGAAAACGTATTAATAAATATTGTGAAGGGATATTCTTCATTTAGTCAACTGCGGCAATTATTGTTAAAGGGAGAAACTACATGCACTGCAATAGTTTCTTATTACCTGCAGCAAACAGAAAAATATAAACATCTCAATGCTTTTCTTGAAGTGTACAATGAAGAAGCACTATCGAGAGCAAAGGAAATAGATGAGAAAATAAAAAACGGAACGGCCGGGAAGTTAGCCGGCATGGTAGTAGGCAATAAAGATGTACTCAACCACAAAGGTCATCCTACTACCTCCTCTTCTAAAATTCTTGCGGGGTACAGGTCTATTTATAATGCAACAGCTATTCAGCGCCTGCTGGACGAGGACGCTATTATTATAGGCCGTTGTAACTGTGATGAATTTGCTATGGGTTCTTCCAATGAGAACTCTGCATACGGGAATGTGAAGAATGGCCTGGATGAAACAAAGGTACCGGGAGGCTCTTCCGGCGGCTCTGCAGTGGCAGTACAGATGGATATGTGCAGAGTATCGCTTGGAACGGACACAGGGGGTTCTATTCGTCAACCTGCTTCTTTCTGCGGGGTGTATGGAATAAAGCCCACTTACGGAAGAGTTTCCAGGTACGGAGTAATTGCTTACGCATCCTCATTTGACCAGGTAGGCGTATTCTCTAAGAATGTAGAAGATATGGCACTTGTGTTAGAGGTAATCAGCGGCAAGGATACAATGGACGCTACTTCTTCTTCTCATATAACAGAAGTCTATACTTCTTTGTTAAATTTTACCGGCAAAATAAAACTTGCTTATTATCCTGAGGCTATCAATCATCCTAAGCTTGATAAGGAAATAGCTGCAGGGTTTCATAAGATGTTCTCTGCATTGAAAGGACAGGGCCATGAGGTAAGAGAGGCTTCTTTTAATATGCTGGATGTGCTGGTACCTGTTTATTATCTGCTTACTACGGCGGAGGCTTCTTCCAACCTTGCCCGTTTTGATGGTATTCGCTACGGGCACAGGAGTGCAGAAGCAGGAGAGCTGGATACTATTTACAAACGTAACCGCAGCGAAGGATTTGGCGCCGAGGTAAAACGAAGAATAATGCTCGGCACTTTTGTGTTAAGTGCGGGTTATTATGATGCTTACTATTCCAACGCCCAACGTGCACGCCGCCTGGTGAGAGAAAAAACAGAAGCTATTTTAAAAGAGAATGATTTTATTATCATTCCTACTACACCTTCCACTGCTTTCGGCATGGGTGAAAAAACACAGGACCCGGTAGAAATGTACCTTGCTGATTTATATACGGTACAGGCGCCTATTGCAGGGCTGCCTGCTATTTCTGTGCCGCTGGGAAAACATTCCAATGGCCTGCCTTATGGGGTTCAGTTGATAGGTTCCCGCTTCAGCGAAGCAAAAATGCTGGCATTCGCCCGTTATCTTGTAGAAAATGTAGGAATGATATAAATCATTTTCTGTTTACCGAACCTTGCTAATTTTGATACTAAACTTAATTTTTATGAAAGCAAATATTGGTATCAATGATAAAAACAAATCAGCTGTTGCTGGCGAGCTGGCTAAACTACTGGCAGACGAATATGTATTATACACTAAAACCCGTAATGCTCACTGGAATGTGGAAGGGCCTGACTTTCACGCCATGCATTTATTTTTCGAATCGCAGTATGAGCAGCTAGATGATATATTAGACAGCGTTGCGGAACGGATTCGTTCCATCGGGCATTTTTCTCCCGCTACTCTTAAGCAATTCCTGGAGCTTACTCATCTTACTGAAAAAAGCGATAAGAAAAATGATAGCGTTGGTTTTATTAAAAATCTTGTTGCCGACCATGAGACTGTTATTCAATTTATTCGTGAAAACATTACACCATTTGCCGATAAATATGATGATGCGGGTACCAGTGATTTTATAACAGGCTTAATGGAAGACCATGAAAAAATGGCGTGGATGCTAAGGGCGCACATCCGGTAGGCTACATGACTCCGTTATCTGCAAAACTGTAATACCCGTTGTCAGTAATTATAAGATGGTCGAGCAGTTTTATTTCGAGAAAATTTCCTGCTTCTTTTATTTTCTTCGTCAGGTTGATATCCTCAGTGCTGGGAGAAAGATTTCCGCTTGGATGATTGTGCGCAACAATAATCCCGGTAGCATTAGCAAGCAGGGCGGCTTTAAATACTACGCGGGAGTCAACTACCGTGCCAGTTCTGCCGCCGGTACTTATCAACTCAATGGCCATAACTTTGTTTGCCTTATTCAGCAATATGATCCTGAACTCTTCTTCATTTAAATCCGCCATCAGGGGCCTTAGCAAATCGTAGGCATCCTTACTTACTGAAATTTTATTTAACTCCCTTGCTTCTGCGCTCTGCCTTCTTCTTCCTAATTCCAAAGCAGCAACAAGTGTAATGGCTTTTGTCTCGCCCAGGCCTTTTAAATCTTTCTGTGCCAGTAAATCTTTTACATTCATTTTGCCTAAAGCATTAAGGTCGTTGCCGGCATTGGAGAGGAGCCTGCGCGATAACTCCAGTACATTTAAATCCTTGGTGCCTGTACGAAGTAATATGGCAATCAATTCAGCATCCGATAAAGTGTGCCTGCCTTTTAACAGCAATTTTTCTCGGGGCTTATCTTCTTCCTTCCACTGGCTAAAGGAAAGATTAGGGGTATAGGTTTCGGGCATACAATAAAATTGATACACAAATTAAATAAAAGTTGCAATCAGTAAGCAACTTTATTTAAATTACTTTGATTGCGTCATCTTTATGGCGAGGACATACTTATATACAGCGTCCTTCTGCGTATCGGTTATATGGGCCTGCCAGGCCATATTGTCTATTATATCTTTCCACTGGTCATCCGGGATAGAGTAAATGTTCTTTGGAGAATGACAATTAATGCAGGCGCCTGATGTATAAAGTGAGTATCCTTCTCTTAATTGCTCTATTGTAACATTCTTATAGTGCTTTAGTAATGCATTCACCTCCTCGTCTCCCGGAAGATAAATACCATCTTTTGATTTTGAAATATTTGTTGGAGAGGATGCTCTTTTTGCTATGCTGCAGGATGCAATAACAATAATACTAAGAAGGATTAAAACTATTTTCGTTGTTTTCATTTTCAGACTAATGTGATAAGAAACTATAGGGTGTGTGTGTTCATAATACCGTATCCCAATTCCTAATTAACGCTGAGAATAGATACCTCAAAAACAAGAACAGAATTAGGCGGGATGACTCCCAGATTCCTATCGCCGTAACCGAGGGAAGGAGGTATAACTATAATGGCGCTCCCGCCTGAATGCAGCAATTTCATCCCTTCTTCAAAACCTTTAATTACCATTCCCTTGCCAACAGTGTATTGAAAAGGTGTTTTGTGATGAAACTTTTTCTTCCTGTTACTGTCAAATATTTTCCCGTTTGCCAGGCTGCCTGTATAATTGATACTTACCGTTTTGCCATCCTCTACCGGTGCACCTTTGCCGGGGTTTTTGATAACGTAATATAATCCTGAGGGAGATTTGACGGGAGTGAGTTTATGCGTACTGCAATACCGGAGAATAAGAGAATCTTCGTTTACAGCCTGTGCAATAGCACCCCCTGCAATGAAGAAGGAGAATGAAGAAGTAATAAGAAGAGATATAATTATTTTTTTCATAAAACTATTTTTAAACGATTTACGACAAAGGTAGTATGAGCCGTTCCCGGAATTTGTTAGTGACCAGTTATTGAGTTGTTAATGCTTTGTTAACAGGAATTATACACTTATAAAAGAATTAACTTTGAATAGCTGCAATGAAAATTAACCGGACCAATACATTCATAACTATTTCCTGCGGAGCATTAATAATAATACTGGTTATGCAGGTGAACTGGATATTGCAAACAGCGAGAATTAAAGAAGAGTTTTTTAATGAAAAGGTTAATATGGTTCTTTCGGGGACAGCTGAAACCCTTGGCGCTGATAAAGAGGCCTGCAGGGAAATGGGAGCTTGCATGGAAATGGATAGTACAGCTGAATTAGCTGCCAGGCTTAGCACAAATGAGGCGCGGAAAATAGATTCGCTCCTGAATTATTATATGAATCTTTATAGTTTTCACATAGATTATTCTTTTAAGATTATAAAGCCGCGGGCAGCTGTAAATGGTGCCCCATTATTAGGTTCCCTGTATCCGAACCAGGCCGGCAGTTATAGAAAAAGCCTGGCCGAAGTGGCTAATGAAAACGGCCTGGAATTAAAACTTATTTTCCCCGGTAAGACAAAATATATTGTTGAAGAGATGGGAGTGCAATTCGTAACTTCTGTTATTCTAATACTCGTTGTTCTTGTGCTGTTTTTGAGAACAGTTAAATTGCTCACCAGGGAGAAGAAGCTGTCAGATCATACAACTGATTTTTTAAATAATATGACTCATGAGTTTAAAACTCCTTTAACCAATATAGCCCTGGCAGGCAAGATGATAGTAAAAGGACCGGATAATAAACAGGAGGATAAAATAAAATACTATTCAGAAATAATACTGGAGGAAAATGAAAAGTTAAGGTTGCAGGTGGAACAGGTATTGAGTATGACCGCGCTTGAGAGAGGTGAAATTCCATTACAAAAAGCTGAACTGAATTTTCACAAGGTGATTCAGGATTCCCTGAAACGCATGAGCGTGCAGCTAGAAAATAAACAAGGCAATATGAAGCTTGCATTAGATGCTGAAATTGATTTTGTGGAAGGAGACAAGATACATCTTATGAATGCTTTCTGTAACCTGGTTGATAATGCTATTAAATATTCCGCCGGGAATCCGGAGTTGTCTGTTTGTACCCGCAATGCGGGACAGGATTTAATAATACTGGTTGAGGATAAAGGAATAGGCATAGAAAAGGAATACCATAAGAAAGTGTTCGATAAGTTTTTCAGGGTTCCCACAGGGAATATACATGATGTAAGAGGGTTTGGTTTGGGCCTTGCCTACGTAAGAAAGATAATAGAACTACACGGGGGAACAATTAAGCTTGAAAGCGAGAAAGGGGGCGGAACAACATTTACAATTACTTTACCCAATGTTCGTGCAAAGAACTAGAATATTACTGGCGGAAGACGATCTTAATTTGGGAATACTGCTGGTTGATTGCCTGGAAGCGGAAGGCTTTGAAGTAAAGCTTTGCAAGGATGGAGCACTGGCATTAAAGGCTTTCAGGGAAAACCAGTTTGACTTATGCCTGTTGGATATTATGATGCCTAAGATGGATGGTTTTGCTCTTGCAAAAGAAATCAGGAAGGAGAATAAAAAGGTGCCACTTATTTTTATTACAGCAAAATCTTTAAAAGAAGATAAGCTAAAAGGTTATGACCTGGGGGCCGACGATTATATTATTAAGCCCTTTGATGAAGAAGAGTTGCTCTGGAAAATAAAGGCTGTGATTCGAAGAGTGCCCAACAATATAGCTGAAACAAGAATTGAGATTATTTCTATAGGAAAATATGATTTCGATTTTCACAACCAGTCCTTAATTATTGATGGCAGGGTGAAACGTATAACTGAAAAAGAGAGTGATATTCTTAAATATTTATCTGACCATAGGAATAACCTGGTAAGGCGCGAGGAAATGTTAAAAGACCTTTGGGGAGAGAATGATTATTTCCTCGGAAGGAGTTTAGATGTGTTTATTACCAAAATTCGTAAATACCTGAAGGAGGATCCCCGTGTACGTATTGAAAATGTATTTGGAGTAGGGTTCATTTTTAATGTTGTAGTCAATAAAGAGAGTGAAGAAAAGGGATAATCTCATCATTCTTTAAAGAATAGAAAATACAGGGATTGTTTATATTTTTGCCACCTCATCGGGGTGTAGCGCAGTTGGTAGCGTGCTACGTTCGGGACGTAGAGGTCGTGAGTTCGAATCTCGCCACCCCGACTAGGTAGAAATACTAAATTAGAATATCTATATTTAACAAACTATGAAACTGCATTATGAGTGGTTGGTCAAGATTCGCAATAAGGTATTTTAGAGGGTTTCAAGAAGAACAGTCATTAATATTCGCAAAATCTGTAAGCGATAAGATTGGTTCAGGTATTACTTATATTGTAGGTCCCAATAATTCTGGAAAGACGACTTTAATTGAGAGCCTTGCAATGCATGCAAATAATAAAGTGCGTTCATCAGAACGACAGAGTGGAGGTGATCCGGAATTTATACTTTATGATGCAACGAATACGATTAGGCGCAAGTGTAGTCTGGTAAGACCAGAGTCATATACTCTCATTGAAAATCCACTGCTATCGGAAGCTGAAATTCCTGAGATAATTTCTTCACGAAGGCATTGGGATTCAAACGCTGTTCAAACTGGCACAATTAGTCAGATTTTAAGTATGACAGGTAGAAATTATTCTAGACGTGAAACTAGTGTGCAAACTGCCACAATACTTAAAGATATAGAAAAAGATAATGCTAAGTATGTTGAGTTTATAGCCCTCGCAAAAAGGGTCATTCCTGAGTTCTCAAAATTTGCAATCGGTTTTGAAGAACATGAATTTATCGAATATATTTCGGGGAGTGGGATCAAGCATAAATCTGATTTTTTAGGAGATGGAATTATTTCCATAATACGAATTCTTGCTCATCTTTTTAATAAAAGCCATAGAATGCTCATTATCGACGAGCCTGAATTGTCCCTTCATCCTTTAGCGCAAAAACGACTTACCAAATTAATAGCAGAATATTCAAAAGAAAGACAAATAGTAATATCTACTCATAGTCCATATTTTGTCGAGTGGGAATATATTAAAAATGGGGCGAAGTTAAATCGAGTAGCGAAAGAGGAGGATAAGATTTGTAAAATATATACTCTTAAAGACTATTCCATCTACGAAGCTCTGGTAAATGCTGGAAACTGGCAACAGCCTTTTATGGCCGACATTGTCTCAAAAGAAGTTTTCTTTCAGGATAATATTCTATTCTTGGAAGGACAGGAAGATGTCGGTTTGTTGCGAGAATATTTTACTGATGCTGAAATAAATATATTTGGTTATGGAGTGAGAGGATATGGAATGTATGAATTTGCCTTACAGCTAGCAGCTGACCTCGGGATTAAAAAGGCTTGCGTCATCATTGATTCCCCAACTGTAGCAGCGGCATCACAGCCGGCTAATGAGAATACTGTCAAAATGAAACTTGAATCCAAATTTTCCACATTTAATTATAAGATCATCCAGTGGAATAAAAATGATATTCGAGACAAAGTGAGTATTACGACACAAGAAAAAACAGGATACTTTACAGCATCGGGCACAATTAAGCCCACGGCTGAGCTCGATGATTTTAATGATAAGATTGCAGCGGTTAAGTCTTACTTTACTTCGTAAGAATATAACTCTTCTGCCTTCACTTCATACAACTTTTCAAGCTTAAACAAATTCACCACGCTCGGGTACGCCAATCCTTTCTCCCACCACGAAATCCGATCACAGCTTGTAAATCCAAGATGAAAAGCAACGTCTTTATTGCCGCATACAAGCCTGTCGGCGGTATTCTTGCAAATTATTGGGGATGGGTGTTTGCATATATACTGAAGGATAATAAATGTAGGGCAATGTAGGTAAGGATGGCGAATTTGCTAGTAATGGTAATTTCTTATGAAGAAAGAGAAGAAGATGATGATCCTGAAGTAACGACGGTTGTTTAAGAGCCACCAAAGGAAGAAACGAAACAGCTTAGCCTTCTTTCAGGAATACTGGTGGATATTTTCCTGAAGAACAAATGCAAGAAGGATGATCATAAGCCCAAAGTATGAAAGGAGTGTTGGGCAAAGGAAACATGAGAGGAATTAGTTGCTCAATATATGCGACATAGCCGCGCCGACTGATTTTCCAGAACCGTTTTAACCGAAGTCAGTATCTCTACCAACTTCTTGAGCTTAGCTACAAAATCGGTCCAGAAGAGGTAGTCCTTAGTGGCATTTTGCTTGTCGTCGTTTTAGTGTATCTGCCAAATAGTTATGTAGGCTTTTATCTATTTCTGGTGTAAAATTCAAAGTCTGATTTGGGTAGTCGACTTTAATAGGTAAATAACCGTATTTAGAACTAAAATAATTGTTAGGCGAACTTCTGTCACATATTTTCGGTTTATTTATTCAGAATTGAATTCCGAACGCTTTTAATTCATAATTTTGATACCTCAATAGGACGAACCGGATGAGTGATGCCATAAAGCATGAATGCGGGATAGCAGTTATCAGGCTGCTGAAACCCCTTCAGTATTACCAAGAGAAATATGGAACGGTACTTTATGGGCTAAATAAACTCTACCTATTGATGGAAAAGCAGCATAACCGCGGCCAGGATGGAGCAGGGGTGGGCGTGGTAAAGCTGGGAATGCATAAAGGCCAGCGTTTTATGAGCCGATACCGGTCTAACTCTCCGCAGGCTATTTCCGAAATATTTGCGAAGATATATTCAAAAATTAAGCAGGCAGAAAAGATAAATCCCGAACTGATTCGAAATGCTGAATGGCTGAAAAAGAATGTAAGTTTTGTAGGCGAGTTATTGCTGGGTCACCTCCGCTATGGAACACACGGAAAGAATGAAATAGAATCCTGCCATCCCTTTATAAAAAACCACCAGTCATCTACGCGTAGCCTGGTAATGGCAGGTAACTTTAATCTTACTAATATTGAGGAGTTAGGCTGGAATGAATTGGAAGAAGATACCCGCCCCGATACAGCAGTGGTGCTTGACCATATAAGCGCGCAACTGGAAACAGAGATTAACCGGGTTTACCAGCAACTGAAAGATAAAAGCGAAACAGAGGATGAGTTGCGCCGCCAGATACAGGAAAATACAGATTTTCATAGGGTATTAAAAAATTCAGCCGCAGAATTTGATGGTGGGTATGTAATGGCCGGTTTAAGCGGGGCAGGACAGGCTTTTGTGCTTCGCGACCCTACGGGAATCCGCCCTGCATTTTATTATGCAGATGATGAGGTGGTAGTTATTGCCTCTGAAAGACCCGCCATTCAAACGGCTTTTAATGTAAATGTTGAACAGATAAAAGAAGTAAAGCCGGGGCATGCACTTATTGTTGACCGGAACGGTGGGTTCGGCGAATATGAGTGTACGAAGCCGGTAGAAAAAAACTCCTGTTCTTTTGAGCGTATTTATTTTTCGCGCGGCTCTGATGTTGATGTTTACAGGGAACGAAAGGCACTGGGAAAGTTAGTAATGCCGGCCGTATTGGAAGAAATTAATCACGATTTTGACAATACGGTTTTTTCATTTATACCCAATACGGCCGAGGTAGCATTCTTCGGAATGATTAAAGCGGGAGAGGATGTACTGAACGAATGGAAGAAGGCTGAGATGCGGAAGCCGGACGTACTGGGCAATGATGAGAAGGTAAATAAAATACTTTCTCGCAAGCTAAGGATAGAAAAGATTGCCATTAAAGATGTGAAGATGCGCACCTTTATTACGCAGGATGCCGACCGCAATGAGATGGTGGCACACGTGTATGACATAACTTATGGAAGCATTCGTAAAGATGTAGATTCAATTGTTATTATTGATGATTCCATTGTGCGCGGAACTACATTGAAAGAATCTATCATCAAAATGCTGGACAGGCTGAACCCTAAGAAAATTGTAATTGTTTCTTCTGCACCTCAAATACGCTACCCGGATTGTTACGGCATTGATATGAGTAAGATGAAGGATTTTATAGCCTTCCGGGCCGCAGTAGAATTATTACGCGAGCGTAACCAGGAAGAACTGTTGGATGAAATTTATGAGCGTTGTGTGGCATCGCTGGAATTACCATTGAAGGAAATAAAGAATGAAGTAAAACGCTTGTATGATTTATTCACGGATGAAGAAATAGCAGATAAGTGTGCTGAATTACTGAAAGACAAGAATGTAAAGGCCGAAGTAAAAATTATCTTCCAGAAAATTGATGACCTGCATAAGGCAATTCCTAACCATAAAGGTGACTGGTATTTCAGTGGCAACTATCCCACACCCGGTGGTAACAAAGTAGTAAACCGTGCCTTTATCAATTATATGAAGGGTGTAGATGCGAGAGCATATTAATAATTAGCATAATCTTCTTTACCCTGCTTCGTCACTCTACTAAACATTCGAACCCGCCTGTCATTCCGAGTCTGCTTTTAGCAGACGAGGAATCTCGCCATTGCTAATTTTATTTTGTAATCTTTTAGTCATAATCAATTTTGAGTATTGACTTCGGTAATACGACGTTGTATATTAGAGTATAGAAACCCACTATGTATGAGAAAACGGAGTATAACATTAAGCATCCCCGAACCTTGTAATCAGTCCTGGAATAAGATGACCCCTGTAAATGGCGGCAGACATTGTGAAAATTGTAATAAATGTGTAAAGGACTTTACTGGTATGAGTGATGAGGAAATATTTCGCATACTTAAGAATGCTAAAGGAAATGTTTGCGGAAGATTTAATAATAGCCAGCTAAATAGGGCTATAATATCATATGAGCGGTCGGTTCCAGGCAGCTTGAAAGTAGCTGCTATGGCAGCTGGACTTGCTTTATTGGGCTCGCAGGTAGATGCGCAGCAATTACACAGGGATATAAGAACAGAAATAAGGGAGGAAACAAAAAATGACTCATTGGATATCTCCTTTCACGATAATCCTGAACAAGATTTTAAGACAGATACTACTCTTATTATAAAAGGAAAAATTACAGATGCTACAACAGGTGAACCACTTCCCTTTGTGGTCGTTTCACTGTTTAGAGAGGGTAAATCAATTGCTGGGTGTTATAGCGATGTGGATGGCAATTATAGAATGGAAATTAAAGAGCTTCTTAAGGAGGATTCTATTAAAGCTTCTTATGTAGGATATAAAACAATGAAGGTTGGTATAGAGAATAATGATTTGCCTAATTTTGATATAAATCTAAAAATGGAGGGAAACATTCAGGGATTGATATCAGTAGGACTCCTTATTTATAGTCGCCCTTTTGATGAACCGGGGACAACAACTTATAAGTTCGACTCGCATTCTATCAGATATTAATCGCTCTTCCCTCACTTGCCAGCATGGCGGCTTCCTTCATGGCTTCTGAGAAGGTGGGATGTGCGTGACAGATGCGGAATATATCTTCAGCACTGGCGCGATATTCCATAGCTACTACCGCTTCGCCAATTATATCCGCTGCGCGCGGGCCTATAATATGAACACCTAAAACTTCATCGGTTTCCTTATAGGCTAATACTTTTACAAAGCCATCAATATCCATTGATGCCCGTGCGCGGGCAGAAGCTCGAAATTGAAATACTCCTTTCTTAAAAGCAATATTTTTTTGAGCCAGTTCCTGTTCGGTAGCACCTACGCCGGCAACTTCCGGCCATGTATAAACCACCCCGGGAATTAAGTTGTAGTTAATATGTGGCTTCTGTCCGGCAAGGGTTTCAGCAACAAAAACTCCTTCCTCTTCCGCCTTATGTGCCAGCATTACACCTTGTATCACATCGCCAATGGCATAAACTTCTTCAACACTTGTTTGCAATTTCTCATTAACGGGTATTCGTCCACGCTCGTCAGGTTTAATGCCAATATTCTCAAGACCCAGGTTATCTGTATAAGGCTTCCGGCCCACAGCTACTAAACAATACTCACCTGTAAAAGAAACTTCCTTTCCGTCCTTATCGGTGGCAGTTACTTTTACACTCTTACCATCAGCTTTTGCACCGCTTACTTTATGGCCGAGGAAAAATTCTATGCCTTGCTTGGTTAGTACTCTCAGCAATTCTTTTCCTAAATCCTTGTCCATAGTGGCAATAAGGGAGTCCATAAACTCCACCACCTTTACCTTAGTGCCCAGTCGCGCATAAACAGATGCCAGCTCACAGCCGATAATGCCGCCGCCTATGACCACCATATCCTTTGGCAGTTTATCAAGTGTTAACGCCTCGGTGCTGGTAATAATTCTCTTTTTATCTATGGTAATAGAAGGAAGGCTGGAGGGTTTGGAACCGGTTGCAATAATGGTTTTATCGGTTTCTATTTCTACATTCTTTCCGTCTTTTCCTTTTATACTGATTTTATTTTTTGTTACAAAACTTCCATGCCCCGTAAATACATCAATTTTATTTTTCTTCATCAGGAACTTTATGCCATCGGTTGTCTGCTTTACCACTCCTGCTTTGCGCTCAATCATATGGGGAAAATTCACTTCCGCGTAGCCTATTTCAATGCCATGTTCTTTAAAGCTGTGAAGGGCATTATAATAATGTTCGGAAGAATCGAGAAGCGCTTTGGATGGAATACAGCCTACATTAAGGCAGGTGCCACCTAATGTTTCATATTTCTCAATAATAGCTGTTTTAAAGCCCATTTGCGCGCAACGGATAGCGGCTACATAACCACCGGGGCCGCTCCCTATCACCGTAACATCATATTTCTCCATAGTATTCATTTAGTGCGGCAAAGGTAAGGGCTTACGGTTTATAGATTACATGATTTTAGGAAGATAGAAATGGTTATTTTATCCCTTCCCGCACAGGGTAGAAAAGTTTTAAAAGCCCCCGAAAAAATTTAATTTCGCCACCGCATAAATCATTTGATATGAGAATACATTTCTTACTAATTCTAATAATCATTACATCTATGGGTATATCTTGTCAGCATCCGGCCACGGAAGAAAAAAAATCAACCGCAGAAGTTAAAGACACTTTCCGGTATGCTAATGAACAGTTTGCTGACCTGCAGGTATTGCGCTATCATGTAAACGGTTTCGAAGAACTTACTCCCAAGCAAAAAGAACTGGTTTATTACCTGTACCAGGCTGCGCTCAGCGGCCGGGATATTCTATGGGACCAAAACTATAAGTATAATCTTACCGTACGTAAAACACTGGAGAATATATTACAGACCTATAAAGGAGATAAAAACTCTGATGACTATAAAAACTTCCTGGTGTATGCCAAACAGGTTTTCTTCTCCAATGGTATTCATCATCATTATTCTTCCAATAAAATATTGCCTGCCTTTTCTGCCGGTTATCTCGGGCAACTGGTGAACAATTCAGATGCTACCGGTTTTCCTGTTAACACGGGGGAAGATATTGGCGCGTTTGCGAAGCGTATTACTCCTATTATTTGCGATCCTAAGGTTGCTCCCAAACGGGTAAGTAAGGATTCGAAAACTGATTTGTTGCAATCATCATCGATGAATTATTATGATGGGGTAACGCAGAAAGAAGCGGAGAACTTTTATAAGGCAATGGTGAATCCGAAGGATAGTACTCCTGTGATGTTCGGACTGAATTCCAGGCTGGTAAAAGAGAATGGCAAGCTGGTAGAAAAGGTTTGGAAGGTGGATGGCTTGTATGGAGCCGCTATTTCCCAGGTAGTAGGCTGGCTTAAGAAAGCAGCGGATGTTGCAGAGAATGACCAGCAGAAAAAAGTAATTGAAGCGCTGATAAAATATTACACTACCGGCGACCTGAAAGATTTTGATGCATACAGTATTGAATGGGTAAAGGATACTAATTCGGAAATTGATTTTGTAAACGGGTTCATTGAAGTATATGGTGATCCTCTTAGTAACAAAGCATCTTATGAATCCTATGTTTCTATACCGGATAAAGAAGCGACCAAACGCATCAAGGCTATAGCTGACCAGGCACAATGGTTTGAAGATAATTCGCCCTTAATGCCCGAACACAAAAAGAAAAATGTAAAGGGTATTTCGGCTAAGGTAATAACTGTTGCTATTGAAGGGGGAGACCAGGCGCCTTCTACAGCTATTGGGGTAAACCTGCCGAACAGCAATTGGATACGAGAGGTGCATGGTTCAAAATCAGTGAACCTCGGGAATATTGTTCATGCTTATAATGAGAGTGCCAAGGGAAATGGTATGCGCGAGGAGTTTTACTACAGCAAAGAATTAGCTGACCGTGCCAATAATTATGGCTCGCTGGCATCTAACTTGCACACCGATATGCACGAGGTAATAGGTCATGCATCCGGCCAGATGAATCCCGGCGTTGCAGATCCTTCTATTACATTAAAAAATTATTCCAGCACGCTGGAAGAAGCCCGTGCCGACCTGGTAGCGCTTTATTATAGCCTCGACAAAAAGCTGGTAGAAATAGGAGTTATGCCTTCGCTGGAAGTAGGTAAGGCAGAATATGATAATTATATCAATAATGGTTTGATGATTCAGCTGACCCGTATTCCTGCAACAGAAAACCAACTGGAGGAAGACCATATGCGTAACCGCCAGTTGATTGCAGCGTGGGCTTATGAGAAAGGATTGAAGGACAGTGTAATTGAAAAGAAAATAAAAGATAATAAAACTTACTTCGTAATTAATAACTATGAAAAGCTGCGGGTTATCTTCGGGCAGTTGCTACGCGAAATACAACGTATAAAATCAGAGGGTGATTACCAGGCGGGTCACGACCTGGTAGAAAACTATGGAGTAAAAGTTGACCCTTCTTTACACAAAGAAGTATTGGAAAGATTTGAAAAACTTCATATTGCCCCTTATAAAGGATTTATTCAGCCTAGGATGACACCTGTTATGAATGGCGATAAAATAACAGACGTGAAGATTGCATATCCTGATAACTTCCTGGAGGAAATGCTCTATTATGGAAAAACATATTCGTTCCTGCCGGTAAAGAATTAAAAAATCAACGCAACACACTTCGACAGGCTCAGTGTGACAGGTATGCTGTCAGTCTGAGCTTGTCGAAGACTCTTGCGAGGGATTAGTACTAAAAGTATGATTAAAAAATGGGTGCTTAAGGCAGTAGTACAAAAATCAATATCCTATCTGCCATTTAAACATCGCATTAATTACCTGTTTCAGAAATACGTAACCAAAGGGGTTGAGTTAAACGATGTTTATTTCTACGACAGGCTTAATCATGCCGAATATCATTTAGCACATTTTACTGCTGTAAAAAATCATCCACCGCAAATTGCCCTTGAGCTGGGTACAGGCTGGTATCCTGTAGTTCCCCTGATGTACTATTTATGCGGGGTAGAAAAGATTATTAGTGTAGATATTGCTCCTTTATTAACGGTGGAGAAACTGCAGATAACTATCCGCAGAATTTTACAGGCAATAAAAGAGAATAGAATAAAAAAGGATGCTTTCCCGTATCTGGACGAAAAAAGATTACAACAACTGGAAAATATTGTTACAGTAAATAATCTTTCTGAATGCCTGCAGGCGCTACGTATCGAATATATAGTCGGCGATATAACAAAAACGGGTATTGCTAACCGGAGCGTTGATTTTATTTCATCCAACAATACTTTTGAGCATGTATATCCTGGAGCACTTATTAAAATATTAATTGAGTTTAAGCGTATCCTGAAACAAGGAGGAATAATGTCTCACTTTATTGATATGAGCGACCACTTTGCACACATGGATAATAAAATAACCATTTATAATTTTCTTAGATTCACCAATAAGGAATGGAAGTGGATTGATAATTCTATTCAGCCCATGAATCGCCTGCGTATTAATAATTATAGGGATATATATAAGCAATTGGGTATTCCTATTTCACAAGAGATTAATTACGATGGAAAAGAAGAGGATTTAGAAAAAATACGGTTAGCAGAACCTTTTAACTCTTATTCAAAGTCGGATTTGCTGGTTTCGCATTCTTATTTTATAAGTTATTGCTAGATATCCAATAATAGTTTCACAGGGTCTGCTCCTACAAGCAATTGCTCCGGATGTTCCAGCTGTTCTTTTATACGAACAAGGAAACTTACGGATTCACGACCGTCGATCACACGATGGTCATAGCTTAATGCTACATACATCATAGGTCTTACTACTACCTGCCCATCAACAACCATGGGTCGTTCCTGTATTTTGTGCATCCCCAATATGGCAGACTGCGGAGCATTAATAATTGGGGTGGACATCAATGAGCCGAACACTCCGCCATTACTGATGGTAAAAGTACCACCACTCATTTCTTCCAGCGTTAACTTATTATCACGGCCGCGTTTTGCAAGGTCAGCTACTTTGGCCTCAATCTCAGCCAGCGAGAGCGACTCTGCATTGCGGACAACAGGAGTAGTTAATCCCTTGGGAGTGGAAACGGCAATAGAAATATCAACGAAGTTGTTATACACCAGTTCTTCCCCGTCAATCATAGCATTTACGGCGGGCCATTCGTGCAGGGCATTACAAACGGCCTTAGTAAAGAAGCCCATGAAGCCAAGGTTAAACCCATACTTTTTTTGAAACACTTCTTTATACTTAGCACGTATATCCATGATAGGCTTCATATCCACCTCGTTAAAAGTGGTGAGCATAGCAGTTTCATTCTTTGCGGCTACCAGGTGCTTGGAAATCGCTTTGCGCAGGGAAGTCATTTTCTCCCTCCGTGTATCACGGCTGAAAGGCTTCGGGGCGCTGCCGTTTAGAGGGGCGGTCCCACGATTTTTAATGGCATTTATCACATCTGCTTTTGTAACACGGCCTTCGCGACCTGTTCCCGGTACAGATGAGATATTTTGTTCATTCATCATTTTTGAAGCGGCCGGGGATGGAGTTCCTGTAGCATAATTGCCTTTGCTGTTTTCTGCTGCAGAGGTACTTGCGGGTGCAGCAACTGGTGTTGCAGCTGTGGTAGTCGCCTTCACTGCTTCTTTTTGTTTGGAAACTTCTGTTTTTGCCGGGGCAGGAACATCAGTATCAATCTGGGCTACAATGGTTCCTATATTAATAGTAGTGCCTTCTTTTACTACAATTTTCAGCTTGCCTGGTTTCTCCGCATTTAGCTCGAAGGTGGCTTTGTCCGATTCTATTTCACAGATTACCTCATCCTGCTGAACATAATCGCCGTCTTTTTTCATCCACCGGGAAAGGGTGACTTCATTAATAGACTCTCCAACCGTAGGAACTTTAATATCCACTGCCATTGACATTATTTTATAGGGTGTAAAGCTATGCACTTTCAGATTATCATTACACCTTAGTATCGCATATTTTTCTATTTTGGCCGTGGTGAATTCATCCGTAAAAAGAATTATTTCTCTTCTCTCTATAGCTGCGATAGCAGTTATCCCGTATTTGTTCGTCTCCGGGGGAATTGACTTTACCGATAAGGGATTAATACTTGCTTATAGTACCCAAATGTTTCAGTACCCGGAGGCATATCACTCATACTCTGCAGTCTGGTTAACGGGTTTTATCGGGCATGTTTGGCTGATGATATTTCCGGTGAAAGGAATGTTGGGATTAAATATTCTTTTCGTTTTGTTGCTACAGCTAAACGCGCTTGTATTTTTTATAGTCTTGAGGAAACAGTATAAACATTTTATCCTGCTTCCCGCTATTGGTATTGCAATGCTGCTGGGCATTCCTATGATGCAAAGCGGGTTCGGATATCAATCGCTTACGGTAGTTATTTTAAATTTTTCTGCCTTATTGTTGTTTAAAGGAGCAACCGAAAATAAGAATGGATTTGTTTTCGCGGCAGGATTTTTATCTGGTCTTTCAATATTTGCCCGGCTTCCCAATATTTTGTCCTTTGCTTTTATGATATTGTTAATCATTCATCACTTTAGTGCCGGGGAGAAGAAAGATAAGGCGGTATTATGGAGGCAAATAATATCGTTCAACTTTGGCTTTATACTAAGTGTAAGCTGCATTTCACTTTTAATATATGTATATGGTTATGCGGATAATTTCAAGGCAGGAATTCATGAACTTTCAATTCGTACACAGGATTCCGGGAGCGCCTATAGCAGTGAAGCAATGCTGTCATTATACTTTAGTGATGCGTTGAAATCGATACTTGCCGGGTTAAAATATTTATTGCTCCTCTCATTTCTTATATACACGATTCCCTTTTTACAGGCTGCATACAGTTCTGTATTTAAAAAACTTCATTGGCTTTTAATTATAGTTGGTGCTGTTGCAGCATATTGCAGTTGGTATTCCGATATAAATTATATCCTGAAGTACCATATAAAATATGTTTTACCTTTTCTATCAGCACTCACCGGTTTGATATTGCTTCTTTTAAACAGTAAGCGTGGAACGAACAGGGTACTTCTTTACTTACTGGCTGTACTTATTTATATAATAAGTTTTGCCGGCACTAATACGGGAATAACTCCTTACGGGTTACTATTTCTTATTCTATTTACCATTGCAGAATTGCTCTCTTTCACCAGCGAAAATATCTTTGCAAAATATTTTATAAAGAGTTTATCCCTGTTCATTTTATGCTTGCTTATTCCACTGGCCCTTATCATTAACTATAAGTTCATTTATCGTGATGATAATAACAGGGCTGAACTTCATTATCCTGTTAGTAATGGTTTACTCAATGGCCTGTATACCAGTAAACGAAGAGCTATAGTCGTAAACGAATTATTAAGTGCAATTTCAGTGCGCATTCATCCGGGCGAGGAATTGTGGGCAACGCCTAACCTGCCATTGCTTTATCCTGTTACAGGAACAAAGCCCTACCTGCTTCACCCTTGGGAAAACCTTCTACCCGTAGAAGAAATCAGCTCTATCATCCAAAGAAGGGAACGGGAAGATGTAAAGCTTCCTGTTATTGTGATTGCCAAAGGCTCTACCAGGAACAACGATTGGCCACAAAAAATTATTCCGGATAAAGAAGACAAATCACAGCTGGTAAAAGATTTTATTATCCGTCATCATTATACTTTAACATGGCAGAATGGTTTTTTTGAAGTATGGACGAGGTAATTTCAAGTTTAATGTTTCAGGTTTCAAGTTGTGTTTCTTGAAACTTTCCCCAAAGGGATGCTTTGGCAAAACTTGCAACCTGAAACTTCATGGTACCGGGTCGTGTCCGTGGCCCCCCCACGGGTGACAGGAGGAGAATCTTTTTATTGCCAGCCATCCGCCTTTTAATGCGCCGTATTTTTTGAGCGCCTCCATAGCGTATTCGGAGCAGGTAGGGGTATAACGGCAGGCAGGCATCATCCACGGGGAAATAGCTTTCTTATAGAAGAACACTAAGGCAATTAATATATAAGATGGTATTTTAAGAAGGGCTCTCATTGTTTTGCTATTAACTTATTAAGCGCCTGCTGCATCAATAAGTTCAAAGAAGAATAATCCGGTAGCTTGTTGTGGCTGTACGCCAGGACTATGGCCAATTGTTTATTTTGCCCCTTAAGGAAACTGTACAAAGGTCCTTTATTGGTTCGGTAAGTTTCACGCAGTAATCTTTTTATCCTGTTACGATCAACCGCTTTTTTGAAATTCCTTTTCGGCACTACAAAGGCAACCTTGCACGTAACTGCTTCTTCCCAGCTTTCATATTTATAGATTACCCGAAGTGGGGGTAAAAAAAAAGACGAGCCGTTGTTAAACAACCCGTCAATAAGTTTTGTGCTTTTAATACGTTCCTGCTTACCTAAAGTATTTCTAAAGGCAGCCTTGGGAGAAACATTTTGAATGTTTTTCTCCGAAGCAGATTCTTCTTTATTTAAGTTTCTTTTCGTCAGAAACAGTTAGTTTTTTTCTGCCCTGTTTACGGCGGCTGGCCAGTACGGCGCGGCCTTTAGCGGTTTTCATACGTTCGCGGAAACCGTGTTTGTTTTTCCTTTTCTTCGTGGAGGGCTGGAATGTCCTTTTCATGGTAAAATCAATTAAATTCTTTAATTTTTTAAAACAGGGAGGGCAAAAGTAAGTAATTAAACCCGCTTATCCAACTATTCACTCTATAAAAGTCTATCGTGAAACAGTACTCCCTCCCTCCAGAGGGGAGAAGCCGGGAAGGGGCTCTAACTATTCATCGAAACGAGGAATTCTTCGTTGGATTTAGTGCCTTTCATATGTTCCAGCAGGAATTTCATCGCTTCTTCGGAAGTCATATCAGCCAGGTGATTGCGTAGAATCCACATTTTCTGCAATGTATCGCGGTCATGCAGCAAGTCGTCGCGGCGGGTACTGGAGGCGGTAACATCTATGGCAGGGAAAATTCTTTTGTTGGAAAGTTTCCGGTCCAGTTGTAGTTCCATATTACCTGTTCCTTTGAATTCCTCAAAAATCACTTCATCCATACGGGAGCCTGTATCAGTAAGCGCAGTAGAGATAATAGTGAGCGAACCGCCGTTCTCAATATTTCGGGCAGCCCCGAAGAACTGTTTTGGCTTCTGCATAGCGTTGGCTTCCACACCGCCCGATAATACTTTACCGGAAGCGGGAGCCACGGTATTATGTGCCCGCGCCAGACGGGTAATAGAGTCAAGTAATATCACCACATCATGACCGCACTCCACCATGCGTTTGGCTTTTTCCAGAACAATACCGGCAACTTTTACATGGCGTTCTGCAGGTTCATCAAAGGTAGAAGCAATTACTTCACCCTTTACGCTGCGTGCCATATCGGTTACTTCTTCAGGCCGTTCATCTACCAGTAATACCATCAGGTATACTTCCGGGTGGTTAGCGGCAATAGCATTGGCCACTTCCTTCAGTAGGTTGGTTTTACCTGTTTTAGGCTGTGCCACAATTAATCCACGTTGGCCTTTACCAAGTGGAGTAAAGAGGTCTATGATACGGGTTGAATAATTACTTACATTGGTAAACAGGCTTAGCTTCTCATTCGGGAAAAGAGGGGTAAGATAATCGAACGGCACGCGGTCGCGTATATCATTAGGTGAGCGGCCATTTACATTCTCTACTTTTATCAGCGCAAAAAATTTCTCTCCTTCCTTCGGCGGACGAACAGTGCCTATTACGGTATCGCCTGTTTTTATACCAAACAATTTAATTTGAGAAGGGGAAACATAAATATCATCAGGTGAACTGAGGTAGCTGTAATCGGAGGAGCGCAGAAAGCCATATCCTTCCGGTAATATTTCCAGTACTCCTTCGCCCGCTACGGCTCCATCAAGGTCTATATTAAAAGAAGGTTCCTTCCTCGGAGCATATGTTGATTGAGGTTGTGCCTGTGGTTGTGGCTGCACTTGTTGGGCGGGGGGTGGGGTATGAACATGATGCGTGCGATGGGCGGGGGCCGCTTCTGCCTGTGGTTTATACACTTCCACTACGGTATTACTTACCGGTGGGTAGGACATTTTTGCCTGGTTGCCACGGGAAAGGTCGGTAGTATAGATGGAGCCGCCGCTTGATGGAGCAGGCTCTTTTATTTCACGGGCATCCTTTGCGGGCGCCGCTTTTATTTCTTCTTCCTGTTCTTCTACAGCAGGACTCGCATCGGTTTCAGTTGCTTCTGCTTTCTTTTTCCGGCCTCTTTTTTTAGGAGCATCATCAGTAGCCGCCGGCTTTGCTTTTTCTTTTGTCATGTGTAATTTCTTTGTGTGATTTTTTTCCCCAACCAGTTCCGGGTGAAGGGCTTGCTGGTCGAGTATTTTATAGATAAGGTCTTGCTTACTTATTTTATCATTATGTTTAACCTTAAACTTGCTGGCTAGATCCGTTAAATCGTGAACAGGCATTTCGTTCAACTCTAATATGTCATACATACATTAAAAATTGAAATCTTGGGTATCGGATTTCTGGTATCAGATTTAAAGAGGTTTAAAAAATTTTAAACTTTATGTAAGAATTCAAACTGGTGGAATGGACTCGGAAACCGGGAAAGATTATATCCTGAAAAACAGGATACGATAACATTCGGTATGTAAAATTAAGTAAAACCCCCAAATCGCCAAATTTTATTAGTTTTTTTTAATGTTCCCTAATTTTGACAGAACTAGCTAAAACTGCATAAAAGCAGCGGGTTAATAGCATTTCTCTTAATTAATAGATTGAAAACCATGTATGTACCATTCATAGTTGATTTTGATGCAGTGAGTTTTGAAGAATTACTCATTAAAAAATACCAAGAACGGCTTTAAGGAATTGGCGTATCCATCTCTTTTAACGGCTATAATGCTTCTAAAAATAATTTTGTCACCGGGTTTTAATTTATTGATAATGCCAATTGCTTTTGTAGAAATTTTTGCTTCGTGGCTTGAAAAGTATTTAGTTTTATTATTATGAATAAATATAATAAAGTAACTGCTTACTTTCAGATAATAACCTGTGCTATCAAGAATAAAAAAGTTGGCTGAATCAATTTTCTCTTTAATAAGATGCTGAACAACGAGGCTGTCCCAATTATTACTGTCTTTTAATATTAAATTTACTATCGAGTCTTTCCCTTTATTCTTAGGTGAAGAAAAAGCCTTGTTAGTGACAAAATGATAACGGAAGTGAGAGCCGTAAAAAGTAAGGTCATAGTGAACTTGCGCTTTTAAGTTTGAAAACAATAAGAGAAAAGAGCATACAGGGATAAGTAATGATAATCTCATAAAGCGGGTTATTTAATGACTAAGATAGCACATTTACCAGCGATTCTTTATTAGATTTAAGGCAATATTACCTATGAAGTATATCTTCTCCGTGCTTTTTACCATCATACTTATCTATGGCTGCTCAACTTCTAATTGGCTGGCAAGAAATTCGGGCGCTGATACGGATTGGATTGTTTTTAAATGGTATGGAGATTCCATAGATGGCAGATATTTCCCGAATTTATCAATTGATTTACCCCTGAAAATAGATGGGATCGATAAGCAGTTCAATGCCCAGTTTGACCTTGGCGCCAATGTTTCCATGGTATACGGAAATAGTTTTGCTCCCTTCTTTCAATTATACCCGGAATTAAACAACCAGGTAGATACTACGAAGACGGGGTGGATTAATAGCGTCAAATATCCCTACCTGAGAACAAAATTTTCTCTTGGCTCATACAAAGTAAAAAATTATGGACTCGTGTTATATAAAAATTTCGGGGAGGTTTTATCTATTGAGGACGCTAAGAAGTATGACGATATTAGCATTGGTACAATAGGCTCTGATATTTTCCAAAATAAAGTACTGGTTATTGATTATCCCCATAGCCGGTTGAAGATACTTGATTCTCTACCGCAAAATATTCAAAAAAATGTTTTGTATGAAGATTGCCGGTTTGATGACGAAGGTAAAATCCTGATTCCAATATCCGTTAATGGCAAAAAAAACAATTTACTTTTTGATACCGGCAGTAGTATGTTCGATTTAGTAACGACTTCTGAGCAATGGAAGATGATAACTGATCAGGAAAAGATAACAGATTCTTTATCCGTTATCGCCTGGGGTAAAAATAAAAAGTTATACGGTTCGGCAATTAATGTTCCGATTGTTATTGCCGGTAAAAATATATCCGGGAAGATCGCTTATATGGATTCGGATGAGAATCAAAGAATATACTTTGCCCGGAATAATATTTTTGGTATAACCGGTAATTCCCTGTTTCTGCAGGAGACAATAATTATTGATTATAGGGATAAAAAATTCGGTATTCTAAAACGATAAATACAAGCTGTACGGAAACAGGTTGCTATCAGCTACTCTTCACTTTACAATATGACTCCGATTCCTCTACCGGGTATTTTTTCTCCAGGTCAATGTTATTAAAACTGTTCTTGCCTCCCCATCCAAAAAATTTTTCGAAGAAGGGCAGGAGCTTATTATTTTTTATCCCGTCTAAAAAATATACTTCATGTTCCTTTTCCTTTATTCCCATGTTGTATAACTGAACGTCATGTTCCTTTATTCCTAATGAGTTGAAGAATTGTTTCATGCGGAAATACTCACATACATTCCCGCTCTCCAGCCTGCCGGCAAAATAAAATGGCATAAACCAGCCGATGATATAGCAACTATATGAAATTATTTTGCCTATTATGTGAAACCGTACCTCGTAATATTTTGAAACAGGGATGTCATACTGTTTCATAATTGTCAACACTTCCCGCCGGTGGTTCCACTCATCTATTTCTATCTGGTTTATGGCCTTCTTTTCTTCCGCCTTTCTAACCGAGCCCGCATGACCCTGGTACGCAAATGCGGCAGCCTTTTCTGCCGAGTAGGCTCTTTGTAATAAGTCGATAAGGGCAGGGTGTTCCAGTTTCATCTTTCCGTTCTTAAACTCAAAATTACCTACTTACAGTACAGCATTTTACCATTCGGTAGCCTTATTTAACTATTCAAGCTTTTGTTTTCTGGCTTCATCTGGTATGACAATTGGATGACACTTTTATTAATAAAAAACCCTCATATTTAGATAAAAATAAACCCGCTGATTTGTTCTTTAAAACTAAAAAGGATATAATATGAAACCACTCTTTACATTTTCTTTCCTGCTACTTTTATTTACCGCTTCGTCGTATGCTACAATACATAATGTTGCGGTAAGCAGCTACCAGTTTTCTCCTTCTTCCTTCAGTGCAGAGGTAGGTGATACCATAATATGGACAGTATCAGGCAGCATCCCTCACACTACTACCTCTACAGAGGTTCCAATTGGAGCCAATACGTGGGATCATCCATTCTCAGGTAGCGGCGATACTTATTCTTATGTTATTACTATCCCGGGCAATTATAATTACTATTGCTTTTATCACGGCGTTAGCAATGGCATGACAGGAAGTTTTACGGCTACTTCCACGCAAACAGGTGTACAAAATGTTAATCAATTGCAGGCGCTTCAGCCGTTAAATCCTTTTACAGGAATGGTGAGAGTTTATTATGACAGGCCGGGTACTGTTGAGATTTTTAATGTGCTGGGAGCTAAGATGGCCGAACAGAAGATTAGCAATACGAATTCAGTAACCACAATAAACTTTCCGACATTACCGCAAGGCGTGTATATAGTAGCCTTGATGAACGAAGGCACATTAGTTGAAACGCGGAAAGTAGTGAGACAATAAATTTCATTAGAGATAGTTTGATGGGCTGCCGTGCAGTTGCCTTGGGTCACGCTGGGTAATTCGCGGCAGTTTTTTATTTATTTTACGGGCGAATGACATTCGCGTCTAAAGCATTTAGTGCGTTTAACCGGTTAAAGGCATTTACTGGTTTGCCTGCCGGCATTGAAGTAATGAACCCATATAAGGAAACGGAAGTAAAGCGGGTATTAAAACTGTTTCTTAATAATTATTACAATGATTTCAGTGCAAGAACACTGGTTCTCGGTATTAACCCTGGCCGTTTTGGTGGTGGTATTACCGGCATCGCTTTTACCGACCCCATAAAACTGGAAACCGAATGCGGGATTAAGAACTCATTTGAAAAAAAGCCCGAACTCTCTGCGGGATATATTTATAAAATGATTGATGCCTATGGGGGCGCAACGAAATTTTATTCCCGTTTTTTTATTTCCTCTGTTTGTCCGCTGGGTTTTACCTTGAAAGGTAAGAATATGAATTATTATGACGATAAAAATTTAGAGAAAGCTGTGGCTCATCATAGTATTGAATGGATTAAAACCATGCTCTCCTTCCCTTCAAATAAAGAAGTTTGTTTTTGTTTGGGAGAAGGGGAGAATTATAAATACCTGCTAAAATTGAATGAGCAACATAAATTCTTTGGCAAGGTTATTTCGCTGCCGCACCCCAGGTTTATTATGCAGTATAAAAGGAAGAGAGTAGATGAATATTTGGGGATTTACCTGGAGAAGTTAAGAGGGTAGAGTACTGGGTTTATTCTCAATAAAATTTTTCAACAAAGCACCCCGCTAATGAATCTTCCAATTCTCAGTTTCCTTCTCCTATCTTTACATCCTTATAATTGGTAGAAAATGTTACAAACCCACTACATATTACAGAATAAAGAAGACGTATTGAAGCGGCTTGCGGTGAAGCATTTTAAAGAGATAACAACGGTAGATGAAATTATAAAAACCGATGAAGAGCGCCGCCAAACACAAACACAACTGGACCAGTTGCTGGCAAAGGCCAATGCTGCCAGCAAGGAAATAGGCCAGCTGATGGGACAAGGAAAAAAGGAAGAGGCAGAACAGAAGAAAAAAGAGACCGGCCAATACAAAGAACAGACAGCAGAGCTGCAACAACGCAAAAATGCACTGGAAGAGAAATTACAGTCGTTACTGGTGAAGTTGCCTAACCTGCCGCATAGCAGTGTGCCGCCCGGTAAAACTCCTGAAGAAAATGTAGTGGTAAGAAGTGGCGGAACGGATGCTACACTTCCAAATGGCGCAAAGCCACATTGGGAGCTTGCCTCGAAATATAAAATCATAGATTTTGAGCTGGGAAATAAAATAACGGGTGCAGGCTTTCCAGTTTATATGGGGAAAGGGGCGCAACTGCAACGCGCATTAATCACTTATTTTCTTTCTAAGGCAAACGAGGCGGGATATCTTGAAATTCAACCGCCCCTGATGGTAAATGCAGATTCCGGCTTTGGCACCGGGCAGCTGCCGGATAGAGACGCGCAGATGTACCATGTGGCGCTGGACGGGTATTATTTAATTCCCACAGCGGAAGTACCGGTAACTAATATTTACCGCAACGAAATTGTGAAAGAAGAGGAACTGCCGATAAAACTTACCGGCTATACACCCTGTTTCCGACGCGAAGCGGGTTCTTATGGTGCGCATGTGCGAGGTCTGAACCGTCTTCACCAGTTTGATAAGGTAGAGATTGTTCAAATTGCTCACCCGGATAAATCGTATGAAATTTTAGAGCAGATGGTGAGCTATGTGGAAAGCCTGGTTCAATCGCTGGGGCTGAAGTACAGGATATTGCGGCTGTGCGGTGGCGATATGAGCTTTGCTTCTGCCCTCACCTACGATTTTGAAGTATATAGCGCAGCACAGGAGAAATGGCTGGAGATAAGCTCTGTTTCAAATTTCGAAAGCTTCCAGAGTAATCGTATGAAACTGCGCTTTAAGGACAAGGCAGGTAAAACGCAACTGACGCATACCTTAAACGGCAGCGCATTGGCCCTTCCCCGCATTGTAGCGGCTATATTGGAATGCTATCAAACCGAGGATGGTATAGATATTCCCGAGGTATTGCATAAATACACGGGCTGGAAAACCATCAGCTAAAGCATTATCAATTGTCCTTTATCAATTTTCAATTAATTTGAACCTCTGAGCAGCTAACTGTGTTATCTTTGCAGTACTAAAATTTAGAAATGGAAACCAATGCCGTTTTACCGGTTACTGTATATACAGAAATGACCCCGAACCCGGAGTCGATGAAATTTGTGACCGACCGTATCCTGTTGCCTAATGCCAATGTTGAGTTTAATAATGTTTCCGAGGCTGCTGTATCACCTCTTGCTACAGAACTGTTTGGCTTCCCCTTTGTTAAAGGTGTTTTTATCATGAACAATTTCGTAACCCTTACCAAGCAAGCCGAAACAGACTGGTATGACGTAATGCCTGATATGAGGGGATTTATCAAAAAATACCTTGAAGAAGAAAAAACAGTTTTCACTAAAGATTTTGTACCGGTTAATAAAAATGCGGTAACAGAACAGGACGAGTCGGAAGTGATTATGAAGATAAAAGATATGCTGGACAATTATGTAAAGCCTGCCGTAGAAATGGACGGAGGTGCCATCCAGTTCAAATCATACCATGAAGGTAAAGTTACCCTGATGCTGCAAGGCTCCTGCAGTGGCTGTCCTTCTTCGGTTGTTACACTAAAATCCGGTATAGAAGGATTGCTGAAAAGAATGGTACCTGAAGTAACCGAGGTAGTAGCAGAATCTGCATAGCAATTGATTATAAATTAGCTAATCAGCATATTAGCTAATTTACTAACCGCTCACCCATTTAGAGTCTTTTAAAATAAAACGGTATTTCAGTAATGCATCTTTCCCTGCATAATCAACTCCTATTCTTTTAGTGGCTTTTATTTTAGAGGTGGGAATTTTTATGCCACGGTCTTCAATCCATATTTTATCGCTTGTTAAATCATGGCCGGAATCTTTGGTGTGAAGGCCCATTGCCTGGGAGAGCGAGCCCGGGCCTTTGGTTAAAGTAAAGTCAATCTTCTTTTTCTTTCTGCGTTTCAGCATCACCTCAATTCCTTCTAATGGTTCCAGTGCACGAATGAGGATAGCATGAGGAATATCCTTCTTATTGGTAACTACATTGAACAAATGATGGATGCCATAGCATAAGTAGATATAAGCGGTGCCCGCATCGCCAAACATGATTTCTGTGCGGGCGGTTCTTCTGCCGTTATACGCATGGGAGGCCTTATCAATTACACCTTTATAAGCTTCTGTTTCCACTATAATACCGGAGGTAATAACACCACCGATTTCTGTTACCAGTACCTTTCCCAGCATGTCTTTGCTCAGTGCTACTACATCTTCTTTGCGATAATAACTACGTGGAAGCTTTTTATATTTCACGCCAATAAAATTAATAAGGTTGTATCAAAGTAGGTGTCATTGCGAGTCCCATAGGAAGCGGGGCATGTCAATCTCCTGGGATTGGAGAGATTGATTCGTTATCCTCCGCCAAAGGGCGGAGAACTCCTCGCAATGACCTATTACAAGACAGCTTTCGTAACTTTCCCCCATGAGTAAGCTATATCTTATTCCTTCTCCTTTAAGTACTGAGGATAAATATGTTTATCCGAAGGAGGTGCTTGATATTATTAACTCGCTTAAGGTCTTTATTGTAGAGAATGCCAAGCCTGCCCGGCACAATTTAAGACAGGCAGGGTACAAGGGCTCCTTTGATGAAATAACCCTATATGAATGGGATAAGCACTTTACAGAGAAAAATCCCATAACAACCTGGCTGAAGGTTGCAAAAGAATCAGGCGAATCCCTTGGACTTCTTTCCGATGCAGGCTGCCCCGGTGTTGCGGACCCCGGCGCAGAAGTAATTCTTGCAGCGCATGAAATGGGGATAGAGGTAGAGCCCTTATTAGGCCCCTCATCTATCCTGATGGCATTGATGGCAAGCGGGCTCAACGGGCAATCGTTTGCATTTAATGGTTACCTGCCACAGAAAAAAGATGAACGGGTTAAGAAATTAAAAGAGTACGAAGCCGAATCACGAAGAAAAAACCAGACACAAATATTTATAGAAACTCCTTACAGGAACGAGGCGTTACTGGAGGATATAAAGTCAACATTAAATGCCAGTACGCTTCTTTGCATTGCTGTTAATATATCATCCCCCGATCAGGATATCCGCACCATGAGAGTTAAAGAATGGAAGCAGCAGCAGGTTGATTTAAATAAACAACCAGCTGTGTTTCTTTTTCTTTCGAGGTAAGGAACCCCTAACCCCTGAAGGGGAGAATCACTTTACTAATATTAATGAAAAAGTGAGGCATCGATATTGTTCAAAATATAAATAGAGTTTGTAAAAAGAGATGCCCCTTCAAAGGTTAGGGACAAAAAAATCCCCCCGCTTTAGCGGAGGGATTCCGGGTGCGTGCCAACCCAAAGAGAGCCGGCAAATATTTTAAAACTCAATTACATTTTAGGCATTAATACCTTATCAATTACATTGATTACACCATTGGACTGGTACACATCATAGGTGGTAATATTGGCTACGTTGCCGCTCTCATCCTTCACCACGATGTTGTGCATGCCGTTCATTTCAAACCACAGGGTACCACCTGCAACGGTCTTTAACATGGCCTTGCCATTGCCCGCTTTAATCAGTTTTGCCAAGGCATTAAAATCATAGTTACCGGAAACAACATGATAAGTAAGTATACCCGTCAGCATCTTTTTGTTCTCGGGTTTTAAAAGATTGTCAACGGTTCCGGCAGGTAATGCTGCAAAGGCGCTGTTTACCGGTGCAAATACTGTAAATGGCCCCTTGCCGCTTAGGGTTTCTACCAGTCCTGCCGCTTTTACCGCAGCTACCAGTGTAGTGTGGTCTTTTGAGTTCACGGCATTCTCTATAATATTTTTCTTTGGATACATTGCTTCACCTCCTACCATTACGGTGTTCGAAGCCATTGTTTGCGCAAATGAATTATTTGCGTAAAGCGCGCCTGCTATCATCAGGCAGGTAAGAAATTTTGTTACGTTTTTCATAAGTAATAAAAGGTTATTTTGTGATTGAAATTTTAATCTATAACCTAATTACGAGGATACTAATTGGTTTGGATTTTCTTTCTCAAAAGAATTTTCTTAAATGATTATAACCCTTTGATTCTAAAGAAAAACCATATCATTTTATTGGCAACTATCCTTGTTTCTATTGCTATTCGCATTCCTAATCTTAATCGTCCTCTTTCCAAACATCATGAATTTGTTACCGTTCATGTACTGCGGGTAATGCAAATATGGAATGAGGGTGGTATCGCCCGTTATCATTTTGCGCCTGTAATGAATTATGCAGGCACTACTAATAAATTCATCAATAACCAGAGTATGGGTTATAGTGATATAAATGGCGATTACTATTACTTATCCTACCCGCCATTTACTTTCATTTTACCCTATATTATTTTTAATGCATTTCACATTCCGATATCGGCTTTATCGCTGGAGTGGTTCAATATTATTATTCACATAGTATCTGCAATTCTTCTTTATGGTATAGTATTGAGATTGGCGCAAAATGAAAAAAATGAATTGATAGCTACTTTGGCCACAGTATTTTTTCTTCTTAATCCTTGTTCTTTGTGGTTTTGTGGCAATGTTTACTTTGCTGACATGCTGGTTATATTTTTTTGGATGGCCGCTATGTACCTGCTTTTATTATTAAGAGATGAAAAAAATTTTATTCTTAAAATAGTATTATTCTGCATTGCGCTATTAATGGGAAACTATACCGAATACTTAATGCTGATGTTTTCGGCAGGAGCCCTGGTATATCTTTTCATCTCACGCTATGAAAGAAAGAAGGTTATCGGTTTAGTCATTCTTTTGTGTGTAATCGTGCCATATCTACTTACGGCGTATCAATATTCATTGATAGGCGGCTGGCCGGCGCTTCTTCACCAGGAGGTAGCGAGATATAAATCACGGAGCGGTTACAATTATCATAATTTCCCCTTAGTTGCTATAACAGAAACTCTCATTATCATTAAGAATTATATAATTCATTACATATCCTTTATTATTACATTGGTGACAGGAACGGTGTTTCTGCTTTTTGAAAGAAAGAAGCTGCCTGCTACAAATTTTAAAACCATATTTTGGCTTATACTTATACCAATCCTTCTTCACCACCTTATTTTTTTAAATGCTACTATGCACGATTTCCAGGTACTGAAAAGCGGCATATTATTCTCTGTCATCTGTTCTGTTGTTATCTGTTCACTTTCCAGCCGGTGGGTAATAACTTTTGTTTGCGTCATACTGCTAATTAATATAGCTGATTATTATTATGTAAATAAACCCGGTGCCTTTGCCCGTAACGGGGACAAATATGCGGCTGATTATCATATGGCGCAGACAATAAAAGCCACTGCTAATGAGGACGAGGTTATTTTTACCAATATTGATGTGAGTCCACAGTTGGTATATTATACTCATCGTAATATTTGCCGCTATGCAACCCCAGGATCAGCGGTAACTTTTCTGCGTCAGCATAACCTTACGAAAGGAAAACTGTTTTATTTTGACGGGTTAAATCATCTTCAGAAAGTTGAATCCATCTACCCATAAGCAATACCTGCCCAACCTGGATGCCTTGCGGTTTATAGCATTTCTCGGGGTGTTTATGGCGCATGCCTGCCATCCAGCGTGGCAGGGAGTTTTTATCACCGGAACTGCAAAGATTATCAGGGACAGCCTGCAGGTTGGAGTGCTGGGAGTGAATTTCTTTTTTGTGTTATCAGGCTTCCTGATATCGCGCCTTTTATTACAGGAAAGAGAAGCAACGGGTAGGCTGGATATTTTTAAATATTATATCCGCCGGGTATTACGCATATGGCCACTTTATTTTATTATCGTATTGCTGGTGGTGGGGTATTATTATTTTGTACCTGCAGGCGTAAATACGCATTGGCCGTGGATAATATTTTTCGCGACTAATTTTCATATCATTCGGTTTGGTTTTCCGTATGCTCCAGCGCTTGCCAACTTATGGACTATTTCCGTAGAAGAACAGTTTTATCTTACATTTCCCTGGATATTGAAAGTGGCAGGCAAAAGAATGTTACCCCTGCTATATGGCATTATTATCATAGTCTCGGTGTTTTTCAGGGCGATAAATCTCCACCACGAAAATTTTCTCTACTTCCATAGCTTCAGCATTATGAGCGATTTTGCTGTCGGGGCATTGTGCGCCTGGGCATCATTGGATGAAAGGTGGCTGAGCCGGGTGGCAAACCTTCCGCGTGCGGTAATAGTACTGGCATATTTAGTTATTGCCTGTACCCTTATATTTTACAGTTCCTTATTTAATAGCCCCGTTATGATAATTATGGAGCGCGTAGTGCTGGGAACCATGTTTGGCTTCGTGATATTGGAACAGGTTTTTGCTGTCAATTCTTTTATAAAGGCAGGGCGCTTGCCTGGTTTTTCCTATGCAGGTAAAATTTCGTATGGACTTTATATGTATCACGCATTTGCTCTGCAGCTGGCAGGGTATGTACTGTTGAGATATAATATGATGAGCGGGGTAACCAGTTATATGTTCCTGTTTCCGTTAATCGCGTTTATTATTTGTTACGTTATTTCTATGTTAAGCTATGAGGTAGTGGAGAAAAAATTCCTCATACTGAAAAACAAATTTGAATTGCCCCGCAGTAATTAGTGTAATTCGAGGGCTTTAAATTTTCCTGACAAAATAATCTTCTCTCACCTATCATAATCTCATTTGTATCGCTAACTTTCCCCCCCTAATAACAATTTTCATATGAGTAGTATTCCTGTAGTAAACCTTGCCGATTTTCTTTCTGAAGATGCCGAAAAGAAAAATCGCTTTATAAAAGAACTTGGCAATGCCTACCACGATATAGGGTTTGTTGCGGTAAAGAATCACAATATATCAGATAAGTTAACTGAAGAACTGTACCGTGAAATAAAAGGATTCTTTTCATTGCCGGAATCTATTAAACTAAAATATGAGAAGCGCTATCTCGCAGGGCAAAGAGGATACACCTCCTTTGGGCGGGAGAAAGCCAAGGGAAGTAATGCTGCCGATTTGAAAGAATTCTGGCAATTCGGGCAGCTGGTAACTGATGGGGATATTATCAGGGAAGAATACCCGGATAATATTTGGGTAGATGAGGTACCCGGCTTTAATGAAGTAGGCATACAGGCATACCGCGCTTTTGAAAATACAGGCATTCACCTTTTGCGTGCTATAGCGCTTTACCTGAAGCTGAATGAAAATTATTTTGATGATAAGGTTCATAACGGCAATTCTATACTTCGTGCCATTCATTACCCTCCCATTTCACGGGAGCCCCAGTCTGCCCTGCGTGCGGAGCAACATGAGGATATTAATCTTATCACCCTGCTGGTAGGGGCCTCTGCTGACGGGCTGGAAGTTTTGAACCGCCAGGACGAATGGGTGCCTGTAACAGTTCAGCCGGGTCAAATAGTAGTAAACGTAGGAGATATGCTGCAGCGTCTTACTAATGATGTGCTGCGTTCCACTACCCACCGCGTGGTAAATCCATCACAGGATCTTTGGCATACTTCGCGCTTTTCTATCCCTTTCTTTCTGCATCCCCGTTCGGAGGTAAAACTTGATTGTCTTCCTTCCTGTGTAAACTTTGATAATCCGCGCAAGTATGACAATATTACGGCGGGAGAATATTTAGATGAACGGCTGGTAGAAATAGGATTGAAAAAAGTAAAGGTTTGATGCGTTCGCGCAACCTGATATTTCTTAAAGATGTTTTTGTTATAGGCCTTACTGCCTTTGGCGGTCCGCAGGCACATATTGCAGTAATGCAGAATGTACTGGTAAAGAAAAGACGCTACCTTACAGAAGAGGAATTGATTGAGATGAATGCGCTCTGCCAGATGTTACCGGGGCCTGCTTCAACCCAAACTATTGTTGGTATTGCTATGCAGCGGGGAGGTACAGGGTTGGCTATCCTGGCTTTATTAGTATGGATGATTCCGGCAGTACTCTGTATGTCGCTGTTGGCTGTTCTGTTTAAATCTTTTGAAAATCATGGTGGTATCTCAATAAAATATTTCCGGTTTACCCAACCGGTGGCTATTGGTATTATAACTTTTGCCGGGTACCAGTTTGGCAGCAAGGTAATTAAAGGTGCCGGGCATGTGGTGCTAATGATATTGGGATTGCTCGTTACTGTATTATATCCTACACCATGGACCTTCCCTATTGCTCTTGCAATTGGAGGCCTGCTTGGCAATTTCACAGTTAAAACAGAATTGCCTGTACCGGGGCCACAGCCTAAAATTAACTGGACAAGAAGCTGGCTGAGCCTTACATTGCTGGTTCTCATTTTTTTTCTTGCGGCTTTTCTTGGCGCTGTAACCACCTATAAACCCTTTATTCTTTTTGAAAACTTTTACCGGTTTGGTGCCATTACGTTTGGCGGCGGGAGTGCATTGGTTCCGCTTATGTTTGAACAATTTGTAAGGCATAACGATTATCTTACAGCCCAAGAGTTTATTTCCGGGTATGCCGTAAACCAGGCTATACCGGGGCCTGCGTATGCTTTTGCTGCCTTTACCGGGGGCATGGCTCTTAACGCGCTGGGGTATAATTACCAGGCGCTTGGTTGTATCATAAGCGCTATTGCCATTTTCCTGCCCGGTTTGTTGCTTATGTTCTTTATTTTTCCGTATTGGCAGTATTTGAAAAGGTTTACTTTCATCAGGCGCTCGTTGGTGGGTATTAATGCAGTGGTAACAGGATTGGTACTCGGTTCTGCTGTATTGCTTTACATCAACCTGCCTTTCCAGTGGGTAAATGTGTTTATTATTCTTGCCACCTTTCTGCTGCTGCGTTTTACCCCTGTTAAAACTCCTTACCTCGTTTTACTGGCATTATTATCGGGCTTTGTCCCATGGCCTTTTTAATTTTTATATGTTCATCCTTATTTTTCTTTTTGCGGGGCTTGGTGTTTATTTGTTGCCGGATATATTGATGTGCCGCAAATGGTAATTGCAGTTAATACAAGATTTCTGATTAAGAATAAGCTGGAAGGTATAGGCTGGTTTACCTATGAATCGCTGAAGCGTATTACCCATAATCATCCTGAACATAGTTTCCATTTTATTTTTGACCGGGAATTTGATAAGGAATTCATTTTTTCTTCCAATGTAACAACCCACGTTATAGGCCCCCCGGCGCGGCACCCTCTATTGTGGTACTCCTGGTTTGAATTCTCGCTGCCACAGCTTTTAAAGAAAATTAACCCTGATATTTTTCTTTCTACAGATGGTTATCTTTCGCTTGGCGCTAAGTGCAAACAAGTATTGGTTATTCATGACCTTGCCTTTGAGTACCCGCCGCAGCATATAGATGTTCTCTCCCGTTATTATTATAAATACTTTACGCCACGTTATGCAAGAAAAGCATCCAGGATTGCTACCGTGTCACAATTTTCAAAAAATGATATTTCTTCGCGTTATCATATTGCGCCGGATAAAATAGACGTTGTGTATAATGGAGCTAATGAATTTTTTCACCCGGCAGCCGACGAAGAAAAAGAAAAAACAAAAAAAAGGTACACCCAGGGGGCTCCCTATTTTATTTATGCCGGCGCCATACAGCCCCGCAAAAATGTTGACTCACTCTTTAAAGCATTTGACGTATTTAAGGGGAAATATAAAACCAGCCATAAGCTTATAATTGCCGGAAGATTTGCCTGGAAAACAGGGGAGATAAAGAAGGTGTACGCCAAAATGAAATACAGGCATGATGTGATTTTTACCGGGCACCTTGGACGTGCCGAACTTGCCAGCCTGGTGGCTGCTTCGGAAGCGATGGTTTATATTTCCCTGTTTGAAGGATTTGGAATTCCTATCGTGGAAGCCCTGCAATGCGAAGTGCCTGTAATTACGTCCAACGTTTCTTCTATGCCTGAGGTAGCAGGTAAAGCCGGTATATTGGTAAATCCTCTTGATATTAATTCAATTGCCGATAGTATGTATTCGGTAACTTCGGACCTTAATCTGAGAAGGAATCTGATTGCCGCCTCCAGGGAACAGGTAAAACTTTTTTCGTGGGACCTGACGGCAGAACGCTTGTGGCAAACAATTCTTTCGGCAGCGAATAGTTGATTAAGAGTTGAAAAAAATAAGTATAGTACAAAAAGAACAATCTGCCTTTACCGGCAAACAAGGGCCAGGAACGACCTGGGTATTGACAACGGTATTGCTTATATTTTCTCTTTTCCCTGTTTTCTGCAAGGCGCAACTCTTCTCCAATCCGGTTAAAAAATATTATGCCCTTCTTAATAGCGGTAACTATGATGAGTTCTCACAAAAGATTAAGAAATATTCGCAGAAGCATAAACCAGATGTAGCAGTATATTATGCATGGGCCCGTTTTTATTTTGAAGATGAAAACAAAAAACACAATATAGACTCCGCTAAGTATTACATGAATCTTTCTGTAAAGGCAACGACCGATACTGTAAAAGGGAGGCGCAGGAAAATTTATGTGTCGTTGGGGGTACGTCCCGGAAGAATAAAGAACCTTGCTAAACAAATTAATACTACAGCATTTCTTCGGGCGACCGGCATTAATTCAGTAGAGGGCTGGAATTTTTTTCTTAATAACTATGCTGATGCCGCGGAATATGCAGAAGCAAAAGCAAGGAGAAATAAACTGGCATTCGAGCAGGCAAAGGATAAATATGACCTGAGCAGCTTTGAGCAGTTTATAAAGCAATATCCCAATGCAAGCGAGGCGGCAGAGGCACGCTCTCTGTATGAAGAATTGCTGTATCGTACTAAAACTGCTGACAGCACCTCTGTCTCGTATTTAAATTTTACACGGCAATATCCTAACAGCCCTTATTATGCGGAAGCCAGGAGTAATTATGAAAGAATTCTTTATAGGGAAAAAACGCATGACCATCAGTTATTATCGTACATTACTTTTACGGCGGAATATCCCAACAGCCCTTATCTCGCTATAGCACAGGATAGTATTTATTATATCAGTACACGCGTTGCAACGCGCAAGAACTACGAAGCATTTATTAAAAAATATTCTCCCAATCCGCACACCGGTGAAGCATGGATTAAATTCTTTCAACTATCACTGGTACCGTATACTGACAGTACGATGAAGAATTTCAAATCTGATAATCCTTCCTTTCCTTATCCCGGCCTTATTGATAAAGAGGAATCTTCACTGTTGCTGGATTTAAGAATTGAGGAAGATAATGGCTTGTACGGCTATAAAGATTCCATGGCAAATAAAACAGTAATACCGATGCAGTTTAATGATGCCAATGATTTCAGCGAAGGGTTGGCTGCTGTATCCAGGAAGGTTAACGGAGTGGAGCTTTATGGATTTATTAATAAATACGGGGAAGTAAAAATTCCTTTTATTTGTCGGTATGTAGAGGATTTTATAAACGGGTATGCCATAGTGGCGAATGGAACATGCGAAAATGATTCGTGCCTGTATGGAGCTATTAACCGTATCGGTTATCCTGTTTTACCTATGATATATGATGAAGTATTTCCTTTCAGTGAGAAACGATGCCTGCTGCGCAAAGACTCCTTATATGGTTTTGTAGACAATAACTTTAACCTGGTAATACCTTTTAAATATTCGGATGCATTTTCTTTTAGTAACGGTTTTGCCGCGGTAGGAAATGATAGTGGCTGGAAATTTATTGACAAGAACGGCTATGCACTCACATCAAGGTATTATGTGAAGCTTCTTCCGTTTTCAGAAGGATTGGCGGCTGCAGAAGATGAGGATGAGCTATGGGGATACATAGATGCTTCAGGTGCCTGGGTTATTATGCCTCAATATGTACAGGCAGAGCCATTTAAAGACGGACGGGCCAAAGTGTTCGTACCGGCCACTAAAAAGAAGAATAGTGTTAAGCTACCCAAGGAAAAATATATAGATAAGACGGGAAAGTTTGTGGAATAAGCCCCACCTAACCTCCCCTTTGGGGAGGAACTTCTCCCCCTTCGGGGGAGTTAGAGGGGGCTACTATCCTATCGCTTTATTCAAATCATCAATCAAATCATCTATGTCTTCAATACCTACACTGAGACGAATGAGGGTGTCTTTTAAACCATTCTTAATTCGCTCCTCACGGGGAATAGAAGCATGGGTCATGGTAGCAGGATGACCAATAAGAGATTCCACACCACCCAAAGATTCGGCAAGAGAAAAGAGCTTTGTGCCGGACAAAACCTTTAGCGCGTCCTCCATATTGTCTCCTTTAAGGGTAAAGGAAAGCATGCCGCCAAAATCTTTCATTTGCTTTTTGGCAATGTCATGATTAGGGTGAGAAGTAAGCCCAGGGTAGAAAACTTTCTCCACTTTAGGATGAGAAGTAAGAAAGACGGCTACCTTTTTGGCATTTTCGCAATGGCGTTGCATGCGGATATGCAACGTCTTGATACCCCGTAGCATAAGAAAGCAATCCTGCGGGCCCGGTACCGCACCACAAGCATTCTGTAAAAATTTTAATTGTTCATGCAGGTTATCGCTATTCGTTACCAGCATACCCATTACCGCATCGCTATGACCGCCGATATATTTGGTGGCAGAATGCATTACAATATCGGCGCCCGTATCAAGCGGGTTTTGCAGGTAAGGGGAAGCGAAAGTGTTATCCACTACCAGCAGGGCATTGCACTGCCGTGCTATTGCTGCAGCACCTTTAATATCAATAATATGCATCAGCGGATTGGTAGGCGTTTCTACCCATATCATGCGTGTTTTGGCGCTAATGTGTTTATTGATGTTGTGAATGTTGTGCATAGGCACAAAGTGGAAACGCAGCCCGTACTTTTCGAATACTTTGGTAAATAAGCGATAAGTACCGCCATATAAATCATTGGTGCATATTATTTCATCACCGGGCACAAACAGGCGGGCAATGGCATCGGTGGCAGCCATGCCGCTGCTGAAGCAAAGACCATGTTTACCGTTTTCAAGCGCTGCAATATTATTCTGCAATACAGTCCGCGTAGGATTTTGAGTGCGGGCATATTCATAGCCGTGATGCTTTCCCGGCGCCTCCTGCACATAAGTAGAAGTCTGAAAAATAGGAGTCATAATGGCTCCGGTGGAAGGGTCGGGTGCTATGCCTGCATGCAGAACTTTTGTAGCAAATTTCATGGTCGTGTTTTACCGCGACGATTTTTGAAACCGAGCCATTTGAAACCAGCCGGGAACGGTTTCCCGTCATCGGGGATGCAAACTTACGGGTTTGGACCTACTTTAAATAAGAATAGATGATTTACATTTTATCGGGGACTTCTATTCCCAACAATAGCATACCATTCTTAATAATAGTGGTAACAAACAGTGAAAGCTTCAGGCGGAATAATTTCTCCTCGTTATTTTCCGCATTTAGAATCGAAAGGTCTGCATAAAAACTATTAAAAGTTTTAGCCAGCTTATAAAGGTAATTAGCCAGCGAGGCAGGGTCGTAGTTAGTAGCCGCTTCTTTGATAATATCGGGGTAGAAACTGAGGTGCTGTATAATTTCTCTCTCTAATGGCTGAAGATTGCTATAGTTGTCGGGCTGCGTGTAATCAATTTTTTGCTCTCCTGCCTTTCTTAGTACAGAACTGATACGTGCATGAGTATACTGAATAAATGTTCCGGTGAACCCGTGAAAGTCGATAGATTCTTCAGGATTAAATATCATTCTTTTGCGCGGATCAACTCTTAATATATAGAATTTAAGCGCTCCCAACCCTAACTGGTGATAGAGTTTTTTCTTCTCCTCTCCTTCAAACTGGTCAATCTTGCCCAGCTCTTGTGAATGAAGAGCCGCTGTATCTTCCATTTCTTTAACCAGGTCGTCGGCATCCACAACGGTTCCTTCGCGCGATTTCATGCGGCCGCTGGGTAAATCTACCATACCATAGGACAGGTGATAAATTCCTTTTGCATACGGACGTCCCAACTTCTCACAAATTAATTTTAGTACCTTGAAATGGTAATCCTGCTCGCTGGCTACAGTGTAAATCATTTGTTCTGCCCCGAAGTCCTTATACCGCAGGTCGGCAGTACCAAGGTCCTGCGTAATGTAAACGGAAGTGCCATCGGCCCGTAATAACAGCTTCTGGTCTAACCCATCGGCAGTTAAATCAACCCAAACAGAGCCATCATCTTTTTTGAAAAAAACCTTCTTTTCTAAACCTTCCTCTACTACTTCTTTGCCGAGCAGGAAAGTTTCTGATTCATGATAATGCTTTTTGAAGTCGCAGCCTATTTGCCGGAAGGTTTCTTCAAACCCTTTATACACCCAGCTATTCATCATACTCCAAAGGTTACGGGTTTCTATATCACCCTGTTCCCACTTCAGTAACATTTCCTGTACTTCCTGTGCGAGAGGCGCCTTTCTTTTTGCCTCCTCTTCAGGCAGTCCCTGCGCCACCAATTCATTTACCTGCTTTTTTAATTTCTGTTCATACTTTACGTAATAATCCCCAACGAGATGATCCCCCTTGATGCCGTTGGTTTCCGGTGTTTCCCCATGCCCGAATTTTTTGTAGGCCAGCATGGATTTGCATATGTGTATGCCGCGGTCATTGTAAATATTTACTTTAATAACCTCATTACCGGCGGCCTTTAAAATTTCGGCTACAGAATACCCAATGAGGATATTACGCACATGCCCCAGGTGAAGCGGTTTATTGGTATTGGGTCCGCAATATTCAACCATCACCTTCCTGTTATTGGAAGGCTGTAACCCGTAATTATTAAGGTTATAATGTTGCTGCAGAAAGTTTATCCAATAGCTGTTGCTGAATTTCAGATTCAGAAATCCTTTTACCACGTTAAAGGATTCTATTTCATTCAACCGTTTTTTAAAAGCTTCTCCCAGTGTATTAGCTACAACATCAGGCCGTTGCCCCGCTGCCTTGGCGACAGGAAATGTAACTACTGTATAGTCACCTTCAAATTCGGGCGGGGTTTGATTTACTGTAATACTCTCCGCTGCAATACCTTTTTGGTACAGCTCACCTATAAGATCAACGGTTATTTGTTTTATTTTTTCTATCATTTTAATAATTAGCCAATGTGCTAATTAGCCAATGTGCTAATCTTCATATCTGTGAGGAGGATTAGCACATTCTTTCCAGCACAGTGGGATCCGAAGCTTGGAATTCACGTGACTTGAAGTCGCGGC
>JADMIO010806412.1_pt1 | contig 110674 bp, 81 predicted proteins | sample 8958161 | NCBI WGS metagenome assembly JADMIO01 (sample SAMN16585339, study PRJNA669376) | soil metagenome | isolation source: Crop rotation soil | place: USA: Cullars Rotation, Alabama | collected 2011 | reverse complement strand
CGCGACAACTTGTCCACGTGGAATTCTAAGCTTAGGATCCCAATGTGCTGGAAAGAGGCGCCGGGTAACAAGGTGTGGACGGAAAGACCAAAATTATTGGTGCCACCCGCGGCGTCAAAGCGACCGTTGGACGAGCCGCCGTAATCCAGGCTCAGGATACCGCTTTGAGCCGAGACGAAATTATGATTAACCACGTAGGCTTGGAAGCTGGCAGTGCCAGTGCCGCCAACTTTTCGGAATTGGCCATCGTTGTTAAAGGTCAAGGGCCCGCCACCGGTGAATGACAGAAAGAGGTCCGCCAAAATGTCGAAGCTCGCGCCGCTCTTGTTGTTCCAAACTGCTGAGAAGGCACCATTGATTGTGCCACCATCCCATGAGACCGAAGTATAGTTGTCAACGATTCGGCGAGAGAGAGATTTGAGATTGCCAGTAGTAATGGAGACCGAAGCTGAGTTGGTGAACACCGTCCTGCCGCCAGCTCCGTAGGAACTGTCCATAGTGCCGCCGGACCACACGACGGGCCCACCCAGGATGAGGGTATTTGTGCCTTCGATGGTTCCTCCGGCACCCAATTCGAAGCGATTGGTGATCGTGACTACACCGGCAATTTCAACGATGCCGCCTTGCACTCGGTGCAGACCCGTGCCCGTAAACCAGGCGCCGGCTAACAAGGTGTGGACGGAAAGACCAAAATTATTAGTGCCACCCGAGGCGTCAAAGCGACCGTTCGATGATCCGCCGTAATCCAGGCTTAAGATACCGCTTTGAGCCGAGACGAAATTATGATTAACCACGTAGGCTTGGAAGCTGGCAGTGCCAGTGCCGCCAACTTTTCGGAATTGGCCATCGTTATTAAAGGTCAAGGGTGCCCCTCCGATGAAGGAAACATTGAGATCGCCGGCAATATCGAAAACCCCACCATTGTTCCAAACCGCCGAAAAACCGGCATTAATGGTCCCGCCATTCCAAACCACGGTCGTATGGTTGTCTATTGATCGCCGCAGCACGCTTTTTGTAGCGCCACTCGTAATCACAACCGAAGCAGAGTTCGTAAATATCAATCGTCCTCCGCCGCTCGAGCTATTGATCGTCCCTCCCGACCAGAGAAACTGTCCTGCGACGACCAGCACGTCGCTGCCATCTAAAGTGCCGCCCGCAAGCGCGAACACACCGTTGGTGCCGACCTGGTTCGTATTGCTCAACGTCAGCGTGGTGGCGGCGACGGTCAGTTGTTGCGTGCCGGCCGTGCCCCCAAGCACGAGAGTGCCGGGCGACGCGCTGACATTCAGATCGACGGTATAGGTGCCATTATTGGTGATGAAGAGGTTATCTCCATTGGCGGGCACTGCGTTAGGGCTCCAGTTGGTGGGGGTGCTCCAGGTTCCGCCGGCAGTATTAGTCCAGGAGAGCGTAGCGGCATCTGATTTTGGAGCACAGGACAACGCGACGATCAAGAACGCTACCGCTGGCAACAGCGATTTCATGGTCATAATGATTCAATTAGTTAGGTTTTTCCCAGGTGAGAGAGACCAGTGCTATCAATATTCCCAGGCAGGCGCAATAAGAAATACACGTGACTTAAAGCAAAGATATCAGATTGCCTTGTCTTTGGTGCGCCAGCCTTACTTAATTACTGCATGAGTAACAGTTTCCACATGTCCCCGGATGATTTTCAGAAATGGGGGCATGCCGTCGTGGATTGGATCGCAGAGTATCAACGCAAGGTTGAAACGTATCCCGTGCTCTCACCTGTGAAACCGGGCGACGTGCGAACGAAACTGCCAGACCAGCCGCCGCAAAAAGGACAGCCCTTCGACGAGATGCTTAAGGATATGGATCGCGTGGTCATGCCGGGCATCACGCATTGGCAATCCCCAAATTTTTACGCTTATTTTCCCGGCAATAATTCGGGACCATCAATTTTGGGTGAACTGCTTTCCGCCGGTTTAGGGGTTCAGGGGATGCTTTGGGCGACCAGTCCAGCATGCACCGAATTGGAAACTCACGTGCTGGACTGGCTGGTAGGGATGTTGGGATTACCGGAGAAATTCAAATCCACCACGGCTGGCGGAGGGGTGATACAGGATACCGCCTCGAATGCCGTTTTGTGCGCCATCATCGCCGCCCGTGAGCGTGCCACGCGAGGGCAATCGAACGCGGTGGGTTGCGACGGCAGCCTGACGGTTTACACATCTGATCAGGCGCATTCCTCGGTGGAGAAAGCGGTGAAAGTCGCGGGACTGGGCAGAAACAATTTACGCCTGATCGAGACCGATGACGATTTTGCCATGAAACCCCACGCCTTGATCGAAGCGGTGGAGGTGGATCGTCGGGCGGGCCGACGACCCTGCCTCGTAGTTGGAACGGCGGGAACAACGTCGAGCAATGGCTTCGATCCATTGGCTGCCATTGGCGGGGTCTGTCGTCGGGAAGACATGTGGTTTCACGTGGATGCCGCAATGAGCGGCAGCGCGGCGGTATGTCCCGAGTTTCGAGTATTGCAGGACGGCGTGGAACTGGCGGATTCCTATGCGTTCAATCCTCACAAATGGATGTTTACCAACTTTGATTGCGATTGCTTTTACGTCGCCGATCGGGCGGCGTTGATTCGGGCACTCAGCGTGTTGCCGGAATACCTGAAGAACCAGGCCAGTGATACAGGCGCGGTGATCGACTATCGCGACTGGCATGTGCAGTTAGGCCGGCGGTTTCGGGCGTTAAAACTCTGGTTTGTAATCCGTCACTACGGCATCGAGGGACTGCAACATCATATCAGGCAACACGTGGCTCTTACGCGTGAATTGGCTGATTGGATTCGAAAATCTCCGGAGTTCGAGTTGGTGATGCTACCGAAGCTAAATCTGATTTGTTTCGCACGCCGGGCAGGGGATGAGTTCAACCGCCGCCTTCTGGAGAAGCTGAATGCCACCGGCAAGATTTACCTCACACACACAGTGTTGCGCGGGCGTTACGTGCTCCGGCTTTGTGTTGGGCAATCGCACACCCAGTTGACCCACGTGAAGCAGGCGTGGGAGCTGATTCGAAACACCGCGCGCGAAATTGCGCAGTCGCCGGCCTAAGGAGCGAGAGGTTTGATCTCCTTTACTTCCAGGCGCCAGGAATACTTATCGAAATAAATATTGTGGTTTCCCCACTCGAGTTCGCCGCGTTGGAAATCCACATTGTCTGACCGCATCGATTGTTTCGCAGGGAAGAGCGATTGATTGTGATCGCTGTTGGCGATCATGCGAAATTGGTCCAGCCCGCCAAAATAAAAGTCGCGAATCTGCTTTTGTTCATCAGGCGTAAGGCTGGTGGCGTATCGCATCGCAAAAATTCCCATGTAAGGATCTACCGGCATCCAGCCCCAGGGCGCGATGTAAATCTCGCACCAATCATGAATCGTTTTGTCCTTGGCGAAAGTGTTCCACCCTGTTTGCCATCGGGCTGGGATGCCGCTTTGCCGGCAGAGCGTCATGAAAAGCAACGCTTCCTGGCCGCAGTCGCCGTAGCCTTTGCTGCGGCAATAGTCGCCAATGTTGCGAATCGTGGAATATTCGATGGCGTAGCTGTATTTAATATTGGTGGAAATCCAATCATAGAATTTCTTGGCCCGCAAATACGGGTTGGTCTCGTTCCCCGCGATTTCCTTTGCCAGCGTCTGAATTTCCGGGGTGAAAATCACGTGCGGAGCTTCTGAAAGATAATCCCGCACGACGGGGTCGTTCGGGTTTATTGGCTTTGCCTCTTCGGGGTTTACTTCGAAACGCACCCCGAACGCGGTATATTCATATTCGACACGGAATTCGAGCGGCTTGCCTCTAGGCGAGGGTTGTTCCAAGTACGCTGACCGAATGGGGCTATCCCGATCTGCCAGATTGCGGATGGGGGAGGATGAAGCCATCACCTGGATATCCGTCTGAAACGGGTAACGTCGGGGAATCGGCAACCATGCACGAACGGTTTCGTTTGCCGGTGCGGCGTCGGCTTTAGCCGTCACCGTCAAAGTGTTATGAAAGCGTTTGGGCAGTACGTACGGTTTTTTTTCTTTCAACGCGGCGTCCCGGATGGCGGTGACGCTTTCCAGGCGGGCTTTTTGCAGGGGAACCGTGTCCTTTGCGGGAAGTCTCCGGGGGTTGAGTTCGGGATAGCGGAAAAACAGATTACTGACGCTCGCGCTGACGTAATAGCGCGTGCCATCGATTTCGCGGCTGTCGAATCTTCCTTCGGCAATCCATTTTTCAAACTCCTCCGGGGTCAAATCTTTGACGGAAGTTTTGAGTTCTGAGTACAACTGTTCCTTGGTGTAGGGAAAATCCGCGCGAATGCGTGACAACCGGTCGAGTTCGAATTGAAGTTCCTTGCAATTGACGGAGGCCGGCGCGGCCTCTTCGATGCCTTTGGATAGCAGCGCGGCAGCTTCCTTGAATTGACCCTTAATTTCCAGCGAGCTGGCCTGTTCAACCAGCGCCGGCTGGGCCTGGACCTCCATCTCACCGATCAGGCATGTGCTCATAAAGGCGGCGATGATCCATTTCATAACGATCCGTCCTATTCCTCAAGCCCTTTGAGGGCGGCTTCCAACCGTTCTTTTTTGGCGACCCATTCACTAAGGCGTTGCTGATGCTCGCGCAGCACGTCGGGCGGAGCCTTCGAAGTGAAATTCTGGTTGCTGAGCTTTTGCTGGCAACGCTCGATCTCGGTTCCGACCTTTTCGATTTCTTTTTGCAGGCGAAGCTTTTCAGCCGCAACATCCACGAGACCTTCGAGCGGCAAATAGAGCGTGGCTAAGGGCGAGTGCACGGCGGGCGTGCCTTTCTTTGCCGAATAATCCGGCTGAAGTTCCACCGCTTCGGCGTTCAGCAACAGCTTGAGAACTTCGGGATCGTTAGGCGGCAGCTCGTTTTCCGGTTTGAGAATAAACTTCACCTTTTTGCCAGCGGGAATGTTGGCTTCGCGCCGAAGATTGCGTCCCTGCGTCACGAGTTCAAATCGTTGGTTCACGAACTCAAGGTAGCAATCATCCACACCATAGTGATCGCGGAATTCGGCCTCGAGCGGTTTGGGCCATGGCGCGAACATGATCGTCTCGCCGCCCTGTTTGGCCGGCATATCTTCACGATACCCCATGCCATGCCACAACTCCTCCGTGATGAAAGGCATGAATGGGTGGAACAGGCGCAACGTGTGAGCGAGCACGAAATCAATCACGGCAAGCGTATTGGCCCGTCGCGCCGCCTTTTCCTCCAGTTGGTGAGGCGGAGTATTTTCCGGAGGTGGCGTTTGGGAAAGGACGGCCTTAGTCGTTTCTACGTACCAATCGCAATACTCACCCCAGAAAAAGCGGTAGAGCGTTTGCGTCGCTTCGTTGAAACGATACTCCGCGAAAGCCGTCGTCACCTCACGAATTGCCGTGTCGAGGCGCAGCAAAATCCACTTATCGTAACTCGAAAGGTATTGGCTCTGGATTTCTCCCTGCACCTCGCCGCCTTGCATCTGGCGGAAGCGGCAGGCGTTCCAGAGTTTGTTGCAAAAGTTGCGGCCAAGCTCGACGTCTTTTTCGTCGAACAACACATCCGACCCGAGCGGGGCGCCGCGCATGGTGCCGAAACGCAGAGCATCGGCGCCGTACTTCGCAATGAGATCAAGCGGATCGGGCGAATTGCCCAGCATCTTGCTCATCTTGCGGCCAAGTTTATCCCGAATAATTCCTGTGAAATAAACGTTCCGGAACGGCAGGTCGCCCATGTACTCGTAACCCGCCATGATCATACGGGCGACCCAGAAGAAAATAATATCTGGCCCCGTCACCAGGTCCGTCGTGGGATAAAACTTTTTTAACGTGGGTGTGGTATCTGGCCATCCCATGGTTGCAAACGGCCAGAGCCAGGAGCTAAACCAGGTATCCAGCACATCCGGATCCTGCGTCCAGTTTTCCGCGTCGGTCGGCGGCTCCACTGACACATGCCGGTTCTTTGGCAGGGCAGGATCGCCACCCTTGCGATACCAGACGGGCACACGATGCCCCCACCAAAGCTGACGGCTGATGCACCAGTCTTTGATGTTGGTCATCCAATGCGCGTACGTTTTGGACCAGCGCTCAGGGTGGAACGTTATGCGGTTTTCCGCCACGGCCTTGCTCGAAGCTTCAACCTGTGGATATTTGAAAAACCACTGCTCGCTGAGATAGGGCTCGATCGGCACATTCGACCGCTGGCTATAGCCGACGTTATGCGTGTAGTCTTCAGTCTTGAGGAGAAAGTTCTGCTGCGTGAGCAACTCGAGAACCGCAGCGCGCACCTCAAACCTGTCCATCCCCTCAAAGTCCGCACCTGCCGCTTTAGTCATCCGACCGTCCGGTCCGATCACGACCGTCAGGGGCAACTTGTGTCGTTGAGCCATGGCATAGTCATTCGGATCGTGCGCGGGAGTAATTTTCACGCAACCAGTGCCGAATTTCGGATCCACGAAATCATCTGCCAAAATTGGGATGGCTTTGTTGCGAATTGGCAGCAAGCATTTGCGGCCGACGATGCTGGCATACCGCGGGTCGTTGGGATTCACCGCCACCGCCTCGTCACCCAGCATGGTTTCCGGGCGGGTGGTTGCGACAGTCAGAAACTCGGTGGTAGGCTGATCGCGTTCATCGAGGAGCGGATATTTGAGATGCCACAAATGGCCTTTCTCCTCCGTCATCTCCACCTCCTCATCGGAAAGGGCAGTGCGAGCAGCGGGGTCCCAATTGACCATGCGCAAGCCCCGGTAGATTAGCCCCTTGTTATAGAGATCGACGAAAACGCGCTGCACGCATGCGGAATAAGCCGGGTCCATGGTGAATCGCTCGCGTGTCCAGTCACATGAGCAGCCCAGCTTCTTTAATTGTTGTATGATGATGCCGCCGTGCTTTTCTTTCCAGGCCCAGGTGTGCTCGAGGAACTTTTCGCGACCGATGTCGTCACGGTGTTTCATCACTCCCTGTTTGCGGAGCGTTTTCTCCACGACCGTTTGAGTGGCAATTCCGGCGTGGTCCGTGCCGGGCAGCCAAAGCACTTCCTTGCCATCCATGCGTGCTTTGCGGGCGAGAGTATCCTGGATCGTGTTATTGAGGACGTGGCCCATGTGCAAAACGCCCGTCACGTTCGGTGGGGGAATGACGATGGAATATGCCGGCCGGGTGGAGTCCACATTCGCCGTGAAGCAATTGTGGTCCAGCCAAAACTTGTACCAGCGATCTTCCACCGCTTGCGGCTCGTATGCTTTTGGAATTTCCGCCATAGTGAGACGAACCTTACTTCTTCATCACCCGATATTCCAGGCTGTCCGACAACGCATGCATGCTTGCTTCGATGATGTTGTCGTGCACACCTACCGTGCCCCACTCATCCTTTCCGTCCGTGGACTCGATCAACACGCGCGTGCGAGCGCTCGTGCCGGAGGAAGAATCCAAAATACGGACTTTATAATCCGCCAGGCGGACTTTCTTGAGTTGCGGATAAAATTTTACCAGCGCCTGCCGCAATGCCTGATCGAGCGCATTGATCGGGCCATCGCCCTCCGCGATCGTATGTTCGGCCATGCCGTCCACGATCACTTTTACGCTTGCCTGGCATACGAAAATCGATCGGTCACGCCGAATCGACACATGATACCCCTCGATCTTGAATGGCGGCTCCTCGTGCTTGAGAATTTTGCGTATGACTAGCGCCAGCGAGGCTTCGGCCGCCTCGAATTCATAACCCTCGTGCTCCAGCGATTTGATGCGTGACAGGATGTCCTTCAACTCGGGAGTATCGCTCTCGATTTTGAAACCAAGCTCGTGAGCTTTCATCACGATATTGCTGCGACCGGCCAGGTCGCTTATCAGCACGCGGCGCGAATTGCCGATGACTGTGGGGTCGATGTGCTCATAACTGCGCACGACTTTTTGCACCGCATTTACATGCGTGCCGCCTTTGTGGGCAAATGCTGCCTCGCCCACCCACGGTTGGCGCGGATCGTGGCGGATGTTGGCAATTTCATCCACGAATTGGGAAAGCTCCTTGAGCTTGCGCAGTGAAGCTTCGGAGATACAGCGACGGTTGAGCTTGAGCGCCACTGTCGGGATTACGCTCGTAAGATTGCAATTGCCGGTGCGTTCGCCATAGCCATTGATCGTCCCCTGCACGTGGGTTGCGCCCCCTACAATGGCGGAGATGGCATTCGCTGTGCCTAAGCCAATGTCGTTATGCGTATGGATGCCGATGGGAATGTTCAGGCGTGAGCGGGCGAACCGCGTGATTTGTTCCACTTCGCCGGGCAGGGAACCGCCATTGGTATCGCAGAGGACAACCATGTCCGCCCCGGCCTTTTCCGCAGCCTGCCAGGTGGCCAGCGCGTACTCGGAGTCATCTTTATAACCGTCGAAACAATGCTCGGCATCGTACACCACGTACCGTCCATGATCTTTCAACAGCCGGATGGTATCCGCGATCATCGCCAGATTTTCATCCGGCGAGGCGCGCAGCACTTCTTTGACGTGCAACGTCCACGTCTTGCCATAAATCGTAACCACCGGGGTTTCGGCTTCGAGGAGCAGGCGAACCTGGTCGTCTTTTTCCACGGCTACACCCTTACGGCGCGTGCTGCCAAACGCCGCAAGCCGAGCGTTGCGAAAACGTTTGCGTTTGGCTTCGGCAAAGAATTCGATGTCTTTGGGATTGGAGCCGGGCCAGCCGCCTTCAATGAAATGAACCCCGAAGCTGTCGAGTTTTTCGGCAATCCGCAACTTATCCATGACGGAAAAGTTGATGCCTTCGCCCTGGCTGCCATCACGCAGGGTCGTATCATAAAGTTCGACTTCGGGTCGCATATCATCCCCAATCGGGGACGGCATATCTACGCTAATAATAGGTGCTTGCAAAGTCCAAAGACTCGGCGATTGTGTTGCGACCGGCTCCCCGCTATACCAATTCCGCATGAAACCATTTCTCGGCCTGGGTCTGGCGGCGTGCTTGGGGGTCAGCGTCTGCGCTGTGTGCGCAGGGGACTGGCCGCAATGGCGCGGAACCGCGCGGGACGGACATGCCGCGGAGGACGAAAGGCTGCCGGACACCTTGCCGCCCGAACTTAAATCGCTCTGGAAAATAAATATTGGCGGTGGCTTTTCCTCGCCGGTGGTCCTGGGAAACAAAGTCGTGATCCTGCAGGGTAAGGCGGATAAGGAAGTTGCCTCGTTGCTCGACGCCGCAACCGGCAAAGAATTATGGACATCCCCGCTCGGAGATCTTTTTGAGGATGAATGGGGGGCGGGCACGCGCAGCACTCCTATGATCGATGGGGACCGAGTGTATGCCCAGGCTTGTAATGGCGAATTTCGCTGTCTCGAACTGGCTACGGGCAAAGTTATTTGGGCCGCCAGTTTTGAGAAAGATTTCGGAGTGAAGTTTGGTGGTCGTAGCGCGAATTCCGGCACCGCCACTCGTCGTGGGAACAATGGCTCGGGCGTTATCGATGGCGACCAGCTATTTCTGCCGGTGGGCAGCTCGGACGGCGCGAGTCTTGTGGCGTTCAACAAGCTCACCGGGAAAATCCTTTGGAAATCGCATAGCGAGGAAGCTGCCTATTCTTCCTTGATGGTCGGGACGCTGGCAGGCATTAAGCAGGTGGTTTATTTCGCTGCCGATTCGCTGATGGGAATCGGCGCTGCGAATGGCAGAGAGTTATGGCGCGTGCCACTAATGACGAATGCGAAGCGCCATGCGGGCACACCAATCCTGCTCGACGACTCCGTGATTGTAAATTCCCACACTTTCGGTTTGCGGCGGTACGAAATTGCGAAAAAAGGCGAGGTTCAAGAAGCCACACTAAAATGGGACAATCGGCAAATGAAAATAAACGTTTCCACGCCGGTGCTGGTGGAGGGCTTTGTTTACAGCCAGGGCCCGCAAAAGGATTTCGTGTGCATCAATGCCGAAACCGGCGAAACCAAATGGACCCAGCCAGGATTCAGCGAAACGGTGAGCGTGGTAATCGCGATCGGCAAGAAGCTGCTCGTCCAGACGGATCGCGGCGAGTTGATGCTGATCGCTGCCGATAGCGAAAAATATCGCGAATTGGGACGCGCGCAGGTATCCGGCAAGACGTGGAATTCTCCGGCGCTTGCCAATGGCCGCTTATACGTGCGCGAGGGGTTGGCCAGCAACTGGAAGCTCACGTGCTTCCAATTATCGGAAAACGCGAACTAAGCTCAGGCCACTCGCGGAACGTTGAGATCCGTCATGAGCAGGAGGCCGGCGGGAGCATCGAGCAGGCGGCGGGCTGTGTTTACCAGCGCGGCAACCGTGGCATGATCGCCGGCTACTCCGCCGTTCACCACCACGTCCAAAGGAGGTTCACCCTCGATTTGGATGGCGTCGTGCGGGTTGGCAGCATCCAGGTACATTTTCAGGTCCAGCGTCAGGCAGACTTTACCATTCACTTTCGCCTCCGCTCGCTGATGCAGGCCGCAGCATTGCCCTTTCCGCACTTCCAGGAATTTCGTGCGGATGTTCTTGGGCGCGACCATGGCATCGCCAGACTCTTTCAGACCGGTGATCTTCCAACCCAGGCAATGGGCCACGAGCGCCAGTGATTCCTTGAGCCCGGCATGGCCCGCTTTGCCAGCGTTGAAGCGTTTCCGAAATTCCACCGGCGCCAGGCCGCTGCCGATCTTCTTCTGCAGAGGCGCGCGGCGGGTTGAGGCGTTAACGACGCGTTGAATGTGTACCGCGCGGACACTGCGGCTCACTCCCGTCATGCAAACCGGCAGGACGTCCATGACGAACCCAGGGTTCACACCGGTGCCGATGACGCGTGATCCCTTTTGCCGGCACAATTTATCCAGTTTGGCCGCAAGGGCGGGGGAAAGCAGTTGCGGAAAGAGCAATTCTTCGCACGAGGAAACCACGCTGATGCCGCGGCGGGCCATAGGCTCGATCTGCTCATACGCCGCTTTGAATTTGGAAACGGCCGTGTGAAAAATAACGTCTGGCTTAACCTTAGCGAGCAAGGCTTCGAGCGAGGGATAAACTTTTTTTCCCCTGAGCGAGCTTAGGCCGGTTATTTCCGAAAGGTCGCGCCCAATCTTCGCCGGATCGATATCGATGCCGCCAACGATTTCCGCCCAGGGTTTGTCGGCGGCGAGTTTGAGTGTTTCAATGCCAATTGGACCGAGGCCGAATTGAGCCAATTTGATTTTCTTCGTGCGTTTCATTGTTTAGGGACTGCCGGCATCCAAGGCCGGAAAAAACCGTCCGATATACTGGGAAAAATACCTTTGCGATTCAAGCAAGGTCTAATCGCCATTCAACGATGGAGGATGTTGGGGTTACGTTTGAAAATGATCACCACGGCGACGATTACGAGACAGAAGAGTCCCAGCGCTACCAGGGTGGCCACTACTTTGAGCGATTTGGCGTGGCGCATCGTGCGGGCCGTCTTCTCCTTTTCAGCCTGCATGAACACCGCGAATTCCTTGTCAAGGGACAGGACGGATTCGATGTCGTCCTTCAATTTTAGCGTATGCCATTTGGGAGGCAACGCGCTCCAGATCGGCGGCAATTTGGGCAGGGTTTCCGCGTCCGCGGGCACCATGCCGCAACGGCTCCAAAACGGAGCGTCTTCCTGGCACCACAAGCGAACCACGCCATGATTATTGGCGACGGTCTGAATCCGCTCCCAGAGCAGGGGACGCAAGTCTCCAGACAGCCCGAAGTCGCTAAACGTTTCACTATGAATGCGGCCATGCTTATTCACGATCTCGAGGCCGAGCGCTCCGACGATTTTGCCGGTGCTGTCTTCGGCGACTTGAAATTCCGTGACACGCTTGGAGAGGTCTTCAGCTGGAAGATGCATGAACAGCCAAAGCGCATTGAGCGCCGAGATATCCTCGAGGGTCGCGCGTCGGGCCTTATAAGCGGGCAGACTCATCGCAGGCGAATTTAGAATCCGCCCCAGAGATTGCAAACCTCAAATCACCTCCCCCCGAGACCCGGTGGAGAGGCGCTCGGATTGCGTTCAGGAATCAGCTGCGAGCAGAAGAAGTATAGTTGATTCTGCCAGGTCACTGTGATCGCGCATGCCCGGTCCAACCTCCCGTGGTTGGGTATTTCGACCAGAGAAGCTTCAATCACCGTATTTCGCAGCCAGAAAGCCGTTTGTTCTGACAATCCGCCACGTGATTCAAGATCGCTCAGCCCAAGCAGTTCGTGTTTGGGAAAGTCTCCTGCGGGCGTCGTGGCTGCATTAACCACGGCTATCCCGACCTCTTTTTCCATTTCCCGGAGAACCTGGGCGCCGGTGACTTGGAGAGTTGCGTAGCAAAAAGACCCCACAAATAGCATCAGGCAGAGCGCAATGGAGCTGTACACCATTCTCCGGATGGACAACTCCGGATTTTTGAAGGCTAGAAAGCTTTGGTAGAGCATCAGCGCAAAGAAGACGGCGATGCCCGCGACCAGGAGCGCCGCACAGGTTTCCTGAATGTTCGATATCTGCGCCAGACTAATCAGAAAGAGGATCGATTCGCGGCCAAAGCCATTGGTTGAGTCCGCCGCGTACAGACCGAGTCCGATGACGGCAAAGAAAATCACGCAAGAGATTACGGTCGTCAATGCGGCGCGAACCGTTGTGCCCGCCAGGGTCACTGACCAAAAATTCACCGCCAGCACTCCCCAAAATAAGTAGCGAAGCGCCGTCTGTCCATCGAAGTGGTTTTGATATATGGCGATTAGGCCGATGTTTTCCTGCGGCGCTGTGAGAGCGGAAAGGATGAGCGGCAGGGCAAATCCAAAAACCAGGGCGGACAGTATTGTGGCCGAGAGTTTGATGAACCATTGTGTGCCGGCGGACTTTGGAAGGGTGAGCTGCCAGTTTAAGACTCCCATGGCGCGCTCCTCGCCCAACGACACGGCACCGGTTAGAACAGCGACGACAACCAGGTAAACGACCGTCAGGGCATTCAAGCCGACGCCGTAGTTCCAGCGGTATGTTGCGGAAGTGTGATAGAGCACCAACACCAGGAACCAGCAAACTACAAAAACCATTCCAATCAGCACGATTGGTTGTTGCAGGCGCAATTCTTTCCGCCACAAGTTCGTAAGCGCTCCGGCAGGACGGCACCTGAGAAAGCGCCAGGAGGACATTCCTCTCGTATCTGCGCCGGCAGCATCCGCGCTCTGCCATTCCTTAAACGTTTGCCAACCCAACCATTGGCTGATTGCGCAATACGCCACTCCCGTCACGATTATAGTCGGCGCCATGCCGTTTCCGCCAAAAACTTTTTCGATGATCACTGCGGCTAGGGCGCTCGCCGCGCAAATGCCGGAAGCATTAAACGCCATGCCTCCGATGGTCGAGCGCGCCATCAGTGTCCATAACCCAGCGGAACTGAGTGTGGCCAGTAACACGAAACAATACATGAGCTTCTCGTTCAACGGAGCGAAGCGAACCTCATCCAGAGACGGTGCCGCTTGCCTGCGCAACAATGCGTTCAGTCCGATGGCCAGCACGATTGTTAGCGTAACGACCCCGAGTGCGATGTGTTTCTCCAACCAGAGTTTCGCTCGGGGAATGGGCTGGCCCAGCAAGAACGGAAACGTGCGCAATTGGAATTCCTGGCCAAAAGTCATCGCCGTTGCGATGACAATTCCGGCGACGCTAAGAATTCCGCAAAGCTGCCCGAGCAAGCGCAGAACCTCGTTGGTTTGATGCGTGGGCAGCCAGGAATTGTACGGCGTGAATAGCGCAGCGATAAGCGCAATGAGCCAGGGCAGACGCAGGCCTTTGAGTTCTTTGCCAATTCTCGCGGTGGGCATACAGCTTCCTTTATTTAAGGACGGCCACGAAAACTTCCTCCAGACTCAGCGCTTCGCTGATGAGTGATTCAGGGGAGAGTTGCTTAATTTGGTTCACGATCTCGTCGCGGCCGCCGTTCGCAATAATTTCCACCTCGCGACCTTCACGTTTCATTTTGATGGCACCTGGGAATTCGATCGTGCCCGGTGCCTGAGAGAAGCGGGCGCGGATACGCTGGTAGCGCTCGCGTGCCTGGTCGGCGCCCAGCGTCATTACCGCGCGTCCGCTCTCCATGATAGTGAATTCATCGATCAAGCCTTCGAATTCGGAGATTAAATGGGTGGAGACAAGAATAGTGCGTTTGCCCGGATTTCCCTCCTGGTAGGCGCCGATCACCGTTTCTATGAACTCGCGGCGCACGATGGGATCAAGGCCCGAGGTAGGTTCATCCAGAAGGAGCAGTTCTGGTTCAGGACAGATGGCCGAGATCAGCGCCACTTGCGTCCGTTGGCCTTTTGAAAGCGCGCCGGTTTTCTTCGAGTCATCCAATTTGAATCGTTTCAGCAAATCCGTTTCAGTAGCGCGATTCCATTGCTGGCGAAAGGAAGCGCAGTAATCGAGAGTTTCCCGGATGGTCATCCACGGATAAAACGCGACGGCGTCAGGCACATACGCCAGCCTGCTTTTTACTGCCACCTCAGATTTCGCCGGATCGAGCCCAAAGACCCGCACTTTGCCGATTTTTGGGCGCAGCAGATTCAGAAGACACTTGATGGTAGTGGTCTTGCCCGCGCCGTTTCGTCCAAACAAACCATAACATCGACCGGGCCGTACGGTGAGGTTTAGATCGTGAACTGCCTCCGCCTTTCCATAAGTAAACGTGAGGTCCGTGATCTTAATGGGCAGCGTGGAATCGCTCATATGTCTTTCTGGTGATCATTGGCTTTCTGCCGGTCGGCCAGGGCGTCGAGCCGGTCATTGACGAGGTCGAGAAATTCCGGTCGTGGAACCTGCAGGTGATACGCCAGGACTACCGCTTCATCGACTTCGTTCGTGAGCATTTTTTTGCGCGCCTCCTTTTTCAAAAGCGTTCCATTTGATTTTAGGAAACAGCCCTTGCCAGGCAGCGATTCGATCACCCCCTGGGTTTCCAGTTCGTTATATGCTTTGGCGATGGTGTTGCGATTAACCCGCAGTTCCTCGGCGAGCGGCCGGATGGAAGGGAGAGGTTCACCCGGCTGAACCGTTCCGGCGGCCGCGGCGGCCAGGATTTGATCCACAATTTGCAGATAAACCGGTTTCCCGGATTTGAAATTAATTTGAAGCAACATGATAGGTGCCGTTTGCTGCTGTCATATGACAGTATGACAGTGAGTGCGCCCCATGTCAAATGTTATTTGGAGGCAGGGACGGAGAAGCGATAATTGCCGGAGGGAACTTCAAAGACGGTCCGGCCAGGTTCCTGGCGAAGGAACTTGATAGGCGAGGCATGCGAGATTTTCTTTCCAGCTTCTCGAACCGCCTCTCGCGTGGCAGCCGGAATCCAAACCGTGGCAGTGGTGTTCCAGGGCACTTTGATGTCGCAGACAAAATTTCCCGATTGCTGCCTCCACTCGCTCGATACCAGCCCGTAAGGCGTGTGGCGTGAGGCGCTGGCATAACTTAACGCTGGCAAAGCTTCTGGGCGAAATTGGATGTGTTTGAAACCAGGATGATCGGGATCGGGCCGGATCCCGGCCAAATACTCGTGCATCCAAATAGCCAGGTCGCCCACCAGCATGACGTGATTTCCGGAGTTCATGGCGGGATCGGCGGTGTCTCCGTTCCAGAGTTCCCAGATTGTAGTGGCGCCGCGCTCGACCATGTATCCCCAACCTGGGTAGGTTCGTTGCGTGGCGACCTGATATGCGAGATCGGTGCGTCCGTTATCCGAGAGCACCCGCATCAAATGCTGGCCGCCGATCATTCCCGTGCCGATATGACCATGGGATTCCTCGGCAATTTTTGTCACGAGAAGGTGGAAGATTGCACGCCGGGAAGCTTCAGGCACCAGGCCCAACGCGAGCGGCAGCACACAGGATGTTTGGGAACCATTGGCGTAGCGCGCGGGCTTTTCCTGAAGGAATCGCTGGTTGAAAGCAGTTTTTAAGCTGGCGGCTAGGTTTTCATAATGGCGCTGATCGTCCTCCCGTTCGAGGATGGCGGCGTATTTTGCCATCAAAGTTGCGTCATAATAGAAATACGCGGTCGCGATCAGCGCCGGGTCCGTTTGCCGTGCCGGATCTTTTGAGTGAATCAATTTCGGATCTTCCGGCGGCACGCACCAATCGCCATACGAATCCCGAGAGATTATTCCGTTGATGCAAAAGCCTTCCATGTAAGCCATCCAACGGTGAGCAGTGTCGTAGTGTTTCGCGATAGCGTCATGCTCACCAAAGTATTTTCGCAATGACTCGGGAATAATGACGGAACTGCTGGGCCACGTGACGTTGTCGGAATAGATCGGCCAATAAGGCGGACAAACATCCGGGACGCTGCCGGAATCCTTTTGAGCATCCGCCATATCGCGCAACCATTTTGCATAAAGTGCGTCCGTGCGAAACATCCACGATTCGCCGGCTGATTCAAACGAGCGATCACCCAGCCAACCTTGCCGTTCGTCCCGCTGCGGGCAATCGGTGGGAATGCTTCGATAGTTGCCGCGCACGCCCCAAAGCACATTCGAGTAAATTTGGTTGAGCAACGGATCGGAGCACGCGAACTGTCCGGCCTTGTCCAGGTCGTCATGCACGACGCAGCCCTCGAGAGAATTGAGCGTCGGTTTGCCGGGAAATCCCTGAACCTCAACATAGCGAAATCCATGAATGGTAAATCGCGGCTCATAAAATTCTGTTCCGCCGCCTTTGAGAACATACGAGTCCGTGGCCAGGGCGGTTCGCAGGTTATCGAGGTAAAGCGATCCATCCGGCTTAAGCGTTTCCGCGTGTCGCAGCGTGACTTTGGTCCCGGCCGCGCCGTTGACTTTCAGGCGGCACCATCCCGCAATGTTTTGGCCCAGATCGAAAATCCAACCACCGGATGGCAGTTCGCGTAGTTCCACCGGTTTCAGGCGCTGAGTGACGCGGATCGGTTCAATCATTTCCGCGGAAAGCTCGCCACTGGGAGCCGGGACGACCTGGGCCTTTGGCCAGCTCGCATCATCAAAACCCCAGCTGGACCAGTCCACCCATTCCAGGCGGGCATCGTATTCCTCTCCATCGTATTCGTTGTTCGCGACGATGGGACCGCGCGTGCTGATTTTCCAGGAAGTATCGCTCGTCACTTCCAGGGTTGTGTTGTCTTCAAATTCAATCTGCATCTGGAAGAGCAGTTTGGGAAAGCCGTAATCCAGTGTGCCCCCGGAAGCCCGTGGTCGTGGAGCGAAAAAGCGCCCGTTCCCCAAAACAAAACCGAGGACATTTTTGCCTGTGCTTAGCTCCTGGGTAAGGTCCGCGGTGACGTAGGGAACGCGTTTCGAGTAATCCGTTAGAGAAGGCGACAATACTGCATCGCCGATCTTTTTTCCGTTCAGAAAAAATTCCGAAAGCCCGAGTCCCGAATAATAGGCCATGGCACGACGAACTTTTTTGTCCAACTGCAATTCTTTGCGGAGCCATCGAGCTGGCAACCTGCGATCGTCGGGAATCGCGACGTCACCCCAGGGCGACATTCCCGCGGGACCGAGCTGCCGGGCATTCAACCAGGTGGAATCCTCGGTGGCCGGCGATTGCCAGTTGCGGAATTCCTCGGTCGAGGTCACCCAATTCGTGTCGCTGTCCACGATTAGAGGGGCGCGGTCTTCGAATTCGACTATCAACCTGGATAACACGCCCGCTGGGTTTGGTGCGTCGCCGGTATTTTGCACCGACACCGCAAGGAGATTTCGGCCCGGGTGCAACATGGACCGGACGTCATATTGCGTCACCGCCTTGAAGTTGTTGCCCGTCCCGCAAGCCGTTCCATTGCAGAACGCTGTAAAAACGTTGTCGCCCGTCACCTGCCAGTACGCGGACTTGATGGTTTTATCTGCGGGAATGTTGAAGGTGCGCCGGAAGTAGCGGGTGGCGATGGGTGCTTCCTTCTCCGCGTGACCTTCGGGAAACCAGATCCATCGGGCACCCGTAACATAAGGTTGCGCACGAGTTTCGTCCCACCCGATCCAGACCCCGTGCCAATCCAGCGGTTGCAAAAGGCCCACCGACCAATGCCCGGCGGTGCCCCAGCGAGAGAGTTCGCCCGCTTCATTCCAAATGCGGACTTTCCAAAAACACTCCTCGCCCGACGGCAGCATTTTGCCCTGGTAAGGAATCTGGATGGATTGGCCGGACAAAACTTTTCCGCTATCCCACAAATCGGCGGAGTTCGATTCCAGTCGTTCGAGCGAACTGGCAGCCACGACCTGGTAGGCGGTCTGACTTTGGCCGCGGCGATTGGACCGTTCCGTTTCCAGCACCCAGCTCAGGCGCGGCTTTGCCACATCGATGCCGAGGGGGTCCACGAGAGATTCGCAACGCAGGTCACTCGGAAACAGGATTGAGGCAGGCGAGGTCGCTGCGTGAATTTTGAGGCACGCAAGGCATAAAAAAATCAGAGTTAAGGCGATGGGGCGGCTTCGCACTCACTCACGCATACCGGTAGGCGGGGCACGCTGTAAAAACCTAATTTCAAAAAAGTTAGCGCTGATTCGCCTGCGCAAAGAAATATTGCCACAAATCGCGGGTAAGAGCTACATTCCGTTTATGGTTCAAACTGTGGTCAGCCGCAGCGCGGTTGGCGAAGCTTCCGCGGCCCGGGATGAGTATTTGAAGGCGTATCGACTGATGCTCCTGGCTCGGGTTCTCGATGATAAATTTGCCAGCCTGTACCGCATGGGAAAAATCAACGGAGGAGTTTTCCTTGGCCGAGGGCAGGAAGCTTTCAGCGTCGCCGCGGGCGTGGCCTTGAAAAAAGGCGACGTTTATGCGCCTTTGATTCGCGACGCCGCCGGTCGCATTGCGTTCGGCGAACCCATCCTCGACGCCATTCGCAGTTTCTTCGGCTCACGACTTGGACCCACCCGCGGTCGTGATGGCAATGTGCATCGGGGACGTCCACGTGATGGGCACCTCCCGATGATCAGCCACCTTGGCGCGATGATTTCGGTGGTGAACGGAGTTTTGTTCGCGCATCGCATGAAGGGAGTGACCGGCACTGTCGGCATTGCGAGCATTGGCGACGGTGGTACTTCCACTGGAGCATTTCACGAGGCGCTCAACCAGGCGGCGGTGGAAAAATTGCCGTTGGTCATGATGATTGCCAATAACGAGTACGCCTATTCGACGCCGACGGATCGTCAATACGCCTGCGAAAACCTGGTGCAAAGAGCGGTTGGCTATGGCGTTCGCGGGCATTCATTGGACGGCACGGACCTGGAGGAATGTCTAAAAGTTGTCGGCGCAGCCGTCGCTGCTGCTCGGGCAGGCAATGGACCGCAATTTGTCGTCGCGCGGCTCTTGCGCTTATGCGGACACGGAGAGCACGACGATGCTTCGTATGTGGATTCAAATTTGAAGTCCACGACCACCGGGCGCGACTGCCTGAAAGTTGCCGAAGCGCATATCGTGGAAGCGGGCTGGGGTGGGGCGAATGACCTGGCCAACTGGCGCGCCGAAGCGATCCAGAAAGTCGAGGAGAGCGTGGCGCGCGTTCAGCGTGATCCTACGCCCGATCCATATGAGGAGGATTGGTGCGCGCTTTCCACGCGTCGGCTCAGTGAAGGCGAGCCCGCCAGTCCGTCGCGCCCATGAGTATTACCTACCTCGAAGCAATTCGCGAAGCGCAGGCGCGCGCGCTGGCGGATGATCCTCGCGTATTTATTTACGGGCAGGACGTGGGCAACTTTGGCGGAGCTTTCAAAGCCACCAAAAATCTAGCCCAGCAACATCCTGGACGAGTATTGGATGCACCTATCAGCGAAGATGCCATCGTTGGCATGGCGGTAGGGGCGGCAATCGAGGGCATGCGTCCGATCATCGAGATGCAGTTCGCGGATTTTTCGACGGTAGCCTTCAACCAAATCGTAAATCAGGCCGCGACATTATTTTGGCGAACGCAGGTATCTTGTCCGGTAACGGTCCGGTTGCCATGCGGAGGCACCCTGGGGGGCGGTCCGTTTCACAGCCAAAGCCTGGAGACACTTTACGCGCATTATCCTGGGTTAGTCGTGATGACTCCGGCAACGGTCGAAGACGCCTATAGCATGCTGCTGGAAGCCGTGGCCCTGGATGACCCGGTAATTTTCTGCGAGCACAAATATTTATATTACCATCTCAAAGCCGATAAGCTGCCGACCGAAGCGATGCCAACGGGGAAAGCGCGCATTGCCCGCGCTGGCCGCGACATGACCATCGTCACTTACAGCGCGATGGTGCACGAAGCGCTCGAAGCCGCTACGCAACTTGCTCCGGAACGATATGAGATTGAGGTCGTGGATTTGCGTTCGGTGAAGCCGCTCGACACTGACACCGTAATGGCATCAGTTGCGCGCACCGGCCGGCTTTTGTGTGTGGGTGAGGCATGGCCCTGGGGCGGGGTAACCGCTGAGGTCATTGCGCGCGTCGCCACGGAAGGGTTCGGGCTGCTGGATGCGCCGCCTCAGCGTCTCAATGCCAAGGATACACCGGTGCCGTATCATCCCAATCTTTGGGCCGCGCACCGTCCGACCGCTCGCAGCATTGCGAATGCAGCGAGAAACTTGTTGCGAATGTAACCCCCGAACTCGAATGCCTGCGATACCTATCATTATGCCTCAACTCGGCGAATCCATCGCCGAGGCCACGGTGATTCAACTGCTGGTCAAAGTCGGGGACCAGGTCAAAGCTGACCAGGACATCATCGAAGTGGAGACGAACAAAGCGACGATGAACGTGACCTCGCCGTGCCCGGGAAAAGTCGAGAAATTACTGGTAAACCTGAAAGAGAGTTATCCCGTTGGCGCTGTGCTGGGCTATTTGGACGCGAGTGCCGAGGATGCTTCACGGCTCGGGCTGGACTCGCCAGCGCCATTACGGACGGAGGAAATCACAGAGGAAAAGGAACCCCAAACCTCAGCGGCGCATCAGGCCCGCAAGAATGGACCGGCCAACCGGGTGCAGCCGACCGTTGTTGGATTGCCGGTGCCGGCGTATGCATCGGGCGCGAGCTACATGTCGCCCCGCATGAAAGCGCGCATGGCTGAGCTGGGTTTGCACGCCGCGGACCTCGCCGGTTTGCCGGGCAGCGGCGCGGCAGGCAGGGTTACGATTCAGGACTTCGAAAAATTTCTCACTCATCTCGAGCAGCATAAACTCACGCAAGCTTCGAGCATGCGCGTGGCTGTTGCAGACGCGATGCGCCGAAGCTGGACGCGTCCCATTGCAACCGTGGCGATGCCGGTTTGTTTTGATGCGTTATTGAAACATCGGAAAAATGCGACCCCAAAGCCCGGACCGGCGTTGTACGCCCTGCGTGCATTGGCGGTGGCATTGGCCGAAAACAGCGCGCCCGCCGGCCGGCTGATTGGCAACCAGGTCGTGCTGCCTTCGTCCATAGATTTGGGATTTGCCGTCGAGGCAGCGGACGGCGTGCTCGTGCCGGTGATTCGCCACGCCGACAAACAGCCTTTGAAGAACTTGGTGCAGCGTTACAATGAATTGATTGACCTGGCGCACAAGCGCAGGCTGCCGTCGGATGCCACGGGCGGATCGATTGCCACGGTCACCAATTTCGGGACTTTCGGTCTCACCTGGGCCACGCCAATTCCGTTGCCGGAACAAACCCTGGTGCTGGGTATGGGTGCGGCCAAGCGCGTGCCCAGTTGGGATGAAGCGAAAGGACAATTCGTGCCGGTGATGGAAGCGAATGTCACCTTGAGCTTCGATCATCGGGTGCTGGATGGCGGCGCTGCCGGTCGATTGCTCGCCCGCGTCGCCGAACTCCTGGCGCTGCCCGAAAAGCTGTAACGCGAAACTTCGTCTGCCTCTGCATGTTATTTGGCGCTCACATGTCCACGTCCGGCGGTCCGGGCAAGGCTATTGAACGAGGCCGCAGCATTGCCTGCGATGCCATCCAAATTTTCGTCAAAAATAACATGCAGTGGTTTGGCAAGCCGTGCCCGGCCCCGGATCTGGCGCTATTTCATCAGGCCTGGAGCATGACTCCGAAGTGGCCAATTTTCGGTCACACAGGCTACCTGATTAACCTCGGCGCTCAACCGTCGCCTAATCGTGACAATTCCCTTCAATCGTTAATTCAGGAAATCGAATTCGCCACCGCCTTGAAGCTGCCATTTCTAGTGTTGCACCCCGGGGCGCATCTCGGGAAGGGGGAAGCGGAAGGCATCAAGCAGGCGATCAAAGGATTGGACGAAGTTTTTGCCGCCACGAAATCTTCACGGGTTCGGATTGCTCTTGAAAACACCGCGGGGCAGGGGAGTTGCCTGGGAAATAAGCTGTCGCATCTGGGCGCTATTTTTGATGGGGTTAAAAATCCTAAACGGCTCGGAGTTTGTTTGGATACCGCGCATTTCTTTGCGGCTGGTTACGACATTCGAACAAAGAAAGGGTGGAACCAGGCAATCGGGGAGATCGATTCTTTAATTGGCGTGGAGCAGATTCTTGGTTTCCACCTGAACGATTCCAAGACTGACCTGGGCTCGCGGGTAGATCGCCACGAACATATTGGCAAAGGAAAGATCGGTTTGGAGGGATTTCGCAATATTGTTCGCGACCGCCGATTCAAGAATCACCCGGCGTGCCTGGAAACTCCCAAATCCGAAGATTTGCACGAGGACAAAGCAAACCTCAAAGTATTAAGGAAATTGGCGGAAACCTAAGGCCCGGCCGCCAAATTAGATTGGGGTATATACCCCATTGTTGCTCAGCCACAAATAGTTAAGCTGCTAACGGTTCCTTGTAATGGTGGTTAGTTAGGTTCAGGCGGCTCCGAGTGGAGCCGCCTTTTTTAATGCCTCTGCTACGCGCACGTAGGAATTCCTTGGCTACTCCTTACCAGTTTTTGCGAATCAATGATGGTGTTAATCCCTGTTCCCTCATCGCTCTCAAACTTAACGAATCGTGCCGCTTCGCAAGCCGCACTCCCGTTTCGTCCGTCACCAACTCGCAGTGATAAAATTTAGGAACGACCAGGCCCAATGCGCGATATAACAAAATTTGGCGCGCTGTGGATCGTAACAGATCGTTTCCACGAACCACCTCGCTGATGTGCATTGCGCTGTCGTCGGTCACCACGGCCAACTGATAGGAGGGAACTCTATCGTGGCGCCAGACAATAAAATCTCCAAAATCTTGTCCAGCGACAAACTGTTGAGGACCCTGGCCGGAATCGTCGAACGCGATGATCTCACCATCCGGAACCTGAAATCTCCAGGCTGCCAACCTTTCGGTTGCCGTGTGCACAGGTTTATTTTGCGGCCGGCAAGTGCCCGGATAAATCGGCTCGTCGTCCCCCGCATTGGGCGCCTGCGCAGCCCTGGTTACTTCCTGTCGTGAACAGGTGCAGGGATAAATTACTCCCAATCGTTGGAGACGCTCAAAGGCATCGCGATACCACTGAGCACGCGCGCTTTGTTCATAAGGCGCGAATGGTCCGCCGCAATCTGGACCTTCCGCCCATTCGAAGCCAAACCAACGCAGGTCTTCCAGCATGGCACTGACGAATTCAGCACGACAACGCGAGCGATCTAAATCTTCGTTGCGTAATATGAGAGTGCCACCGAACTCGCGGGCGCGCTGCTGTGCTTTCCAGAAAGTCCTGGCATGGCCCAGATGCAGGTAGCCCGTGGGAGAAGGCGCCAGGCGCCCGCGATAAACTGGGAATTGTGCCGTCATTCTAAAAGGAAAGGCGCGGGTTGGCATCGAGCCACTTACTCAAGCGAGGCAACGGAAAGGTCAGAACTTTTTCCGCACGCGCACAGTTCAGGGAGCTATCCGCCGGACGCGGTGCGCCTGCGTAATCTTTCAAAGAACCTGATTCGATTTTCGGATTCAATTCCGGGCAACGAAAGGCGATTAACTCACCGATAATTAATCGCGAAAGCCGTTCGGCACCGGCCACATGAAATACACCGGTTTGGTTCGCGCGCAGTAATTCCCAAACGGCTCGCGCCGTGAACTCGGCTGGGATGGGCGAGCGATATTCGTCCCGAAACAATTTGGCGGGTTTGCCGGCCCGCCAGGTCTGGCGCAGTTGTTCGTTGAATCCGCGATCACCCGTCGGAGATATGCCGCCGTTCAGCGACGTGCGCACGATCAGGTGACTTGGATTCGCGCTAACTATTTTCTCAGCCGCAACCTTGGTTTCGGCATAAACGCTCAGTGGGTTAACCGGGTCGGTTTCAACGTAATTGCCCTTGTTGCCGTCAAAAACCAGATCGGACGATAACAGAACAAATGGGATGTCTTCAGCTAACTCAACGAGGCAACGGGTGACATCCACGTTTAGATTTCTGGCCAGGGCAGGATTCGCCTGGCAATCGGGACTGCGACTCAGCGCAGCGCAATGCAGGATGGCCTGTGGACGATCCCGCAAGTATCGCGCGCGAACTTCGGGAAAGTCCGTAAGTTCGAGCCTGGGACGCGTGAGGGCCACAATTTTTGCATCGGGAAAATAACGCGGCGCGGAGAGAACCAGGTGACTGCCGATCAAACCGCCCGCGCCAGTGATCCAAATGCAGGCGTTTGGTTCCATGCGCGCTAATCCCGCTGACGTTGTACCTCAATCGATCAGACGACGCGTGATTTGTTCGTAAGCATCGATGCGCCGGTCTCGCAGGAATGGCCAGTGGGTGCGCGTGGTGTCCACTTGTTTGAGATCAAGCGGCACCACGAGAATTTCTTCATCCTTTACCCCCGCCCTGGCGAGGATTTCCCCTGAAGTTCCAGCGATAAAGCTTTGTCCCCAAAACTCGATGCCGTCACCCGCAAGTTTTTCATGCCCCACGCGGTTGGCCACGGCGACGTAACATCCATTCGCGACGGCGTGTCCCCGCTGAATCGTTTCCCAGGCGGAGTGCTGGCGGACGCCCTGTTCTTTCTTCTCCTCAGGATGCCAGCCAATCGCGGTGGGATAGAAAAGAATTTCCGCGCCTTGCAACGCCGTCAACCGCGCGGCTTCCGGATACCATTGGTCCCAGCAAATCAACACGCCGATTTTTGCGTAGCGTGTTTGCCAGCTGCGAAATCCCAGGTCGCCTGGCGTGAAATAAAATTTTTCGTAATACAGGGGATCGTCCGGGATGTGCATCTTCCGGTACTTGCCCAGCATTTTCCCATCCGCGTCGATGATGGCTGCGGTGTTGTGATACAGGCCCGCGGCGCGTTTCTCGAACAGAGAGGCGACAATGACCACGGAATATTTGCGCGCCAGTTTTTGAAACGCCGCGGTGCTGGGGCCGGGAACCGGTTCCGCCAGTTCAAAATATTTGTGGTCCTCGGCCTGGCAGAAATACTGTGACTTGAAGAGTTCCTGGGTGGAAATGATTTTTGCGCCCTGTTTTGCCGCGCGCTCGACGGCGGCGAGGGTTTTCTTCAAGTTCGCCGCCGGGTTCGCGGAACAACTGGTCTGGATGAGTCCAACTTTGATGCTGGACCCGTTCGCGGAACTTTTCATGCGCGGTCAGGTGCTGGCGGGAAACCGCTGCGTGGGAACTTTTTCGGTGGAACCGGGAGTTTGCCGATTCCCGCCGTTGGGAGGAACCTGGCCGAACAATTCGCGGATGTAACGTCCCATCGTTTCGTTCGTGGGGCCGTAACCGGAGTGGTAGATGTAATGCTCCAGATCATACAGCAACTCGTCGGCGGTGGCGTAACGTTTGTCAAGTTCGCGCACGAGCGCCTTATGCAGGATCTGGTTCAAACGTTCGTCAATGCGATCATCCAGCGTGCGAAAATCCGGGATGGGCATTTTCATGATCCGGTTGCGTGATTCATCGGCCGACGTTCCTTTGAACACGTTCCGACCCAGGAGCAGGTGCGCGAGCACGACGCCGGCAGAGAAAAGATCGGATCGTTTATCCGTAATTTGAAAATTCGCCTGCTCAGGGCTCATGTAGTCGGCTTTGCCGGCCACGACTTCGCCTTCATTGTCCGAGAGGAACCCGCGCGCTTTCGCAATGCCAAAGTCGGTCAGCTTCACATCCCCTTCGAACGCGATCATGATGTTTTTGAAACTGACATCCCGATGCACCAGCCCTAGCGGACGGCCGTCGCGGTCGGTTTTTGCGTGCGCATACGCAAGCCCGCGCGCCACCCGGCTCACGATGAATACCGCCAGTTCCTTAGGGAGAATCCGGCGCTTGTCGTTCACCTGATCGTAGAATTGTTCGAGGTTTACCCCGCGAATCAATTCCATGGCGATAAAATAAACGCCGCGAGTTTCGCCCAGGTGATAAGTTTGGACAATATTGGTATGGATGAGATCGGCGACCAGTTTAGCTTCGCCGATGAAATTTTCTATGAATTGTTTTTGGTCGGCATAATTCTGCCGGACCACTTTTATCGCGAGGCGTTTGACGAAATCTCGCGTGCCAATTTGTTCGGCCTCATAGACGATGCCCATCCCGCCCTCGAAGATCTTGCGAACGATCTCGTAGCGAAACTCATTTTGGATGGTGAATAGTGCCACTTCGCGATGTTGGTGAAACGTTAATCGAAGTCAAGCCTGCCTTAAATTATCTCAATAAAATCGCGATTTTTCACTTGCGCGGGCTGATTCTTGGAGTTTAATTCCGTGCAAGTCAACAGACTGTTAGCAAATCAAACATTCATTATTCACTAATCGGACTATGGCAAAAGCACTCTCGAAATCGCAAGTGGCCGCCGCAATCGCTGAGAAGAATTCGCTCACGAAAAAGCAGGCGGCGGAAATTCTCGATTGTATCGCGCAACTCGCGTACAAGCAGGCCAAGAACACCTTCACGCTGCCGGGCCTCGGCAAGCTGGTGCTCGTGAATCGCGCGGCGCGCGTGGGTCGCAATCCCGCCACCGGGCAGCCCATCAATATTCCCGCCAAGCGCGTGGTGAAATTCCGCGTGGCCAAAGCCGCAAAGGACGCCATTCTCGGCGCGAAGTAATATCGCCGTCTTTCTCAGGGCACTCTGGCACCGTCAGAGTGCCTTTTTTCGTCTCTAAATTTAATCATGAAAATCGGCGTGGTTGGTTGTGGAGCAGTGGGCAGCTATTACGGCGCCAGGCTTGCCCGCGCGGGCGAGGAGGTTCATTTCCTGTTGCGCTCCGATTATGAGGTGGTGCGCCGGCGTGGTGTCGAGATTCGCAGTCCGCAAGGTGATTTCCACGTTCATCCGCGATGCGCGCGCGTTCCTGCTGAAATTGGCATATGCGACGTCGTGCTGATTGCGCTCAAGGCCACCGCGAATGCTCGATATGGGGACCTGGTCAGCCATCTGGTTGGTCCGCAAACTGCCGTGGTCACGCTGCAAAATGGCTTGGGCAATGAGGAGATGCTCGCAAAAATATTTCCCGTGGAACAAATTTTGGGCGGGCTCTGTTTCGTCTGTCTGAATCGGGTTGAGCCAGGAATCATCCAACACCTGGATCATGGCATGGTGGTGCTCGGAGAATTTCAACGCTACCCGGAACCGCGCACGCACGACATTGCCTTGCGCATTCGCAACTCTGGCGTGCCCTGTTCGGTGACGGATAACCTCGCGCGCGCGCATTGGGAAAAATTAGTGTGGAACATTCCTTTCAACGGATTGGGAGTGGCCGGGTCGGTTGGACGCGAACAGTTTCAACGTGAGCCTGGCGGCAGCAAGGTGCAAACCGGTCGTTGCCTGACCACGAAGGATTTGCTCGTGGACCCGTTCTGGGAGGGCGAAGTGCGGGGTTTGATGCTTGAAGTAATTCATGCCGCAGCGCGTTTGGGTCACGCAATTCCTGACGCCCTGGCGGAAAAACAAATCTCACGCACGCGGACTATGGGTGAGTACAGAGCTTCCACCTTGATTGATTTTGATCGGGGTTTGCCGCTTGAGTTGGCGAGTCTTTTTCTCGAACCTTTACGGCAGGCACAAGCCGCCGGAGCGCCTGTAAACCGCTTAAAACACCTCTCAGCCTGGCTCGAAGAATTGAATCCGGCAGAGCGAAATCTTTGACTTCCGCGCGCCATTGGAGCATTTTCGCGAAAAACTGCATGACATTTGCCGGTCGGCATAATTCGTGCAAGGGTATCTTGAGAAAATGGGAAAAGCGCTAATCATTGCGGAAAAACCCTCTGTGGCCACGGACATTGCAAAGGCTCTCGGAGGGTTCAAGAAGCACGAAGATCATTATGAAAGCGACCAGTTCGTACTCTCGTCCGCGGTCGGTCACTTGCTGGAATTGACCGTGCCGCCGGGAGTGGAACCGGCGCGCGGCAAATGGTCTTTCGCGCATTTACCGGTCATCCCTCCCCATTTCGATTTGCAGCCGATCGAGCGGACGCAAGCCCGCCTCAAGCAACTCGCCAAGCTGGTGAAGCGCAAGGATGTGGATGCGCTGATCAATGCGTGCGACGCCGGCCGAGAAGGCGAACTGATTTTCCGAAACATTGTCCGGTTCACCAAAACTCAGTTGCCCATTCGCCGGCTTTGGCTCCAATCCATGACGCCTGCCGCGATCCGTGAGGGCTTTGCGAATTTGCGGGATGATCTGGAAATGATTCCGTTGTCGGATGCCGCGACCAGCCGTTCGGAAGCGGATTGGCTGGTGGGCATCAACGGCACTCGTGCCATGACCGCCTTTAACTCGAAATCCGGCGGGTTTTTCAAGACCACGGTGGGCCGCGTGCAAACGCCAACACTGGCGATCGTAGTCGAGCGTGAGCAACGCATTCGCAAGTTTGTGCCGCGCGATTACTGGGAAGTGATCGGCACTTTTCAGGCAGAGGGCGGCCCTTACACCGGCAAATGGTTTGATGAGAAATTTGTCAAGCCGGATGCCAAGGATGGCGACGCGGATCTGAAATCCGAGCGGCTTTGGGACAAAGCAAGGGCCGAGAAACTGCGCGACAAGTGTGTCGGCAAACCGGGTATCGTGACGGAGGAAAGCAAACCCAGCACGCAGATTTCTCCATTGCTGTATGATCTCACGAGCTTGCAACGGGAAGCCAACAGCCGGTTTGGGTTTAGCGCGTCCACGACTTTGAAGCTCGCGCAGACGCTGTATGAACGTCATAAAGTGCTGACGTATCCGCGCACAGACTCTCGCGCGTTGCCGGAGGATTACCTGGCTACGGTGAAGACAACCATGAAAATGTTGTCCGCCACCACGTACGGATCTTTTGCGGACACGATTTTGAAGAATGATTGGGTGAAGCCAAACAAGCGCATTTTTAACAACGCAAAAGTTTCGGATCACTTTGCCATCATTCCTACGCCGGAAACTCCGAAGAACCTGAGTGAATTGGAGCAGAAATTATACGATATGGTGGCCAAGCGCTTTTTGGCGATTTTCTATCCAGCCGCGGAATTCCTCGAAACGGTGCGCATTACGCGTGTCGAGCAGGAGCCATTTAAGAGCGTTGGAAAAGTTTTGGTGAATCCGGGCTGGCTGGCGGTCTATGGGCGCGAAGCGCAGGGTGACGAGACGCCGACACTCTCACCGGTCAAATCCGGGGAGCAGGTGAAGACGGTGGAAATCGAGGTGAAGCACAGCCAGACCAAACCACCGCCGCGTTTCACGGAAGCAACGCTGCTCGGCGCGATGGAAAGCGCCGGCAAACTCGTCGAGGACGAGGAACTGCGCGAGGCGATGAGCGAGAAAGGCCTGGGCACCCCGGCCACGCGCGCGGCCATTATCGAAGGCCTGATTGCGGAACAATATTTGATGCGGCACGGCAAGGAACTTCAGGCCATGGCCAAGGCCTTTGCGCTGATGGAATTGTTGAATGGGCTGGGAATTCCTGAACTTACGAAACCGGAGTTGACGGGTGATTGGGAATTCCGCCTGCGCCAGGTGCAGAAGAAACTGGTCACGCGCGAGCAGTTCATGCACGGGATTGCCGAGATGACCCGGCATATCGTGGACCGTGCAAAGAAGTTTGAGTACGACACCATTCCTGGAGATTTCGGCATTTTAGCCACGCCATGCCCAAAGTGCGGTGGGGAAGTGCGCGAGCGCTACAAGGCGTTTCAATGCGTGAAATGCGATTTTTCGATCTGGAAAATTATTTCCGGCCGGTTGTTTGAAGCCGTTGAAATCGAGCAATTGATTCGCGATCGGCAGATCGGGCCGTTGCAGGGATTTCGCAGCCGCCTGGGCCGCCCGTTTGCCGCCGTTATCAAGCTCAATGCAGAGAACAAATCCGAGTTTGATTTTGGCCAGGATCAAAAAGATGGCGAAGGCCAGGTCCAGGAAGTGGACTTTACGGGACAGGAACCCGTGGGCACCTGCCCTAAATGCCAGGCCCGCGTTTTCGAAATGCCGATGCATTACGTGTGCGAAAAAGCAACAGGGCCGAATCGCACGTGCAAGTTCCGGTCCGGCAAAATCATCTTGCAACAACCCATTGAACGCGCCCAAATGGAAAAATTGTTGTCGGCCGGCAAAACCGATTTGCTCGACAAATTTATTTCCAAGAAAGGCCGTCCATTCAAGGCTTACCTGGAGTTAAAGGACACAGACGTGACCTTCGCGTTCGAACCTCGCGCGGCCAAGACCAAACGGGCGGGCGGAAAAGCCGCGGCGCCGAAGGAACCAGTGCCCAAAGTCGATTTCACCGGCAAGGAAGTCATTGGCAAATGTCCGAAATGCGAGAGCAAAGTTTACGACACGGAGCAGGCTTACTTGTGCGAGAAATCTCAGGCCGACAAGCGGCCCTGCAAATTCAAGCTCAGCAAAGTAATCCTGCAACAACCGGTGGAAAAAGAGCAGGCGATCAAACTGATCACGGATGGCCGCACCGACTTGCTTAAGGGGTTCATTTCCAAAGCGGGCAAACCTTTCCCCGCATTTCTCGTGGTGGATGACACTGGCAAAGTGACGTTTGAGTTTCCACCGCGCGAGCTTGAATCGATATCGTCGAGTGAGTAGCCGATGGCTGAAACGCCTGTTGAAAACGAAAAACCCATCGCGGCGGAGCCGGATCGTTGGGTGCGGGATTTTCTAAAGCGCCTGGCTACCGATCGCGGCGTTTCGGTTTATACTCAGCGCAATTACCGGCAGGCTCTCCTGGAATTTTCCGCCTGGCATTTCTCGGAGCGCAAAGCGGGCGTAGCGTGGGTAAAGCTGGAACGGGATGATTTCCGCGCCTATTTGAGATATCTGGGCAGGCACGAACTGGGCCGCGCCGCGATACAGCTTCGCTTTAGCGCGCTGCGCACATTTTACAAATTCCTGGTCCGCCGCGGGCAACTTGCAGCCACGCCGATCAAGAATTTGGCCCTGCCCAAACTAGCCAAACGATTGCCTCGGTTTCTGACCGCGCAGCAAATGGCAGATTTGCTGGCGGCTCCGCTTAAGCTCCTGCCGCTGGCGGATGCCCCACTCGCTCAACGCACGCATGCGGAGTTTGTCTGCCGCAGAGACGTGGCGGTGCTGGAAACGATTTACTCGTGCGGCTTGCGGATTAGCGAATTGTGCGGCTTGCGAGCTGAGGATATCGACGCCGTGGAGCGCTGCGTTCGCGTCCGGGGCAAGGGTCGTAAAGAGCGATTAGTGCCAATCGGGGAACCAGCGTTGGCGGCGATCCGCGCCTATTGGAATATCCTGAACGTCCCACCTCTGGGCACCGCCGCGGTTTTTGCCGGAAATGCGAAAACGAATTCGCCCTTAAGTCCCCGTGTGCTCCAGTTGCGTCTAAAAAAGTACCTGGCGCTGGCCGGGTTGGACCCCGCCCTAACCCCCCACAAACTGCGACATAGTTACGCCACGCATTTGTTGGATGCCGGCGCCGATCTCCGCAGCGTTCAGGAATTGCTGGGGCATGCGCACCTTTCCACGACGCAGGCCTACACTCATCTTACGACCGAGCGACTAAAAAAAGCGTACGACGCGGCACACCCGCGCGCTTAGCGGGTTACTTCGCGGCGGCCCAGGCGAGGCCGTCCGCGCTGGGACCGGCATCGATGAGTTTTTCGATCTTCCACTCTTTGAGGTTCAGCATTACGACTTGCTTGCTGGCATCACAGGAAATGTAAGCGAAGGCGCCATCCGGTTGAACGAGCGATTCCTGGGGCGCGCGGGGCACGTCGAAGATGTGCTCGACTTTGCCGCTCTTCAAATCCAGCGCGATGACTTTTTTCTCGCCGCTCAAAGCAGCGATGAGCCATTTGCCGTCGGGGGTCACAGCCGTGCCGTAGGCGACACCTGGCAAGGTAATGCGTTTGCTGACTTCGAGACTCGAGGTGTCAATAACGATGAGCTCTGGCTTGGTTTGTTCCGCGGTATAAACTTCCTTGTCATCAACAGAAATGGAAATGCGCTGCGCTACTCTCGCAACTTCAAGCACCTTGAGCAGTTTGCGATTCTTCAAATCCAGAATGGAGACCGTTCCCGAAGCTACGTTGGCGGTATAGCCCCGGGTGCCATCGCTGGAAATCGTCAGCATGTGCGATTCATCTTTGCCGGTGGGAATTTTTCCCACGATTTTGGCACTTTTCGGATCAACAATCGTGATGCTTTGATCTACTTCGGTGGTGACGTACACCAGTCCATCCTTCGGGCCGACCACCGCGCAATGGGGACGAACGCCTTTGCCGAAATCCACGGTCGCGGTCACCGCCCGCTTTTCGAGGTCCATGATGCGCATCAGGCTCCCGTCGGTTCCCGGTTTGCCCACGCCAGAATTGCCGTAGATCGGGACAAAAGCCAGCCTGCCATCCGCTGATGCTGCAACTTCGTGCCCTGTCACGCCCTCTTCAGGGATTGTCGCGATTTGTTTTCCCGCGATGGGGTCGATGATTCCGAGGGTGTGATCGCCTTTGTTCGCAACCAGCAGGTAACCACCGCCGGCGAGGGCGGTGGACGCAGCGCAAAGGACGGCAGCGGTTGGCACAGTAACCAGCGAAAGGGTGGTGAACTTCATTGGCTTCAGGATTTATGCGAGTTCCCCGCTTGTCAATGCAGGGTTATTTGTTCTCTCGCACTTTGTACAAGAATGCGGCTGCCATGACGCAAAGGCCGACGAAAGCATATGCCGGCCCAAGGATGACGGTCAGGAAACAAGAAATCGATACTGGAACCGAAATCCAGGTCATATCGATGTAGTACCACCATCCCCACCAGCGGATGCCGTTTACTTGCGGTGCCATCACGCGCAGGAATCGGCGGTAACTGATTCTCGGATATCCAGAGTGTCGGCAAGGATGCTGGTCACCGAAAGATTTTTTGATTTGCTCCCGAATCTGTGGCAGGGACGCGTGACGTTGTTCTGGCGTTTGGCGCACGGTTTGGATAAGCACCCTGGTCATGGCTTCGTTGGGCAGAAGGTGTTGCTTTACCTTTTCTCTGGGTAACGCGCTCAAATGCGCCTCGGCAACCTCCGCACGGCCTAAAAGAGCTTCTTCGAAGGCCGCCCAAATTCGGAAGGATTCGTATAAGTCCTCACTATGCTTGAGCTCAACTCCGTGCCGGATTATCTCCAGGCTTTCATCGTAACGGCCCGCGCGATGCATCATCAGGATAAGGTTGTAAAGCATCCAGGACTCGGCCTTGGGACGATTTTTCCAATCGCTTAGCCAGGCGATGACCGATTTCGGATTATTGGTCTTGGTGAGCACATAGCCGACTTTACCCCATCCCTCCACGTCTTCGAATAGCCACTTACGATGTGAATCCAGCAATTTGTGAAGGTGATATTTTAGAAACCATCGGCGTGGAAACTCCTTTGCCTCACCAAACGCATCCCCTAATTGGTCCAGATAATGCAGGATGGCAGTGCGGCCAGTTGGACTCTTCGCGTGTAATTTGGCCAAAGTTTCATGGAGTTTCCAGCAATTGGACTTGGTTCGCCGTTCCACCCAAAATGCCGCTAGTAATGGCGTGGTCTCGGCTGAGTCGAGTAACTTTGCGAGGATGCCGTCCACTTTTTTCTGGAGACCCGCTCGATCCAGGGCGCGTGCCGCGCGCGCGAATGAAGCGATGTGATGATCCGGCAAAAGGCAAAAATCTTCAAATTGACGCAACGCCTCCTCCAGGCGTTTCTTGGCCACCGCCAAGCGGATATTACATTCCTGCACCCGGTAGCCGTTGTTCCGCTGGTTTAGGATAGCGAGGACTTGTTTGGCTGAATCGAATTCGCCGGCACTCAGATGGATTTCGAAAAGTTCGAACCCTGCATACGCGTAATCATGATCCAATGCGAATGCGCGTTGAAATGCCGCTTTGGCCTCGTCAATTTCCCGCATGCGTAACTTGAGATCGCCTAGATATCCGAGGGGAACGGCGTCCTGCGGCGCGAGTGCGGCCATATGTTTGACTGCCTCGGAAGCCTCGGCCAATTCGTTGATCGAAACGTACCATTCAGCCAACAGGCTCCAGCCGCCATAATAATCCGGATGTTCTGCCAGGGCGATTTTGGCGAGTTCGATTGCTTTGGAAAGGTTGCCACGATGGGCTTCGACCCAGGCCGCTCGAATCTTCAATCGCATCGGAGCAGGGTTCATCCCGGGCGGCGAGCACGTTGCCAATGCCTCGTCGAAACGATGAAGCAGCGCAAGGTACCGTGCGCGCGCGTCGAGCGCCTTTTCATTTTGGGGGCTGAGGACCAATGCGCGATCGAGGGCGCCAAACAACTCAGCCTCGTCTTTATGGGGATCCAGGCGGTCGGCCAGGAGCAACCAGGAACGAGCCTCGCCGCCGCGTGTACGAGTGAGTTCGCGGGCGAGATTGGGGGCGAGGCTGGGCTGTTCCAGTTTTGAACTGTAGTTTGCCAGCGCATCCCACGCCCATTCATAATCCGGGTTTAGTTGCAGCGCGCGCTGCAGCTTGCCGATTGCCGCCGGTTTTTCCTCGAGTTTCCAGAATATTTCAGCGAGGCAGCCATGATTGAAAGCGTCCAGGGGATCAGCCGCGCAGGCCGTTTCCAGAATCGCCCGTGCCCGCGCCAGATTATGCTCCCGTTCGTAAAGGCCCGCGAGCAATCGCGCGGCGTAACTGTAACTCGGACTAAGTTCGAGCGCCTTTTCCAGCGATGCGATTTCACCCGGAACGTCAAGCGTGGCGCGCCGCACATATGCGAGATCGATCCAGGCACGCGGGAGCAGGGGAAAACGCTCCGTCATTTCCCTGGCTACGGCGGAAGCTTCGTCATGATTTCCCAAGTCAGCGAGTTGCTGGATCAGCACCGACCATGCCTGCCATAGTTCTGGACGGGATTGATGGGCTTCCCGAAGCAGTTCCAACACCTCCGCGGGTGGCAAAACACCGCGAGCCGCGTTGCGATACGAAAACAGAGCATTACTGAAGATTACCTGCCGCCTTAATTCGGCCGCAATTTCCTTCAGCGCGGACAGTCGCTCCGCCAATGACTGCGCGCTCTCCACATAGCGCTGAACAGCATACTCATTATCCACTTCCAATCGCACCGCCCTGAGCAAATCGGCGCGCCCTTCTGCCAGGCTGCCCTCTTGCGCCAGCAACGGACCCCGGATCGCGTAGCCAGAGGATTGATTGGGCTCAATCCGAATCGCTTCCTGCACCGCGGCCAGTGCATCCGCTTTGTTGCCTTGTGCAGAATATTGCAGCGCGAGTTCTCGCCAGGCCCAGGCATCCGCCGGGTTTACTTCCAGGAGACGTTTGAGTTTGGGCACCGAAACCTGAGGCCCGGCTTCATTCAGCCACTGAATCTGCAACGTGAGCAGCGGACAGGAAAAAGGAAAGCGCTCGCAAAGCGATTCCAAAAATTGCCAGGCGGCGTCGCGACCCTCAGTTTCCGCGATCAATGGCGCGAGGGAACGCGCCGCGTCGTAGGAAAGCGGTTCGAGAGCCCGGACTTGCCGCCAATGTTCCAGCGCGGTCGATTTTTCGTTCTGATAGGCGGCCAGCGCGGCCGCGGTTTGGTGCCAAATGACGGGTTGGGACCGGGATTGAGCCGACGCAAGATGTTCCGCGGCTTTTTTGAAATTGGAATGCCGGCCGTAAAAGTCGGCAGCGAACAGTGCGAGGCCACCATCGTGCGGACGTTCTTTGAGCACAGATTCCAGGACCTCGAACGCCTCGCTGGTACGGCGCACTTGCAGCAGCGACTCTATCAGCGTGATGGTCGGGCTGGCGGAATTTTTCCTGAGCCGGGCCTGCCTTTGGCGGAGAAATTCGAGCGCCTTATCGCTTTCCCGCAGGTGCAGCGAGGCGATAAAATGACTGCGCGAAAATCCTTCGGCTTTTTCGGCAATGCAGGCTGCGAAACGATACAGTTTGCCGGCGGCCTTGAACTCGCGCTGGTCCCATAACAAGTCCGCGAGGGCGCTGATGACCGACGGGTCGGACGCGCGATAACGCATTGCCCACTTGACCCAACTCGTCGCCGCGCGATGCTGGCGGGCATCCGCACGCAGTTCGTGAGCATATTGCAGCCAAAAAATCGGGTCCATGCCCGGTTTCTGCGAAATTTCCTTGAGCAGTTTGAGTCTTTCCTCTCGGCGCGCCAATTCGCGCAAGCAACTAAGCTTGCCCAGCAGTAAATGGCCTTCGTTGGGGAATTGTCGCAACAGGCCTTCCAGACATTCGAGCAGGGCGGGCGTGTTGCGGTCGTAGTTCGCCAGGGCCTGGCGTGCGCGATATGTGAGCCTATGCTCCGGCATGGCCGTCTGCATGGATTGGCAAATGGCCTGCGCATCTGCCCGCTGGTGTTTTTCGAGCGCTTGTTGGAGTTTGTAGAGTTCGTCAAACGCGGCTGCATCCGGGAGTTCCAATCCGTCAAAGAGGCTGGCTTTCGCCGACGGCACCAGGGCTAGTCCGCGCGGGCCCGTTGAGCGATATCGTTCGAGCAGGGTAGCGCTGAAAAATTCCTGCGTCGTGTAAACGAACGGATCGCGCACCCAGAAGGTCTGACGCAGTTCGTCGTAACCGATCACGGCCTGCAAGTGAGCTGAGGTTGTCTCCACCGTGGCGAGCGTGAAGGGAATGCCACGATCCAGGAGGGTGGTGGCGGCGGCTTCGGTGACGGTGAATTCGCGCGTGACGAACCCGTTGCTTTCCGCCCAATGACGTTCGGAATGGCCGGGCGTGCCGTCGTAACAAATCGCCTCAGCAATTTCGAGATGCTCCGCGGGCTGGTTCCAGTAGCGGCAGATGGCCGTCAGCGTGGCGGGCGCGCAGGTCATGTGATGCTGCCGCACGAATGGCACGTTGAGCCGGACCTGCCGGTGATAATTGCCGGATTCCAGCCGCTCTACAAATTGTTTGTAGATTGGATCGTCCAGCGTTTTTGCGTGAATCAGCGCGGTGGCACGGTCGCCGCGCAGCGATGCCAGGGCAACCCGATGGCACGTTACCCACTTCTGTTCGTTTTCTTCCAGCAGCGGGGCGAGCGATTCAAAACGGTTGAGCGCGGCCGCGGCGGCTTCGTAATCGCCCAATTCAAGCAGCACCGCCTGCAATTGACGCGCCACGTGCATGTTTTCCAGTCGCGCATCGGCTTCCTTTAGAAAATCCCGCGCCTCTTCGTCGCGATCCAGCAATCGCAAGGCATGCGCTACGCCTTGAATTCCCGGGCGATACCAGGGACGCAGCCGAAGTGCTTCCCGCGCGGAGTCCAGCGCTTCCGGGTAGCGATCCTCCGCTTCGAAAACTTCCGCACGCGTGGTTGCCACCCATGGATGATCTGGAGCGCATACGGCCGCTTGATCCAGGAATGTGTGTGCTTCCAGGAAATCCCGAAGCGTGACGGCGACGCTCGCTCGGACTGTCAGCAAGTGCATCATGCCGTCGCTGCGTTCCGCGGGATCCAGAGTGCTCGCGTGTTCCAAAAAGTCCAGCGCTGCCAGGGGGCCGCGGCGATGCAGCACGGTGCGTCCATGATAAGCCGCCAGGTCGGGGTTCTTGCGATCCTCACGCCAGGCGATCCAGTGGGTAACAGAGCCAAGCCGGTAAGCGCCAAGATTTGAGGCTAGCCGGCCTGCCAAGGTCCTTGCCGTGCTGCCTTGCCAGCGGTGCAATGGCCCAATCGCGCGAGATGCCTCATACGCTTGCAGGCACAAACCGGCGTTATAGAGTTGTTGAATGGGCTCGAGAGCCTCGGCACTCGGGGAAATGAAAGGAGAGTTTTCCGGTTGCTGACGAACCGGTTCCTTGGATTCTGGAGGTGGAATCACAACTGCGCGCGCATTATCACGAGGAACATCACTTGACGCAAGCGCATGCTTTGCCGCGGGCGATCGCGGCGGGTTTCTTCCGCTTGGACCGCGGTGAATTTCGGGTTAACCTGAATCATGGACGAACCGCAAACAGTGGTGAAGGACCCGTCGAAACAGCGACGCGGATGTTTGTATTACGGGTGCATCATGGGGCTGGTTTTGGCCCTGATGTTGGTCGTGGGCTTATTGTTTGGCCTCAAATACGCCAAAAAAATGGTTACCGACTTCACCGAATCGTCCCCGGCGCCCCTGCCTGCGCTGCACATGGATGCCGCAGCGATCAGCCAGGCGCAGAAGAAAGTCGAAGCATTTACTGATAGCGTGCGAAGCGGCAAACCTACTCCGCCGTTGGAATTGACGACCGATGAAGTTAACGCGCTAATCGCCACCAATTCGGACCTGCAACCACTGCGGGGAAAAGTTTTCGTCACGATCGATGGGTCGCAGATAAAAGGGCAGGTAAGCTTTCCCATGGATGAACTTGGCGTTCCGATGTTCAAAGGTCGTTATTTGAACGGCTCGGGCGCGTTCAATCTGACTTTTCGCGCCGGCGTCCTGCGGCTTACTCCACAGACCCTCACCGTAAAAGGCAAACCCGTGCCCGACGCCTATATGGACCGCATCAAAAAACAAAACCTCGCGTCCAGCATAAACCAGGACCCCCGAGCCTCCGCCGCCATGGATCGCCTGGAAGACATCCAGGTAAAAGAAAACAAACTAATAATCGTCCCAAAAACACATTAGGGGTCGGTCCTTTAATTTTAACACACCCGCGCCGAAGTCCTGCTATCATTGCCTAAAAGGCACTTTGCAAAGTTTAACAACTTAACCTTACGAAAAAAAGGGGTCGGTCCTTTAATTTTGACATCCCCTTAGCTATCTTCAAAAATATTCCCCCCTACCCGGCAACCATTAGGCATTAGCTGTTGCTGCGATCAGAGGCTATTACCGAGGCTGAATGCGTTTGCCAAAATTAAAGGACCGACCCCTTTTTTAAGTAAGTGCGATTGCTTTTTAAGGCTGTCCTAGCCGTGTCAAACGGACCGACATCTTTTTTATTAAGGGGTGGGTCGCTCGCTGGCGAAGAGGCGTTCGTGTTCCAGGAGAGCGTAGCGGTCGGTCATGCCGGCCAGGTAGTCGCAGATGGCGCGGGGCCAGCCGTCGCGGCGAGCGCGCTTGCGGGATTGGGTGCCGATTTGGTCGTGGTTCTCCAGATAAAACTCGAAGAGTTGTTCCAACACTTTGCGGGCGCGCAGATGCGGGGCGTTGACTTCAGGACTGTAATACAAGTTTTGATACAGGAACCTCCTTAGCTCAAGGTTGCGCTTCCGGTGTTCGGAACTGTATTGCACGAGTTGTTTTGAATGCAGCCGCACCTCGTCCGCGCTCTCCACCCCGGATTCTTCAATTCTCTGTTCGGTGGTGGTCACAACGTCTATGACCTGGACGTCCGTGATCTTGCGCAGGATAAAATAACGGCGAGATTCCTCCGGAATGTTCCCAAATTCACGGTCCACGGCGTGAGCGGCTTCGTTCCACAAACCCACTTCGTTGTTAAGCCGCTTCTCCGAGAGCAGCCCGGCATCAAGTCCGTCGTCCAGATCGTGACTGTAATAGGTAATTTCATCGGCGAGATTGGCGACTTGCGCCTCCAGAGAGGAGCAGTTGGCTTCAAATCCTTTCCGGCGGCTGGGATGTTCTTCGCGGCGATAGTGCTTCACCAAACCTTCGCGGGTTTCGAACGTGAGGTTCAGCCCCGGAAATCGCGGGTATTTTTGCTCCAGCACTTCTACGATGCGCAGGCTATGGCGGTTGTGTTCGAAGCCACCATGTTTTCGCATCAGGCGATCGAGCACTTCTTCTCCCTTATGCCCGAAGGGAGAATGGCCCAGGTCATGCGCCAGGGCGATGGTCTCACAGAGGTCTTCGTTCAAGCGCAACGCGCGGCTGATGTTCCGGGAAATTGCCGCCACCTCCATGGTATGCGTAAGACGGGTCCGATAATGGTCGCCGGTGCCATTGAGAAAGACCTGCGTCTTGTACTCCAGTCGGCGAAAGGCCCGGCAATGAATCACCCGATCACGATCGCGCTGATACTCGGTGCGCCAGAGCGGCGGAGCTTCCTTGAATTTTCGTCCGAGAGTATCCCCGCTTTTCTGAGCATACGAAGCGAGCGTTTGTCGCTCGAGAATTTCCAGTTCCTGGCGGGTGCGCGGCATGCGGCAGTTCGCGGAAGAATTCCGATTGATTACGATCCGAGCAATTCGCGCAGGGAAATGCCCCGGAGTTCAAACAACCTGCGGATGGTGTCTTCGATCAGGTTATTCGGGCAGGAAGCCCCCGCGGTAATCCCCACAGTAATCTTGCCGGCCGGCAACCAATTCTCCGTTTCGATCTCCGCGTGCTTGTGCTGATCGTAGTGACAGATGATCTTATCCGAAACCATTTTGGCCGCGTTCTTGATGAAAAATGTGGGCAGTTTCGCTTCGCCCATCTCCGCGAGGTGTGAGGTGTTCGAGGAATTGTAACCGCCGATCACCAACAGCAAATCCAACGGCGTTTGCAGCAATTTCTCCAATGCGTCCTGCCGATCCTGTGTAGCCCCACAAATCGTGTCAAAGAAACGAAAATGCTGGTCAATGTTCTCAACGCCATACTTCTCGACCATGGCCGCGCGAAGTCGCCGCTGGACCTCCTCGGTTTCCCCGCGGAGCATGGTGGTTTGGTTGGCCACGCCGATGGCGCGCAAATGCAGGTCGGGATCAAACCCCTCGGAGACCGCATCTTTGAACTTGGCCAGGAACTCAGCTTTATTCCCGCCTTTGAGGATGTAATTGCAGACGTAATCGGTTTCCGCGAGCGTAAATACAACCAGGTAATGCCCGCCGCCACTCGCCATGGTTTGTGAACTCGTGGCCTTGGTCTCTTCATGCCACGCTTTGCCATGGATGATGCTGGTGACTTTGTCTTTGGAATACTGGCGCACGCGTTTCCACACACTCATCACGTCTCCGCAAGTCGTGTCCACGAACCGGCAACCTTTTTCCTCGAGCTTCTTGCGCGTGCTCACCTCGGTGCCGAATGCGGGGATGATCACGAGATCATCCTGTTTCAAATCATCCACATCCGCATCCTTCTCCTTGCCGGAAAGGGATTTGATGCCCATCGCGCGAATCTGGTCGTTGACCTCGGGATTGTGGATGATCTCACCCAGAATATAAATCGGCTGATCGGGAAACACTTTGCGAGCCGCGTACGCGAGGTCGATCGCGCGCTCGACGCCGTAACAAAACCCGAATTGCTTGGCGAGTTTGATGGTTAAATCGCCCGCCGTCAGAAAATGGCCGTTCGCGCGGATCCGCTCCACGAGGTCGCTGCGATAATGCGACAGCACCTGGGCTTGCACTGCGGCCATGACATCGGGCCGCCGGAGATTGATCTTTTTTTGGGGAACTGGCTGCTCTTCCATTGACATGTCGCGCAAACTGTACCACGTAAGGCGCGACCGTCCAGCGCAATTGCAGGCCATTGACCTGTGCGCATCCGCAGTCCATCTTTGCGCCCCATGCTCAACGTCGCTGCTCTGCGAACCGATTTTGAAAAACGCCTGCCGGAAGCCCTCGATCTGCTGCGGCAGATGGTTGAAATCAACAGTTTCACCGCGAATCCCGCGGGCGTGAATAAACTCGCAGGCTTCACGGCAGAATGTTTTGCGCCGCTGGGTTTCACGGCGGAGACTGTCCAGGCTGCCAACCCGGCTTTCGGGAAGCATCTCGTCCTTACTCGCAAAGGTCGCACGTCCACGCGCATTGCCATGGTGTCGCATCTCGATACGGTTTTCCCGCCGGAGGAAGAAGAGCGCAACAATTTCCATTGGCAACCGGAAGGCGACATGATTTTTGGCCCGGGCACCCAGGATATCAAGGGCGGTTCGGTCATGATGTGGCTGGTGTTGGGCGCCATGCAAAAGCACGCGCCGGAATTATTTGAAGCGATCACCTGGAAATTGCTCTGGAATTCCGCGGAGGAGTGTTTCTCGCCAGACTTCGGTGATGTGTGCCGGGCGCATTTCGACGCCGACACCCTGGCCGCGCTCGTCTTTGAGGCCGAAGGCCGCGAGCACGGAAAGTCGATGATGGTAGTGGCACGCAAGGGCAGGGCGTCGTGGCGCGTGAAAGTCTCCGGCCGCGGAGCGCACGCAGGCAGCAAGCATATGCAGGGCGCAAATGCAGTCGTGCAGATGGGTTCAGTAGTGGGTCGCATCAGTGAACTCACGGATTATCAGCGGAAACTGACTTTCAATGTCGGCACCGTGCAAGGCGGCACTGTTTTGAACCGAGTGCCGCATGAAGCCATCGCGGAGGGAGAATTCCGCGCGTTCACGCCGGCGGATTACGAGCATGGCAAACGCGGATTATTGGCGCTGGCCGGCGACGGAAATGTGCGCGCGGCGACGGATGGTTACGCTTGCAGAATCGAGGTGGAGATTTTGACGGAAACTCGCCCGTGGCCGCGGAATCCTGGAACGGATCGCCTGTATTCTTATTGGCAGGCCGCTGCGGATGAGACCGGAGTGAACGCGACCTGGCAGGAGCGAGGAGGGCTGAGCGACGGCAACCTGATCTGGGATGCGGTGCCCACGCTGGATGGACTGGGTCCGTGGGGTGATAACGACCATTGCTCAGAGCGAAGCGCGGATGGGACGAAGCTGCCGGAGTTTGTGCTCGCGTCATCCTTTGTCCCAAAAGCCGTGATGAACGCGGTGGCGATCGAGAAACTGTATGCTGGCCGACAAGGAGCCAAGCGATAAGCTTGTCGGGGTAATGTTGGTTGACTACCTTTCAGGCATGAAGCAACGCAGTTTTGTCGGGTTTCTGTTATTCACTCTTTTCGCTTTCGTAGCCGGTGTCACAGCCGCGGAAGATTGGGACCTGGTGATTCGATCTGGCCGCGTAGTAGATGGCACCGGCAACCCGGCATTCTTCGCAGATGTGGCGATCAAAGACGGCCGGATCGCAAGCATCGGGCGAGTTTCCGGCACTGGCAAGACCGAGATCAATGCCAAAGGGATGGTCGTGGCACCAGGGTTCATCGATGTGCATACCCATGCGGATGAAGTGGCCGAAATGCCGCTGGCTGAAAATTTCGTAAGAATGGGAGTGACCACGATCGTCGCCGGCAATTGTGGCAGTTCCACGCTCAAGCTCGCCAAATTCTTCGATGAAGTGGAGGCCACCAACGTCGCGGTGAACGTGGCGACACTGGTAGGGCACAATAGTGTTCGGCGTGCCGGTATGGGTGGCCAATTTGATCGACCGCCCACCCCCGAGGAGCTGGAGAAAATGAAAGCATTGGTGGACCAGGCGATGAAAGAGGGTGCGGTGGGACTTTCCACCGGTTTGATTTATCTGCCCGGGAGTTTTTCCAAAACCGATGAAATTGTTGAACTCGCAAAAGTGGCGTCGGCGTACGATGGGATTTACACGAGTCACATGCGGCATGAAGACACGAGGATAAATCAGGCACTCGACGAAGTCTTTCGCATTGCGCGCGAAGCGCATATTCGCGCGGAGGTATCGCACATCAAGCTATCCGGACCGACAGCCTGGGGAAAAGCGCAGGCTGTGCTGGCCAAACTGGAGGCCGCGCGCGCTGATGGCCTGGACATTACGCAGGATCAATACGCCTACACGGCCTCCAGCACAGGACTAAGCCAATTGATACCCGATTGGGCATTTGACGGCGGCAATACGGAATTCCTGAAGCGCCTGGACGACCCCACCATCAAGGCGAAGATGGTGGCTGACATGAAAGCAGGTTTGAAAGACAAGGGTCGTGACGATTTTTCGCACGCCGTGATCGCTTCATACAGGCATGACAAAAACTTAAATGGGTTAAATGTGGCCGAGGCAGCGAAAGCCAAACGCAGAACAGCGAGCGTCGAAGATCAGATCGAAACGATTCTGGAAGTCCAAAAGCACGGAGGCGCAAGCGGCGTATTTCATGGCATGGACGAAGCCGACCTCAAAGCATTTTTGCAGCATCCAAACACCATGGTAGCGTGCGACAGCGGGCTGCGGGTATTCGGGGAGGGCGTACCGCATCCTCGCGGGTATGGAAATAATGCGCGCATCCTCGCGCGTTACGTGCGCGAGTTGAAGGTACTTAAGCTTGAAGATGCGATTCGTCGAATGACCAGCCTGCCCGCCAACACGTTTCATTTCAAAGGGCGCGGCGAATTGAGGGAGGGATTTTGGGCAGACGTAGTCGTTTTCGATCCTGAGAAGGTTCAGGACATGGCGACTTACAAAGATCCGCACCATTATCCGGTGGGAATTCCTTATGTGCTGGTGAACGGCGTGCCGGTCATCATGGAAGGAAAGCATACGAACGCCAAAGCGGGCCAGGCGTTGCGGCATGCGCGCGAAACGCTCACCAAAGCCGCGGGCGGTTAAGCCGGAACAAATTTTTGGAATTCGAGCCAGAAGCGGCTGCCTTTACCAGGCTCGGAATCCACCCCCACGTGGCCGCCCATTCGTTCGATTCCTTTGCGAACGATGGCCAGGCCAAGTCCGGTGCCCGGATACTCGTATTTGCTGTGAATTCGTTGAAAAATGGAGAACAGTTTGGTTAGATCCTCCGGGCTGATCCCAATTCCGTTGTCTTCGACGGTCAATCGAACAAACTCCCCACGCTCCGCCGTGCTGATGCGTATCCGTGGCTGTTTATCCCTGGCCACAAATTTCACCGCGTTTGAAACGAGGTTACTAACCAGCACCACCGCGGTAGCCGGATGACCTTTCACGGCAGGCATCGGTTCAACGACGTGGACGACAGCATCCCGCAGCTTAAGTTCATCGTCCAACAGAGCGACCACCTGTTTCACGATCAGGTTCAATTCGGTCTTTTCCAGTCGCAATTCTGCCTGGCTCATTTTGCTGTATTCCAACAAATCGGCCAGCAAGAGCGCCATTTGGTTGGCTGATGAACTGACCCGTTGAAGCAGCATGTTGCCATTCGCATCGATTTTCGGCCCGTATTCCTCGCGGGCAATTTCGGAGAAACTGATAATGCCCCGAAGGAGCGAGCGCATATCGTGCGCCGCCGTATGCGTAAAGTTTTGCAGATTTTCGTTGGCTTCACGCAACTGGGCGGTTCGTTCGGCGACGACCCGCTCCAATTCCTCGCGGCGGCGGGATTCGCTGGCGGCCAGCGCCTGTTCGGTGCGGCGCTGCTCCGTGACGTCCCGCATCGCGATCACGCGCAATTCGCGATCGGTGGCCAGGTGCCGCGACCGCACCTCCGCAATGCGTTCCTCCGCGTTGCGCGGACGCAAGTGCGCCTGCAGGATTGTGCCGCGGCCTTCCCATCCGCCGGCGCGCGCCAGTTCGCGTTCGGTTTCGGGTAGAAAATCAAAAATACTCTGGCCGCGGAGTTCTTCCTGGCCCCAACCGAGCATCGCCGCCGCGGCGCTGTTGCAATCGACGATTTTTCCCCCGCGCGTGATAAATATTCCCTCGAAGGTAGCCTCTGCCAGCGTGCGCAAACGTTCCTCGCTTCGGCGAAGCTCAGAATTCACGTGATTCAGCTCCGAGGTCCGTTCCTTGACCAGGGCCTGTTGCTGGTTTCGTTCGGTGGTGTGACGGTCGATGAGCAGCATGGAGGCGTGCTGCAACTCGCTCATCCGCAATCGCAGTTCCATCTGGGTCATCACCTGACGGCTGAGTATCCGCAGCGCCTCCAGTTGGCTGGGTGAGAGGGACCGCGGCCGGCGATCGATCACACACAAGGTTCCCAACGCGTAGTTATCCGGCGTCACAAGCGGACATCCCGCATAGAAACGAACCCCGGGTTCACCCGTCACGAGGTCATTGTCCGCGAAGCGCGGATCGAGTGCGGCGTCCGGCACGACCAGGGGTTCATCCGGAGTCAGAATAGAATGCGCGCAGAAAGAAACTTTGCGCGGGGTTTGGTTTGCGGCAAAACCGTACCGCCCTTTGAACCATTGCCGATCGCGATCTACCAGGCTGACGAGGGATACGGGCGTTTCGCAAATTGCGGCGGCAAGCCGGACAATATCGTCAAAATCCTTTTCATCGGGTGTATCGAGAATGCGGTAACGATTGAGGGTTTCCAGCCGCAAGGCTTCATCAATAGGCAATGATGCTTCCATCAGTATCTCTAACGGTGGCGGAACACTAGAGTTCGAGAAATTTTAGCTGAGAAAAGCCCCAAGTCGAGGAGAGTTTCGGGGGCGCGTCACTTAAAATTTGAGCGTTAATTGCGCCGCTACGAACTGTTCGCCCTGTTGAATCGGTCCCTCCTGATGATTATAAGAATATTGAAGTTTGCCTTGCAAATGGCGCGTAAAGCGACAACCGATCGCGGCATCCGCGCGCCAGGCATCATAATCCCATGCAACCTGTTCTCCTTCCGGGGATTGCACTGTGCCATAGAATTGTTGGTTCCATCGCGCTGCCAAATACCAGCGCGCGCTTAGTTTGTATTTTGCTTCAAGGTAATAAGAAAGGGTATCCGCCGCGCCGGTGTAAGGAACTTCAAATCGGGATGCCATCACCTCAGCCCAGAATTCCCAATGGTGCCAGGCGTAAGCGACATCACCGCCTAGCGTAATCTGCGGGTAGTCGCCCAAATCTCGGCCGGCCGGAAATTGCGCGGTGCCGGCAGCTTCCGGCCAAAAGTACGCGCCGTAACTTCCGGAGACTCCGAGATTCCACGCAGGCGTGGGACGAAAACCTAATCGTCCAGTAAAGGTTGGATTTTCCCAACCTGTCTCAAACGGGTCCGCCGCCTCGGGATGAACCGAGAGAGAGGTGTTTTTGATCTCCACCGCATAATCGATTTTTCCCGCCGCGCCAAACAGAGACGCGCCCGCGGCATAGACCGGTCCCCAGATAATCGGGACCCAGAGTTCTTTCTTGTCGGGCATGTCGCGGCGGGAGATGAATGCGGCGCGGTTGGGCGCTACCGTGTGGTCGGAGATCGTATTTACCTTTTCATACGGCAACGGCGCGGTGATAAACGCATTATCCCAGGATTGGTGCCTTTTCACAAAACCGCCAAAAACCGTGGCGAATTTTCCCACCTGCAGATTCAATTGCCCCTCGGGCAGCGGTGTCCAGCGGATGGCGTATTCGTCAAAGCGTGCCGAACGAACTTCCGCTCGAGGATCGAACCCACGATCGATCCTCGCTTGCATGAATGCGTAAATCGATTTTCCCGCACGAGCATCCAGAAAAAATGTGAGACGCGGATTGATGAAGCTGTCGCCATCGAGGTCACCGTAAATCAAACCTGGTGGCAGTTGATCGATGTAATAGCCTTCGAGGTCGAATTGCGTCGTCAAATCCACTCGGAACGTTCCATCCGAGGTTCCCAGCCAAAGCCGATCATCCAGTCGATCCAGCCATTCCTGGCAGAAAAGCGGTGTGGCCAAGAAGATGAAAAGAATGATCCATGCGCGTTTTTTTGAGTTCATACGCAAGTCGTCACTGGATTTTGGTTTGGGGTAACGGAGGAAATTCTCAACAGTCTAAACGCTTTTACGGCAGCCTGGTACCCTTTGAGTTGGCCAATAGGCGCAGGCTCCACTTCGATGGCGCCCGCGAGCACTTGGGTCGTGGTTTCATCGAGCAGCGCGATGCCCGGTCCAGCCTCGTGGCAAAGACGTGACGCCAGGTTCACACGTTCACCCAGCACGGTGTAGTTCAACCTATGCTCCGAACCCATGCAGCCCGCGACGGCTTTGCCGGAAGCCACGCCGATGCCCATCTCGAGGGAATAGCGCGAGGAGCGATTCAATTTCTTGCGAGCGTCCAACAAATCCAGCGCGCATTTTGCCGCGTCCCAGGCATCGTTTCCATGACTCACGGGCGCGCCAAATACCGCCATGATCAGGTCACCGACGAATTTATCCACCACGCCGTTATGTTGCTTCACCACCTCGGTAAGCGCGGTCATGTGTTCATTCAACATCTGGATAACTTCTTCGGGCGGCATTTTTTCGGTAACTGCCGTGAAGCCGCGGATATCGCAAAACAGAACGCTCACATCGCGGAGTTGACCACCGAGCGCAACCTCGCCGGACATTAGCCGGCGCGCCACTTTTTCGTCAGCCACAAGATTCAGCAGGCTGCGGTATTTTTCCTTTAGCGCGAGACCCTGTGCCATGTCGTTGAAGGAGGCGGCCAGGTGGCCGATTTCGTCGCGACTGCGCACCCGCACCTGCACTTGCAAATTGCCTTTTTGGATTTCCTGAGTGCCCGCTACGAGTTCACGAATCGGGACGGAGAGGCCGTGCGATAACAAAAAGCTCACGAGTAATGCGCCCGCCAGCGCAACCAGGCCGGCGCCGATAATTTTCCAGGTTACTTCGCGCTGGGCGCGGCGGGCTTCGCTGAGGGAATACAGACAAACCTGGTAAGCTGGCGGGAAGGCCGAGTTCTGATTCAGCGATTCGTAGAAAATGCGGTACGGCTGGGTCTCAATCAGGCACTCAAAGTCAGCGTGTGCTTTGGAATTCCTGGCCAACTCCCGGCTCACGAGTGTGGCGATTTCTTCCCCGGCCGCTTCCGAAACAATATTCGTTCCCGCATGGAATCGGTCCTCCATCAGGATGCCGCTTTGGATCAGTGTGACACGATTGGAAGACTCCAGCGCGCGGGGTCCGCGCAGGGTGGGGACAAGGTCCGGCAGCGGAAATCCCAGTACGAGGGCGCCCAGTGTGGCGCCGCGGGCAGGGTCAATGAAACGTGTGACGATAATTTCCTGCAGGGCAGGGCGGTCGATTTCACGCGCGCGTGGGCCGGCGGGGCCATTGCTCCGGTTATTATCCGCGAAGGAAAGGTAACCAACCTGCTGCTGCTCCGGGCGGTCGAGCACCGCGCGCATCCGAGCCAGCCGTTGCTCTATCGGCTTGCGTCCCGCGGCCATGCCGGGGCGGGTTCGAAATTCTTCGGGCGGCTGGATTACCTCGCCTTTGGAATCCAAAAATCGCACGAATCGCGCTCGTGCGCCGCGCGGTCCGCGAGCATCACGCCCGCCTTCCACCACGCTCCCAAGCACACTCTTCAATTCATCGCTGGCGTTATCGTACAGGATGCTGGCCTCGATGTCCGTCTGGTCAAGCGCTGCGATCAATCTCACCGATTGCGCGAGCTTCAGGCATTGATCCTTCACGGAACCCAGGCGAGCTTCCTGCAATGTGGTGAAGTAATCGATTTGCTGTTCGAAATTCTTGCGGTAAGCCTCTTCATACGCTGCCTGCACGCGCCGTTGCGTCACCAGCAAGGTGGTGCCGGAAACGCCGATGACCACCAGCATCATGGCCAGCATCAGCTTCAGGCGGAAGCTCAAGGACGGTTTTTCGGCGCTCATCGGCAGCGGCGGCTTATTTGGCAGGTGATTTGAAATTGACGGTCACCGTAGTGCCGTCCTTCAAATCGACCGGTTGTTCCAGAATCATCTTTTCGTTCAGCCAGGCTTTCAGGACGTAGCTTCCGGTGGGAAGATTTCCGAGCCGGAATTTTCCATCCGCATCAGTCTTCACGAAGTAAGGCGTGTCCAGTACCAGGATGGTGCCGCGCATGTGCTCGTGGATTTCGCAATAAAGTTTTATCGCGCCAGCTTTGTCGAACGTCATCGCAGCCGGCTTCTCGTCCTTGCGATAGCGGCCAAGGTCGAACCGTTTTGATTTCGAATACGAGAAAACATTATGGTAGGTGTCGTCCAGGTTGGGGAACTCCACGAGCGTGCCGGTTTGCACCGGCAGGAGACCCGGCGCGAATTGGAAGGCTTTTTGTTCCATGGCCGCTGACAGGTTGCTGGATTGGATTTTCGGAAAATTACCTTCCAGGTACACGACGGCTTTCGGTGGGTCGGGTTTGGCGACCTGGCCGGTGATATTGGGATTGTATCGGGAGGGCATAACACCTGCCGATTCAGCCTTGGTTAAGGGCACAGTTCCTTCCACTACGGCAGCGCCGAACGCGAATTGGGTGAACATCCCCAGCACGCTCAAAATCAGGCAGAGGCTGGAGGAAAATTTGCGCAGGCGATTGGTCGAAATGCATGTTTTTCGGCCAAAACGGGGCAAATGTTGTTGGTGTTGAAGTTTCATCGCAAACGGCAAATGCAGCCTAGAACCTCCCGCCATAGGATCAAGCAATTTGCGGCGATTTGGCTTTTGAAAGAATTGGGCTACCTTCGTCCAACATGCGAGTACTGGTGATTGATATTGGGGGGTCAAATATCAAGTGCAGCGTTTGGAAAAAGACTCCAAGGATAAAAATACCATCTTCCAAGGCATCCACTCCGGAAAGCCTCATTAAGGAATTCCGCCGTGTGGCCAGCGATTGGGAATATGACGTCGTTTCCATAGGATATCCTGGCCGGGTAATGCATGGGCGTCCTGCTGCTGATCCGCCGAACCTCGGCAAGGGCTGGGTGGGATTCAATTTTGAAAAAGCCTTTGGCAAACCCGTCCGCATCATCAACGACGCCGCGATGCAGGCTCTCGGCGGTTATCGGGGCGGGCGAACATTGTTTCTTGGTTTTGGCACTGGTCTAGGTTCGGTTTTGATTTTGGATAACATCATCATTCCGCTGGAATTGGGCGATTTGCCGACCTCGCGCAAACGCGCTTTGTGGGAATTGCTTGGGAAGCGCGGGCTAAAACGAAACGGGCGGAAGTATTGGGAACGTCTTGTGCACATTGTAGTCGAGGGATTGAGCAGGGCATTTTCAACCGACACTGTGATCATCGGCGGAGGCAACGCTCGAAAGTTAAAACGCCTGCCGGCATGCGCGCGGCGCGTCACGAACAACCATGCCTTTACTGGCGGAGCGCGACTGTGGGGAATGGGAAGCATGCGAGCCTGGCCCGCAAAACACACGTGGGTTATTGCGTAACCGGGGCTTCCTGAGGGCGAGCGGCGTGAAACTGCGCCAAGTCGGTGGCGATCAGCAGGTCAATCGCCTCAGTCACGCCGGCGCCATGAGTGGCCGAGGTCGTGAAGTCCGCCGTTTCTTTCAAGGCGGGAATCGCATTCGCCACGGCAATTCCGCAACCGCAATATTGCAACAAAGCGTGATCATTTTCGGCATCACCTATGCCCACGGTGTTCTCGGGGAACAATCCCAGCCGCTTCAAAGCCTTCGACAGACCGGTGGCTTTATTTGTGCCGGTCGGCAGAACCATCACCGCGCCCTTGTTAAAAATAATTTCCAATTCCAAGCCCATTTTCTTAATGACATCCAGGAGCACGGATTCGTTAGGTTCCTGCGTGGCCACGAGAACCTGGCCGATCGAGAGGGGATTGACCCCGCGCGCGCGTAACTCGTCTGCAAACGCTCGGGGCACAGGTTTGTGCAGGGCCTCGATTTGGTCGGTGGCGGGAAAGTAAAGAATCCCGCCATTTTCGGCGACGATGAGATCAAAGACATCCAGGCGTGAAAAAGTATTCTTGAGGTCCGGGATTTCCCGGCCAGTCACCATTATCGCTTTACGACCGGATTCGGTCAGGCGCTGGATTGCTGCAAGCGTTGTTTCATCTACTGTTCCGTGTCGGGCTAGGGTCCCGTCATAATCTGTTGCCAAGGCCATGAACCTCATGTTCCGGTTAACTTCGCTCGAATCGAATCAAATTTCAACGAACGCAGGTCTTTTGCCCATGTTGCTGCCCAGGAATTCATTTGACCAGCCATGCCGCCGATTCAAAACTTCGATCAATGGAACTGAAATATGTGAAGCTGAACGACGACTTGTACCGTTACGTGGTAGCGATGCGTCACGATCTTAATGATCCGGTGCTGGCCGGATTGCAGAAACAAACCGATGCCCTCGGGGATATTTCACGGATGCAGATCAGTCCCGAGCAAGGCGCATTTCTTACCGTCCTCGCAGGCGTGTGCGGCGCACGCAGCGCCATCGAAATCGGCACTTTTACCGGCTACAGTTCGCTTTGCCTTGCGCGTGGCCTCCTCGCAGGTGGTAGACTGCTTTGCCTCGATCAAAGCCGCGAGTGGACGGATATTGCGCGCCGCGCCTGGGCACAAGCAGGTGTGGAGAAGCAAATCGAGTTGCGGATCGGGCCGGCGATCGAAACTTTGAAAGCTCTGCCTGCGGAATCTCGATTCGATTTTGCGTTTATCGATGCCGCGAAAAGCGAATATGACGCGTACTACGAACTGCTCCTGCCGCACATGGAACAGAACGGAGTTTTCCTTTTTGATAACATGCTCTGGGGCGGACGGTTGACGCAGACACCGCTCACAGAGGCGGATGGCAAGGCAATCGATGCGCTGAACCGCAAACTCGCGAAGGATGCAAGAGTTGAATCAGTGCTGCTGCCGTTTGCAGACGGGATCATGATGTGCCGCAAGAAATAGTTCACGATTTAGCTCCAGGCGCAGAGACTTTCAACATAGCGCGCTGAGCCATCGCGCAGCCAGCCATCGAGTTGACTGGGATCTTTTAGCTGCTGGCCGCGCTGGCGGGAAACCACGACAAAACGAGATTGCACTTCCGAAAGTGAAGTCATGTCCACCCAGAGTTTTTCGAATTGTAGCACTGGCAGCACGTCTTCCTGCCCCTGGCCCCACCGGCGCTTCACATCTTTTAGCGTAATGTAGGTAGGGACTCGAAATGCCATCTCGCGTATGGCGCGATTGACCTGGCTTTCAGGCGACGTCACGCCAGGGGGCGCATGCAGGATCGCTTGCCGGTTCAGCGAAAACGCTGCTAGCAATTTGTCGATGTGAATCCAGCACGTGTTGGTGTTGTAATAACTCAAGGCAAACTCCGCTTCCTCGCGGGGCAGGGCGAGTCCCTCGACGAGTCGTACCTGCCCGTTCACCCGCGCCAGGCCGCCGCCGCGATCCTCCAGTCGTCGTTGAATGACTTCAAACGTCAGAGCGGAGTCGTTCTGAATGTGAAGCCCGAGCAAGGCGGGATCGGGATCGGCGCCTAACGTGTCTATGTTGTGCAGGAGCAAGTATTGTAGATTGGGCTGCTCCTTGAGCAAGCGAGCCAGCACACCGTTCCGCAATAGATTGGGAATCTCGAACCAATGGCCGATGGGATGCAGGCACTGCAGCGGAAGATTGTCCGTGTAATCGCTTGCCTCACCCACCTGGCGCGCCCAACCGATCAACGCCTGGCGACCGCTTTCGCGCAACTTTTGCTGCTGCTCATCCAAAATCTGCTGGGGCATTTCCTCCCACTGAAAACGCAAATCCCGAACGGTCGGAACCAACCGCAGACCCACCGCCTTGCCGGGCGAAAGCAAAACGCGCCCCGGATAGCGGTAATATTCGCGCTGCGCCAAAAATTCTTCGATGGGTGCGTGCGTGAGGTAACTGGTGGTGAAAATATGCGGTATCGGCGAATCAACCTGGTTGGAAATCTTCCGGCTTTTTGCCAGGTGCGTTTCGACAAACGTGCGATGTCGTCCGGAAAGTTTGCAGAATGGATTGAGCGCTTTGACAACACCGGCGCCTTGTGTCCAACGGCTGCCGGAACCGGCGGCGAGGGTTACCACCGCGAGTTCACCGGCGCGTAGGGCGGCCAGTCCCCGCTCCGTATGCGATCGGTTCACGTTGTCGCGTGCGTGGAAATGTGTGACATCCGAGGGTTGCACGTCCTCGATCGCTGCGCTCGCCGGCAGCCGATTCTGCGCCAGGCCGATTCGGCCATCCAGCAGGTCCGCGCGGATTTGCTCGTGTTGAACCCGGTCAAATCCCAGTTGTTCCAGCAGCGCCGCCAGCGTTTCCTCCGATTCGGAAGATTCTTTGCTGCGAGGAACCATGGCATCGAAAAGCAGTTGAACCACTCCGCGCAAGCCGGGTTGCGTGCGGCAGGCGCTGCCAAATTTATCCAACTCCGCGCGGCGGGTCGGCGACAGCGCTTTTCGCTCAAGTCGCAACAAAGCCGGCAGCGTGAGGGTGTAATATTTTGCGGGCATCAAGGCACGGGAACCGGCCAGCAAATCCGCAAACGTGCCATTCTCGTTGATGGCGAAATCGTAAACGACCGGTTCCATCGCAAAGGGCAGGGCGTGCTGGAGTTCACGTTTGATCTCGGCCATGAGCGGTCCCAGTCGGGCCTGGGCCTGCGCTTTTTGGCGGGGATCAAAGATGAAGCCCATGCCGCCGCCGGACATGCCGCCCAACATCCAAAATCCCCAGAATGCCTCGCCAAACTCCGCGCGCACACGGGCAATCAAAGTTTCCGTGAAGTGATTTGTGGCCCAGGGAATAATCACCTGGATAAACTCATAGAAATTGCGCGTCGTTGCCTGACCCACCGCGCGAATATCGCCCGCCTGCAAGGCCGCCAAAATATCTTTGAGCACCGAAAGCATGGATTGCCGGGCGAGCCACTCGGAATGGGCGCGCACCAGGTATTTCTCGGTAACCATTTCGAGAATGGGCCCTACATTCTGGGCCATACCGCCATGCACCAGCACCAGGCTGTCCTGCAACTTGCGCCGAGTTTCGGCCGAGACATCGTCAAGCGTAAGTACTTTATGACGTGGCATCAATTGTCCGCGGCTAACCCCTGCTTCAGGATCTCCCGCGCGCGTGAGTTCGCCTTCGATAAGTTTCATTCCGGGCCAGACGCCACCGGAATCCTGCCAACCGCCGCCTGATCCTCCAAGCCATTCACCGAGCAACGCTCGTGCGAGCACCAGTCGTCGCTCATGTTCTTGCAAGGGACCGGTCAGCGAAGCCGCCTGGCGCGTGGCTCGCATCGCCACACTGACCAACGCGGCCAGCAGCGTGGTGGAAACCGCCAGGCGCGAACCCTTCGGAATATTATTTACATTGCTGACCAACTCCAGGCCCAGGCCCGGACCGGTCACTCGCGCCAACAGCTCCGCAAGGCTTTGTCCCGATCCTTCAATTCCCGGCGGCACAATGCCGGAAGCGATGACCGCTGCCTTGAGCAACCCCAGATAATCTTTCGCGAAGTCGAACACCTCGGCCAGGCTGGAGATGTCCGCGGAAGCTTCCAGGTCCACGCTCACGAGGCGCAAGACTGGTTCCTCAATCACTCGCAGATATGCTTCGACCGGAGGGCGCGGTTCGGCATCGCGTCCATGCACCCCCAGATCGATCGATACATTCAAAACCTTTGCGCCTTCGGGATAATCCATCCCCAGAAAAAAAATGTCGCTCCAGCCGCAATGCGTGAGGTCCATCCGCACGGGTGTGGATTCGCGCAGGATGGGAAACGTCCTATCCATTTCATTCCGGCGCAGCAACTCGGGTCGAAGCCGCAACGGCTGATCCGCCGGATGGCCCATGCGGAACATCCATTGGTTGCCGCGAACCGAGCGCACGCTGCGCCGGACCTGGTTCGCCAGCGTCTGAAAGGCCAGGCGATGATACGCTGCGGCAAGCGCGCTGGAGATGGCATCGCTGGGCCCCTCCGCATTTTGCACTGCCAGAAAATGATCCACCGCTTCCTCAAATCGCCGATGCAACAGGTGCTCGTACCCTTTGAAAGGAATCCGGGATCCGGTCGGAGCGTCGGCGCGGATAACATTGCCGGCAAACTGGCGCGGGAGATGAAAGCGATGCAGAGAGTGAAGAAACAATAATGCACGCACTCGTTCGTAGAGGTTCTCACTCTGTCGCCGGAATTTCTCCAGCTCCGCGCATTCCCTCAGCAAGTCGGGCAGGGGGAGATTTTGGCAAGCGGACTCCAACGATTGATTCCGGATCGCCGGGTTGGCGCTCGTGATAACTTCAACAAGGCGGGACATGCGTTCGCAAAAGCCGGGGGCGAGATTACTCGGATTCGCCGGAACTTTCCTCCGGCGGCAGGCCATCGATTTTGCGGCGACGGGGCCGCCGGCGATTTCGGCTGGCAGCTTTAGTTTCGGGATGGGCCGGATCCCACCAGGGGAAAGGTGCCCAATCGATGGGTGAGCCGTCGCAGTCTGGCGTGCCGCATTCAAGCCAAAGATGCATTTCATGATCCTGCCAGACGCGAGCCGCGTGACCGGAAAACTTCTTGCCGCAATGCAGGCACCATTGTTCCTGGTCCAGGCTGGGCCATTCGCAGCCGAGGCTATGCTCGCGCAAAAGGTTCAGCTTCTTGTTGAAAGAAAGCGAAAGGTAATTCTTCATATCCGGGAACTAATGCGTCTCGCGGCGCGCGAGCAATTCCACGAGGCCACTCAACACTTCCGCTTTGTCGCGCCCATCCAATGCCAGAGCGAGTTGGGCGGTGAGCAAACCGTATTTGACACCGATGTCATAACGACGTCCGTGCAATTCGGCGGCGAGGTACCGCTCGCGACTGGCCAATTGCGCCAGGGCACCGGTGAGGTTCGTGAATTTTTCTCCCGCTGTCTCAACCGCTTTTCCCAACAAATCCATCACTGCGGGTGTGAGCACGTGCATGCCGAAAAAACAAAGGTAATTCCCCGCGCGCAATCCCGGAACAATGAGGGACTGTTCCGCCTCGGTTGGCGTGGGCTTTTCCAACACGTGGGAGATTTCGTAAAGCCCCTGGCGACCGGCAACGAGGTGCCCGCCCACGGCACCGTAGTAAGGCAACTTGCTTTCGTGCGTGGCCTGGACGGCAGAGACCGAACATTTTTCGTGGGAAGCGATGGCAACCAATTGTTCCGCGCAACGTTTCTCGCCTCCGCTCGTGTAAAGGTGGTCACTTACCAACAGCAGAAATGGCTGGTCGGCGGTAAATTTGCGCGCGAGCGAGATGGCGTGTCCATAACCGCGTTGCTGCGGTTGTTCAACAAATTGCATCCGCGAATGATGGCTCCCGGCCGCGGCGGTGTACGCGGACTGATCGCCAGGCGAAATAACCACGGCTACCTCTTCAATGCCTGCGGCAAACACTTCGTCCAAAAGAATCCGCAAGGCAGTCTTGGTCTGGCCATCCCGGTCCACCAGGGTTTGCAACGGCAAAGTGCGCTGGCTTTGCCCGGCTGCGGTGAGAATGGCTTTCTTGATTTCCACAATGCGAGGCTGTCAAAAGCGCCCGGTGGCGTCAATCACGCCTCGGGCTGATGACGGGTTGGAAAGCAAAGCTTGAAGAGAATCTTGATTGGATGGTGGAGCCGAGGGGGCTCGAACCCCTGACCTTCTCATTGCGAACGAGACGCTCTACCAACTGAGCTACGACCCCATCCAATTTCGGATTAATCACTTATGGCTGAATCGCCTGGCGACTCATCCAACTGTGATAATTATGCGCGGTTCCGGACTAATGGCAAGTTGATTCCTGGATGGATCAGGTTCGATCCACGGAAGAAAACGCGACAGTTTGGTCCGCCCGCAAAATCTCCCGGAGTTGCGCGATGCCTCGCGAGAGCCGTGATTTGACGGTGCCTATTGGAACATCGAGCACCTGGGCGATTTGTTTCTGCGGCCATGCCTTCAGGAAAAAAAAGATGAGCGATGCCTGGTATGGCTGGTCTACCCGGCCCAGAGCGTTTAGCACGTGGTGCCATTCGATCAGGTCGTCCTCCGGGCTGCCGGGGTTGAATTCCACGCCGATCGCCTGAATTTCCGGCAAGCTTTCCTGATGCTGCGCATTCTCTCTCCGCCGCGCTTTGAGAAAGAGCCGATGCAACGTCGTGAAAAGCCACGTCTTGACCTTGGAAAGATCGCGCAGTTGGTGTCCTTTAGTGGCCCAGACGTAGAACGTTTGTTGCACTAAATCCTGCGCGTCGGACCGTGAGCGCGTGAGGTTGGCGGCGAATCGGTAAAGCGCTTCGTAATGCTCACTCACAATCGTTTCGAATTGTTCGGCTGAACTCATGTGTTGTTCGGGGTTGCGTCGTATCAACAATGGCGCAGCGAGTATTCCCGGTTTCGGAAATATCACAATGGGACTAAGGAGCAGGTTTGCGCGAGGTTGCATCAACAGCAATGGAACGCTAAGGATCGGTCGCCAGCACAACGCGAAAGCCCAGGATGAAGTCGCTGATGAAGGGGCTTGCAGCTTCAATGCCTCGACTCGCCGAGCGGCAATCGAACTCGAAAGATTCCCACGCGCCACCCCGAATGACCTTGTTGCCGATCGGATTGGTGGCGGGACCCTGAGGATCGGTGACCGAGCCGCCGGGAAAACCGCCATACCAATCCTGGCACCATTCCCAAACATTTCCCTCCATGTCATAGAGTCCTGCGGCGTTCGGTTGTTTTTCGCCAACTGGGTGAGTTGTAATACCATCGTGGGCGCCGAACCAGGCAAAGTTGCTCAGGCTGGATAAGTCCGGATCCTCGCCATAGTAGAAACGAGTGGTGGTTCCAGCCCGTGCAGCGCATTCCCATTCAGCTTCCGTCGGAAGGCGATACCTTGCGAACAAAGGAATTCTCCCGGCCGCCTGTTCCCGCTGAGTGAGCAGCACGCAATAATTGGAAGCCGCGAAGAAGGAAACGCGCTCAACCGGCCGATTTAGGTTGCCGGGAAATCCACTGGGATTCATACCGGTGACCGCAAGATACTCTGCCTGGGTCACTTCATATTTTCCAATCCAAAAGCCATGGCTAAGAGTAACACTTGTTTGCGGGGCTTCATCCGGACGATGACCGACCTCGGAGCCCGGGCTGCCCATGATAAAAGTGTTCGGTGGAAAGAATATCATATTGGTGGGATCGATTTGCCTTATCGCCCGGTAAAATTTCTGAGGAGAAAATTGAGCGAGGGTATCGTTGATCACAATTCTCCCGAGAGGAATGCGCGCCGATCCTAACACCGTCCAATCGGAAAGATTCGTTGAAATTAATATGGAATAATCGCCGGGCGGGCCTGTGATGGAAAACTGAAATGCGGCAAAGGGTGGGGGAGACACCGGGATTAATTGGATCGTCACGGGATATGTCGATACTTGAACACCGGAACCCTCGAGCGTGGCTATCAAGGTGGCAAGGTTGCTAGCTGCTTGCGGAGCGGACAGCACAAACTGAGTAAGGGGATTGGCTGAGAGGTTAAGCGACGTCAGGCGATTCATGTCAGGCGGCAAGGTAAGATTTGTCAATAGATTGGCGCTCACATCCAGGAAAACCAAATTGGTCAAACCCTGAGGCAGGGAAAGGCTGCTCAACCGGTTATTATCAAGTTCGAGGCTGATCAATCCACGCTGTTGTGCGGGCAAGTTCAAGTCCGTGAGCAGATTGAAAGAGAGATCGAGCACACGCAGATTTGTCATGCTTGCCGGCAGGGTGAAACCGTTCAACTGATTGTGGTCGAGATAAAGTTGGGTCAGCCGAGTGAGGCCTGGCGGCAAAGAGCAACTTTTAAGCGAGTTGTCGTTAATGCGGAGCAGGTCCAGGTTCGTCAAACCAACAGGCAACGAAAGATTGGTGAGGGCGTTAAAGCCTAGATCGAGCACGCCCAAGCCTCGCAAGCTCGGGGGAAGATTTAAGCTGGTAAGCCGATTGTTGTTGAGCAACAACTCCTCCAGTTGGCCAAGGTCGTTGGGAAGAGCGATTTGAGTCAGCGGATTGTTTTCCACAAGCAGGGAGAACAATTTCGACATGCCGGAAGGCAGGGATACGTTCGTTAACGAATTGGCGCTGAGATCGAGAAAAACCAGATTGGTCAGCGTTGCCAGTGAATAGCTCGTGATTTGATTGGAGAAGATCAGCAACGTGTTCAAGTTGCGCGCTGTTTCCAATCCAGCGAGATTTTTGATGTTTCGGTTGCTGGCATTCAGTACGGTCAGTCTGAGCATGTCCTGCTCGATCAATGGACCGGCTGGTTTGTTCAAAGCTGTCCGGACAGCGGCTTCCAAGCCAGGGTCGGGAATTGAGACGTTTTGCGCGCCGGCTGAGGAAATCAAGCTCATCAGTCCAACTGCTCCAAGAATTCGAAAAGCAGACAATGTTTTTTTCATGCTCATGAGAGGTGGGACCAGGGCATCGGTTCCCAAACCGGGATGGGACTATGGACCCAATGCAGAGCATGGCTGATTTCTTCCTGACTAGTCCGTAGCCAAAACGACGCGGAAGCCCACGTCTGAATCGGGGAAAAGTGGAAACCGAAACAGGCGCGACGCCGAGCGACAGGATGAATTCGGATAATCATACGCGCCCCCGCGGATGACTTTATCCCGCAACAAAGAGGACGGTGGCCCGGTGGGATCGATTCGAGTTCCACCCGGCAGCGTCCCGAAATTATCGAGGCACCACTCCCATACATTGCCGTGTACGTCGAACAATCCCCAAGCGTTCGGCAATTTTTGACCTGCCGGATGAACGATCAAATCGGGATTTCCAAGGTCGAGGAACCACCCGTACGATGTCACGCTCGCATACGCGGGATCGTCTCCATAACTGAAGCGTGTCGTTGTGCCGGCGCGGGCGGCGCATTCCCATTCCGCTTCGGTCGGCAGGCGATAGCGCGTGCCTGGCAAAATTCGACCTGCGAGCAACTCCCGCTGTGTCAGCAGAGCGCAATAATTTGTGGCATCCATCCAATTAACCGAAGAAATTGGGCGGGACAGATCTCCGGGGAAATCACTCGGATTTGACCCCACCACCGCCAAGTAATCTCCTTGAGTGACTTCATATTTTCCTATCCAGTAACCGTGGGTAAGAATAACCGCGGTTTGGGGACCCTCGTTGAGATTTCGATCCTGTTCGTTAGTAGGGCTACCCAACATGAATGTGCTAGGCGGGATGAACACCATGTTGGATGGCGGGCTTTGCAGGGCCACGCGGTAGAATTTCTGCATGGACAACTGCGCCGCAGTGTCCGTGAACAACCGTGCGCCGAGAGGGTTGTTTACAAAATTCAGAGGTTGCGAGGGTTTGAGTGTGGGCGAACCATAAACAAGGTAAACACCTGGCGGGCCGTGAATGCTCACTGAAAACGCGGCCATGGGTTGTTGCGGTGTTAGAGCAAGCTGTACTTGCAGCGGATAGGTGGAAACCTGAACGCCCCGGCTTCGCAAATCGCTCACTGTGACAGCGAGTGTCGAAACCGCCAGTGGTTCCGGCAGCACCACGGTGACGAGCGGGTTTCCGTCGAGGAAAAGCGATGCAAGGTTTGTCGCGACGGGAGGCAATGTCAGATTGGTAAGAGAATTATTCGCGAGATCGAGTTGAACGAGATTACCCAGGCCAGCGGGCAGGTCGAGATTAGTCAGGAGATTGTTGGCGAGTACGAGCGTGCTGAGGTTGCGGGCGACCGCGAGGCCTTGAAGACTGGTAATTCCTCTACCGCCAGCCGGCAGGTTCGTGAGGGTGATCAAGTCGGTTTCGCTCAATGGTCCGGCAGGTTTCTGTAAAGCCTCGCGAACGGCAGCGTTGAGTCCGGCATCCGGAATAAACACTTCCTGTGCCCTTAGGTATGGCGCCAGGCAGGCGAGCAGAAACAGCATGGGAACAATTCTTTGCGTCGAGAAAGGATTACGATTCATGGAAGTATGAGCTCAGAACGCCACTTAAGTTCCGGGGAGGCACTGGGACTAAAGTCCCATACTTCAAATATTGCGGCTTCAGACCGGCGATTTATGCTGGCGGATAGTTGTTCCAAACTCTTTTTCACGCACAGATCATGAATACGATCGTTCCAACCCTTGAATGGGACAGAAGTACCAGTGCGTCAGGTCAGTCGCTCACGCAGAATAACGATGTGTTTGCGAGCTTCTTTGAGCGAAGCATCGATGCGGTTTGGCTGCTTGATCCGCAGGCCGGCGTATTCATGGATTGCAACCAGGCGGCCGTCAAACTCATCGGCGCGGAAAGCAAAGCGGAACTCCTTTGCACGCGGCCCGAGGAGCTTTCTCCGCCATGGCAACCCGACGGTGCGAACTCCGCGGAAAAAACGAGCGAGATCATCGCCACGATCACACAGAAAAAAACCCACCTGTTCGAATGGCTGATTCGGCGCAAGGACGGGCAGGAAATTCCGATTGAGGTTTCTGCCACGGCAGTGGAAATGAATGGGAAAACCGTTCACATCATCATCTCGCGAGATATCAGCGAGCGCAAGTCAGCCGAGCGTGAATTGAGGGAAATGACACAGGCGTTGGAGAAACGAGTGAGCGCACGCACCGCTGAACTCACCGCCAGTGAAGCCCGCTTTCGCGCGATGGTTGAAAATGCGCCCGAAGCCATAGTGGTATATAGCGCCGATACCGGACGCTTTCTGTTTGGCAACCAACACGCTTGCGATCTCTATGGCGTACCCATGTCGCGCCTGTCGCAATTGACTCCCATGGATGTAAGCCCGGAATACCAGGCAGACGGACGGCTTTCCAGCGATGTCGCTCGTGAAAAAGTTGCCGAAGTGCTGGCCGGCAAGACTGCGGTTTGTGAATGGATTCACAAGCGGCCTGATGGTCAATTGGTCCCAACCGAGGTTCGACTGCTGTATTTGCCAGCCGAAGGAACGAACCTCATTCGCGCCAGCATCATCGATAATACAGAAAGAAAACGGGCCGAACGCGCCTTGCGTGAATCCGAAGCAAAATTCCGCGCTTTGTTCGAAGGATCGTGCCACGCCGTGGTTTTGCATGACGAAAATGAACTGCTCGAAGTGAATCCCGCAGCGGTCAGATTATTCGATTGTCAGAGTGCACAGGAATTGTTGGGACGGCATCCCGGAGCGCTCGCGCCGGAATTTCAACCCAACGGCGAGGCCTCGGCGGTGTTGGCCGCAAAACACATCCAGGAATGCATGGACACTGGCGGCAATCGCTTCGAATGGCTGGCTCGCGCGCCGAGTGGGCGTGAAATACCTATGGAAGTCGCGCTCACTAGAATTCAATGGAGTGGACGCCAGGTGATCCAGGCGTACATCACTGATATCACGGAGCGCACCCGGGCCCAGGCTGCGCTGGCAGAGAGTGAGGCGCGTTTCAGCGCCGCGTTCGCGGCCAGCCCTATCCTGATCGTCATCGCGCAGATGAGCGACGGGCGATTTGTTCTGGCCAACGACGCGTTTGTGAATTGGACCGGCTTTGCGCGCAGTGAAATTTTGGGCCGTAACACGGCGGAACTGAATTTGTGGGAAAAGGGAGAAGAGCGCGCAGCGTTTTGGGCTGATTTGCGCAAAGGAGGTTCCGTTCGAGAACGTGAGTGCAACTTTCGGACGCGAGACGGCAAACAGTTTACCATTCTATTGTCTGCGGAGGTAATTCAACTCGGCGGCGTACCGCATATCCTGGCGATGGGAATTGATATCACCGAACGGAAACGAGCGGATGCCGAGTTACGCATGAGCGAGGCCCGGCTGCGGGAAAGCGAAGGGCGTTTTAGCGCGGCTTTCCAAGCCAGTCCGGCGCTGATCAGTATTTTGCGCATGAGCGACGAGAAGTATGTCCTGGCGAATGATGCTTATGTCGCGTGGCTGGGATATTCGCGGGAGGAGTTATTGGCGAGAACCTGCCCGGAATTGGGGCTGTGGGAAGAGGCGGGCGAGCGGGACGCGCTCCTGAAAGATATGCTCAAATACGGCTCGATCCGGCAGCGGGAATGCCGCTGGCGCAATCGCCGGGGAGATCGATTTACAATTCTACTTTCCGCCGAAACCATCAGGCTAAACGATACGCCCCACATGCTCTCGATGGCGATCGACATTACCCAGCGAAAGCGGGCGGAGGAGGAATTGATCAGAACGCTTGAGCGCGAAAAGGAACTCAGCCGGCTCAAGAGCAATTTTGTATCCATGGTTTCGCACGAATTTCGCACCCCGCTGGGTATCATCCAATCCTCCGCGGAATTGCTCCACGATTTCCATGCGCGCATGCCGGAAGCAGAACGCAACCAGCAACTGGAATCCATCGCCAGGAACACTCGACGAATGGCAGGCATGATGGAAGGGGTCCTGGTCCTCAGCCGGTTGGATGCCGGGAAGCTGAACTTTCAACCCGGACAACTTGATCTGGGGGCGTTTTGCCGCCGGGTGGTGGATGAAGTCCTTTCCGCAACGAGCCGCAGATGTAAGATCATACTTAGCTTGAACTCGCTGCCTCCGGATGCCGCAGCTGATGAGCAACTGCTGGGGCACATCTTTACAAACCTGCTGACCAACGCCGTGAAGTATTCGGAGGCGGGAGCCAGCGTGGAATTCCTCGTGGAACGTGACGGATGCCACGCGGTCTGCACCGTGCGCGATCGGGGCATTGGAATTTCCGAGGATGATCAGCCTCATTTATTTCAAGCGTTTCATCGCGGTGTCAACGTGGGAACGCGCCCTGGCACGGGACTTGGCTTGCTGTTGGTGAAACGGTGCGCCGAACTGCACGGCGGCCATGTGCAGATGAACAGCCGAGTGGGGGAGGGAACTACTGTGACCGTCCGACTGCCGGTTTTTTCCGAGGAATTATGAAAACTATTCTGGTCATCGAAGACGAGCCCGAGATGCGGCGCAATATTACAACCTTGCTGCGCTACCACGCGTACAAGCCGATAGCGGCTGAAAATGGTCGCGCTGGAATTCTCGCGGCGCGCCGGGAAAAGCCAGACCTGATCCTGTGCGACGTGATGATGCCGGAACTCGACGGGCATGGTGTGCTGCAGGAGTTGCAGGCCGATGTCACAATGGCTGGAATTCCTTTTATTTTTCTCACTGCCAAAGGGGAGAAGGAGGATTTGCGAAGTGGAATGAATCTTGGCGCCGATGATTATTTGACCAAACCGGTCGCAAACGCCGATTTGGTCCAGGCGATTGAAACGCGTTTGCGCCGTTCCGAACAACAGTTGAACCGTGAATTCAAACCGGATTTTTCATCCGCCGAACCGTTGCTGAAGCTCGGTTTGACACCTCGCGCCGCGGAAGCCTTGTTGTGGCTCGCGCAAGGCAAGACAAATCCTGACATTGCCACCATCCTGGGGATCACCGAATCCACGGTGAAGAAACATGTGCAGGAAATGTTTGAAAAACTTGGCGTCGAAACTCGCGGTGCGGCGACGGTGCGGGCGCTCGAAGTGCTCAATACTCGGCACCCGGCGGCAACCAGACCGAACTCATGAGTTTTTCTTCCTGCGCCGATGCGCGGGAAAATTGAGCGCCAGATAGATGAATTCATGAAAAATTCTGCTTTCGACGTATGGGTTCGTGGGGCATTCTCGGCCCGGGCGTGTCAGCCCGAACATGACCCAATATCAACTCCTGGCCAAGCGACTCAAGTCCTCGCCGCGACACTGGCTGATTACCGGTGTGGCGGGTTTCATTGGTTCGAATCTGCTCGAAACTCTGCTCAACCTGGGGCAACGAGTGACCGGCCTGGATAATTTTTCCACTGGGAGCGCCAACAACCTCAAGTTGGTCGAGCAGGCGGTGTCGCCGGAAAATTGGAAACGCTTCAAGTTCGTCAAAGGCAGCACACTCGACCTCAAGGACGTGCGATTGGCAACCACCGGAGTGGATTATGTGCTGCACCAGGCGGCGCTGGGATCGGTGCCGCGCTCGATTAAAAATCCGGCTGCCTGTCACGAGCACAACGTCACCGGCTTTTTGAACGTTGCAATTGCCGCCCGCGACGCGCGAGCGAGGCGGTTCGTGTACGCGTCGAGCAGTTCGGTCTATGGCGATTCTCCCCGGCTGCCGAAAGTTGAATCCGAAATCGGCAAACCGCTTTCGCCTTACGCCGCCTCCAAGCTCATGAACGAAGTTTATGCCCAGGCATTTGCTTCGGCTTATAAATTCCAGAGCATTGGTCTGCGTTATTTTAACGTGTTCGGTCCGCGGCAGGATCCTTATGGCGCTTATGCCGCTTTGATTCCGTGCTGGATCTCCGCGATGCTGGCGAAGGAACCGGTGTATATCAACGGCGATGGTCGGACCAGTCGCGACTTCTGTTACGTCACTAACGTCGTCCAGGCAAATTTGCTGGCGGCGACAGTGAAACTTCCCGACGCGGTGAACCAGGTTTATAATATCGCTGTTGGAGAGCGGACGACGTTGCTGGGTTTGTACCAGATGTTGCAACGCTCGTTGCGGCGGCGCGACCCCTCGTTGCCGGAACAGGCGCCCGCGTATCGTGATTTTCGCGCCGGGGACGTGCGGCACTCATTGGCGGATATTCGCAAAGCGCGCAAGCTCCTGGGCTACGTGCCGACAGTGGACGTTCGGAGCGGCATTGAGCATGCGCTGGAATGGTACTGCCGGAATGCGTGACAAACCGGTTAGCCTTGCTCGGCAAACCGTCGAACGCCTTCCAATGTGAGTAGAGGTTCCACGGATGTTATTTCCGGCAGCCCGGCGGCCATCAGACGGGCGTAGCCACCGGTGGCGATGACCGGCAGACGGTTGGTTTTCAACTCGCGCTTGAGTTGCGTGATCAATCCGCGGATCAATCCGCGATACCCGTGCACAGCTCCGGCCAGCATGGCTTGCTCTGTGCTTTTTCCGATTGCATGCTTGATCGCGCGAATCCTGATGCGGGGCAACAGCGCGGTCTTTTCGTGGAGGTAATCGGTCATCGCGGCCAGACCGGGGGCGATGATGCCGCCCACATAATTTCCTGAACGGTTCACCACATCGAAGGTCACGGCGGTGCCGAAATCCACCACCACCACCGGTGCTCCGTACGCGTCTTTAGCCGCGAGCGCATTCGCCAGGCGATCCGGACCAATCGTATCCGGCTTCGGATATCGAATGCCAATACCTTGCACAGTGCGCGCGGTCAGAACGCGAGCATCCATATCGTACAATTGTCGAATTGATTTTCGCGCAAGTGGCGTGGCTTGGGGAACGACACTGCACAAGGCCGCGCCCGTGAGGTTGGCGCGGCCCACGAATTGTTTGAGTTGGGAAAGCGCTTTTCCCTCGCGCCAGGCAGTCGTTTTCAGATTGGCCTGGCGAATCACGCGCGAAGCATTCGCCAGCCCGATGTGCGTGTGCGTGTTCCCGAGATCAAGTAAGAGCAGCATGATGCCGAAAGGAAATTATTTTTCGAGAGCGACGTCGCCGCCTACTACGGTCTCGAGGTGTCCATGTTCGGTACGGACTAGCAGGGCACCGTCTTCTCCGAGCGCTTCCGCGCGGCCTCGCACCTGCCGTTCGCCTATATGGATTACCACATTTCGGCCAAGCGTGACGCACTCTTTTCCCCATTCATCCACGACTTTGTTGAACTCATGGGAACAGACTTTGCCGTAATCCTGGTCCAGTTCCCGCAACACCTGGACCGCGAGGTCGGCCCTGGAGATTTCGCGACCGGATTCCAGCTTGAGCGAAGTGCCAATCTTTCGGACTTCTGCCGGGAAATCGGCCACGGAGAGATTAACATCCACGCCAATGCCCAAGACGACATATTGGATGTGGTCCAATTCCGCCCGCAACTCCGTCAGGATGCCGGCGACTTTTTTCCCATTGATGAGGATGTCATTGGGCCATTTGATTACAGCATTCAAGCCCGTGCATGCATGGATGGCGCGTCGCAGGGCGGTGCCGGATGCAATTGTCACGCGTGTGGCTGCCTGCGGCCGCAAATCGGGTCGCAGCAAAATGGAAAACCACAGGCCTTTGCCTGCAGGTGACGCCCATTTGCGACCCAATCGCCCCCGGCCCTTTGTCTGAGATTCAGCAAAGACAACGACACCTTCCGTCACACCGTCCCGCGCAATTTTCTCAATGACATCGTTCGTGGAGGTTGTTTCTTTAAACACCCGAATGTCGCGGCCGATCGCTTTCACGGGGCCAAGGCGCGCGAGCAAATCATCCGCATGCAGAACGTCCGGGACGCTGACCAACCGATAGCCCAAGTGAGGACTCGCCTCGATTTGATACCCGAGCGAGCGCAGTTCCTCGACGCGGGCCCAGATGGCGGCGCGACTCACACCCAATTTTTGAGAAAGTTCGCTGCCGGACACCGACTCATTCGACCCGGCGCGCAAGGCCTGCAGAATTTCGGAGTCAAGATTCATGATCCAAAATCCATTCCGATGTCCACGGCGCGCGCCGAATGCGTCAATGCGCCAACCGAGATAAAATCGACCCCGGTTTCCGCGATTGCGCGCACACTGGCCAGGGTCACGCCGCCGCTGGCTTCCGTAAGCGTTTTGCCTTTGCACTTCGCCACGGCCAGGCGGAGTTGCACGGGATTCATATTGTCAAGGAGCACAAAATCCGCGCCGGCGGCGACTGCTTGCTCCACCTGTTCCAAAGTGTCCGCTTCCACCTCGACCTTCAGTTGCGGAGAGGCGCGACGCGCGCGTTCCACGGCCACTTCGATGGCGCTTGGCACTTCATCCTTCAAGGCGACAAGGTGGTTATCCTTGATCAAAATCATGTCGTAAAGCCCGATGCGATGGTTGGTGCCGCCGCCGCAGGTCACCGCGTATTTTTCCAGCCGGCGCAGACCGGGCGTGGTTTTTCTGGTGTCGAGAATCTTCGCGCGAGTGCCTTTAACAGCTTCTACGTAGTTCGCCGTGACGGTGGCAATGCCGGAAAGCCGCTGGAGAAAATTGAGCGCCACCCGCTCAGCGGTGAGCAGCGCGCGGGCTGGGCCGGCCACTTCGAGCAGAGCTTTGCCAGGCGGCATTCGTTGGCCATCCTCGGCGAATCGGATGATAGTCACGTCCGGGGACAGTTCGCGAAAGGCCGTCTCGGCCAAAGCCAGGCCGGCAACGACAAGCGGTTCTCGCGCGCGAAGCTGACCGGAGGCGCGCGCCTCGGGGGGAACCAGTGAAAGCGTGGTAGCGTCGCCCCCGCCAACATCTTCAGCGAGGGCGGCTTGCACTGCCAGGCGAATCTCGTCGGCGGTCAGCGGTTGCACCGGCGCAAGAGTGGAGAAGTCCGGTCCAATCGCCAAATAATTTCTGCTTGTGCGCCCGGGCGGGTCGTCGTAGGTAAAAGGGATGTCAAACTCCGAACAACCTACGCGAGGCTTCCTCAGCCGCCGTAAATTTATTTATCTCTCCGCGCTCGCAGCGGGAGCTACCGCTTTCCCCAGCTGTGCCCGCCCAGGTCCTCGACGCATTTCGCCCAACGAAAAACTGAACATCGGCGTCGTCGGCACCGGCGGCAAAGGCAGCAGCGATACCGAATGTTGCTCCGGGGAAAACATTGTGGCGCTTTGCGACGTGGACGAAAACATTGCCGCCGAAGCCCGGAGAAAACATCCGAGCGCAAAATACTACCGGGATTTCCGCAAGATGCTGGAGACGGAAAAATCGCTGGATGCCGTGATCGTGGCCACGCCCGACCATCTGCACGCTTCGGTGGCGGCGATGGCGATCAAACTGGGCAAGCATGTTTATTGTCAGAAACCGCTGACGCAGACGGTTTACGAAGCGCGATTGCTGCGCTCGCTCGCGAAGCAATACAAAGTGGCGACGCAAATGGGCAACCAGGGCAGCGCAGAAGACGGGTTGCGCCGCGCCGTGGAAGTCGTGCAGTCCGGATTTATCGGACCGGTGCGATCGGTGCATGTTTGGAGTAATCGCCCGATTTGGCCCCAAGGTATGGAACGTCCGCCGGGTGAAGATCCGATTCCTGCAACTTTCGATTGGGATCTTTGGTTGGGGCCGGCGCCGTTGCGTCCATTCAAAGCTGAGTATCCATCCGGCAACGCTCCGGAAAATCAACGACGACGCAGTGCCGTTTATGCTCCGTTCGTATGGCGTGGCTGGCAGGATTTTGGCACCGGCGCTCTCGGCGATATGGCATGTCACACAGCCAATATGCCTTTCCGCGCGCTGAAATTGGGCTACCCGACGGAAGTTGAAGCCGAGTCCAGCGGCATAAACAAAGAGAGTTATCCGAAAAATTCGAAAATTCGTTTCGAATTTCCCGCTCGCGAAGGTCTGCCGGCGGTTACGTTCTGGTGGTATGATGGCGGCCAGAAGCCTAGCCCCGACCTTACCGGCGACATCCGCGACATGCTGGACAAAGTCCCCGACAGCGGCTGTTTGCTGATCGGCGACAAAGGCAAGATTTTCTCGCCTGACGATTACGGTGCGCGTTTCTATGTCAAGCTGGGAGATGAAAAAGAACTCGTTGACGGTCGCAATCATGAAGGCGTGAAAGCGATCCCTATGGTCATCCCACGCAATACACATCCGGGCGACACGGACAAGCGCCATCATTTGGAATGGATTGCGGCCTGCAAAGGCGCTGGGCCGGCGTATTCGGATTTTGACATCGCGGCATATCTCACCGAGATCATTCTGCTGGGCTGTGTTTCCTTGCGGTCAGGTAAGAAACTTGAATGGGATGGCCCGGGGATGAAGGCCAAAAATGCGCCCGAAGCCGCTCAGTTCGTTAAGCGCGACTACCGAAAAGGCTGGGCGCTCTAAGTTTCGACGAGCTCAGTTATTTAAGTCCACAAGCCGCGGAGTAACTTCCGCGGCTTTGTGATTTCAGAAACCAGCCAGCACGTTGGTGGAGTAGGGCGCTGGAGTGCGCCAGGATGAGCGCGACAGCACCGCGAGGCAAGGCGTTGCCGGCGGCAGTTTATCGCTCAGATTGTAATTCTGGTCGAAAGCCCATTTACGGATGGGCGGATTATAAATATCCGGACCGGTGGGCGCTGGACCGATACCCAGCCAAAGTCCCGTGGCGATGGAGGAATAGAACATACACACCATCGAACCATTGTAAGTCAGGGTCTTGCTGTTCCAATCTTCCAGGAACCGGGGAAAGTTTTCCACACCTCCGCTGTCCGAAGCCGCCGTGGTGACGACCAGGCCGGTAAGGATTGCCGCGTTGACCGTCGTGTCACCCGCTTTGCGCGATGCCAGGGCCGAAGCAGAATTCATATCCTTCCAGTCAGTCGAGAGCACCGTCACTGCATCAGCCGCAACCGACGCGGGCTTTGTTCCGGTGGTGTTGGTTGAGCCAACGGTAAAGTCAGCTACATTGTAGTGACCTTTTATGTAAAGGGGAGACGCAGTGGCAACCGTCAATCCCTGCGGAGGCAAATTTGTTCCATTGACAAGACGCACGCCGGATTCGTAACCAGTCGCGATCGTGCGCATATCGGCAACATAAAGTACGGTGACGTCCCGCAACGGGAAGGAACTCCGCCAATTATTTGTGGCATTCCAAAGCACCAGGCGCGCAATATCGATGTCAATGGTCTTAATCGTTTTCTGCTCCCGTTTGTTGTAGAAGGTGTTCTTGATATTGATCCAGGCAGTATCGTTGGTGGAAAGGGCAGAGTTGAAATTATCCCATCGGCCGCTGCGCACGGCGAAAGTCGTATTGCTGACCCAGATGACGAGGTCGGCTTTGTTGTAGTAACGCTGCTGGCCGATGCTTGAGGACGCGCTTTCTCCGGTGGGCGGCAATTCAATGACCTGGCGAACTGCCGCCGGTGAATTGTTGGTTCCGATTGGCAAGCTCAGCGAGCTTGCGCCGCTGATGTGATTGGACATGTAAAATGTAGGTCCGCCCAGGGCTGGCATGGGACCATCCGGGTTGGGACCTTCGATGATGTTTCCCGCCGAAGTTACATCACCATAGAAGGTGAGTGTGCCGTAGGGATTCATGTAGATGTTCGTATTGCAATGCGTCGGCCCGGTGATAGTCATCGGCGGCTGCGGCGTGAACTCGCAGACCACATTGTAAAAGACCGCATATTGAAAGATCGGAATGCGCGTGAGTTCGATATCCTGATAGACAGTGCCGATGACCTTTTCGGGATAATTTCTGGGTTGCACATTGGCCAGCACGCGCAAGCGATCTTTCCATGCTTTCAATGAACCATATTGGCCACCCATCGTGGTGAAGCCGGGGATATCGTAGTATTGCGCCTCGATCCGCCCCGCATTTCCCGCGTTGTCGCTAAAAGTGAGATTGGTCCAGACGGACGACTCGGCTGAGTTGGGAATATTTGTGCGGTAAAAGTTCAAGCGCTGCTGCACGTAGGCATCGCCATAATCCCGGAAATCGGCGGTAATCTGCGCCACTGCTTTTTCCGTGGCGGCTTCGGCGGCGGACACTGCGTACTCATAGGCAACGGTGCGGCCATTCAGCCGGGCGTTGCTGGAGCTATAGGTAAAGATGCCGGCCACAGTGACCAGGCTGACAAATAGAATGATCATGACCAGGAGCAGTACCTGGCCGGAATCAGTTGCCGGATGGCGTTTGGTATTCATATTCGGGTTCAGAGAATATTGCGGCGCGTCACACGCGCGCGGATTTGGGCGGTATCAGTCAACCCATTCCAAACGGAACTGCGGCTGACTTGCAGCAACACGCTCAGCACTTCGCTGTTTTGCGGATTGGTCAATACGTTGCCCTTAAAATCTTCAAGTGAGAAAGCAGCTTTGTTGGTCAGTGAGCCGACCACGACAATCGGGTTGCTCGCTCCATAGGGTATTTTGTACAGAGCCGCGGCCGCGAAATCCTGGTAGTAATAAATGCACTTCGTCGAGTTCGTGGAAGGGAAGATCTTCACCGCATTGCCGATGCGTTTGTTGGAATTCGAAATCACCAGGAAGCTGCTGAGTGTGCCCGTGCCAACCTGGACGGAGGAAGCGGACCGCACCTCTTCGATTAACATTCCCAGGGCCTGACGACTGTTCTGGGAATTTTGCACTTTAGGCAAAATGAACTGGGTAAATTCGAGGCTCGCAAAATGGCTGGCGATCAGCGCCATGACCACCAGCGAGAACAAACCCATACCCACCATTGCTTCAATCAGGGTAAAGGCGCGCGTGCGCAGCTCTCGGGCAGTGGACGGCCCCACGCAATGTGATTTTGGAAGGTTCATTGATTGGACGCCCGATACGTATAAACCGTGTTGGTAAACAGCCCTTTGCCGGGATACAGCCACACGCAATCCACCCGCACCATTTTCATCGGCGGATTGGCTGAGACAGTGGTGATGGTCACGAAGTTGGTGCCGTACGTTCGTGAACCCGAGCCTCCGACGTCCAGGATATCGTATTTGGATGGAAAATTCGTGCTGACCAACTCATCCACGGGTGTCGTTCCGCGGGGATCGTATTTTGCCGCCCGGCATTGTTCGATGCCACTCAAGGCCATGGCTTGAGCCGCTAACGAATGCGCCGACCAGTTCGTTCGTATTGCGGCTTGTGAATAGCAGGCCAGGATCGCGCTCATGCTGATTCCCAAAACGAGCAGGGAAACCACAACCTCAAAAATCGTGAACCCGGCGCGGCGCGCGCCTCGCGAGCTGAAACCCAATTTCCCCCTGGAAGGCGGCTTCTGAGTTAAGTGGACGATATGCATTGCTATCCTATAAACCGGCGTTACAAGCAGGTCACATGCCGTAAGTGTCCTGCCCGTGGTACGGTGCCTAATAATAGGCCATGATCTTCCCATGGCGTCGCGAAATGGGACACGTGTCTATTCACAGGACACTCGGTAGCACGTTTATGCAACAGTAGTTAGTCGGAGTTGAGGTTTATCAATCGGGAGTAGATGCCTGCCCCAAACCGACATCCTCCTGGTGGTGTGCTAGTAAACGCACATTTCGGTGTTGAAGCAGTTTAGCCATAGTGCGTTGCCATTAGATTAACAGATTGCTTTCGCTGATTTGATCCCTAGTCTGTCAGCCCACAAATTGTCCGGATGCGCCGTTTTATCACAATAGCCACAAACGCGTTCATGGAACTGGTTAGGCAGCCGGTGTTCCTGCTGCTCATGACCAGTTCCGCCGTGTTCGAGCTTTTTTTGGCGACGCCGTATTACTTTGCCTTCGGAGATGAGCCGAAGCTGGTGAAGAATAGTACATTGGCGGTGATGCTGCTCGCGGGATTGTTGGGCGCTGTTCTGACCGCCTCGGCGTCCCTTGCCCGGGAGATTCGCACCGGCACCGCCCTGGCAGTGCTTTCAAAGCCCGTGGCGCGCGCTCAGTTTCTTTTGGCGAAATATGTCGGGCTGATCGGCGCCCTTGCGCTGCTGACCTATGTAAACCTCGTGGTAGCCTTGCTTGCCAGCCGAATGGCGTTCGACGCTTATGGCGCCACTGATATGTTCGCCGTGGGGATTTTCGTGCTGGCGGTCCTGTTGGCCTATCTCATGGGTGGGTTCAGCAATTTCTTCCTGCGACGTCCCTTTGTGTCGGACGCTGCATTTTCCCTGCTGGTGATGGTGACCGTGGCGTTTATTGTGATCAACTTCTACGATAAACAAATGAAGCCGCAGGTGTTCGCCACGGGAGTGGATTGGCGGCTGGTGCCTGCCTCGGTCCTGATTATGTTTGCGCTTTGGGTTCTGGCCGGGTTTGCCCTGGCGTGTTCGACACGGTTCGACACCATCCCAACCCTGGCGATTTGTTCCGCCTTTTTTCTGCTGGGGCTGATGAGTGATTACCTGTTTGGCCGCCTGGCAGAGAAGGGGTCGTGGTGGGCAACGGTGCTTTACACCGTCACGCCAAATTGGCAGCTTTTTTGGCTGGCCGATGCGCTTGAGACCGACAAAGACGTGTATTTTTGGGGCTACGTGACCAAAGGGCTGGGTTATGCGGTGTGTTACGTCGGCGCGGTGCTGGGACTGGCGGTGACGCTATTCGAAGAGCGCGAACTGAGCTAACTAAGATTTCATGGAACGAAACGTTCAAAAAAATGGGCTGATCAATGTGCTGGTCTTGCTGGCGATTGGTGTCGCGGGATTCGTGGTCGCGCGCATAGCCAACTCACTGGCAGGCCAGATCAGCGTCCTGTTCACTTTATTAGGCCTGCTGGTTGCGGTCGTGAGCTGGTTTCAAATGCGGCTCGAAGAATCCGAACGCCTGGAACGGATGGAACTCGAGGAGATGGCGAAGGGACATAGCACTTCCGCATTGTTTGAAGCCAGGGATTCCGAGGTTTTTCCAGCTCAACGTTCCCGCGAGCAGTTTGAAAAGTATTTCATCCCGGGATTCACCGTGCTGTTGTGCCTGCTCCAGGCCGGCGGCGCGTTTGCGCTCTGGCGCTGGGTCAGTTCGCAGGAGTTGAATCATCCGCTTAAGGACCCCATCACCGCGCTGGCGATGTTCGCCCTCTTTGCGCTCGTGTTGTTCATGCTCGGCCGTTTTTCGGTGACGATCGCGCGCTTGCAAAATGATCGCTTGCTGCGCCCGGGTGCGAGTTACCTGTTGCTCAATGCCTTCCTCTGCGCGGCGGTCGCCCTGGGGATTTTCGGTGTTTGGTCGGGTTTTGCGGATGCCGACTTCTACCTCTCATACGGCCTGTGTGCGCTGCTGGTATTGGTGGCGCTGGAAACTCTGGTAAATCTCATCCTGGAGTTGTATCGGCCGCGGGTGAAAGGCAAAATCGGAAGGCCCCTTTACGAAAGCCGCTTGGTGGGGCTTTTGGGACAACCTGAGGGATTGATCACCACCGCGGCGCAGGCGCTGGATTATCAGTTCGGTTTCAAAGTATCCGAAACCTGGTTTTATCGGTTTCTCGAGCGCGCGGTTCTGTTCCTGGTTACACTCCAGGTGGGTGTCTTCCTCGTTTCCACCTGTTTCGTGTTTATCGAAGCGGGTGAACAAGGATTGAAGGAGCACATGGGGTATCCCGCAAACCAGGCATCCTTGCTCGGACCGGGCGCGCATTTCAAATTTCCCTGGCCGATCGATAAGGTTTATCGCTTTCGCACCGAACAGATTCAAACGTTCGATGTCGGCTTTTCGGAAGATGCCGAGCATGAATCAGGTCCGGTGCTTTGGACCGTTGCGCATTCAAAGGAAGACAATTTCCTGGTGGCAAATCGAGATCGCAATTCAACCAGCCAAACCAACTCAGCCGCCGGCAAGCGCACCCCGCCTGTCAGTTTACTGACCGTAAGCATTCCAGTGGAATTTCAAATTACCGACCTCTTGGCCTGGGCCTATAACAATGAAGACGCTCCGCAGTTGCTGCAGGATCTCGCGACACGCGAAGTGGTCCGCTACCTGGTGGGTGTGGATATGAACGACATCATGTCGCACGGTCGTGGGGAAGCGGCGGAAACATTGCGCAGCCGCATTCAGTCCGCGGCGGATGAACGCAAACTCGGCGCCCGGATCGTTTCGGTGGGACTGGGAGATTTACACCCGCCGGTAAAAGTAGGGCCTGATTATGAAAAGGTCGTCGCGGCGATCAATACCAAGGAAGCCAAAATCCTGGCCGCCCGCGCTGATGATATTCGCACTAACGCCCTGGCCGAAGCCCAGGCGGTGACCGTTGTAAACCGCGCCGAAGCGGAGCGAACGTCCCGGACCATCTCGGCCGTGGCGCAGGCGGGATTGTTCACGAACCAGATTCCTGCTTTCAAAGCGGCGCCCGCCGTTTACGCCCAGCGCGCCTATCTGCAAACCTTTACGCGTTCCACGGCCAACGCTCGCAAATACGTGATGCTTACCACCAACACACACGACGTTCTGCAGTTCGATTTGCAGGAAAAATTCCGCGAGGATTTACTGAACCTAAGCACGACCCCCAAAAAGTAACAGCACCAATGAATCGCAAACACTTAACCTTTCTTATTGGCGGCATCCTGCTGCTGATTTTTGTTCTGTTGCTATTTGTTTTCCAGGTTCGCAGGACTGAAGTGGTGGTGGTCACCACGTTCGGCAAGCCAACTCGCGAGATCGACAAGCCCGGTCCTTACGGCCGCTTGCCCTGGCCGATCCAAACGGTCCACCGCTTCGACCAGCGCGTGCAGAATTTCGAGGATAAGTTCACGGAAGGGCTCACCTCGGATAATTTCAACCTGCTCACCTCAGTTTATGTAGGATGGAAAATCACCCAGCCGAAGGCGTTTTTCCCGAAATTCGCCGGCAGCAGCGAGCCCGTGCATGAAGCAGAAAAGGTGTTGGAACGGTTGCTCGCAAACGCCAAATCCGCCGTCGTGGGAAAACATCCCCTCTCCGATTTCATTACGCCGAGCGGGGAGGGCAACAAGTTCGTGAATATCGAAAACGAAATCCTCGCCGCGGTCCAAAGCCAGGTGCAGGCGAATAATTATGGTCTCGCCATCGAGTTTCTCGGGATCAAGAAACTTGGCCTGCCGGAGAGTGTGACCCAATCGGTTTTCGAACGCATGACATCCGAGCGCCAGGTGCTCATCAGCAAATCGCAGTTTGAAGGCGAGGGTGAAGCGCAGAAGATCCGGTCGGAAGCCGAACGAAAAGCCCAGGAAATGCTGGCGACGGCGGAAGGGCAAGCCACGCAGATCAAGGGCAAGGGCGAAGCTGAAGCCGCCAAATCACTGCAGGCGTTTCAGCAAAACCCCGAATTGGCGAACTTCATTTTCCGCCTTACCGCTCTGGAAGGCTCGCTCAAGGATCGGTCGATACTTATTTTTGACCAGCACACACCTCCGTTCGATTTGTTTCGAGGCGGCTGGACAAACTTGATCAACAAGTAACCGGGTTTACGTTGCGATAGTGAATTTTTGGCAAATGGTCTTATGGCCGATCCAATACTAACACCGCAGAAACCGACGCCACCGCCGCCGACACCGGAAACGCCCGTGGATTCGGGGTCCCAGGCGCTTTCGGAAGCGTTGCAAAGCAGCTTTTTCGTGGTCAAGATTGTCATGGTGATCCTGCTCGCAGTGTTTCTGTGCTCCGGGTTTTTCACTGTGGGTCCGCAAGAACGGGCCATTGTGCTCCATTTCGGCAAGCCAGTCGGGGAGGGCGAAAGCGCGCTCCTCAATCCTGGCCTGCATTTTTCCTGGCCGTATCCGATCGATGAAAACGTAAAGGTATCCATCTCCGGCATTCAAAAGGTGACCTCCACGGTTGGTTGGTACGCCACGACGCCAGAGCAGGAGCTGGCCGGCACCGAACCCATGGCTGGTCCCTCGTTAAACCCCGCGGTGGATGGCTACGCACTCACTGCGGACGGCAACATCGTGCATAGCCGCGCTACCGTGCAGTATCGCATCAACGATCCGGTTAGATTCGTCTTCAATTTCGTGAACGCTTCCAATGCCGTGAAGAGCGCGGCGGATAATGCCATCCTGTATGCCGCTTCGCGATACAAGATCGATGATATCCTGACCCGGGATATTACCGGCTTCAAAGAAGTGGTGCGGCGACGGGTGAACGAATTAGTGGATAAGCAAAACCTGGGAATCATCGTGGAGGAATGCCTCGTGGAGAGCCGTCCGCCCCGTCAACTCAAGGATGCCTTCGCCAACGTGCTCAAGGCGGAAGTTACGCGCAGCAAAGTGCTGAATGAAGCGCGCAGCTACGAAAACCAGGTGCTGAGCAAAGCGAGCGCGGATGCGCAATCCCGGATTAATTCCGCGGAATCGGAACGTGCGCGGCTCGTGAGCGATATCACCAGCCAGGCGGACCGCTTCAATGAATTGCTCCCGCAATACAAAGCCAACCCCTCGCTTTTCGTGCAGCAACGCCTCACGGAAACGCTCAGCCGCGTGCTGACCAACGTGCAGGACAAGATTTTCCTGAGTGAAAGTTCAGATGGCCGACCCAAGGAATTGCGGCTGCTCCTGAATCGGGAGTTGCCAAAACCTAAAACCGAGGAGCCGAAACCTCCCGGCCAGCCGGGCCAGCCCGGCGCCGGAATGTAACCAGGAAAGAAAGTTTGACATGCAAGTAACGTCATTATTAAGCCAGGAACCCAGCGAGGCAAAAGCGCCTTGCGGACATGACCACGAGCATACGCCGGTGCGATTGTGGCAAACCGTCGTGGGCGTGGTGTTCGTTCTAAATGCGTTTCTGGTGGAGAAAGTTCTGGAGCACGGTAGCGCGGTTGCCAGTGCCAGCGCACTGATTGGCGCCATCATCCTTGGGTATCCCATCGTCGCAACCGCCGTCAAAGACCTTTACCACGGTATCCTGAGCATCAACGAATTAGTCGCCATCGCGGTGTTGGCCGCGACGGCATCCGGGGATTACAAGACCGCTGGCATCGTGGCGTTCTTCATGCTCATCGGTGAAATCATCGAGACACGCACCGCCGAAGGCGCGCGCGCTTCCATTGAATCCCTCATTCGCCTTACGCCAACCAAGGCGCGCCGGATTACCCGGAGCGGTGAAGAGGAAGTGGCCGCGAAGGACCTGGCCATCGGCGATGTGATTCGCATTCGCCCCGGTGACAATGTCGCTGCCGATGGCGAGATTCTCACCGGCCAGGGCTCTTTCAACCAGGCGACCATCACGGGTGAATCGCTGCCAGTGGACAAAAAGCCCGGCGATGAAGTTTATGCCGGCACCCAAAATCTGACCGGCGTGCTGGAAATCAAAGTCAGCCGAGCCGGACAGGATACGACCCTGGGACGCGTTCGTGAGTTGATTCTGGCCGCAGAAAAAACCCGGCTCCCGATCATGAAGATCGTGGACCAGTATATGGGCTTCTACACTCCGCTGGTGCTTGTGATCGCGGCATTGGTGTGGGCGTTCACGCGCAATCTCGAGAACGTGATCTCAGTGATCATTTTTTCGTGTCCGTGCGCCTTCATCCTGGCGACTCCCACCGCCATGGTCGCGGCCCTTTCCGCGGCCGCGCGGTTGGGCATCCTGATCAAGAATGTTGCGGACATCGAGCAAGCCGCGAAAATCAACGCGTTTGTGTTCGATAAAACCGGAACGCTTACGACCGGTGAACTGGCCGTCAGTCGGCTGGCGCCTTTGAACGGGACGACCCCCGCCGATTTGCTGCGCGTCGCTGCCTCGGCGGAAAAATACAGCAACCATCCCACGGCCAAAGCTCTCGCCACCCTGGCGGCCGATGCGGGCGTGCCGCTGACCGAGCCGAAGGACTTTTCCGAAACTGCGGGTCGTGGTGTTACGGCCAATATTGGCGGCGCGCCCGTGTTCGTGGGCCGCGCGCAATGGCTCAAGGATAACGGCATCCAGGAGGATTTCCTGAAGTCGGTGGACCTGAATGAAACCGAAGGCTGGAGCCTGATTTTTGTCGCGCAAAGCGGCAAGTGCATCGGTTGGGTCGGCTTGCAGGATCAGACCCGCAAGGAAGCGCGCGAAGCTCTGGTCGATTTGAAAGCCAGCGGCGTGCGGCGCATCGCGATGATTTCCGGCGATCGCCAGCCCGTGGCAACGCGGGTCGCCAACGAAATCGGCTGCGAAGAGGCGCGCGGGGAATGCCTGCCTCAGAACAAAGTTGAGTTCGTGCGCATGGTGAAGGAAAAAGGCTACAAAGTCGCGGTGGTTGGCGATGGCGTGAATGACGCCCCCGCGTTGGCCGCGGGCGATCTCGGCATCGCTATGGGCGCCGCTGGAAGCGAAGTGGCGATTCACAGCGCCACCATCGCGCTGATGAATAACGATCTGCGCCGCTTGCCGTTCCTCGTGCAGCTTAGCCGCAGCACGCGTTCGGTAATCAACCAGAATTTTCTTTTTGGCGTTGCTTTCATCATCGGCGGCATGACGCTGGCCGCGCTCGGCAAAGTGCATCCGGTGGTCGCTGCCGTTTTGCACACGGTAGGCTCCCTGATCGTAATTTTTAACAGCGCTCGTCTGGTTCGCAAAGGTGAGGAATTGGAACATTTCCAGCCGCCCACCCCCGCTGGCGGCGCTCCCACAGCACCGAAAAATATTCCCGCCCAGGTGGAATTGGCTCCCAAGCCGGCTTAAAGCCGCTCTGTCAAAATGAGTATTACTGAAACTTCGGCTGCTTCCGGCACGCGGCCTCCTGCCACCGGCGAAGTGATTGTTTCGGTGCGCGGGCTGACCAAAGTCTTCAAAGATTTTTGGGGACGGTCCAAAGCGCGCGCCGTGGACAATGTGGACTTTGAAGTCCGGCGTGGAGAGGTCTTCGGTTTGCTGGGACCCAACGGCTCGGGCAAGTCCACCACGGTAAAACTGTTGCTCGGCCTCCTTTATCCCACGAAGGGCCATATCGAGGTTTTCAGCCACTCGCCGCGTCACGTGGCCACGAAATCGCGCATCGGTTATCTGCCGGAGGAATCCTACCTCTACCGTTATCTTGATTCGCGCGAGACGCTGGACTTTTTTGGGAATCTCTTTCGCCTGGATAAGTCAGACCGGAATGTGCGGGCAGAACAATTGTTGGAAATGGTCGGCCTGGGAAACGCGCGCACTCGCGCAGTGGGCGAGTTTTCCAAAGGCATGCAAAGGCGTATTGGCCTGGCACAGGCGTTGATCAACGATCCGGATCTCGTGATCCTGGATGAGCCGACTTCCGGCCTCGATCCGATTGGCTGCCGGGAAGTAAAGGATTTGATCCTGGCGCTGGCGCGTCGCGGCAAGACCGTGATCCTCAGCAGCCATTTGCTTTCCGACGTCGAAGACGTTTGCGACCGCGTGGTGATTTACTATGGTGGCCGCATCCAGGCAATGGGCACGCTCAAGGATTTGCTGGCCACGCCGGATGCAATTCGGATTACCACTCCGGCGCTTCCCCGCGAAACAATGGAGCGCGTGCTCGATTTGATTCGCAAGGATGTCAGCCAGGACAAAGTGCGAATCGATACGCCCACGCAGAATCTGGAAAGCTATTTTTTGGATGTGGTGCAAAAGGCGCGCACCGCCGCCGCCGAAACTTCAGGCGCGACCTCCGGCGCCAAAGTTGCCGCGTACTTGCGTGGTGAAGGGCAAGAAAAGCCCGTCGGCGATCGTTTGCTGGAACGGCTTTCGGCGCCCCAGGCTCAGCCTACAGCGAAGCCCGCCGAGCAACCCGCGGAAACAGTTGATCAACGCAAGCTCGCGGCGCTGGCGCAAGCCTCCGAACCCGCGCCCAAGCCGCCGGCTTCGGGAGATGAAAAGCCGGCCGATCTCAAGCAGGCCAATGACAAGCTTTCATCGCTGCTCGGGGGCGATAAGCAGAATTAAGGAGCCGCAAAGTTTCGCCTGAAGCGTGCAACGATTACTCGCCATCACCTGGTTAACCTGGAAAGCCGCCTTTCGGTTTCGGCTTTTCCTCGTGATTGCCGTGCTGCTGCTGGGAACCGTGATTGGTTTGCCCCTTTTGATAGAGGACGACGGCACGGCGCGCGGTTTCACGCAAATTCTCCTGACCTACACGCTTAGCACCATCACGGCGTTGCTGGGAATTTCCACACTTTGGCTCGCCTGCGGCACGCTGGCGCGGGATATCGAAGATTGCCAGATGCAGGTAGTGGCCACCAAACCCATAGCCCGCTGGCAAATCTGGCTTGGTAAATGGCTCGGGATCATGTCGCTAAACGCCGTTCTGCTCGCGCTCGCCGGTTTCAGTGTTTACGGCCTTCTGCAATATCGCGCCGGCAAATTGCCGCCCGACCAGCAAGCAGTGCTGCGCAACGAAGTGCTCGTGGCCCGCGCGGCCTTGCGCCCGCCAAAAGTGGAGCGCGAAATCGATCAGGATACCGATCGCCTGTTGCGCGAGCGGCTCGCAAAAAATCCCGTCAACCAGGCAGACCTCGCAGAAGTGCGCCGCCAAATTCGTGAGCAGGTGAAAGCCGATTATCAAATCGTGCCGCCCAATTATCTGCGCACCTGGGAGGTCAACTTCGGTCTCGCAAAAAATACCGTCAAAGACAAACCCCTCTTTCTGCGCATCAAATTCAATTCCGCGGATCAAACCACGTCAGGCACTTTCGGCGGGCTTTGGTACGTTGGCGTGCCGCAAAAAACTCAATTGTGGCAGAGCGAAATGATGAGCCTGGCGCCGGACACTTTTCATGAATTCGAAATCCCTGCCAACCTGCTCGATGCCGATGGAACGCTGACGGTGACATTTCGCAACATAAACAACACGGTGCTGTTGTTTCCGCTCGAGGAAGGATTCGAAGTGCTTTACCCGGAAGGCGGCTTTGGCCTCAACTACGCTCGCGGGTTGGGCATTATTTTTTGCTGGATGGCACTGCTGGCGGCGCTTGGCCTGGCCGCGGCCAGTTTGTTGTCGTTTCCAGTGGCGGCTTTCCTTGCCTGTGCGGTGTTGATTATGGTGTTTTCCAGCGGGTTAATGGCCAGTGCGGTGACGGAAGGAACCATCGGCGGCTATAATGCTGAGAAGGGAGGTCCGCAGCACACAATCGCGGATGGCATTGCCATTCCTACCTTTAAGGCGATCCTGGGGTTGATCGGACTGGCCAAGGATTTTGCGCCTGTGGATGCGTTAAGCACGGGGCGCAGCATTACGTGGTCGATTCTGGGGACTGCTTTCGTGCAAATCGTGCTGGTGCTGGGTGGCATCATGGCGATTATCGGCATCCTCATTTTCAACCGCCGGGAACTGGCAACTGCCCAGGGATCGACTTAAAAACTCACCGGGTTTGAACCTAAAGCTTAAAAGATTTTTGACGTTCCTGCTGGTCGCTTCGCTGCTGTTTTGTTCGGCGGCTTTGCAAAAGCAGATGAACCGGGACCGTGACAAGCTTGGTATCACCCGCGTGCCGCCACTGGAAAACGCCCCGCCCGTGCTGGCATTTACCACTGTCGCCCTGGGAGGTTTTCGCGGGTTGATTTCCAACGCGCTTTGGATTCGGGCGAGCGATTTGCAGGAGGAGGACAAATTTTTTGAAATGGCGCAACTTGCCGGGTGGATCACCAAGCTCGAACCGCACTTCGTTCATGTCTGGCTCGTGCAGGCCTGGAACATGGCCTATAATATTTCGGTAAAATTCAAGGACGCCCAGGACCGCTGGCGCTGGGTGTCGCGCGGCATTTCCCTCCTGCGCGATGACGGTTTGCGCTTTAATCCGAATGAAACATTGATTTACCGCGAGTTGGCCTGGTTTTTCCAGCACAAGGTGGGTGCCAACCTGGATGACGCCAACATGTATTATAAACAGGAATGGTCCAAGGAAATGGCGGTGGTCTTTGCCAAGCAGGAACCCAACCTGGACGAACTCATCAATCCGGTCACGGACGACCAGAAATCGCGGGCCAAATTGTTGCGTGAAAAATACAAAATGGATCCGGCGGAAATGAAGGCCGTCGATGCCACCTATGGGCCGCTCGAGTGGCGCCTGCCGGAATCGCACGCGATTTATTGGGCCGTGCAGGGGTTGAAGAGCGCCAAGGCGAATCCGACCAAAATCAAACCGGACGACCTGATTACCTTGCGCCGGGTGATTTACCAGTCCATGCAGCTAAGCTTCCAGCGCGGTCGCTTGATCAAGAATCCGTTTGTGCAGGCATTCGAGTTCGGGCCGAACCTCGATATTATCCCGAAAGTCAGCGCCGCTTACGAAGCAGCCGCGGAGGAGGATGCGGCGAATCACGACCATATTTTGCGTGCGCATCGGAATTTTCTGCGCGACGCCATATACTTTCTGTATTCCAATAACCGGCTGACGGAGGCCAAACGCTGGTGGGATTATCTCGGCGCAAAATATCCGGACAAGCCCATCCTGGATTACAAGCCGGAGTCCTTGCCTCGCAACGTGACCTTGGACCAATACGCCGTGTCGCGCGTTGCGGAAGATGTCACCGAGACCTCGCCAGATCGCGTTAAAGCTGCTATTGAAGGCTTGATTGTAAATTCCTACAGCAGTCTGATCATTGACCAGGATGACCGCGCCACCGGATTCATGCTGCTGGCGGCCCGCGTGCGCGAGGCCTATATGAAGGCGATTGGCGACGCACCTGAAACTGCCCGTCGTATACCGATGCCGCCGTTGGAGGATATGAAAAAAGATGTCTTGAGTCGCATGTTGGACCCAGAAAATGGCATCCCGTTTGAGATGCGAGTTGTGCTGCGAAGCAAGCTGGGGATGCCCGCTGAAGAAGCCAAGCCTGCAATTGCAACCGGCACGAATGCGCCGGTCAACCTCAACACAATAAACGGCACCAACGCCCCGGCCGCCGCCAATACAAACTTGACCCCGGTCAAATCCGGTAGTTGAGCAGGTTTCGTCGCCGTAGGCGAACTTTCAGGCGCGCCAAGTCGCATTCTACTGGCTGCGACTGAGAGAGCAGGTCTTCTTTTCTTTGGAATTCTTCGTGGTTTTGTGGCTTCCTGTGAGGTGTTAATGATGGCAGGGTGAACTGGTGACACCAGTTTCGTGCCGCTCCTACGGAGCTTGCACATTTTGTTTGGGCGGTTGCTATCAGCATGGCGCTCCTATGGAGCTTGCCGACGAATCCGCGGTGGACGATTTGATGCATAAGCGCCAGCGGCGCGCCATGTTTATAGCATCCGAGTTGAAGATGAATCCAAGCTACATCGGTGCGGCATTGTGATGGTGTCGCTGAAGACGGGGTAAATTGATGAATTCGTGGCCCTTTGTTAAAACACGCAAAAGCGAAATCCTTTTTGCACGCCCACCGATGGTGCTTCGCCGCGAATAAAACCCCTTTTTTTGAATTACCCTAAAGTCAAAAGTTTTCCTAACTGTGTTGACAATTTCTACACTTTTGATATTAGGAATAACGCAGAGAGTCGGATAGGATGTTTTCTTAAGTGAGCATGCTGTTCGAGGGCTATCTCTCGGGGTTATCATGGGATGAGTGCAGCCCAGGTTATTTTTTTAGTTATGGGTCACGCAGCACGTGTCTTTACACGGGCGCGCGATCCTATGGAGAATTCCCCTCAGGCTCGACTCGTCGTTCACCGCTTACGGACACAATCATGAATCGAGGAGAACAAAGGATGATCGCGAAATCAGGGGAGGCGCACGGAAGCGCCAGGGTGGTAGTGGCTGATGAACAACCGTTCCTCAGACAGGGATTCGAGGATTACATCGAGAAGCAGCCGGACCTCGCCATTTGCGGCGAGGCGGATTCGGTGCCTTCCGCAATAGCTGTGGTGGAGAGTCAATTACCGGATCTCCTCGTGGCAGATTTGCGGTTGGGTGGAGGTGATGTTTTGGAGATGGTGAAGTCATTGCGCTCACGATTTCCCTCGCTTCGCATTTTGATATTGTCCCAGCAGGAGGAATTGATCTATGCCGAGCGTGTCTTGCGCGCCGGGGCCAACGGCTATGTGATGAAACAGGAACGGCCCGACGAGGTGCTCAACGCCATGCGGCGGGTGCTGGCAGGAGAGATTTACGTCAGCCGGAAGCTCGCGTTCGCTTTGCTTTCCAAAATGTTGCAGAGCGGGCCCGTTTCAGAGTCCCGTTCGCTCAACGGATTGTCCGATCGGGAATTTCAAGTTTACGAAATGATCGGCGCGGGCATGGGTAGCCGCATGATCGCGGTAAAACTTTCCTTGAGCGTGAAAACGATCGAAACGTACCGCGAGAACATCAAACACAAGTTTAATCTCCGGAACTCCGCAGAATTGGTGCAGCATGCCACTGCCTGGCTGCAGGAGGGGCGCGGCGGTCGAGCCCGGGTCGAACCCGGCCGGCTACCTCTCGCCGCGATGACCAGTCGGCCCGGCAATTCTCCTGCCGCGACGCTCCGTGCGAGCCCCTAGGTAAATTTCCTTTGCCAGAATAGGTGCCCACCCCTGATTGTTTATAATAGTGTCAATGTTAGAAGTGCAAAGTGCGACATCGCATTTTGCTAATTGATCCTGAGCCAGCTTTTCGGAAAAGGTTCACCCAGATGATCGGCAACTTCACGGACTGTGAAGTTGGAGGATCGTTTGGCACCATTGCCCAGGCCATTCCGCGACCGCTGGAGCGAATGCCGGACGTGATTGTGGCAGGTTGGGGAAATCCCAACGCGGGCATTTTCGATCCCGCCGATTGGTTTCGCGGCCTGATGCTGGCCATACCGAACGTGCCTGTCCTGGCGTTGGCGCCCGAAGAGGAAACCATCGAGCGATTGGAAGCGGTGTTCCGGACGGGAGCAAACGGTTGTGTGATAAAAGATGATCCCATTTATGAGGTGCATGAGGCATGCCTGACCGTTGCCCGCCGTGAATTTTACGCCAGCCAGCGGCTAACGCCGCGGTTGCTGCAGAGGATGATTCGCTCCGAGCCGCGTCCCAGCCAGGGCGTAGAAGGGCTGACTAATCGCGAATTGGTGATTTTTGAAATGCTCGGCTCGGGGCTAAAGACCAGCGATATTGCCGGGCGCCTCAAGCTCAGTACTAAAACTGTCGAGAGCCACCGGGAGAAGATCAAGCATCGCCTCGGTCTCGGGGGAGCGCTGGAGCTTACGCATTTCGCCTGCAAATGGGTGCAAGAGAAGACCTCCTCGACATCTCCGGAGCCTCCCATTTCCGCCGGACCGGGAAGATTTCCGGTTACATTTGACGCTAGGTCGGGCGTCTCGCTGCTATAATCAGACCAGTGGTTGAATGGTGTACGAACGTAATGTAACCCAATAATTTGCAACCGAAAAAGCTTGCTTGAACCAAATATTGTCTGCTAAAAAAACTGAAGCGAGGAATTTGCCTTGCGATTGGTGGACTCTTGCTCTTGAACCCCGGGAGCAACCCAAAAAACGAAAATGAGAAAACTGGCCTGCGCTGTGGTGTTGATGGCCGCTGTAATGAGCGGTTCTGCAGCAACCTACACGACTAACTTCACCAGCGGATTTGCTAATGGCGGCACAATTCCGGATGCCAATCCGTCCGGGTGGGCAGACAGCCGTACAATCAGCGCTTTTGGTTCGGGTTTTCGCATTACCGACATCAATGTAAGCCTGAATGTTTCAGGGGGGTTCAACGGTGACTTGTATGCCTACCTGAGCTACACACCGGCTACAGGCGGTGGCTCCGGCTTTTCCGTGCTGCTCAATCGTGTCGGTCGAACCGGAGGCAATCCGTTCGGTTACGGCGATGCTGGTTTCAACATCACTCTGGACGACAGCGCTATGACGGATTTTCATCTCTATGGCGGCGGCGGAGCGCCTACGGGAAGTTTTCAAGTGGATGGGAGGAACGTCGATCCTACCACTGTTACCGATGCCAGCGCACGCACCGCGTTCCTCAGTTCGTTCAACAACCTGGATGCCAACGGTACCTGGACGCTTTTCTTCGCCGACCTTTCAGGTGGCGATCAAAGCACACTGCTTTCCTGGAGTCTCGAGATCACCGCAGTGCCTGAGCCTGCCAACGTGGCTCTCGGCATTTTTGGTGGCATGTTCGCGATGGTTGCTTGCGTGCGTAATGAGCGGTTGCGCAAGTTCCTCGGACTGGCCGCCAAGGCTTGATAAGAAATTTAAGTCTTTAGCTTTAAGAGCGGCCTGCGGGCCGCTTTTTTGCTTTCAGTGAAGTGAGTCAGAAACTGTTGGCGCAAGGGGCAGGGAATCCATTGCGCCGGAAGTCGCGAGCGATAGCGGCCGGATGGAGGAAGCCTGCGATTCAAAGCGCAGCATACCTTCCTTTGTGTCTTTCCATCGGCTGGCGTTCTTCATCCAGGCCTCGGCTACCAGCTCGCCCAGGATTTCAAATAAAAGCACAGGCAAAGTGCAGGAAGTTTGTGGCATGCTCTGCGGCGTGAGGGAAACCCCGGCGTCGTTGGGTGGATTGCTTTCCGAGTTAATGTGAGCGGAGCACTCCAGCTTGCCCAGGCGTTGAAAGTCATAAACTCCAATCCGGAAGCCTTCACCTGGCAATAACTTGCCCCAGGATCGTTCTTCATTGCCAAGGGTGAGTTTGAGGCCGGTAAAATTCAGCTTCCGCGCGACAAACACAAGGTTAGGCCAAAAATCCTGGGGCGACCGGCATCGTTCGGCCTCGAGTGCCAGCCAATTGGTCAGGCTGAGCGCGTATTGAACTTCCTGCCGCATTTGCAGCGAGTTTCCCACCACGTGACCAATGGAGAACCACTGGCGGCTAAAGCGAAATCCACGAGCGAAAAACAAAAGAAACCAGGCGGCCAATCCGAGCAATGCCGGCACCAATCTGCCTTGCGAGGAATACGCCACCAGCCCCATCACTAGAAAAACCAGGGTGGCGCCGTAAAAAATAAACACAACGCGACGGCGTGAGTGACCGGCACCGAGCAAATGATGATGCAAATGCCGCCGATCCGGCCGGAACAATGGCAGGCCTCGCAAACCCCGTCGCAGGATCGCGAGCGCGGTGTCCACAATCGGTAGTGCCAGCACAAATAACGGCGCGGCCAGGGCGGCGATGATGCTGCCTTTTTGCGAGCTGATCAGAGAAAATAGCCCGATTTGAAATCCCAGGAAATATGCTCCGCCATCGCCAAGATAAACGCGCGCTGGAGGAAAATTGTAACAAAGAAAGCCGAGGAGCGCCCCAGCCATGCCGGCGGCTACGAGCGCAAGATTGCCTCCCTCAAAGCCGACATACACCAGCAGGATCATCAGCATCATGCAGATGCCGCCCGCCAGCCCGTCCACACCATCGATCAGGTTAATGAGATTGGTCATCCCCACGAGCCACAGTAACGTCAGCAGATAGCCCGCGCCGTGCAGGTCCCAAATTGTCTGGGTGAAGGGAATTTTCACTCCTTGGATTCCAATGCCATTGTAGTAAACGGCGGTGGCGATGAGGATTTGGCCTATGAGTTTTCGCTTCGCGCCCAGCGGACGCAAATCATCCCAAAAGCCTAGCGCAAACATCGCGAGCGAAGTCAGCAGGACCACGTACCGATCGCTCAGTACACCGCGGGAATCCGGAAAAAAAATCGTGAGCACCAGTTCGACCGCCAGGAAAGCCAGCGCGAGCGCCAGGCCGCCGACGCGGGGAATGGGAGTCTTATGAGTGTGATGAAAATCTCCGGAGCGATGCAACCAGCCGTGGCTATGCGCGAGGGAAACCAACAGGGGCGTGAGCGCCACGACCGTCGCCATGCCTGCCAGGCCGCAAATCGCAAACGGCAAAATATTCATGACCCGATCATCCGAACGAGAGCCGGTGCATGCGCTCCATCCCGGGCTGCAGGGCTGCCGAAATGGAGACTGAATGTTTTTCGAATCTGCATCAAACTCGGGAAAATCCGAGACAGATATTTGTCGCCAAAATAAGCTCCAATGACAAGAAAAATTGATGAAATCAGGCCGATTTTTCAGGGTTTTTCACGAGGGGAATGTCTCGGAGATGTTACAGGAATTTCACCTGAGGGCCGATCATCTCCTCAAACTGGGGCGGGTCTCGGAAGTCCTGGAACCCTATCCCTCAGTCGCAAACATTTGCCGGGGATGATTTGAAAGGTAGGACGCTATTTCTTTCAGAAAGACTGCGGCGTATTCATCGAGTTTGCGCGTGCCCACACCGCTAATTTTTCCAAACTCAGCGGTTGTGCGCGGATAGTCGCGAGCCATCTCTCGCAGCGCCACGTCGGAGAAAACGATGTACGCAGCGACGTTGCGTTCGTCCGCCAGCCGTTTTCGCAGCGCGCGCAACTGCTCGAACAAAGCTTCGTCACAGGTGATTTCTCCCTTGTGCGCTTTGTTTTTCTCGGGCATGGCGGCGACGCGGATCAGTGCTATCGGCTTCCGGGACTTGAGCACAGCCAGGCCTTCAGCCGTGAGTTTTAAGACGTTAAATTTGTCTGTGGCTTGATGTACATAGCCCATCCGCATCAGTTGACGGCCAATGGCTTTCCATTCGGGACGAGAATGTTCGCGGCCGATTCCGTACGTGGAAACCGTTTGATGATTCCATTTGCGGACGCCTTCGGTTTCCGCGCCCGTGAGCACCTCAACCACCTGGTTGATTCCGAAATCGAATCCCGCCGCCTGGCGCAACCGGTAAATGCAGGAGAGAAACTTCTGAGCGGCCAAGGTGCCGTCGTAAGTGTCGCGAGGCGTCAGGCAGTTATCGCACGCTCCGCAATTTTCCTCCGGATACAATTCGCCAAAATACTCGAGCAGTTCCCGGCGGCGGCACTCCCCGGATTCGGCATAGTGAACCATTTGGTCCAATTGACGGCTGGCGACGGCGCGCTCATTCGGGTCGGGTTTTTCCCGAATGAAATTAAGTTGCTTGGCGACATCTCCCGGGCTGTAAAGCAGGAGGCATTCGGAAGGCAAGCCATCGCGGCCCGCCCGCCCCGTTTCCTGGTAGTACCCTTCGATATTTTTGGGCAAATCGTAATGCACCACAAAGCGCACATTCGGTTTGTTGATGCCCATGCCAAACGCAATAGTGGCGCAAATCACTTTCACCTCATCGCGCAGAAAGAGTTCCTGGTTGGCCGAACGTTCGCCGGGCGTCAACCCGGCATGATACGGGCGGGCCTTGAAACCATCATCAGCCAGTTTGCCGGCGATTGCCTCGGCAGTCTTGCGTGCCTGGCAATACACGATGCCACTCTCGCGCGGACGCTCCTTCAGGAATCGGACGAGTTGATTGTAAGCGCCGCTTTTGGGCGTAACCCGGTATGAAAGATTGGGACGATTGAAGCTGGCGACATAGCAACGGGGATCGCGGAGTTCAAGGCGATTCAGGATATCCTCGCGGACGCGGGTTGTGGCGGTGGCGGTGAGCGCCAGCATGGGAACATTCGGAATGCGTTGCCGTACTTGGGCAAGTTGGCGGTATTCTGGACGAAAATCGTGCCCCCATTCGCTGATGCAATGGGCTTCATCGACGGCCAATAGTTTTACGTTCCAATTTTCGAGATCGGCGAGGAAGCCTGAGAGCATTAGGCGTTCGGGCGCAACATAGAGCAACCGAAATTGGTGCTGGTGCAATCCTCGCAGCCGCGGGCGTGCTTCATCCTTCGTGAGGGATGAGTTAAGAAACGTTGCCGGCACCCCGGCATCCGTGAGCGCGTCCACCTGGTCTTTCATCAGCGCGATCAAAGGGGAGATCACCAGCGTCAATCCATCCTGCGCCATCGCCGGGAGTTGGAAGCAGAGAGATTTGCCGCCACCCGTCGGAAGCAGCGCGAGCACGTCCTTGCCCGCGAGTACATCGGCCATGATCTCCGCTTGCAAGGGGCGGAACGAATCGAAGCCGAAATAGTCCTTCAGCAGTTTTGTGAGTGGCGCAGTGACCATCCCCTGATGATTTAGCAGAATCGCTCAGCCTTGACAAATCCCCGGATTAGCTGCTCATTCTGGGCACACTGGATAAAAGATGCAAAAGTCTCGCGCGATATTAGTGGCAGCCTTGCTGGCGGCAAACTGCGTTCTGGGTCAATCCTCCCGATTCATCGTGGATGATGATGAATTCCTGGGACAAGTCACGAAAGCCTCGGGCCGCCTGGCACGCGAGCAGAAGCTTGCCACGAGCGACACCTTGCGCAGCCAGGTGTTGAAATCTCGGCGGGGATTCCAGCTTAAGTCGATCCCGCTGGCGAAAGAAAAAATGACCGCGCCGGATCTCTGTGAGCGATTGCGCGAAAGCATGCTCGCGGTGGGAACCTATTTCAAATGCAAGGATTGCCCGGAGTGGCATTTTAACGGCAGCGCCGGATTTGTGGTTGGGGACGGCATCGTGTGCACGTGCTGCCACGTGATCACCGCGGATGACACGGATTTGAAAGAATCATTCGTGGTGGCAGCAGACTCCCGCGGCCGGGTTTATCCGGTCCGCTCCGTGCTCGCGGCAGATATGGAGGCGGACACTTGCTTCGTGAAAGTGGATACCGCGAACCTGAAGCCATTACCGCTCCGGCCGAACGCGCGGCCCGGTGAGCGCGTGTATTGCCTGAGCAATCCGGGCGGCTACCACTTCATGTTCACCGAAGGCATGATCGCCCGCCTAAACGTGCAGCGCAACGCCGCGACGGATGAGAATGGTAAGACAAATGGGTTGCTCTCCCGGCCAGTATTGTTCCTCAACATTACTGCGGAATTCGCGCCCGGTTCTAGCGGCGCGCCCGTGGTGGATGAAGCAGGCAATGTGGTAGCGCAGGTGGCCAGCATTGCTGATGCGGGTGAACCGGCGGCGGCGGAGGATCATATGCCTGCTTCTCCCAGCGTGCCGGTGCGCTTCTGCACTGCTTCAGAGGAAATTCTGAAACTGGCTACCCCAGCGATCGCTGACAATCGAAGCACCAAAGCGCCGGCTCGCAAAAAGGTGGATGCGCGGCACTCCAAGTAGGTGACTGTCTAGTGGTATTCCTGCAAAGTCCTGGCCGCGTAACCACTTTTGCGTAGCGCGGCAATTCCCAGGGCCGCAGCGCGCGCGCCGCTCATCGTGGTCATAATCGGAGTTCCCGTGTAAACAGCGGTCGTGCGAATCTTCACTTCATCCGCGCGCGGGGATTGTCCGGCAGGGGTGTTGATAACAAGCTGCACCTCGCGATTCTTCAACAGGTCCACCGTGTTTGGCCGGCCTTCGGCAAGCTTGGGAACGTGACGCACTTTCAGCCCGGCCTTTTCGAGCACAGCTCGCGTGCCCGCTGTGGCAGTTAGCTCGAACCCCAGGTCCGCATATAACTTCGCGACTTCCGCCACTTCATGTTTGTGCGCGTCGCTCACGCTAATGAATACCCGGCCTCGCAACGGCAACGGACCGCCTGCGGCCATCTGCGATTTTGCGTAGGCAATGCCCAGGTCGGCGTCCAGCCCCATCACTTCGCCCGTTGACCGCATCTCCGGCGAGAGCAAAATGTCCTGCCCGTGAAAGCGATTGAAGGGAAACACCGATTCCTTGACGGCCCAATATTCCGGACGGATTTCCCTGGTCAAACCGAGTTCCTTCAACGATTTTCCCGCCATCGTTTTGGCTGCCAGTTTCGCCAGCGGCACGCCGATGGCTTTGCTGACAAATGGAACCGTGCGGGACGCGCGCGGATTAACTTCGAGCACGTATACCGTATCTCCTTTGACCGCGTACTGCACATTCATAAGCCCTATGACTTTTAACTCGCGCGCCATGGCCTCGGTATACTGGCGTACGGTATCCACGACGTTCGGCTTAAGCGTGTGCGGCGGCAGCACCATGGCGGCGTCGCCGGAGTGAACACCGGCAAATTCGATGTGCTCAAGCATACCCCCAATAACGCAGCTGCCTTCGCCCGCCTTGGAAAAATGGCCAACGTCCGCGATGCAATCCACGTCCACCTCCGTTGCATCCTCGAGAAATTTGTCCACCAGTACAGGTCGCTCGGGCGAGGCCTCGACCGCGAAGCGCATGTAATGTTGCAATTCGGAATCCGAATAGACGATTTGCATCGCGCGGCCGCCAAGCACGAAACTCGGGCGCACCAGGATCGGGTAGCCAAGTTTCTGCGCAACTTCGAGCGCCTCAGACTCGTTTGTGGCCAGGCCGTTCGGGGGCTGCGGAATTCCCAGGCGAGTAAGCATGGCGGCGAAAAGTTTGCGATCTTCGGCAACCTCGATGCTTTGCGGGGAAGTGCCGATGATATTGACGCCATTTTTTTGCAGGCCCAGGGCGAGGTTCAGCGGAGTCTGGCCGCCGAATTGCGCAATCGCCCCCCAACACTTTTCCCGCTCGTAAATATGCAAAACGTCCTCGAGCGTGAGCGGTTCGAAAAACAGTTTGTCGCTGGTGTCATAATCGGTGGAAACGGTTTCCGGATTGGAATTGACCATCAGGGTTTCGAACCCGTCCTCCTTGAGGGCAAATGCTGCGTGTACGCAGCAATAATCAAACTCGATACCCTGGCCGATGCGATTGGGGCCGCCGCCCAGGATCATTACCTTCTTGCGATCGCTCGGCTTCACTTCGTCATCCCCACGATCGTAAGTGGAATAATAATAAGGTGTATAAGCTTCAAATTCCGCGGCGCAAGTGTCCACCAAACGATAGCTCGGAACCAACCCCGCCTGCTTGCGCTCGGCGCGCACGGCATCCTCCGTACGGCCAGTTAGATTCGCGATTTGACGGTCGGAAAAACCCAGGGATTTGGCTTTGGCGAGCAATTCAGCGTTCATCAAGAATTCAAAATTCGCCAAAGTAAGCAGGAAAGATTCGGTACTGTCCAGACTGGAGTCAGGTTGAAGAATCCAGCGCCGGGAAGCCCGGGCCGAAAACTAACTTAAATAAGAGAAGCTGGCGCGCCTTAGCGCATGCCAATTGTCGCGTGAGACGCCTTTTCCACCTGGTCGTAGGCTTTAGCAAGTGCCACGATGGTCATGGGGTCCACGATTGCCGGGCGTTCCGAACTGGTGAAAACGTGATGAATGGCGCGGAGGAGCGCGGGATCAACGGCAAGGTTATCCGGTTGCTCGGCATCCATATAAAGTGTGCGACCGAACACAGTGGCGTTGCGGGCAAGATAATCGCAGATCGAGAGAAAGACATCAGCCTTGTGCAAAGCTTCCTTTGCAGTGGCATACGCATCCGAAAAATATTCCACCACGCGAGCGTTGTGCGCCCAACTGGTTTGCGCCCGGCCCAAGTGGCCAAAACGGGAAGTGTATTCCCATTCGCGAACTGTTTTCATGGCTTTCATGTGCTCACGAAACTCCTCGTAGCTGTACCGAAAAACCGGAGTTGTGGGTATATTTGACATACAATTCTGCACTATTCTTCGCGCGGTCACGTATTAGAATCCAACAAAGCGTAAGAGTGCGCAAAACGATACATTTCGGATACTTGTCCCGGGAGAATTACCGACAAGCGACCGTTCGATGCCCGATGTTAGAAATGGGAAACTGGCCGCCACCAGCCTCAATTGCATTACACAGACTAATGCCTGGCTGAGGATCTAAGGAAGCAGGGAGTAATCAACTCCGCCTACGGCGCGGAGATCTTGACCGAACAACCCTGGTTGGCATTCACGAAAGACCCGTACGCAGCGCCTTCGTTTTGCATCACCACACCTTTGAAGGGAATGAGTTTCTGGGTGACAGGATCGGTGACTTTCCCGGAGAATAAACCAGTGCCCGGCTCGAATATGAGGGTAAACTTTGGCTCGCTTACGTTGCTGATTTTGTTCTTGGTGTCCAGGTCGAAGGTGACCGTCTTGAGATCGAAGTCACCACCGTCAAACGTAGCCACGGGGGAGGGGACGTTGATAATGCGATACCCGACTGGCAGGGCAGTGTATTGAGCACCTACAACCGAAGTGTGGTTTGTGAAGCCCGCAGGATAGGTTTTGGCTTTGGGATTGGCCGTCCGGATCCACACGATGTCACCGTTCAAAGTTTTGGTGTTGGAGCGTGCAAAATTGACCCAGCCGTAAACATAACCTTTGGTGGTGCTCGCCGGAGCGAAGAGCGGCCATTGATTGTTGAGCGACAACGCACCGATCTGGGCAATGGCCGTTCCATCGGCGAGCACGCCTTTCATGGTGATGACACCGCTGGAGGTCAGTACTACTGTGGCATAGCCATCTCCGTGCGGGCTAGTGGCGGCATCGTCTCCACCCGGGATATGCATTGTGTACCTCCCGGCCAGGCTGGTCGTGTAGGAGGGGTTGAACTCCGCGCTGTCCGCCCAGATCTCGGAGGACCAATTGCCGTCCGTGACGGTGCCGTACAGTTGGAAATTGCGGACCGAATAAAGCGTGACGGTAAGCGGGGTGGTATGGCTGCGCTTGATAGTGCCTATGAAAATACCGCGGTTATTGAACGCGCCGGAAACCGAATACTTCTTTCCGTTAACGTTGAACTTTGCAGAGAGTTTGCCGGTCGTGGTTACTTTCATGGAGCCGAAGCCGGAAGTTTCCTGACTGGCGGTTTCGGTGATGAAAAACAACCCGCTATATGAGCCATCCAACGGATGATTGATCTGGAATTCGGTGGCGCCGATGTCGGCGATTGCTGAGCCGTTGGCATCACCATCCACTGGCCGGATTATTCCGCGCTGGTCATTCGTCAACGTAGTAGCAGGGGCGGCGTCGACGGCGGGGGAGTCCGGGAGTGGCACGTAAGTGAACGTAGGTCCGCCGTAATAAAAAAGCGGAGCGAGGCGCGGATCGGTTACGATAATAGTTTCGTTGCCGTTGAGCGTGCCGCCGTTGACCAGGGATTGGACGATATTACTTCCGCCACAGTTGACGGTACTCGCCGCCCAGTTGTAAATGTCAGCGCCGGATGCGCCGGTATTTTTGGCGATGATGCTATTGGTGATATTCAACGTGTTGAGATAATTATCAATGGCGCCGCCATTGCCGCCGGCTTCGTTTGCGGTAAAAGTGCTATGCGTGATGGATAGCAGGCTTGCCACATTATCAATGGCGCCGCCGTTCTCTTCCGCCACGTTGTTTGCGAAAGTACAATTCTCGATGGTGCAACCGCCGCTGTTTTGCAGTGCGCCGGCGAACTTGGCGGTGTTGCCAAAGAAGCTGCAGCGTTTCAAGGTCAGCGTGCCAGAATTGAAAATCGCCCCGCCTGTGTTGGTGCCAGCGGCGCCGTTGGTGAGCGAGAGCGCGGTAAGCGTAGCCGTTACCCCGCTAGACACATTGAATATTCGGGAGGTCTTATTGCCATCCAACTGCAAACCGAAGCTCAGCGTCGAAGCATCGATCGTCAGGTTTTTGTCCAGCACCAACTCGCCATTGGTCAACAGGATACTGCGGCCTGAGAGGCTGGCGGAAAATGTGATGTTCGTGTCCGGGGCGCCATATACGATGGCCGAGCGCAGAGTATTTTCGCCCGAGTCCGCGGCGCTGGAAACAATGGCGGGAGACTGAAACTCGACTGCGCCAATATCCACGTGTGCGCCGGAAAGGCGGGGCAAACGTCTTTGTTCGTACACGTAAGTGGCCGACATCGCGTCATCGCCGCCGTTGATTGCGGGCGAACCGACCAGCGGAAGCATGGTAGCTGTCGCCCCGCCATAATTTTTCAAAACTGAAAGTTGCGGGTCCACATCCACCAGGTTGGTGCCGGTGGAGACAAATCCGTTCAGGATATTCGAATCCCCATTGGCCGCGAAATTACCGGCGAGAATGGTGTTATAGAGTGTCACCGTGCCGTTGTCGTTGACTACGCCGCCGCCGCGGTCGCCCGAGACGTTGTTCGCAATCGTGGATTGGTTGAGCGTCACTGTGCCCATATGGTTGTAAATGGCGCCACCATGCAATCCTGGGCCGGCCACGGAATTACTCGCGATGGTGGATTGATTGATGGTCAGGACACCCTGGTCGTTATAGATCGCGCCACCCCCATGAAAAGTGTTCGTCCCCTCGGTAGAATTGCCGGCTACCGTCACGCGACTCAGCGTGAGCGAGCCATAGTTCAGAATGGCGCCGCCATCACTGCCGGCCCGGCCATTGGTGATCGTGAGCATATGCAACTCATTCGTGACACCGGCAGACACCTGGAATACTCGCGAGGTCCCAATGCCGCTAATGATGATGGCGGCTGGGAGAGCTGAGGCATCGATGGTCAGGTTCTTATCCAGGTAAATCTCACCATTGGTTAGCGCTATCGTCCCGCCGGTCAGGTAGCCGGCAAAATAAATGTAATCCCCGGAAACTGAATTGGAGATGACTGATCGCAGCGAGTTCGTGCCAAAGTCGCCAATGCCGGTAACATAATTGGTGGCGGCATGACCTGCGTGGAGCGAGCCAAGCAGCAGGACGCAGGCGAAGACAGGACGCAGAAGAGAGGCGAGCAGTGCTTTAACAGAATTCATGAAACGATCGGGGATATGAGCATAGCTGCCGCCTGGGGCAATTCACACCATAACAGACAAACTATGTTCTTAAAAGTTGCCAAACAAATTTGGGAAGTATGAGATAATTTGTTGGTCTTTACGTCAAGGGTAATTTGCTGGAATCTGAATTTTTCGCTTATCGTCGTTTGCTTTCCTGATGGCAGGCCATGTCAATGACCACGGTGCTGGCGAGGATCAGGACGACGTCCTGGCCGGTGGCAATTTCAACGCCGTAGGTGTCGCTCCAGGTGAACCATCGCTTGCTCACGTTCGCGACCGGCTGGTCGTGCAGAGAGAAGGTGTATTCGTGATCCAGGAAATTGCCCTTGGCTTCAAGATCGTCCGGTCCGGGCACGTCCACGGAAAATTTGCAATGGAAAAGGGTGAACAGATGCTTTTTGACAGTCGCCACGAGTTTGCCGTGCAATGTGATTTCGTAAGTCGGTCCCCATGACAGAAGTTTTTGGCGGATAAAGGCCAGCTCATTGCCGACCATATCCTGGAAAGAGAGCTTGTCGCCGAAACTGAAAGCCTTGCCATCCACGAAATACACATCCTGGCCGCCTTCGTTCTTGATCCGAAAGTCGTCCCCCCAACTGAACAACTTTTGCTTCATGATATACTTCATAATGGTGACATTTTGGACTCGTGAGCTGGCATTTGTCCATCGTTGCTTCTAGCTTGCTCCGTATCGTCAAACCCGCTAAGCATGACGCGGTTGCAGGCAACCTGGAATTTACACCTGTAGTTTAACGGACGAAAAAGATTTGGAAACATGGCTTACAAAGACGTCACCCCACCCGCCGGCGGAAAGATTTCGATCAAGAACGGAAAATTGAATGTCCCGGACAACCCGATTCTCCCATTTATTCGCGGTGATGGCACGGGGCCGGATATTTGGGCTGCCAGCGAGCGGGTATTCGACGCCGCAGTAAACAAGGCCTACGGCGGCAAGCGCAAGATTGCCTGGTTCGAGGTATTTGCGGGTGAAGCAGCAAAGAACAAATTCGACAACTGGCTGCCGGACGACACCGTCGATGCATTCAAAGAATACCTGGTCGGAATCAAAGGCCCGCTGACCACTCCCGTGGGTGGCGGCATTCGTTCACTCAACGTCGCGTTGCGCCAGATGCTGGACCTCTATGTGTGCCTGCGCCCGGTGCAATATTTCAAAGGCGTGCCATCGCCGGTGAAGAAGCCGGAAAAGGTGGACATGGTGATTTTTCGCGAAAACACCGAGGACATCTATGCCGGCATTGATTACCAGGCCGGGAGTCCTGAAGCGCGCAAGATATTGGAGTTCATCCAGCGCGAGTTGCCGGCGGCATACAAGAAAATCCGATTTGCCAATGAAGCCTCCGACCAGGTGGGTTTGGGGATAAAACCCGTGAGCCGGCCAGGGAGCGAGCGCCTCGCCCGTGCCGCTCTCGAATATGCCGTGCGTGAAAAGCGGAAGAGCGTAACGATCGTCCACAAGGGCAACATCATGAAGTACACGGAAGGCGCTTTCCGCGATTGGGGCTACGACCTTGCCAAGAAGGAATTCGGCGCGACCGAGATCGATGGCGGGCCGTGGTGCAAACTTCCGCAGGGCATCGTCGTAAAGGATTCCATCGCGGATATTACCTTGCAGCAGGTTTTGACGCGTCCGGAGGATTTTGACGTGATCGCCACCCTGAATTTGAATGGGGATTACCTGAGTGACGCTTTGGCGGCGCAGGTCGGCGGCATTGGCATCGCGCCGGGCGGCAACATCAATTATGTTTCTGGCCACGCGATTTTCGAAGCCACGCATGGCACGGCTCCGAAATACGCCAACCAGGATCGAGTGAACCCCGGAAGCGTGGTGTTGAGCGGCGAAATGATGCTGCGCTACCTTGGGTGGACGGAAGCCGCTGATCTTATCCTTAATGGACTGAATGGGGCTATCGGCTCCAAAAAAGTGACCTATGACTTTGCGCGCCTTATGGATGGCGCTACCGAGATCAAATGCTCGGCGTTTGGCGATAACATTATCCAAAACATGTGAACCGCAGCCGGTTTGAAAAGCCGGCGAGGCGGGCATAGAGTATCGTATGGCTGAAAAAGGCTTAAACGACCTGCCGCGGGACCTCCGGGTGCTGCACACGCGCGGTGATGAGGCGTTAGTGAGGGAAAACTTTGATTACGCGATCGAACTTTTCACTCAAATTCTTTCCCGCGAACCGGCTGTGTACGAGGTCCGCAAAGGTTTACGCACTGCCCAGCTCAAAAAAGCCGGCAGCGGCGGAGGTTTTTTCAAGAAAATGATCAGCAGCGCTGGGTCTTCTCCATTGGTGGCGAAAGGCCAGCTTGCCCTCCGAAAGGATCCCGCCGAGGCATTGCACATCGCCGAACAAATCCTTAACTCCGACGCTAATAACGCAGGTGCCCATCGGTTGGTGGTCGAAGCTTCCACCGAGTTGCAGTATCCCAAGACCGCGGTGATGTCCCTCGAAATCCTGATGCGCAATGCGCCCAACAATAGCGACGTGGCCATCCAGTTCGCCAATGCGTTGGCGGATACCGGGGAAGTGAAACGAGCCGAACGCATCCTCGCGGAACTTTACCGGGCGCATCCAAACAACGCTGAGTTGCACCAGGCCTTGAAGGATATTTCCGCCCGCAAGACGCTCGATGAAGGCGGATACGAGGACCTGGCGGATGGCAAAGGTTCGTACAGAGATATTTTAAAAGACAAAGAAGAGGCAGTGCGATTGGAGCAGGAAAATCGCCAGGTCAAAACGGAAGACACCACCGCCAAGCTGATTGAGGAATACGAGCGGCGGATGAAAACCGAGCCCGACAACCTGAAGATGTTGCGGTCGCTTGCGGAATTGTATTCCGGCAAAAAGGAATTCGACAAGGCGCTTGCCATTTACGAAAAACTCAAGGGGACGGAAATGGGCGTGGACCCGACGCTGGCCCGAGCCGTGGCCGATACGGTCGCCCGCAAGTTTGACAATGAGATGGCGCAACTGGACGCCACAGCGCCTGATTTTTCCGAGAAAGCCGCGAAGTTGCAGGCGGATAAACAAAGCTTTCAGTTGGCGGAATGCCAAAAGCGCGTGGATAAATACCCGAACGACATGGCGCTGCGCTTCGAACTTGGCAAACTTTATTTCGACGCCGGAAAAATCCAGGAAGCGAGCATGGAATTCCAAAAGGCGGAAGGAAATCCCAACAAACGCATCGCCGCCATGGGGTATCTCGCGCAGTGCTACACCAAGCGCAAGTTTTACGACATGGCTGCGCGCAAGCTCCAAACTGCCATCAAGGAAAAGGTCGTATTTGACGACGAGAAAAAGGAACTGCATTACAATCTCGGTTCCGTGTTCGAGCAGATGGGAAAGAAAGAAGAGGCGATCGAGCAGTTCAAAACTATCTACGAAGTCGACATGAGTTATCGGGACGTCGCGGCCAAAATCGAGGCCTATTACTCCAGCCAATAATCAGCGGTCGCGTCGGAGCAGGTAATCCGCCAAAGCTTCCAAGGCGGCGGCCTTGCCACGAAATGGTTTCAAAGCGGCGAACGCGCGGTTCGTCAGTTTCTCCGCAATTGCCCGGGATTTCTCCAGCCCGATGATGGAAGGATAGGTTGCCTTCTGCGCTTTGGTATCCTTGCCGGCGGTTTTGCCAAGTTTTTCGCTGGTTTGGGTGACATCCAGGATGTCATCGATCACCTGGAAGGCGAGACCGACATTGAAACCGAAACTCGTCAGCGCTTCCAATTGCACGGAAGTGCAATTTGCGCTCATCCCTCCAAGCCTCGCTGAAGCGCAGAGCAAGGCGGAAGTTTTCCGCTCGTGAATATATTGCAGTTGCTGTGCGTCCAGCTTCCGTCCCTCGCCTTCAAGATCAGCCACCTGTCCGGCGATCAGTTGAAGAGACCCGGAAGCATGGGCGAGCTCCAGCACCAATTTTTGGTGAGAATATCGCGGCCATCCACGGCTCCTTGCCACAATCTCAAACGCCTGCGTGAGCAGGGCATCCCCGGCCAATATCGCAATGCCTTCACCGAACACTTTGTGATTCGTCAATTTGCCGCGCCGATAGTCGTCGTTGTCCATCGCCGGCAAATCATCATGGATCAGCGAGTAGGTATGGATGCACTCGACGGCACATGCAAGCGGCATGGCTGCCGCAACCGAACCACTGCAGGCTGCCGCCGCTGCGAGGCAAAGGGCAGGGCGCATGCGTTTGCCGCCGGCGAAGAGCGAATATCGCATCGCGCGATGAATGGTGGCGGGTGCCATCGTTTCCTTTGGCAAAAATCCGTCCAGCGCGCGGTTAACTGCTTCCGTGCTGGACGATACGAACGATTCCAAATCAAATCGAACGCTGGCGCGCGGGGTTTGGGATTTTTTCCTGGCCGACATGTCGGCTGTTTTGTAGCAAACCCTTGCAGGTGTGCAAGCGCTTTCAACGGACAAGCCTGAATTTTCCCTAAATTATCAGATGTGCGGCGGAAACAGCCACGCCATCAACGATAACAGGTTGAGGGACTGCAAATTCACATTCGGACGATGGGGAGTAGGACAAATGGCGCGTGAAGTTTTCGGAAGTTTTGCCATTAGCGAGAGCGCCAGACCTGCTTGACGCGCCAAGCGGGTAGTGGTCGAACCATTTGAGTGCGCCGTCAACCTGCCGCGGGATACGCGCTGATTGAAAGCCTCCAGATCAGGAGTGTTCGATGTTAAAGTTTCTTTTTCCACCTCGGGTTCCGATTTTGTTGAGAGTTTGGTGGAAGGGAAGGCCGAGTAGGCGGTTACCCAGCGCGGATCATTTTCACGCAGGATGTGATGCAACTCCGCGGTAAGGCAACGCATGATGCGTTTGATTTCCGAGATAGCCTGTTTGCGAGCTTCCGTGGCCAGCTGCACATCGCCGGAGCATTGTTCGACAACCAGCAGCCATGTTTTCGCGTCCGAGACCAGCCGTTGCGCGTGATCGGCGGTAAGGCCGACATTCTCGTGCTGATGTTGGGGATTCAACCGCAAATACTCTCCCAGCGAACGCAGCACCAGCAAACGGCGTTCGCTCGATTGCGGAATTTCCTGAGCGGAGTTGGGAAAACCGATGCGTGCCCAGACTTGAGACCACTGTCTGCCTAAAGTTTTACGCAAGGTTTCCCGGGCCAGGGCAATGAAATCCCACACTTCCCGGTCGGTGGCGTCGCGATGGACCAGGGCCTCGACGCGCGAGGCAATGGCATTGCACGCAGTGTATTCCGCTTCGCGAACAGAGCGGGCGGCAGCGGCCAGGTTTTCCGGAGATTCCGAGCGCAGGCCGGCCTGCCACCAAAACCCCGGCCCGGCTGCCAACATCGCTTCGGCCTGCATCAGCAGGCTGCTCAGCGACCGTTCTGATTCCTGGACCATGCCGCGGTGAACAGCAAACTTGATGCCGAAACCTGTCTTGTTTCGGGACGATTTGATGTTTTCTTTCCTGTGCGGTGAAAAATCCCCGGGCGCGCGGGCTGCTTTTCCTCCATTGTCATTTGCCGCAGTGAAACTTATTTTGAGTCTGGCTTAATGATTTCTGCTCAACAACAGGCGACGCTCACGGGCTCAAACTGTGAGGTGGCCTTTGATAATTTGACCCGGCAGCTCTATGCGACGGATGCATCAATTTATCGCATCGAACCCGCGGCTGTTGGTTTTCCCAAAAATGCCAAGCAGGCGTGTGCCCTGATCGAAGCGGCTGGCCACGCGGGCGTAGCGATTATTCCGCGCGGCGCCGGCACCGGTCTCGCCGGTGGAGCGATTGGGGAAGGTCTCGTCATCGATTTCTCGCGCTACAACCATGAAATCAGCGATTTGGACCTGGAACGGCGCACCGTGCGGGTCGGCCCTGGCGTGGTGCTCGATCAATTGAACAGTTTTCTCCGTCCGCACGGCTTTGCATTCGGGCCGGATGTGGCCACGAGTTCCCGCGCGACTTTGGGCGGAATGATCGCGAATAATTCCAGCGGTTCGCACACGCCATTCTACGGCACCACTGCCGATCATGTGAGCGAGTTGGAAATGGTCAGCGCCGAGGCCACGATCGAAACCGTGGGACCCGACCATGACACCTTCCGTAAACAACGCGAACTCGTTTCAGACCTGCTTTATTTTCATGCGCTCGAGATTGCGGAAAAATTGCCGCCTGGCCTGCTCAAACGCCGCCCGGGATATGCCCTCGACCGATGCGTGGCGGAGCCGAACAATCTGCTGCCTTTAATTTGTGGGAGCGAGGGCACCCTGGGCGCCATCACTTCCGCGGAATTGAAGATCGTGCCGTTGCCTCCGAAAAAATCGCTCGGGTTGATCTTTTTCGCGAACATCGCTGAGGCCATGCAAGCGACCGTGGAATTGCTCGATCTCAAACCGGCGGCGATCGAACACATGGACCGAGTGCTGCTCGATCAGACACGCGGGCAGATCGAATTCAAGGCCGCGCGCGATCTGCTCGAGCTCGACCATAAGCCCTGTCAGTCGATTTTGGCGGTGGAATTTTTTGGCGCGGACGCCGATGAACGGGTTAAACAGTTAACCCGCCGCCGACTTGGTTTGCGAGTTGCCATTCTGCGCAATGCCGCCGAGGCCGGACTGGTTTGGTCACTGCGGAAGGCGGGGCTCTCCTTGCTGACGGGATGTCCGGGGGCGGCCAAGCCCACGACCTGTATTGAAGACGCGGCTGTGCGGCCGCAGGATTTGCCCGCCTACGTCAACGGCCTGCAAAAAATCATGGGTGGCCGGGGATTGCAGGCATCGTATTACGGTCACGCCGCGGCGGGATTGTTGCACGTGCGGCCGGTGCTGGATTTGCATCGGGGTGAGGATCTGCTGAAGTTTCGCGAAATTTCCGACGAAGTATCCGCGTTGGTTTGTCAGTTCAAAGGTTCGCTCGCCGGTGAGCATGGTGTCGGTATTTGCCGTACCGAATACATGCATGAGCAACTGGGGGAAAACGTCCTGGGTGTGATGCGCGAAATCAAAATGGCGTTTGATCCGCATAATCAGTTTAACCCTGGAAAAATCATTCCGGATGGACGATTCCACATCGACTCTGATTTGCGCTACGAGGCGAACAACGAGTTGAGCTTGCCGTTTACGCCCCGACTGGCGTTTGCGGCCAAAGACCAATCGTTTATTGGCAATCTGGAGCAGTGCAACGGCTGCGGTGGTTGCCGGAAGCTAACGCCGACGATGTGTCCGACTTTTGTGGCGACCGGAGACGAAATTATGTCCACTCGAGGCCGAGCGAATGTCATTCGCTCTGTTCTTGAGCGGCGCGGGCTCGAACATGTGGATCCACTGCAATCCGCCGAGTTGGATGCGGCCTTGAGCAATTGCCTGGCATGTAAGGCCTGCACCACCGAATGTCCTTCGAACGTAAACATGGCATTGCTGAAAGCCGAACTTCAACATGCCAGGATCAAGCAGAGGGGAAAAACTCTGCGCCAGCGTTTGTTCAGCGCGGTTGATACGCTTGGGCGCGCAGGGTGCATGTTTCCGCGGGTGGCTAACAAAGCACTCGAATCGCGGGTTTTGAGGAGCTTGCTCTCTAAAACGATTGGACTGGCCTACGATCGTCCGTTGCCATCCTACACGCGGCATCGGTTTGATCGCTGGTTCAAGAATCGGAATGCCAATGGTGCGGCCGGCTCGCGCGGCCGCGTGATTCTGTGGGATGATACCTTTGTCCGTTATCACGAACCCGTCATAGGCCGCGCCGCCGTCCTTGTGCTCGAGGCGATGGGATTCAATGTCGAGTTATTGAGTGATCGAAAATGTTGCGGGCGGCCGGCTTTCAGCCAGGGCGACCTGGATACTGCGGCGCAGTTGGGCGCGCACAACCTGGCCTTGCTCAATCGAGATGCGGATAACGCGCCGGTCATTTTTCTTGAGCCCTCCTGTTACTCTATGTTTGCGGAGGATTACCGCGAGTTGAATCTGGAGGGGTACGAATCGGTGATGAACCGATGTTATTTGTTTGAGCAGTTCGTCGAGGATTTCCTCAGTCACGATCCAGGCGCACTGAGTTTTAAGCCACGCCCAGGTCGCATCGTCATTCATGCGCACTGTCATGTTAAGGCACTCATGAAGCCGGACTTTTTAGCGCGGTTGGCACGCCGATTGCCGGAGCGCGATGTCATTCTGCTGGATACCGGCTGCTGCGGCATGGCCGGGTCGTTTGGCGCTTTGGAATCCAAATATGAACTCTCGTTGAAGGTCGCTGATCCATTGGCCCAACAGATTCGCACGCAACCGTTCGGGACGATTGTGGTGGCTTCTGGAACCAGTTGCCGTCATCAAATCGAGCATCTCGCGCCGATTCATCCGCGCCATATGGCGGAGGTCCTGGCCGACGCGCTCACCGAGACCATCGAGCGGCCCGCCGCTCTATCCTAGATTGCGGAAAAACTTTCGCGCCGTCGCTGAGGTTTGCTCGCTCAATGTTTCCAGCGAACATTTCCTCACGTCGCTCGCCAGTGTGGCGATGTCCTTGACGAAGGAAGGCTCGCACCGTTTGCCTCGATGCGGAACGGGCGCTAGAAAAGGACAATCCGTTTCAAACATGAACTGATCGGCCGGGGTCGCACCCAGGGTATCGCGAACAGTTTGCCCGTTTTTGAACGTCAATATTCCCGTGAAACTCACCAGGGAATTCAAGGCCAGAATCCGTTTCAATGTGGGGACGTCGCCGGAGAAACAGTGGAACACTCCCCGCACCTTGTCGGCGAATGGCTCAAGTTGGTTCAACGTATCTTCGAGCGAATCACGCTGGTGGATTACGCAGTTTAACCCGGTTTCGGCTGCAACCTCCAAATGTTGCTCGAACAGTTCCGATTGGCGGCGCTTATAACTTTCGTCCTCCGCCGCTGCGGCGCCACTTACTTTGCTGGGAAGACGGTAATAATCCAGCCCGGTTTCGCCAAGCGCGACTACTTTCGGATGCCTGGCCATTTCGCGCAGCTCTGGCCGGACATCCGCGGGGGCAGCAGTCACGTAAGACGGATGCCAACCGACCGCGGCGAAAACCTGGGGAAATCGGCCTGCCAGGCTTAACGCGCGGCGGCTGCTTTCGAAGTCTGTCCCAATGGAGATGATTTTCGTAACACCCGCAGCCGCCGCCCGCTCCAGCACCGCCTCAAGGTCCGGTTGAAACTCCGGGTAATCCAGGTGCGCATGGGTGTCAAAAAACGTCGCCATGGCTTCAGCATGGCGTCCCAGGCCGGTCTCTGTCAAAGAACCTTCGTTTACGTTCCGATCCTGCTGCAAGCGCCGACAGCGCGAGCGAATTCCGTTGCAATCCGGTTTGGCGATGGGTAAAAGTTCACGGCATTCGCTTAGTGACGATTGCAGCCTGAACCGAAAAAATATGAGCATCCCATGTTTCCATCCGAGCATTGAAGGCGCCCAGCACGGCGGCAAATCGCTTTCGCAGTTTTTGTCCTATGCCAAAACCTCCGGCGCCAAGGGAGCGCAGCCTTCCAATTACATGCTCGGCGCGGAAAAAGGGTTCAAGTCCGCCAAAGAAATCCGGGACACGTTCGACCAGGCTGGCATGAGCCTCGACGGGATTTCGGCCCATTGCCCGTTCTGGGTTCATACTACTGCGTGGACAGAATCGCCAACGGTGCGCCCGTTCATTCCTGGTGACATTGCAAAAAAATCCGCCGACAAAATTGAAAAATGGGCTGAGGATTATTGCTTGCGATTGCTCGACCTGTGCGCCGAGCTGGGTATTCGCATCGTGCCAATGTTTTGGGGTGTGGCTTTTGGCTGGGAACTTGCCACGGGTTACCCGTGGGGATTTTGGAAGGGTGGGGATTATGATTTGCTGAAGGCGGGCGAGGAACGATTTGAATCCAAGACTGCCAGGATTCGTAAACACGCGAACAAGCTCGGCATTTATCTTTGCCATGAAATTCATCCTGGCACCGCGGCCATGTGCGCCGACGATTTCAATCTCCTCGTTGAGATTTGTGACAACGACAAATGTCTCGCGGTGAATGCCGACCCATCGCATTGCTGGGAGGGTGAAAGCTGGGAAACTCGTTTCCTGAAAGTGGCGCCGCGCATTTATGCCTGCCATGTCAAAAACTTCGTCATTCGGCCGGGCCTGCCGTTGCGCATGATGGAGCCCGGTTGGCAGAAGCGGGCAATGCAGTTTGTGGATATCGGTTCCGGCGATCTGAATATGTCCCGCTACGTAGAGCTTCTGATTCACACTGGATTTCCGCAACGCTTTTGCAAGGTCATGAAGACGAAAACCGCTCCGCTCGTGGTGGAAGCCGAAAGCGCCTACCGTGATCTTGATGCTACCAGCGCGAACGGGATTGCTTACGTGCGGGATAATCTCTGCTTCCCGCTCGCAGCCGGTTCCTTCGAAGAAGGGATGGGCGCGTAATTAGCGCCAGGAGTGTCTCACTCGGCAGCCACGGCGCGGGCAAAGGCAAGGATCACCGGGTGCAATTCTCCGTTCAAGGCCGCCAGTTCAGGCTGGAATAGCGTGGCCATAAAGAACGGATGATTATCCAGTTCGATTGCGCGCACTTCGCCCGCCTCATCCAGTGCTCCGACTTTCAACGCGCCGGTGAACAGCATCCCGCGATAAGCCCGGTTCAATCCGTAATTGCAATGATACTGCACCGTGGCAGCCTGGCTCCCCGTGATTTTCGCGAAGCGCGTTCCCGGTTGCGGCAGAATGGCGCCCTGAACTCCCACCAATGAACAGGCCAACGGCGCAATCACGAGCGCCAACGCCGACGGGTTGCTTTCAGCGTGATCAGCGGCGGTTATCCCCAAAACGTTTCGGGCAAATTCGATCAGCGCGTGTTGAAATCCTCCGCACGTGCCGAGAAATGGTTGCGCGGTCTTGCGGGCCTGGCGAATCGAGTTAAGCGCTCCGTTCATGCTGGCATAGGGACTTGCCGGCACGCACCAGATTCCATCCATCCCTGCCGTTGCTGCGCCGGCAAATTCCAGCGTCGTGGTGTGGACCCAATTCGGTTTGATCTCGATGCCCAATTTTTCAGACGCCATTTCCAACGCCCGCGGAATGCCCCGGTGCGCGGGAACGGACTCCTGATAATCACCCACCAAACCGATGTTAATTGCCTGTTTCATCAATTTTCATGCACGCGGAAAAAGTGCGCGCCGGGAACGTTGGTGATTGTCGCAGTGAAACGGATTGGCGCCCGGCCCGCGTTGGTGGTGGATAGGACCGTCCAATCCACCAGGTTTGTCGAAGCCTGTATCTCGTAGTGATGCAGCGGAACTGCTGAAACGAGCATATCAATGGTGCCATTGGTTTGTTTTTGGAAGGACAGAAAGCGAATCTGATCATGCAAATCCTCAACGCGAACATTGTCGAACAGCACGAAGGATTCCTCCGGAGGGTTTGCGATCGAAGTGAAAATGTCCATGAGACCAAGCATAATGTTGCCTCTTGTAAAGGAGGAGGAATTTGCGCGCTGGGCAATCACGGTGCCGTTTAATAACCATGTCAGCACCTGGTTCGTTTGCCGCAATTCAACCTCCACCCACGTTTTGCCGGGGGCGCCCGGAGATTCGTAGTTCACAGCCGGCAGCAAGTTAGTAAAAAATTGCGCGGCGCTGTTAGACTCACCGAGACCGCTTGCGGCTGGGCCGATCAACTCGGTTGGCACGCTTGAAGGATTTCCGACGTACGCCCGATAATCGCGCGACGGATCTCCACCTTCGCCATCCACGGCGAACCACACACCATCCGAGGCCGTTCCACTGGGAGCTGCCCAGTTTGCACGGATGCCGGCATGATTGAGTCCAAAGGTCGCGTGCTGGGTGCTGCCGGTGGCGACCAGTCCTCCAGCGGTTCCCGGATAATGCAGCCACATATCAAACTTCAGCGCGTAATCATTGCTGAATGATTGATTCGCAGGATAGACGCTCAAGCCCGTGGTCGCTGCCGTGGCATCATTCTGATTTACCGTCATTCTCAGAGCTCGATGCGTCCCGGCAGCAGTATTTGGCGCGGGAGGTATTAGAATTACGGACCCGTTAAAAGATCGCGAGACATTCGAATAATCGAAGGCCCAATCGGCTGTATAATCCGGCTGATTATTTTGCGCACCCCAAAAAGGTTTCCATTCGTTTGAACTGTCGATGTCGAAATCGTCCGCGTAAAGGGTGGCGTGCAGGTTGGTCGCGAGGCGCAAGCTGGCAGCTGGCGAGGTGGCCGTGCCGGCGCTGTTGGATACCGTGACGGTATAGGCTCCAACATTTCTTTCCAGCACAGTGGGATCCGAAGCTTGGAATTCACGTGACTTGAAGTCGCGGC
>JADMIO013013024.1_pt1 | contig 110677 bp, 87 predicted proteins | sample 8958161 | NCBI WGS metagenome assembly JADMIO01 (sample SAMN16585339, study PRJNA669376) | soil metagenome | isolation source: Crop rotation soil | place: USA: Cullars Rotation, Alabama | collected 2011 | reverse complement strand
CTACGTTTATATTTCTGCCTGCATTTATTGCAGTCTACAATCGTGTAATGTTAGGAAAATTCAGCCTGGCACATGCGAAAAATTAGTTTGTATAATATTGATATAAATAAAAGCTCCGTCTAATGCGGAGCTTTTATTTTTTTAATTGTGTGTACGCTCAATGATCAGAGGCTTATTAATAAAAATCATTATTTTCATTGCATGTTATAAAATTCACTGCCCTTAATGAATAATGACCTGCTATACCAAATTGCCCTAACACTTATTCCCAATATAGGTTGTGTGCAATCTAAAATTTTGATCGATCATTATGGAAATGCTGAAAATGTTTTTAAAGCGAAAAGAAAAGAACTAAGCGCCATTGAAAATATCGGCCTGGTAAGAGCAGGCAACATAAAATCCTTCGAAGATTTTGCAACTGCTGAAACAGAGATAAAGTTTATCGAAAAATACAAAATTCAGCCACTGTTTATTACTGATAAAAAATACCCGCAACGTTTGTTGCATTGTTACGATTCGCCAACGCTTTTATACTATCGGGGCAATGCAGACCTGAACACCTCAAAAATTGTTACTGTTATCGGCACAAGAGGCAATACAGATTATGGCAAACAGGTTACAGAAAAACTGATTAACGAGCTGAAAGAATTAAATGTACTTGTGGTGAGTGGGCTTGCTTTCGGTATTGATGCCATAGCACATAAATCCGCTTTGCAGAATGGCCTGGAAACGGTTGCTGTGCTGGCGCATGGTTTACATACGATTTATCCACGGCAGCATAAAAACATGGCTAAAGAAATTATTGAGCAGGGAGGTTTGCTGACTGAGTTCCGCAGTGAAGAACAACCGGATAAACATAATTTTCCAAAACGCAATCGCATTGTAGCGGGAATGGCTGATGCAACCATTGTAATAGAAACAGCTGTTAAAGGTGGCAGCATGATCACGGCAGAATTGGCCAATAATTATAACCGCGATGTATTTGCTGTACCCGGTAAAATAAGCGATGCAAAAAGTGTGGGCTGTAATTATTTAATTCAAAGTAATAAAGCGGTTTTGTTTTCAGATGCCAAAGAGTTGATGGAAAGCCTTGGATGGCAATCTAAAAAAGTAAATAAAAAGATACAAACTGAATTATTCATCGAATTAAGTAATGATGAAAAGGCTATCATGTCCATCCTTAAAGAAAAAGAGACTACACATATTGATGAGATCAATATACGGAGTAGCCTCAACAGCAGTTCCATAGCTGCTGCTATCTTAAATTTAGAACTGCAAAATATTATTACGGGTTTGCCCGGAAAGATGTATAAAATTCTTTGATACAGTAAAATAAAAAAACTGTGATTGCCGGCTACACACTTACACAATCACAGTTTTAAAAAGGATCTAAATAAGATTCTGTTTTATGTAAGCAAAGCTTTTTGCAATGCTGTCGAAGGGATCGCCTGGCGTAATATCCTGTTCAACAAAAAAGTACTTTAAACCGGCTTTGTCAGCTTCTTTAAAAATGCGCTTAAAATCAATAGTACCATTGCCCACTTCCGTAAATGCTTTTTGTGGTGTACTATCCATATCTTTTACGTGCCATAAAGGATAACGGCCTGCGTTGGCATTAAATAATGCTACCGGGTCATGACCGGCTTTGGTTGCCCAATAAAGATCCAGTTCAAATTTCACAAGATCTTTGCCCGTATTGTTTAATAAAACCTGGAAAGGTAGTTCGCCATTGTTCTTTTCAAACTCAAAATCATGATTGTGATAACATAATTGTATGCCTGCTTTTTTACAGGTTTCACCGGCTTTGTTCAGATGTTCTGCCAGTAATTTGTAATGATCGATATTGCCACGTTCGGCAGGAGAAAGCCAGGCGCAAACCATATATTGAACACCCGCTGCTTTTGCATCATCAACTGCTTTATCCCAGCCGTAAAGCATTGTTCCCTGTACATCTTTGCCATTCTCCTTATCTTCTCCCAACCTGTAATGGCTGCTCGGCATGATCAATCCATTCTGTTTTAATAAAGCGGCAAATGTTTTTGCATCCATGCCGTAGAATTTTTGGCTGCCGGTATACGTGGCACCTTCAACAGAGTTAAAACCTGTTTTAGCAACTTTCGCTAAAGTGGCTGCAGGGTCTTTCTGCATGGCATCTCTTACCGTATACAATTGCAGGCCAATAAATGAATGGTCAAAGTTCATGGTTCCGGGTTTTATCAGTAATGCTGCAGATGCAAGGGACGTTGTTTTAATAAAAGATCTTCTTGTGGTCATAATAAATAATTATCGTTAGAAATTTTAAAGATAAGTTTAATTGCCTGCTATTTTTTCTATTTTTTTGTCAGGCACAATCCACATAACAGCAACTCCTACAAATAATAGCCCGGAAATAATGGTATTCACAAAAGCCAAAGGAATTGCTATTATATAAATGATAAATGACAGTATACCTTTTTTCTTTTGACTGTTCATTATTTCCTTAAGTTGAACTTGCTCTTTGTGACAGGCTTCAATAGCTTTTTGCAGGATATTATAAGCCAAACCACACATCGCTAACAGCGCTGCATAAAAAGCTACAGGCAATGATATAAAATGATTCTCATCTACCCAGCCTGTTGCAAAAGGAATAAGGGAAAGCCAGAATAATAAATTAAGATTTGCCCACATAATGCCGGCATTTATATGCTTAACCAAATGCATCAGGTGATGGTGATTATTCCAGTAAATGCCAATATAAGCAAAGCTTAAAGCATACGTGAGAAAAATGGGTATAAGCGGCTTTAATGCATGCAATCCTGTTTCTTCAGGTATTTTTAGCTCGAGCACCATGATAGTTATAATAATGGCGATAACGCCATCACTGAAAGCTTCAAGCCTGGTTTTTCCCATATTGTTATGCTATAATGTAAACATAAATAGGTTTCGTTACTTTAAACTGGCATATACCAATTGTTCAAACTGCCCGGATAATTCATAATGTGAATTAGGTGTTTGTTGCGTCATGATGAGGCAAATAAGATTCTCTTTTGGGTCGGCCCAGTATGTAGTGCCGAAAAAACCACCCCAGCTAAAACTGCCTTCATTTCTTGAAGCATCGGCGCTTCCTTTATCGCTGGTGATCTCAAAGCCTAAACCAAAATTATCTTTCCCGTTGAAAAGAAAATCCAATTGCGGGTGCAGCATCATTTGCGTGGTACGTTTTGATAGAATTGTTTTGCCGTTATAACTTCCACCATTCATGATCATCTGTAAAAAAATAGCATAATCATAAGCCGTTGATGATAAACCTGCGCCTCCTGAGAAATAATGCTTTTTCAGTTTTGGGTAATCCGGGTCAACACCAAAATTATCTTTGCTCCATGGTATAATTTGTTTGAGTGAATCTTCCGTGTAAACCGTTGTTAAACGGCTGGCTTTGTCTGCCGGCAGGTTAAACCAGGTGTCGTTCATGCCTAAAGGTTCCAGGATGTTTTTACGCAGAAAATCTTCGAGGTTCATGCCGCTTATTACTTCTATTAAAGCACCCAGCACATCAGTGTTTAAGCCATAACGCCATTGTGTTCCCGGCTGAAATGCCAGCGGTAATTTGCCAAGTTTCTTCATTGTGGCTAACAAATCAGCATCAACCACACCTAACCCCGCAGGAATGTGTTCTTTTGCATATATAGGTTTCATATTATCAGAACCTATGCCTGCATAATCAATGCCTGTTGTGTGTGTAAGCAGGTCTTTTATAGTGATATCTCTTTTGGCAGATATTGTGGTGTAAGTGGTATCGGTTTTGATCAATGAATCTAATACCATTTCATGACCAAATTCAGGGATATATTTCGATACAGGATCATTTATTGAAAGCTTCCCCTGGTCGTATAAAACTAAAATACCGGCGCTGGTTATAGCTTTTGTCTGCGAAGCAATACGAAAGATATCATTTTTTTGCATCGCTTTTTTTGATGCGGCATCGCTGTAGCCATAGCCTTTGTTTTGAATAACCTGACCGTCTTTTACAACAATTGTTACAACGCCCTTTACCCAGTTGCGGTTTACATAGCCATTGATCAATGTGTCAATATTTGCCAGCTTTTTGTAATCTACAGCAGGGTTTGGTGTACTTACGGTTTTTATTGTGGTTTGTGCATTACCGGCGATAGATATCAAAACCAGCGCAATTGCAATTAGTTTTTTTGTTTTGAATGATATTAGCATATAGCAATTTTAGTTTTTATAAAAATAAAGATGAAAAATATATGCGCTCTAAAAATTCTTCTCTGACGAGCACGACTGAATATATTAACATCAATCCTGTAAAAGTGTATAAAGTGAGCTTTCTCATGAGTTTTAATGGAGTAGCCGTGTTTTTAAGCAAATCTTTTTATTAATTTAGTTTTACTGTAGATTGATTATATCATCCCAAAATCAAAATATGCGTACCCTGATAACTTGCCTGGCAATATTGTTTTTAAACAGTATTGTTTCAGCACAAACCAAAAAAATTGACAGCCTTAAACGCATAGTGGATGCCGCCTCCGGCAATGATGAGCAACTTGCCGCCATACTGTCTTATTGTGAAGATTACTCTAATATAGCGCTTGACAGTATTGAAAAATATGCATACATAGCGCTTGAGCTTGCTGCAAAATCCAAAGATGAAAGGCTAAAAAGCCTTGCCCGTCTTACACTTGCACAAGATTATATGCAATGGGGATGGACAGACAGTACGCATGCGGTTGTAGACATTGAATTGCCTAAAAACCCGGTTACCGATAATGCAAGAAGAGATATTTATTTCCGGCTGAAACGTTTGAAGGCAGTGGCTTTTGGCGCTGATGGTAAATACCGGGAAAGCCTTGCGGTTTTATACCCCTTATTGGCGGAGGCAGAAAAGTACAGAGATACTAATGTAGTAATCATTGTATGCAATTCAATAGGCTATATAGCAACAAACAGGAACGAACTGGAGGATGCACGCAAATGGAATGACAAGGCCCTTGTATATGCAGCACGAAGCAGAATAGGGCAAAAATATCTGGGCTCTGTTTTTATAAGCCGTGCACAATTACTATATAAAGAAAATAAACCTGATTCTGCCATATATTATTTAAATAATGCAATTGAGCTTTGTAAACAGGTTGAGATGAATGACCGGCTTGCTGCAGGTTACCGTTTTCAATCTGTAGTATATACCCATCTAAACAAATTAGATGAAGCTGAAGCTGCTTTAAAAAATATGCAGGCTGCAAGAAGAAAAATTAACAGCAAGCCTAATGCTTTTATTAATGACAACCTGCAGATAGCAGAATTTTATGCTAATTCAGGACAACTAAAAAAGGCAATCGATTTTTGCTGGAGCCATCTTGACAGTGGCAACTATTATAAAAAACTGCCCGGTGATACAGATAGGGTATTTAACACATCACCTGCGGTTCGCCTGCCTTTTTACCTTGCTCTCTCGCGTTATCTTAAGATAGATAAAGATTGCAATACTTACCAAAAAGTGCTTGAAGAAATTATTGAACTAAAAGACACCGTTTATGAAATAAATAAAGCCGAAGCCATTGCTGAACTGCAAACCAAATATGAAGTGGAACAAAAGGAGCTTACTATTGTTTCCCAGCAACTTAAATTAACCCAAAGAAATTATTTGCTGTATGGCTCGATGATCTTTATAATACTGGCGGCGGTGATAACATGGTTGGTATGGCGTAATCAGCATAACCGGCAGCAAATGAAAATGCAGCGGCTGATTGATGAAGAGAAAAGACAATCGGCACAGTCTATACTGGATGCAGAAGAAAAAGAGCGCAAACGCATTGCGGCAGACCTGCACGACAATATCGGTGCCTACGCCACTGCTATTTCTGCTGATGTTGAGAACATTGCCAATAAAGGATTAAGCAATAGTGAAGGCCAGCTTCAAAACCTGCAACAGCATTCAAGGGAAATTATTTATTCGCTGAGGGATACTATATGGGTTTTAAATAAAGACAATATTACTATTACCAATATAAGTGACAGGATAAAAAACTATATCAATAAATTAAAACCAAGCTATGAACATATTAATATAATGCTCGAAGAAGATATACAGAATGATGTACGCATCACTTCACAAAAGGCATTGAATATTTTCCGGATCGTGCAGGAAGCTATTCATAATGCTTTAAAACACAGCGGGGCAACGGAGCTGGACATTTATATTAGCAGTACAGAAAAAATATCCATTATCATACAGGACGATGGTAAGGGAATTACCGATGCCGGTAATGATGGAAACGGTTTACGCAACATGAAAATACGCTCCGGCGATGCTGGCCTTGATTTTTCAATAAAAACATCTGCCACAGGCACGCAGATATTGCTGGAAACTGCTACTACAAATTAAGTATTGACAGAATTAAACAACCTTTGAAATTTGCAGTTTATAGAACCACCTCGATACATATGCAGATAAGAATAGGCATAACGGATGACAAGGCGATCAACAGGCATAATATCGCTGAAAAAATAAAGCAGTTTGATGACCTCCACCTTTGTTTTACAGCAGTAAACGGGCATGATTGCCTGGAACAATTAAAAGGCCTGCCATTAGATAAAATGCCACAGGTAATTTTTATGGATATTGAAATGCCGGAAATGGACGGCATACAAGCTATTAGCATTTCCCGCTCTTTGTATCCCCAGGTGTTTTTTATTGTACTTACCGTGTTTGATGATGATGATAAAATATTTGAAGCCATTAAAGCCGGGGCGCATGGCTATTTGCTGAAAGATGAGAATGCCAAAGCATTACACGGTGCAATTTTAAATGTTATGGAAAGTAACGGTGCACCGATGAGCCCTGCCATTGCAAGAAAAGCTTTACAGATGCTTAGCCAGGCTTCTGTGCATATTCCTGAAAGAACAACCGGGGAAAATAATATTTCAACGCTCTTATCGGAAAGAGAAAAAGAAATTTTGCAGTACACTGTAAAGGGACATGATGCCAAACGCATTGCGGAAATTACCGGCATTAGCGTGCTTACGGTAAGAAAACATATTGCCAATATTTACCAGAAGCTGCATGTAAACAGCAAAGCCCAAGCTATGAAAATCGCTTACGATAAAGGCTTAATGTAAGGTTTAAGCTGGAAGGAAAATAAAAAGTTCCGCGTTGGTAGTATTTAGTTCTTTGTGTAAACAGATTAAAGTAAATGTATTAGGGTAATAGATCCCAGGCAGGTGGAGCGAAGAGAGGCGGAGCGTAGCGGAGCCGAACGAAGCGGAACCGGCCTGGGATGCGGCCGAAAAAATGGGCCTCATTTTTATTAACTTTAATACAATTTTTATGGACAATCAACAAACACAATTCCCAAAAGATTTTTTTAAGAAGTTCAAAAGCAAAGAAGATTTCCAATCCTTTTTTACCAGCCTCTACAAGCAGGGCGTAGAAGAAATGCTTAAAGGCGAACTGGATGAACACCTGGGCTATGAGAAGCACAGCAAAGAAGGCCATAACAGCGGCAACAGCCGCAACGGTTCTTATTCCAAGAAAGTAAAAACCGAATCACTGGGTGACCTGGTGCTGAATATTCCCCGTGACCGTAAAAGCGATTTTGAGCCGCAACTCATTCCCAAAGGACAGCGCATGAGCGATAAGCTTGAAGAGGCGATCATCGGCATGTATGGCCGCGGTATGACCACTTCTGACATTAGCGAGCAAGTAAAAGAAGCTTACGGGGTAGAGGTCAGCGAAGGCACCATCTCTACTGTTACCAACAAGGTAATTGAACATGTAAAGGAATGGCAGAACCGTCCTTTGGAACCAGTTTATTTTACGGTCTGGATGGATGGCATTATGCTTAAAATAAAGCAGGGCGGCAAGTACATAAACAAATGTATTTACCTGGTTATCGGCCTGAAAAAAGATGGCCTGAAAGAAGTGTTGGGCATGTGGCTGGCAGAAACAGAATCCGCTTCTTTCTGGATGAGTGTTTTAACCGATCTGAAGGCCCGCGGTGTGGACGATATTCTGATAGCCTGCACCGATAACCTCAAAGGCTTTACGGATGCTATTAAAGGCGTTTTCCCTCAAACTGTTACCCAGCTATGCATCGTTCATCAAATCCGCAACAGTTGCAAATATGTAGTCTGGAAAGACCGCAAACAATTCTGCGCTGACCTGAAGGATGTTTATACCGCACCCAACAAAGCTGCTGCAGAACAGGCCCTGGAAGGCTTTGCTGTTAAATGGGAGGCTAAGTATAAACACGCTATTGTATCATGGAAAACACACTGGGAAAACCTAACCAGCTATTTTGAGTTCCCCATGGAGATCAGGAAAATCATTTATACAACCAATACTATTGAAAATGTGAATCGGGGTATCAGGAAGTATATAAAAACCAAGGTACAGTTTACCGATGATATGGCTGCTCAAAAGGCGGTTTATCTGGCGCTTGTAAACATCGAAAAAAAGTGGAATGCAACCCTGCAAAACTGGGGACTCATCCTACATCAATTCTTGACTATCTTTGAAAACAGATGCCGTCTCTAATGCAGTTACTAAATCCTATTTACACAAAATATTTTATACTCTCTCCGCGTTTTTACGGAACTTTTATTTTTATGGTACTTTTTTATTTTTTGTTATTGCCGCCCCTTTCTTGCCTTCTCTGCATCAGGCGCTCCTGTAGTTTAGTTGCCTGCTCTTCTGTAAGATATTTTTTCATTTCTGTTCTCATGACTTCCATAAGCGGCTGCATCTTTTCCCGCTTTTCATCCTGGCTTAAAGCCTGGTCCTGCCTGATATTTCTCATCTCCATCATGGAGCGCTGTGTGATAGCTACAACTGAATCTGCATTTACCGCAGATACGCCTAAAGAATCAGTTAAATAATGCTTTATCATTTCGCTTCTTCCGCCACCATTTTGTGCAGATGCAGAAACGCCGGAAAAAGCGGAAGCAACCAACATTAAAATGAATATTTTTTTCATGGTATTTTTTTTGAGTCTTTGTGACAACGAAAAAATGTTGAAGTTTAAACTATCTATAAATAGCCCAATATCTTTAACATACTTTGTGCCGATTGTTCTTTCGCGTATACCCAGTCTGTTAATTTCCCGTTTTTATCGTAACTTACAATCACGTGTTTGGGCGAGGGGATAAGACAATGTTTAATGCCGCCATAACCACTTATCTGGTCCTGGTAAGCGCCGGTGTGGAAAAATCCTACATATAAAGGTTCTTTATTGGCAGGATCATTCCCGTTGCTTTCGTTTTCTATCTTAGGTAAAAAAACTTCATTGATGTGTTCTTCCGAATCATAATAATCATGGCTGTCGCACGTCATCCCCCCCAGCACCACACGCTGGTATTCGTTTTCCCATTTGTTAATAGGAAGCATCAAAAATCGCTCGCCAATACCCCAGGTATCAGGTAACGTAGTTATAAATGATGAATCTATCATATACCAGCGCTCTCTGTCATTCTGCACTTTTTGGCCAACAACACTGTAAATATGTGCCATGCTTTCGCCAACGGTATAGCTGCCAAATTCGGTAAAAATATGCGGCATCGGCACCTTCGCTTTTTTACAGGCTTTTTTCATATTACCAACAATTTCATTTATCATGAACTGGTAATCGTACTCGAAACCCAATGAATGTTTTATGGGAAAACCTCCCCCTATATTAATTGAATCAAGTTCAGGGCATATCTTCTTGAGTTGGCAATACAGGTTGATGATCTTATTCAATTCGCTCCAGTAATAGATATCATCTTTAATGCCCTTGTTTAAAAAGATATGCAGCATTTTAAGCTGGAATTTGTTTTCATAACCCTCAATTTCGTCTACATAAAATTCCAGTATATCCTTTGCCCTTATACCAAGTCTTGAAGTATAAAACGGAAAAGTGGGTTCCTCTTCTGCGGCTACGCGAATGCCCAATTTAAAGGGCTGTTTAACGCTGCGCTTATACATCTGTAATTCCTCTTTGTTATCCAGAATAGGTACTACATTGGAAAACCCTGTATTAATCAGCCTGGCTATTCTTGAAGTATATGACTTTTGCTTATAACCGTTACATATTATAAAAATATCCTTTGTTATTTTTCTTTTTTTATAGAGCTGGTTTATGATCTCAATATCGTAAGCATAAGAAGTTTCCAGGTGTATATTATGCTTTAGCGCTTCTTCTACCACAAAAGAAAAATGCGAACTTTTTGTACAATAGCAATAATTATAAGTGCCTTCATACTTATGTTTTTTGAAAGCACTTTCAAACATCTTCTTGGCCTTATTTATCTGTATTCCTATTTTGGGCAGGTAACTTAGTTTTAAAGGCGTTCCGTATTTATCAATTAATGCCTTAATGTCAAGACCGTTAAATTGAAGATAGCCATCATCGTTAATATTAAAATCTTCCTGTGGAAAATGGAAGGTTTGCTTTACCAGTGAGGTATAGGTATTCGTCATTCTTTATTGTTGTAGAGCATAAATATTTTAGTAACTCATACAAAAATAATTGTTTGCAATAAGCAATAAATAAAAAATCCCACAGATGTGGGACTTATAAAAAATTTTAATATTTATTTATTTAACTGAAGCTACCAAAGCTTTGAAGCTTTCAGGATTATTCATCGCAAGGTCTGCAAGTACTTTCCTGTTCAACTCAATTCCTTTTACATTAAGCAAATGAATGAATTCACTATAGGTTAATCCTTCTTCTCTTACAGCAGCATTAATACGTGCGATCCAAAGCTGGCGGTAATCGCGTTTTTTAACCTTACGGCCAACATAGCTGTAGGTAAGGCCTTTTTCAACAATATTTTTGGCTACGGTATAAACATTCTTACGCTTACCATAAAAGCCTTTGGCTTGTTTTAAAACCCTTTTTCTTCTTGCCCTTGATGCAACTGCATTTACTGAACGTGGCATAACTGATTATTTTAGATTTCTGATTTGGTGATCTCTGATCTCACTAATCATCAGAAATTGTTTTCAAATTTATTTTACTTTTTTATTCCTCTTTAGAGGATGGGAGGTTTTATCCTTTCAAACGCAATAAGCGCATAACAAAATCTTTGTTAGGGGCAGCAACCACACCTTTCTGGCGGAGGCTTCTTTTACGCTTTGTTGATTTTTTAGTAAGAATGTGACGTTTGAAAGATTTCTGGTAAGTGATTTCGCCGGAACCGGTTACTTTAAAGCGCTTCTTGGCGCTTGAGTTTGTTTTAACTTTAGGCATTATAATCTTATTAAGATTACTCCCTGCTGGCGTTCCCGCACTGGCGGGACTCTTGTTGAGCCTTACGGGAATTAAAATTTTGGAGCGCAAAGGTATAGAAAATATTGGTTACCCGCAAAGCTTTCGGCCTTTTAAAGAAGTTTTTTGAGTAACCAGCTGCGGTATTTCAATTAATCACGGTTGTGTCACTCCCTTGTACTGCTGTATTTCATGGCAGCAAAAACTCAATCACGAAATTGCTCAATCTCAAAATCAGCAATTTTTCTATGATTTCATATTCACATATTGCAGAGGAAACGAAAGATTAGCCTGTTTGCAGGCAGCAATTACAGATTGCAGGTCATCTATCTTTTTTGCAGTTACGCGAACAATATCGTCCATAATCTGAGCCTGCACCTTCAATCCGCTGTCTTTAATAATCTTAACAATTTTTTTAGCATCTTCCTGTTTTAAACCATTGGTTACAGGTACTTCTTTTTTCAGCAGTTTGCCGCTTTGGTGCGCATCTTTTGAAAAATCGAAAGCATTGGAATCAATGCCCTGTTTTATACCTCTGCTGATGAGCACGTCAATAACCTGCTTCATTTTCATTTCACTTTCTACTTCAAGCGAAACAATAAAATCCTTCTTATTTAAGTTTATTTCAACAGGAGAGTTCTTAAAATCGAACCTGTTGCTGATTTCTTTTTTTACAGTATTTATGGCGTTGTCCAAAGTCTGAAGGTCAACCTTGCTGGCAATATCGAAAGATGGCATATGAAAAAATATTAATAACTGAAATTTTGTGTAGTAAAGCATGCAAAGTTACCATACATCATTAAACTTTAATTATCAATTTCTGTCAATACAGGTATTAACAAAATGCATGTTTGTTTTGGTCTCTAACTTGGAACAATATTCACACAACATTCAACAACAATACAATGAAATTAATTAAAAAGATTGCTTACCCGCTGACGATTTTAATGATCGTGGCATTATGCGGCTCACCACAGTTTGCATCTGCCCAAAATGACGATTACTATAATAATGATGATAATTATAGCAACAACGATAATAGCTATAATAACCAGGATAATAATTATGATAATAATAATTACACTAATGACAACGACGATCCCAGCGATTACGATGTAGAACCCTCTTCAGTAAATATTAATGTGTTTAATGATGCATTAACACCTCATGGTACCTGGGTTGTTTCAGCTTCTTATGGCCGTTGCTGGGTTCCCCGTTATCACGATTTTGTGCCTTATTCTACAGGCGGCAAATGGGTGTATTCATCTTATGGATGGACATGGGCATCCAGTTATAGCTGGGGTTGGGCGCCGTTTCATTATGGCCGCTGGGCATATGATCCATTCTATGGCTGGATGTGGGTTCCCGGTTATGAATGGGGTCCCGCCTGGGTTTCATGGAGATCAGGTGGTGGCTACTATGGATGGACGCCGCTTGGCCCTGGTATGAGCATAGGCGTTAACATAGGCATTGGCGTTCCTTATAACAGGTGGGTATTTGCACCATGCCGTTATATGGGTTATAGCAACATAAATCATTATTATGTTCGCCCTTCGCATAACACCACTATTATTAAGAATACAACTATTATAAACAATACAACAGTTTATAATAACAGGAAATTTGTTGCCGGCCCTAACCGGGTAGATGTAGAAAGAGCATCGGGCAGAAGGGTAAATACCGTTAGGGTTGTAAATGCTTCCAAACCGGGTAATAGCGTGGTAAAAAATAATGCTATACAAATGTACAGGCCCGGTGTAAAGCAAAAAGTACAACAAATTAACAAGCAACAAAATAATGTTACAATAAACAACAATAACCGTAACCAGACCGGGAACAATAACGTTAATAACAATATTAAAAACTACAGGCAGCAGCAGGCTGACAAGGCTAAAGAACTGGTTCAAAATGGCAAAAACAGGCGCAATGACAACCAGGCAAATAACACTCCGGGGCAACAACAAAATACTCCTGATAAACGCGACAGGATAAATAATAATCGTAGCCAGCGCACGAACAGGCAGAATAGTGAGGCGCAGGCAAATAATAATCAACAACCACGCAATAACAGGCAAAATAATATGGCTCAACAGCGTGAGAAAATGAAGGAGAATATGCAACGTCAGCAGCAGCAAATGAATAATAATGACAAGGCAAGAAATCAGGAATTTCAGCAAAGAATGAGTGCCGAAAGAAGACAACAGATGAGCAACCAGTTTAGTGAAAGGATACAGAAAAATAACAGGCAGGAATTTAATCAGCAACAAAGGCAACAATCATCAGGCAGGCAGGAGGGAGGTAACAGGCAGGGCAGAAGAGCTTAATTTATAGCAAAACAAGGGAAGCCGGCGAACAGTCGGCTTTTTTATTGGTGAATTAAGTACTTTGCACAAAACATATATTTTGGATACAAGTTCTGTTATTTTCACGGTCATCATTACCATTCTCGTTACAGCCGCTATAGTATATATTTTAACAGCACGCTTTAAAACGGTAAGCGGCAAAAATCCTTTTCCCAAAGAAGTTGATTCAACGGTTTCCATGCAATTGCAGGCTTATGAAAGATTAATAATTTTGGTTGATCGTATTGCACTGCCCAATGTGATCACCCGGGTAAACCAGCCAACTTCATCTTCAAGAGAAATGCAACTGATGCTAACGCAAAGTATCCGTTCAGAATTTGATTATAATATAACGCAACAGATCTATGTATCTTCTGAGGCCTGGAATGCAGTAAAAAATCTGAAGGAGCAAAACCTGCTTATCATAAACCAGTTGGCCAATGTGTTGCCTCCAAATGCTACAGGCTTAGACCTGAATAAATTGTTACTTGAATTTTTAATGAACGATAAAAAAGGCTCCTTGCATGAAGTAGTAAGCGAAGTATTAAGCTACGAAGCAAAAAAAATGATGGAATGATAAGCGAAAGGTGTACAGGCTGATAAGGGAGTAGACCAAACCAATCTTTTATTCCGCTATAAAAAAGTGGGGCAGTTAATAGGCTTCACATTATACTTATCTTCTGCATCGCTTGATGAAAGAAAAGCCAAAGCCACCGTGATAGGCATTTTAATGTTGTTTTTACCCCATGCATATTTTGTATGTGCATTAACAGTTGCCCTATTGCTTCCTGCTTATTCATGCCCAGTTGTACTCATACTGTCTTTTTATAACAGTCTTTTGTAAAAAGAATGATCAAAAAGAAATATAAAATGCTTTTCATGTTGGTTCATTTTATTAATGAAATGTGAAACGAAAATCTATGCAAACAGTCCTGGTTAAATTTGTTTTGCAAACATTTTTTCAACAAGGATAATTGACGGCAATGCTTATCTTGCCCGATTAATTGTTTGTCTATGAAGAAATTCTTGCTTGTTGGTATTTCTTTTTTTGTTTTTATATCTATACATGCACAGCCCTCATTCATAAAAGACAGTTTGGATACATATATCAACGAGGGCATAAAAGACTGGAATATCCCGGGACTTGCCATTGTAATTGTAAAAGACGGAAAAGTGGCAGTGATGAAGGGTTATGGCGTACGCAATCTTGAAACAAAGGAACCGGTAGATGAGAATACGCTTTTCATGATAGCAAGTAACAGCAAATTATTTACGGCTACATCACTGGCACAGCTGGAATACGATAAGAAACTCTCTCTTGACGATAAGATCACAAAATATTTTCCATGGTTCCAGGCATATGAAAGTACAACAACAGATCTTGTTACTATACGAGATATGCTGGCGCATCATCTGGGTACAAAAACTTTCCAGGGTGATTTTACTTTTTGGAATTCTACTTATTTAAGAGACTCTATCATGTATAAAATGCGCCTGTTGAAACCAACCGGTAATTTCAGGCAGCAATGGGGATATTGCAACAGTTGTTTCTTAACGGCTGGGCAGGTGATACAGTCAGTTACAGGCAAACCATGGGAAGTGTATGTTTATGACAATATTATGGCCCCGTTGGACATGGTCAACACACATGCGCTTGGAACGAATATGGAACAAATGCCAAACGCAGCAAGACCATATTCCAATTCGTTTACAGAAGACCTTAAATTATTACCTTATGACAATATAGATAATCTTGCACCGGCAGGTTCTATTGTAAGCAGCGTAAGCGATATTTCCAAATGGCTGATGATGCAGCTTGACAGTGGAAAGTACAATGGTAAACAAATTATTCCTTGGCCTGCCATTCGCCGTACACGGGATATGAATACGATTATCAGCAGCCGTAAAAATGCATTCCTGCCGTATCATTATTATGGATATGGGCTGGGCGTTTTTATGAGCGATTACGGTGGTAAACAGGTATTTGAACATACGGGGGGAGCTGATGGTTTTGTAACCAACACCTGCTTTGTACCGGAAGAGGATCTTGGTATTGCAATTTTTACCAACAACGATAACCAGGAATTTTTTGAGTTATTGCGCTATCAAATACTCGATGCTTATTTTAATTTGCCTTACAGAAATTACAGTACTATGGCTTTGGGAAATTTCAAAGATGAAAGGAGGGAGAAACTCAAAGAGATCGAAGCGTATCAAAAGCGTGTTAGAAACAAAAAGCCGCCTTTTTCTTTAAGCGTTTATACGGGCAATTACAGCAATCCTGTATTTGGAAATATGTCAATACGGATTATTGGAGGCGATATGACTATTAAATTCGGCCAGCGCAGTTTAACTGCCACGCTTGAGTATATGGATGATAACGAGTGGCTGCTTACTTACAACAATCCTGCTTACGGCATTTTTCCTGTGCGATTTATTACCGATGGTAATAAAGTAAGATCGGTTGATATTAAAGTAAACGATTTCCTGGAAACCGACCCCTATACCTTTACCAAAGAATAGCATTAATGCTGATATTGCTTATTAAATAAATTGTTTTCTTTACCGTATGAAAAAGTATGCAGTAATAGTAGCTGGGGGCTCAGGTAAAAGAATGGGCAATATTATTCCGAAACAATTTTTATTGTTGAAGGGAAAAGCAGTGCTGTGGTATACGCTGGATACTTTTTTACGTGCTTACAGCGACCTGCACATTATTCTTGTATTACCTGAACAACATATACAAAACGGTAAAAATATTATTGCATCTTTTGCGGCAGAAGAACGAATAGAAATAGTTGCCGGCGGTTATACGAGGTTTCATTCGGTGCAATGCGGGTTACAGAAAGTAAAAGATGATGCTGTTGTTTTTGTGCACGATGCAGTCCGGTGCCTGGTCTCTGTGCCGCTTATTCAACGCTGCTACAAAAATGCTTTGGAACATGGGAGTGCCATTCCTGCTGTGGTTGCCACAGACAGTATCCGCATACTGGATCATACACATCATGTTGTTGCCAACCGGGAAGATGTGCGCATTATACAAACGCCGCAAACTTTTTTAAGCGATATTATTTTGCCTGCTTTTAAACAGGAATACTCCGATGCTTTTACCGATGAAGCCACCGTGGTAGAAGCTTGCGGGACAAAAATTTTTTTAACAGAAGGCGAATACGATAATATAAAAATTACCAGGCCTGTTGATATGATGATTGCCGAAAGGATACTGGAAGAACGCTCAATGCTTAAGCTGGTTTAAGGTTGTGCAATATCTTTGAACCGGAAACCGATGTTGCGCAATGATATGAAGATGACGGTAATGCGACGCAACGAAGATGCCATTGTTCTTTTGCTGGTAATCTGAATAACTCTTTATTGTTTATATCAGGAAAGCGTATTTATTGTTTTGTTGATCTTGTCTAAAATGCTGTGGGCTACTTCCATGGCATACAGTCCATCAATTTCATTAACCACAGTATTGGTGTTTTGTAAGATGGATTGTACAAATGCCTCTAATTCTTCCCTGATCGCATTTACAGGCGTGGATGGCGGGTTAATGATCGCCAGTGTTTTATTGCCGGAAGGCGTTTCAATATCAAAAGTAAATGCATCCTTATCTTCCCCCGATTTCAGTTTAATGATCTCTGTTTTTTTCTCGAGGAAATCAATACCGATATATGCATCTTTCTGAAACAGGCGCATCTTGCGCATTTTTTTCATGCTGATGCGGCTGCTGGTAAGATTGGCCACACAACCATTGTTAAATTCTATGCGCACGTTGGCTATATCAGGTGTATCTGTCATGACCGCCACACCGCTGGCTGAAATATTCTTTACATCACTCTTCACCAGTTTTAAAATAATGTCTATGTCGTGGATCATCAGGTCCAGGATCACACTCACTTCGGTACCACGCGGGTTGAACTGTGCAAGGCGGTGCACTTCTATGAACATGGGATTTACCGCTATATTATTCAAGGCAAGAAAAGCAGGGTTAAATCGCTCAACATGGCCAACCTGGAACTTTATACCCGCTTCGTTCACCATTTTTACAATTTGTTTTCCCTGTTCCAGGGTATCTGCCATGGGTTTTTCAACAAAAACATGTTTGCCTTTTTTTATAGCGGCATAGCATAGGTCGAAATGAAAGGTGGTAGGCGCAATAATATCAACTGCGTCGCATTTATCCATTAACGCTTCTGCATCAGCAAACCGTGCAAGCTCATATTTTTCTTCAACTTCTTTTGCATTTGCGTCGTCCGGATCGAAGAAGCCAACAAGTTCCGCCTGTTCTATTTCCTTCCAGTTATTCAAATGAAATTTACCTAAATGGCCAGCGCCAAAAATTCCGACCTTCAACATAAAAAGATTTGCGGGTAAAGATAAAGCTTGTTTGCTTGCTGCCTCAAAGTGAACAGGGTTGTGTACAACTTTATAAGCAACAGGGATCTGTTTTTATAGCAATGAGATTCTATATCATGCAGGGAATGACGTACGTGAAGAAGTTGTGAATGTTATGGAGTGCTTATTCTTTGTCTATTGTGGGTTTAATGTCTCCTCCAGCCATTTAAAAAATTCCCGTTGCCAAACCATAGCATCTTGGGCTTTTAATACCCAATGATTTTCATTGGGCAGGTATAAGAAGCGGCTTTTAATACCTTTTAACTGTGCTGCCTGGAAAGCCTGCTGCCCTTGCTCAATCGGCACACGGTAATCTATTCCGCCCTGAACGATCATTATCGGTGTATTCCAATTCTGTACAAAATTGCTTGGGCTCTGGCTGAATGAACGTTGTGCCACCGCATTGTTCAGATCCCAGTAAGCACCGCCTTTTTCCCAGTTCTCAAACCACATTTCATCGGTAGTGCCATACATACTGCGAAAATCAAAAACACCATCATGCGAAATAAAAGTTTTGAAGCGATGATTGTGCATTGCTGCCAATGCAAATACACTGAAACCGCCAAAGCTGGCACCTACGCATCCGCGTTTTGAAGTGTCAACATAGGCAGATTTTGAAACATCATCTATTGCACTGAGGTAATCTTTTATCACCTGCCCGCCCCAGTCTTTGCTTACATCTTCATTCCACTTTGTGCCAAAGCCGGGCATGCCGCGGCGGCAGGGCGCGACCACTATGTAACCATTCGATGTTATCAACTGCATATTCCAGCGGAAAGAATAGAACTGTGTAAGCGCGCTTTGCGGGCCACCCTGGCAATACAAAAGCGTTGGGTATTTTTTGGTTGAATCAAAATGAGGTGGCAGTACAACCCAAACCACCATTGCTTTATTATCTGTAGTGGTAACATATCTTTTTTGCCATGAGCTTAAAGCAAGTGTATTGTAAATGCTGTCGTTTACATGTGTAAGCTGTTGCAGGTTGGCAGATTTCAGACCGAGCGCATAAATCTCTGCGGCATGATTAAAATCTGTTCTTGTTACAAACAAAGTATTGCCGGCTTCACCCACAATGCCGCTGATATCAAAATCACCTTTGGTAAGTTGGCGAATATTAACAGCCATTCTTGTTTTACCAGGATAATTCACTTCAAATAATTGCAGTGTTCCATCAACGGGCGCTATGAAATAAATTTTTTTGTCATCATCACCCCATTTAAAACTTTCCACGTGAATGTCATCACGGCTTGCTGTTAAGTTCATTTTGGTAATGCCGTCTGATACTACCAGGTCCTGTTTATCGGCTTCATAACCATCCCGCTTCATGCTTAACCATGCGAGTTCACCTTTTTTATTATAGGCAGGATTGATATCATAGCCCATCATGCCTTCAGTTAAATTTTTGGTTGTGCCTGTTTCAATACTGTATTCAAACAGGTCTGTATTGGTGCTGATGGCGTATTCAGTTCCCTGTTTTTGTTTAGTTACATATACTACATGTTTTCCATCGGGATTAAATATATAATCTTCGTCGCCACCAAAAGGTTTCTGCGGGCAATCGAAAGACTGGCCGGCCATCAGGTCTTTCTTTGCTGTATCATTTACTGCGCTTAAAAAAATATGGCTGAATTTGCCGTCTTCCCAGGTATCCCAATGGCGGTACATAAGTGAGTTATACACCTGCGCATTGCTCCTGGTAAGCTCAGGATAAAAATCGCTGCCTGATACATTCATCACTTTTACTTCTGCGTCACTGATCTTCAATTTACCATCTTCAGAGATGTGCGTGTTGTTTATAAGCGTATCAGCACTTTCTATTATTTCGGCAGTACCGCCGGCAACAGGCATCCTGTATGTTTTGGTTGAACTTTTGTTTTGTGCAACATCCGGCGTGCTTACTGAATACACAATGTATTTTTTGTCTTTAGATATGCCGACAGGATTTAGCCTGCCAAGCTTCCACAACAATTCCGGCGTCATTACATTTTGAGCAAGGCAGAATATAGGCGCGGCTATTAATAAAAGCAATAATGATCTTTTCATATGATGAATATTAATGAAACTAATTGAATGTAGCTTAAGTTTTTAAAGTTAAGGCTGAAGATGCCATGAAAAATCAATTGTTCAAGGGAGTGACACAACCGTGACGCCACGAAGTGATGTTGCTGATAACATAAAAAATAGCTTAGTCATTCGTTATAACAAAATGCCCTGCAAGAAGAAATAAGCTATAGAAAAGTAAATTACAATACCGGTTACATCAACCAGCGTGGCTACAAACGGCGCAGACGAAACGGCAGGATCGGCGCCGAGGCGTTTTAATATAATCGGCAACATAGAACCCGTTAACGTGCCCCACAAAACAACGCCTACTAATGAAATACCTACGCTGATGCCAATGAGAAACCAATGTTCTTTATAAAGATCCTGTATTATGCCTTGCTGCATTAAGAAATGCCAGATGGTGATTCTTACAAAACCAATGATGCCTAAAATGCCGCCAAGCAGAAGGCCGCTTAAAATTTCCCGGCGCATAACACGCCACCAGTCTGACAGGTTGATATCTGCTACAGCCATTGCCTGTATCACAAGGGTGGAAGCCTGTGAGCCGCTGTTGCCGCCGCTGCTCATAATTAAAGGAATGAACATGGCCAGCACAGTAGCCTTGGTGATCTCGTCGTTGAAATGCGCCATTGCTGTCGCGGTAAGCAGTTCACCCAAAAATAAAACGATGAGCCAGCCGGCGCGTTTGCGTACCAGTTTAAGTAAGGGCGTATCAAGGTAAGGTTCGTCCAATGCTTCGGTACCACCAATTTTTTGAATGTCTTCGCTAAACTCTTCATTGGCTACCCAGAGCATGTCATCAATGGTTACAATGCCCAGCAAAATGTTATTATCGTCTGTTACAGGTAAGGCAACACGGTTATTCATTTTAAACACTTCGTTGGCATGCTCCTGGTCGTCTTTTACGTGCAAAGCAATTACACGTTCATCCATCAGCTCTTCAATTTTAGTTGCCGGAGCGGCGAGAATAATGTCTCTTATTCTAAGATCATCTATCAATTCACCTTTTCGGTTGATAACATAAATAACATCTATGGTCTCTGAATTTTTTCCCACCTTACGAATGATATTCAACACTTGTTCAATCGTGTTGAAAGGATACACATAGATGTAATCCGGTGTCATCAACCTGCCTACGCTGTCTTCCGGGTAGCCGAGCATGGAAAGCGTAACCTGGCGTTCTTCTTTATCGAGCAGTTTTATGAGATCGCGTATAACTTCTTTGGGTAGTTCTTCCAAAAAATCGGTTCGGTCATCGGCAGGCAATTCATTTAACAGTTCAGCAGTTTTAAAAGAAGGCAATTCAAGTACAATCTCCTTCTGGCGGCTAACATCGAGTATTTTAAAAACAGCCGCTGCCCGGTTGATGGCCATATTGGCGATGATCTGTGCTTCATAATCCGGGTTGTCGTATATCAGGTCGGCTACATCGCTGATGTTTTGGTCGTCAAGGAACTTGCGTATTTCCTGTAGGTCGTTTGCCTTCATCAGTTGTTCAAACTGTTCTTTTATGGAAGGCTGATCCAATTCGAAGCTCATATGCGCAAATTAGCAAAACAAATTTTCAGATAAAATAAAATTCATACTCTTAAAAAAAGCTATTGCAATTAAATAACGAGTATTATATTGTGGCATTAATTATAGCAAGCATAAATGATTTCATCTTTAACTATCAGCACGTCACCCAAAAGGGGCAGAGGTGTTTTCACTACAAAGAATCTAAAAAAAGGCACTGTAATCGAAACTTCACCCGTGCTCGTTTTAACTCCTGAAGAACGTAAAGCCATTGAAAAAACATTGTTGTTCCATTATGTGTTTGAATGGGGTGATGATAAAAAGAGAGCGGCACTGGCGCTGGGGTATGTTTCATTATACAATCACAGCTACGATGCAAATTGTGAGTACGAAATGGAATTCGGTAAAAAAATTATGACCATCAGGACTGTGAAGAATATTAAAAAAGGGGAGGAGCTTTTTATCAATTATAATGCTACGCCCGATGATAAAACAAAGGTTTGGTTTCATGCGAAATAACTTGCTTTGTTTTAATAACCTCTAGATACCGGCAGGCACAAATTTCTACTAAGAATAATAAATAATATCTTTAGTTCTTAAACAGCTACCTGATGCAACACGAAACACATTATGATACCGTTTCAAAGGCCATAGAGGCATTGCGACAGCAAGGTTTTACCACTGATTTTAATATTGAAGAAAACTGCCTGGTTTGTGATAAAGGCAAATTTGATGTGGACGATTTTGAAGTGGTGGACGTGTACCGGTATGAAGGTAATTCAGACCCTGCTGATGAGGCTGCAGTTTATGCTTTACAATCATCAGATGGGGTAAAAGGGATTTTTGTAACCGGGTATGGTGCTACAGCAGATCCGGTTTCTGCAGAAATATTAGAGAAGCTGGGTAACCGTTAACGATCCTGCTACTACTTATTGTACTTCCGGTGAGTGGCAAGGTGGTCAGGGGTGCTACAACTTATATTTTGAGTGCCAACAATCCAATATTAATAACCCAGGCTAACTTTTGTGCGGCTTTATAATACACTGAGTTCGCTGCGCAGTTTTTGAACACTTTTTGCAACCTCTTTTGCGGCATACTCAATTTCTTCCCCAGTAGTAAAACGCCCGAGCCCTAAACGCAATGAGTTGCTGCCCCGTTCGTCGCTCATGCCTAAAGCTTTTAATACATAAGAAGGTTCAACCAACGCTGAAGTGCAGGCAGAACCTGAAGAAGCAGCTACACTTTTGCTAAAACTTGTCATAAGCCTTCCGGCGTTTACATTTCGGAAATAAAGATTGGTAACATGCGGCAGGCGATGTTCAACACTTCCGTTTATAAAAACATCTTCCTGCTGTAATAATTGTTGTTCCAGTTTATTGCGCAGCATATTTAAGCGTATAGATTCCGGTATCATTTCTCTTTCACACAATTCACAGGCTTTGCCCAGGCCAACGATACCCGGCACATTCAATGTACCACTGCGCATATTGTTTTCATGGCCGCCACCATCTATTTGTGCCGTTATCTTTACTCTTGGATCTTTGCGCCTTACATACAAGGCACCAATGCCTTTAGGCCCATATATTTTATGTGCAGATAAAGAAAGAAGGCTGATATCATCTTTTATTACATCAACCGGAATTTTACCAACAGCCTGTGCACCGTCAGAAAAAAACAAAACACCATGTTTTCTTGCAATCGCCGCTATCTCTTTTATTGGTTGAATAACGCCTGTCTCATTATTCGCATACATTACCGCAATAAGAATAGTGGATGGTTGTATGCTTTCTTCCAATTGCTGCAGGTTGATGAGCCCTTCTGCATTTACAGGCAGGCAGGTTATTGCTGCGCCGATCTTTTCCAAATGTTTGCACGTGTCTACAACTGCCTTATGTTCTGTTGCAACGGTAATGATATGGTTACCTTTGGATGCATAAGTTTCATACACTCCTTTAATGGCAAGATTCACACTTTCTGTAGCACCGGAAGTAAAAACAATTTCTTTAGGATGCGCATGTATCAATGAAGCGACCTGGCTGCGTGCCTGTTCAACTGCTTCTTCTGCAAACCAGCCATAAGCATGCGTACGGCTGGCAGCATTGCCGAAATGCCTGGTAAAAAAAGGCAACATCGTATCCAGTACACGCGGATCAAGTTGTGTTGTAGCATTATTATCAAGATAAACAGGCAACTGCATTACCAACAATTTATTCGTATGCAAATTACAATTGTTATGATGATTGCAGATTTGCAGTTTTATTGTAAAACTATTGAGGTTCTTTTAACTGGCCTCTTATTTCGCCATCGCTGTAGGTAGCCGTGCTAATGTTAACAAAGAAATTGTTATTGATGAGCGCCGGTTCGTCTGCCTGGCTGATATTCAAATAACCCGAAGCACCACTGGTAATATCTGCAGGAAATTCGGTTACCGGTATATTGGTGAAACCACCACCGCTAACAGGTGCCTGGAAATTAACAGCTGTGGGAACACCTGTTAATTTCTCCCAGGTAATGGTAAAACTGAGCCTATTGTCTATTGAATCATACGTTACATTACAATAACCTTGTGCAACGGAGCTATTAGATGGTATGGCGTCGGTGCCGGTAAGCGGTGCAACAAAAGTGAATATATTATCGGGATCATCTTTTGAGCATGCATTAAAAGCTAACACTGCTACCATAACAATTAAAGCGTAACAAAAAATACTAAACCGTTGTTTTACTTTCATCATAGTTATTGTTTATAAAATGTAAACGAAATTGAGAAAAATAGATTGTACGCAAAAACTGTACTGAATTATTTTACGGGGCGAAAGTAAAGCACTTAAAATAAATGCTCTTGAATAACAACATTGGCTCCTTGGTATAATTTTTTGATTGATCAATGTGCTTTTTTGAGTATTGCGGCATAGAATGTTTGGTTTAGTTAAAATATAATTCCTGCTAATTAGGTTTGCTAATTCAGCTTTGGTTTTGGATGGGCCGCTACCCCGTCCATTGTTTGCATAATTAGGAAACGGCGCTACAGAACGTTGCCTAAACTTTAATCCAACTCTTTTATAGCAATATTGCGGAAACGGTGTATTGCCCCGGGCGTCCATGACGTAAGCCCATTCCATTCACCGGATGCAGGTGAATACAACGCCGTCCAGTGAACTTGTAAGCCTATCATACCTGATGTGGCACCGGCAATAAAATCATTTTTGGGTTGCTGAACATCCCACATTTGCACATCATTTATCCAAAGTGTAATATGAGGTGTATCACCTGTCATCCTTATCCTGAATGAATTCCAGTCATTTGCTTTCCATACTGTTGCCCGTTCTTCTGCCACTGCCGGTTTGCTTACCTTCATACGCTCTCCGTACAGGCTGCCGGTACTGCCTGCATTCTCATCAATCTCAACCTGGTAAGCTATACCACTTTCTGAAGCCCGGATAAATATGCCGCCATTCGACATGGAATCGATTTTTGCTTCCAGGTATAGCTCAAAATTTTTATACTTTTTATCGCTTAATAAAACGCCGCCCTGGCCAAAAGGTTTTTGTGTAATACAAATCGCATTATTGTTTACTTCGCAACCTAATGTAGTGCCCTGGTGTGTGGTACGGCTGATATGCCAGCCATCCAGGTTTTTGCCATTAAAAATGGGTGTGAAACCCGGCGGTATCTGTGCTTTTAATATGCCCGTATTAAAACATATCAGCGCAATGAAATAGTATTTTTTTAGTTGCATCACTTAAGTAGTGTTATGTTAACCATAAAATGTCGCTTATCTAAATTGCTGTTTTTGTTACTATGGGATTTCCTGATTTAGGTTAACACAACGTTTTATTAGAAAAATCTCAAAATCAAAAAATCGCGAAATAATATACTTAACATAGCAATAGTTGTTTATTTAACTTCCATTACTATGCGTAATCCAATATCAAACCCATTGCCGGGTCCACCGGCATGTGTCATGTAAGTGGCATTCTTTGCATCACTGGTAAATGCTGCACCCTTTAATACATGTTGTGATCCTTTATTTGGTGGTAAAGGATCGGCGAATATTTTTTCATTGTAAAGATCTTCCACCCATTCCCATACATTGCCCAGCATATCATATAATCCCCATGCGTTTGGTTGTTTTGTTCCACCGCGTGACGGTGCATCACCTCCCAATACTGCCGATGCAAAAATGTTGTTCCATGAAATATCATCCTGTGCACCGGCCCTTGCCGCGTATTCCCATTCAAATTCTGTTGGCAGGCGGTACGTGTGTGTTTTATCTGTTTCATTTAATTTCTTAATAAAGACTTCTGCATCCTGCCAGGTAATGTTTTCAACGGGCTTGTTTGCGGAACTGTCATTTTTAAATACAGAGGGATTACTACCCATTACTCTTTGCCATTGCTCCTGCGTTACTTCATACACGCCAATGTAGAACTGCTTTTTTATTGTTACCGTAAAGCCGGGCATAGCATCCTGCTTTGCCATTTGTTCAGCCGCTTTAACCATTTGTTCAGGAAGTGGCTTACCTTCAAAATCTACCTGGCCAACTGTTGGCTGAAACTTACCAACAACCATGGTTCCCGGTTGTATTAACGCGAATTGTATTCCGTAGCTATTGGTATAAATTGGTTGTTGTGCTGAAGTATTAACTGCAGTGAAAAGTAATACTATTAAGATGATATTATTTAAATGCATATTGATTAAGAAGCTTTTTATAAAATGTTATTTTTTTGTTTCTTAAGCGATGTTTTTACGGTCTTTTAGCTCTTAAGAAACAAATTGTTTTTATTATATTTTGTCACTTTTGTCACTAAAATAACTTGAATTTTTATTGCTCATGGCCGCAGGGCCTCGCTCATGCAATCCCGCAAATGGCGTGACTGCCTGCGCTTCTTTGAAAAAAATATCCTTCGGATTTTTTTCAATCACGCCTTCGGCATGACCGAATCCGCCGTGGCGGACGCCTAACGCATGAGCTGGTGTAAAAATGTATTGCCTAACATGCTATCAACGCTTTTTATCCCAGTTGGTGTTTTCTGCACGGCCCAGTTTAAATATTTCCAACAACTGTAACGTAATACCCCCGGGGATTTCTTTAGGTGAATTGTCGCGAACCGTTTTTACTTCTTCTTCTGTAACTACGGATGATTTATTGCCAAGTTCGCTGCTGTTACGTATGTAACTCAATACAGATGCAATCCATTTATCATCATTCGCCGCCATTGGGGGCATTGTGTTGGGATAAGTTTTGCCATCAACAGGCCCCTTTAACCCGTAAAGCAATAACTGTATGTTCATGATCTTATCACCCCGTACACGTGGTGAGCCTGCCAATGGCGGTGCCGGCATTTCTTTGCCGCCAATAACGATTCCTTTGCCACCATCTCCATGGCAGCTTATGCAAAGTGTTTTGTAAATAGTCGCACCGTTGGTAACCAGTTCCCGGTCAGCAGAGCTTAAATTTTTTGTTCTTTGTTCTTCTGCTTCCCTTGTTTTTTGTGCCTCTGTAAATGTGGCGTACGAGAACTGCATCATCTCGTTGTTTTTATTTGCAGTAAGCAGCTCTTTTAAAATGTTTTGGGCTTGCTTATTATTAAAACTCCGAAGCGATAAAGACAACTGAATGCGCACATCTGCGCTGGCATCATCTTTAAGTTTTGCAAGCTGACCTAATATTTCAGCATCGTTTTGTTTGATGTACATTTCACTGATCCATACTGCCGTTTTTCTTACCTGTGCGTCTTCATCTGCGAATGCATGCAACAATGTTGGCTTATCCATTGCTTCCAGCCCTTCCAACGTCCACAATGCATGGATGCGTGCGAGCGCTGAGGGCTTTTTTTGCAGGCTTGCCTGCTCACCAATTGCTATTTGTTTTAATACAGGTACCACAGATTTATCAGCACGGAAAATAAGTAGTTGTTGTGCATTGTCTCTCCACCATCCATTAGGATGATCAAGCCAGGTAACCAGTTTTGCCGAAGGTTCATTCAACATGTTTGGCTTATGGTTATCAGGTTTAAAATCATCATGTACCACGCGGTAGATCCGGCCCATTCCGCGGTTCTTAAATAACTCTTTTTGTGCAATGATCTTTCCGAGGTAAGAGTCCGATGGTGTCCATTCACTTTCCTGGATAATGCCATGATACATGTCAACAATATAAAAGCAACCATCGGGACCGGTATAAGTATTGATAGGGCGAAAGTTCATATCAGCCGATGCCAGCCAGTCTTTTTGCCGGTAGGCATCTTCAATATAAATTTTTCCATCCTTGTTGATCACTTTACCACGTTTAATGATACGGCCCACGGGCTCAGGAATAAAATAATCACCAAGCATATCCTGTGGCAGCCTGTCACCACGATAAACAGACTGGCCACAACCAGCCGTAAATTCTTTAAGCGTATTGTCTTCAGGCCGTAATGCTTCTCTTCCTCCCTGCGCATCAACCGTGCCGATGATGGGCCATGGTTTGGTAAATTCTTTACTGTATTGATCGGCAAAATTTAAAGAGCCATAGGCAGGCATTTGCTGTATCTGTACTGCAGGTAACCCGGGGCCGGCTTCTGAATAATATAAACGCCCGTAATTATCACTTGTAAGCCCCCATTGACCGATCATGTTATCTACCATTGTATCTGCCTGCAACATTCCGTTTTTATATTTATACCGAAGGTTATCGCGGGAAGGATATATCCAGTTATCGAGGTTCCAGTAAAAGGCGCCATTCTGGTGTTCAAGATTTCTTACATCCAGCACATCATTTTTAAAAACAATCTTCTTTTCGTCGGCCTGGCCATCACCATTTGTATCGCGGTAACTCCATATATGCTGCACATTGGTGACGCCTACGAGTAGCCGGTCACCTACTGCAAGAATGGTACGTGGTAGAACAAGGCTGTCTATAAACACCGTTGCCTTGTCCATCTTTCCGTCACCGTTGGTATCTTCCAATAATTTGATCCTGCTTGTGGGTTCAAACTCGCCGGTTGCACTGGCGTCTTTCATATAAGTATTCATTTCTGCCACATACATCCTTCCATTCCCATCCCAACAGATAGCAACAGGTTCCTGCACCATTGGTTCACTGGCAACAAGTTCCATGTGAAAGCCCGGTGGCAATTGAATTTTTTTGATGCTTTGTTCCGGAGATAAAGGCTTTGCAGGCGGGTTTGTATCAACCACATTTCTTTCAAAGGCATTTGGTTTTGCAGTGCCTGGATTATTGTTTGAGCAGGCATATAAGGTAAGCGATGAGATCACAATTAAACAAAATCTATATAGACAATACCTGGCTTTAATTGTAACATTCATAATAACAAGACTCCGTTAAATATTTAAAAGTAGGTTGCCTTGAGCATCACCTCAACGCTTCGAAGCTAAAGATAAAATTTACCTCAATTGTAAATGCGAATATTTTTGGGTCAGAAAATTTTCATTTCTAATGGGTGCAGTCAAAATCAAATGTTGATTGCAAATATTTTGATCAGGATAATAACCAAGATAAAATTAATAATGTTCTCCTGAGCCCTGCTGGTGTGTATTTCATTGAAGTTTGATTGCCAGGTCCCACTTATAGTAAGCTTTTATTGTGTGTTGTTTATTTTATTAATCATCCCAGATAAATATAAAATCACTTTTTTTAAGAAAGCAAATAAATGCTTCAATTAGTGATTTGCTCAATGCTTTGCAAAGAAATTTATATTTCGATTTTGATACCGAAGATGGCAGGTGATCAGGAATTATTGGCTACAATTGTCATCTTCAAAATTCCTTTTTCCAAAGCCTTTGCAAGAAGGTATGCGTCTTCTGCCATAAAAATTTTAGGGTTTCATGCTATGCGGAAGGTTATGCTATGAAGAACCTCCTGCGATAGAAACTTTAGTTGCATCAAAACCATAAAAAGCAGCAAAAAATTTTCATTTTTTTTCCTACAACCATCTTTTTTCTTTTGTAATTTTTGCAACCCCTGCATTAATTAACTGGCAACAGCAAGAAATTTTGCAACAAACAACATCATTTAGACCCATTTTTTACCATCATTTGCAAAATCTGCATATTGATTTTTTTAGCCTGCATTATTCAATTTTCATCCAGCTAAGCCGCCAGCTACTTTTATCAAAATTTATAAAACTGAAAACATTATTAATCTCACCTACTAAAACAACTATTATGAAAAAATCAATCTTTTCAATCTTCACAGGCCTTCTTATTTTCCTGTTCGTTTTTAATCTTAAATCTAAAGGCCAGGTTACTGAAAAACCATTAACCAAGCTATACCTGGAATTCGCAGCAGGCCCAACTACGGATAATGGCACTTTTGGGGGATTAGGACTCCAGGGCATATTAAAGAATAATTGGGTAGCCACCGTTTCTTATCAACACTTAGATATCAATCCCAAAAATTTGCCTTCAGACTACGAGCAAGGTTATACACTAATATTAATTCTCCCATTGCCCGATGAAATGCCAAATGAAAACATGAATATCATAAGTTTTACAGGAGGGAAACGCTTTGGGAGTGGAAGAAAAACCTGGTTTACCACAGAGGCCGGGATCTCGGTTATAAGCGGTGACGAATTTTCTTTTACTAAACAGCCTGTTGAACAACATGGTTTTTATACAACTTCCAATTATGCTGTAAAAAAAGAAGCCAAAACAACCATCGGTGCAATGCTGAAGGCTGATTTTAACTGGGCGTTTACACCCTATGTTGGATTGGGGGCAGGAGCCTTCGTTAATTTCAGTTCCCTACAAACTCCTGTTGGAGGCCAGATAAAACTTATTGTTGGCTGGTTAAATACCAAAAAGAAGAAAGTACAATAATTGAACCGTGCTTTTTACCGGACTACACCTTCCCGACACTGCATTATCCCTTTTCGTTTTCTAATAAACAAATCATTATGAAACAATTTTCTACAATAATCATCGCAATTTTGCTTGGTTACAGGCTTTAAAGTGGCCTCAAACGGGGATATTTATTTAGCTGAATTGAATAACATGATAAGAATTATCAAAAAGAATTGAATGCTATTTACATTAACAATAGTATAGTAGTTTTTTGAATGTGGAAATGCACAAAAGTTAATTTCATAGGAACCAAAAAAGGCATTCGACTTTTTGTCTCAGCACGTTCTTCGTCAAGGGTCTTTGTGTAAAGCCACGAGACCCTTTGTTATTTTAATTCTTCATAGTGAGCGGAACAAGATGTTCACTTGCTGCAAGTCATTAAACCTGCACTGCTTTGTTCATATTCACTCCAATCATTTATGAGTTTGTAATTATTGCAAACTGGATTTAAATGTATATAGTTCAGTTTTTGCAACAGCAATTTTTATTAAAATGCTTTCAACAAATTTAATCCGTTCTACTTTTTGTATGCCAGCAACCGTAACGCATTAAACACCACCACCAGGGTTGAGCCTTCATGCCCTATCACTGCAGGGCCAATATGTGCTATTCCTGAAATGGTAAGTGGTATCAATAGTACAACCATACCAAAACTGATAACCAGGCTCTGTTTGATGATGTCATGTGCTTTTTTACTTAACCCAATGGCAAAAGGAAGGTTCTCTAATTTATCTGCCATCAATGCGATGTCTGCTGTTTCCAAAGCAACATCTGAACCTGCCGCACCCATTGCAATGCCCACCGTACTTTTTGCCATAGCCGGAGCATCGTTTACGCCATCGCCAACCATGGCTACTTTCTTTTCAGCGGTTCTTAATTTTTCAATGGCTTCTACCTTTTGTTCAGGCAGCAGGTTGCCCCAGGCATCAGTAATTCCTATTTCTTTTGCGATGGCTTCTGCTACTTTTTGATTGTCGCCCGTAAGCATGATCATTTTGCGAATACCTATTTTACTTAATTGGGCTAACGAATCTTTTGCATCCTGTCTTGCTACATCCATCAATGTAACGATGCCTATATATGTATCATTTTGCTGAACCAGCATTGTAGTGTTTCCCTTGCTTTCTAAATCCTCCGCTTGTTTTTTTATATCATCAGGCAGTGTATTATTTTTTTCTGTAAATAATTCTTTGTTGCCTATATGAATGGTTGATCCATTATAATCGGCTTTAATACCCCTGCCCTGAATTGCTGATACATTTGATGCAGGCGAAACATCTTTCTTCAACTTCTCTGTACCACCTTTTACAATGGCTGCTGCCAGTGGATGGTCGCTTAGTTTTTCTACGGCTATTACAATTTCCAATAACTGTTCTTCTGAAATGCCGTTAAGCGGATATATACCTGTAAGTTTGGGTTTGCCTTCTGTTAGTGTTCCTGTTTTATCAAATGCTATGGCTGTGAGGGAACCTAATTCTTCCAAAGGTTTTCCACCTTTTATTAAAACCCCGCCTCTTGCAGCCCTTGCTACGCCACTTAAAACCGCACTTGGCGTTGATATGGCCAACGCACACGGACTTGCAGCTACCAATACTGCCATTGCGCGATAAAAACTTGCGCTGAAAGGTTCATCTATCACTAAAAACGCGAACAACAACAGCAAAACCAAAATGAGCACGGAAGGCACATAATACTTTTCCAGTTTGTCAGCGAAGTTTTGTGTTGCTGACTTTTGCGTTTGTGCTTCATTCACCATTTTTACCAATCTTGAAATGGTGCTATCTGCCGCAACTTTAGTAACCATTACTTCTAAGTTTTCGCCACCATTAATTGAGCCTGCAAACACCCTGTATTTAGCATCCAGCGTATCAGCCTTTGCAATGTCAGTGTTGATATCTTCAACAGGTGTTTTATCAACAGGCACGCTTTCACCGGTTATGGGTGCCTGGTTTACACTGCTGTTGCCTTTTACTACAATGCCATCTGCTGAAATTTTAGAGTTGGGTTTCACTACAATTATATCACCTGCTTTCAGTGCTTCAATCTTTACTTCTTTTATATCGTTGCCCGTTTTTAACAACGCTGTTTTAGGCGCTAATGCCGTTAATGCCGCAATTGATTTTTTTGCTTTTTCCATCGCATAGTGTTCCAATGAATGACCAAGGCTGAAGAGGAAAAGTAATAAAGCACCTTCTGCCCATTGTCCTAAAATGGCTGCACCGATGGCGGCAACAAGCATCAGGAAATCTATCTCAAATTCTCCTTTGCTTATTCCTGCTATTGCTTCTTTTGTTGTATAAAAACCTCCAAAGAAATAAGCCATCACATAGCAACCAATGGAAACGTATTTATTTAAACTATCAATAAATGATAACCCAAATCCAATCGCTAAGCATACACCGCATATAACAGCAAAAATGAGTTCTGTTTTTTCACCAAATATGCCATCATGTGCATGTTCATGATCGTGTTCATCTTGTTTGTGTTCATGCTTTTCTTCTTTGTTCCCAGGTTTATCTTCTGTATGTTCATGCATATGAAAATCTTCCACTTATTTATTTTAAATCCGGCCTTCCTGATCTGTTGCACGATTGCTTCCCCTGAAGTGGCTTCTTTATTAAATTCTATCTGAATAAATCCTGTACCCGCAACAGAAACAGTTTGCACGCCTTTCTGCTTGCTTAAATCCTGGTCTTTTCCATTTTATTATGTCTTCATTATTTATTCTACAAACACTCCGGTAAAGTTTACACTAACTATGCCATTTCCTTATACTTTAATCATGATGTTCACCCTCTCCTTTGGTGAGTTGAGATAACAGGTAATACGCTCCTTTTGTTACAATTGTAGCACCGGCCGGAACTTCCTCCAAAGGAATAATTTCTGTATAACCCATATCGCTTGCCCCGGTTTTTACAGCCACCTGTTTGTAATGGTTCTTCTTTGTTTCAATATAAATGTAATGCTCATCGCCATTGCTTACCACAGCATCATTGAGCAATGCATTGGCTTTGTAATTGTCTATTTGTATTCTTGCCTCAACATACATACCCGGTAAGAGTGTTTCTGTTTTTTCGTCAATCTTTGCATGGGCAATTATGGCCTGCTGATTATCCTGGAACGCTTTGTCTAAACTATAAATAGTAGCCGGGTGAACATGCGACACATCATTGGCATCTGTAAATACTATTTTTTGGCCTACAGCTACTTTATGAATATCTTTTTCAAACACGGTGAGATCAAGATGGAGAAAACGGTTGTCAACCAGTTCAAACAATATGGAATTGGCATCAGCAAATTTTCCCATAGTAATGTTGATGTGATGTACATAGCCGCTGATAGGCGCCGTTACCGCAACAGCGCTTTTGAAATTACCGGCAGAGATAGCTTCCGCATTAATACCCACTAACTGTAATTTGGTTGATATGCCTTTTTGTTTTGCCATTGCGACACCCAATTCATTTTCTACCTGTTGAAAAGTTTTGGCAGCGTTGATGTTATCTTCCTGCAATTCTTTTTGACGCTCGTACTCCGCTTCCAGATATTTTAACTGTGATTTGTTCTCCAGGTAATCCTGTTGCAACTGCACCACATCATTATTTTGAATGGTAGCCAATAGTTGCCCCTGCTGTACAAAATTGCCCTCGCTTACATTGATGCTTTTTACAATGCCGCCCGTTAACATGCTCACCTGTGCCTGGTTTTGCGGTGGTAACATCAACTTACCGTTTACTTTTAAAGTTGATTTTAAATTGCGCGCTTCAATAGTGGCAGTTTGCAAACCGATCGCTTTTATTTGTTCATCGGTTAGTTCCGTTTCTATTAAAGCTGGTTCCTCTTTTGTAATTGCTTCTTTCTTTGTTTCGGTTGTACTTTCCGTTGTTTTGTTTTTGCATGATGCCATAAACAACATCAAAAAAGAAAGTATGATATATGTATATTTCATCGCTTTTATTTATTTGTTCAGTAAATAGTTGATGCTGATAATTGTCTGGTTGTATTCGTTCATCGTTTGCAGGTAGCCTGCTTTAATGCCAATAGCATCTTTAATATTCTGCACATATTCCACATAACCAATATTACCGGCTTTATAACTCTTGATCGCAGCATTTAAAATAACTGCTGCATATTGCAACCCTTCCGTTTGATAATATTTAAGTTGCTCTGAGGCTTTCATGTATCGCTGAAACAATTGTGTATATTCAGATGATAATTGCAGCTTTGTTTTTTCTGCTTCTTTCTCTGCCATCCGGGTATTGTATTCCGCCGCTTTGGTTCTCGATTTCACGCCGGATTTAAAAATGGGAATGTTTATGCCTGCATTAACCAAATTGAACGGTGCCGATTTATCCAGGCTTTGGGTAGCTGCACCAACGGAAAAAGACGGTAAGCCTTTTGCTTTTTCAACCTGTATCATTGCATTGCTTAACTGAACTTGCTGCGCTGCATATTGCAGTAAGGTATTATTGGATAATAAAGAAGTATCGCTGATGAGCGGCGTTGGTAATTGAGTATACTCATTGGGTGGTATTAGTTTGCCTGTTGATACCATCCATTGCAGTAACTCATTTTCAAAAATTGCAATATCACTTACAGCCTGCTGCTTTTGCAATTGCACATCGGCAAGCTGCGTTTTTGCATTTGTTTTTTCCAGTATGCCTGTTTCGCCGACATTAAATTTTTTGTTGGCGTAATTTTCAAAATCACGGTAGGAACTATCCAGTTCATTGAGCAACTGGTAATGCTTCCATGCGTATAACCAATTATAGTATGCGGCAGTTACATTTTTTGTCAATTCATTTTTTGTAACGGCTGCTGTTGCCCTTGCCACATTTACATTTTGCTGCAATGCAGTTTTTTCAGCGCGGTAAACACCAGGCATTTTAAAGGATTGCGAAAAGCCCACATTATAATCATTCACGCCAGAATTGATCTGACCGTAAGAGCCTGATATATTCAGCGGGTCAAAGGTTGTGGCGGTTTTCACTAATACCTGCTGTTGTTGAATTAACAACCCATCCCGTTGCATGATGGGATGATTGTTATAGGCTCTTTGTAAAGCACTGTCAATAGTAAGTGGCGTTTGTGCGTTTAATTGATTACCACAAAAACAAAGAGAAAGAATGATGATTGTAATGGCTGAAATATTTGGGTTCATTTTCTTTTTTCTTTTCAGGTAAAACAAACTGTAAAGTACAGGCAATACAAAAAGTGTAAGCAGTGTGGATGAAACCAAACCGCCTATGACAACCGTTGCCAAAGGCTTTTGCACTTCCGCTCCGGCACTGTTACTTAATGCCATTGGTATAAACCCTAAGGAAGCAACAGCCGCTGTTGCCAATACGGGTCGAAGCCTTGCGATACTGCCTTCCATGATACGTTTTACAATGTCTTCTTCTCCTTCATCTCTCAGGCGATTATAATAGCTGATCAGCACAATGCCATTTAATACTGCCACGCCAAACAAAGCAATAAAGCCAATGCCGGCTGATATGCTGAAATTCATACCTCTTAACCATAAAGCGATTACACCGCCAATGGCAGCCAGCGGTATCGCAGAAAAAATAATAAGGGCTTCTTTTACGGAACGGAACGTGATAAAGAGTAAAAAGAAAATAAGCAGCAACGAAACTGGCACAGCTAATTGCAGGCGGCTCTTTGCTTCCTGCAGATTTTGAAACTGCCCGCCATAGGTTATATTATATCCCTCCGGCAACTGCAGCTTTTCATTTAGCGTTTGCTGAATATCTTTTACCACGCTCTCTACATCCCTTCCTCTTACATTAGCTTCAATCACGATTCTTCTTTCCGCATCTTCACGGCTTATCTGTGCCGGGCTGGAAACAAAATTTACATCCGCTATTTCACTCAATGGTATCTGTTTGCCATTGGGGGTAGGTATCAGCAATCCTTTCAATGCATCAGCATCGGTACTGCTGTCTTTTGGTATGCGCACCACCAGGTCAAACTTTCGTTCACCTTCATATACCACACCTGCATAACCACCCGCATAAGCAGTGTTCAGCGCTGTATTTACATCACTGATGTTTAAACCATACTGCGCAATTTTATTCCGGTTATACTTTACAACCAGTTGCGGCATTCCTGTTGTTTGTTCTACTTTAATATCGGTTAAACCGGGAATGCCGTTAATTAATTTTGCGGCCTCATTTGCTTTTGCAAAAAGCTTGTCGAGATCGTAGCCAAAAATCTTTATGGCGATATCACTTTTCACACCGGCAATCAGTTCATTAAACCGCATTTGAATGGGTTGCTCGAACGATAAATTCACGCCTGGTATCACACTCATTTTTTCATTCATCTTTTCTGCCAGCGCATCTTTATCTTTTGCGGTTGTCCATTCTTTTTTGTCTTTCAAAACCATGATAAGGTCTGCGCTTTCTATGGGCATTGGATCGGTAGGGACTTCGCTGGTTCCTATCTTGCTAACGGCTTCCTGTACTTCCGGAAATGTTTTGGCAATTTTTTCCAGTTGTGTGCCTGTTTCAATTGTTTGTGGTAAACTGCTGCCTTGCCTGATGGTATAGTTCATGGCAAAATCACCTTCATCCAATTCAGGAATAAACTCACCACCCAAGACATTAAAAATGAAAAGCGAACCGACAAATAACAAGAGGGCAACAACAATAACCGGTATTCTATGTTTGACAGCCTTTGATAGTGCAGGCTGATATTTTTTTGTCAGCCATTTCATTCCTTTATCTGTAATTGTTTCTTTGGAGGAAATCCTTTTATTCAGAAAAAGGCTGCTCATTAAAGGCACATACGTAACGGAGAGTAACAATGCGCCGATGATGGCGAAGCTTACCGTTTGCGCCATCGGCATAAACATTTTTCCTTCTATGCCACTTAATGCAAAAATTGGTATGTAAACAATGAGGATGATGATCTGCCCAAACACAGCACTGCTCATAATTTTACTGCTGCTTGTGGTTACTTCTTCATCCATCTTTTCAGCAGAAAGCGTTTGTCCTTTATACGCGTTATGAAAACGATGCAAAAGGCTTTCTACAATTATGACGGCACCGTCAACGATCAACCCAAAATCCAGCGCACCCATGCTCATCAAATTTGCACTCACACCAAACAGGTTCATCATGGATACGGCGAACAACATGGCCAAGGGTATTACACTGGCTACGATCAGTCCGGCACGTAGGTTTCCCAGGAACAATATCAGTACAAAAATTACGATCAATGCGCCTTCCAATAAGTTAGTGCTTACCGTGCTGATGGTCCGGTCTATTAGTTTCGTTCTGTCAACAAACACATCTATCGCCAAACCTTCGGGCAGGCTTTTTTCGATCGCCTTCATCCTTTCTTTTACATTATCAATTACGCGTACGGCATTCTCTCCTTTCTGCATCAACACAACCGCACCAACGGTTTCGCCGTTACCGTTTCTGGTCATAGCCCCATATCGCGGCGCAAATCCAAACTGCACGGTAGCAATATCTTTTATTAAAACAGGTATGCCGTTGGTGTTTCTTACAACTATATTATTTATGTCATCAAGGTTCTGGATAATGCCTTCGCCTCTTATAAAATAAATGTTCGGCCCTTTGTCAATATAACTGCCACCGGTGTTGCTATTGTTGTTTTGCAAGGCATTAAATACTTCCGCCAACGTTAGATTCATAGCCGCTAACCGTTCAGGTTTTACACTCACTTCATATTGTTTTAGTTTGCCACCAAAACTGCTTACATCAACTACACCGGGCGTGCCCAGTAGCTGGCGTTTAATGATCCAGTCCTGTACAGTTCGTAGATCCATCGGGCTGTATTTATCTTCATAGCCTTTTTTGGGCACCACCACATATTGGTATATTTCTCCCAGTCCTGTTGTGGGCGGAATTAACTCAGGCACACCATACTCTTTAGGAATTTTTTCTTCAGCAATTTTTATTTTTTCTGATACCAGTTGCCTTGCAATGTTTACCGGAACATCGTCTTTAAACACGATGGTGATAACAGATAAACCGCTGCGGCTGGTGCTCCGCAATTCGGTCAACCCCTGCAATGCTTTAAACTCTACTTCCAAAGGATAGGTAATAAACTGTTCTACTTCCTGGGTGGCAAGGTTGGGCGTATTTGCAATTACCTGAACCTGGTTGTTGGTAACATCCGGCAAGGCGTCAATACTTAGTTTTGAAAAGGAGTACATTCCCCACGCAATAAACAACAACAGCAATACTCCCGTTATCAGTTTATTGGTAACTGAAAAGCGAATGATCTTATTAATCATCAGTAAGTTTTACGAAAAGGTAAATAATATCAACGCAGTTAAAGCATGGCTTTAGCCGGTTGAATGAAAGCAATAAATAAAATAATTAAACTAATTGCGGAGGCTGCCAGATGGGAAAGGCAATTTCGATTAAATCAGCAGGTAAATAGACTGCTATTGCTTTTTCTGAAAAAGAAGAAAGATAGTTTACAGAAACGATGAAATGATTTACAGAAAAACAGGCGCAGCAGGTACAGGAACAAAATGGAGAACAATCATCCTGTTGTGGGTTTTCTTTTTGCTGGCTTGATTTGGCTATGGTGGTTTTTGCCTTGCTGTCATTTTCTGCATCGGTATCAGCACAAGGCATCACACTTAGCGCCAGCACCAGGAAAGCCATTATGAAAGCAAAAAATTTCATCGGCTGCGAAATTAAGCCATCCTGCTTATTAAATGCAAATCTAAAAATGTCACTATGTTGCAGATATAAAGAGCCCTGGTAAGGAGGCTTGCATGATAATATGCTAAGATGGAATTTGCACTAAAATCAACTAATATATTTACGCAGTTGTTTTTGAATATTTATTCCCTCTGGTGATTTTGAGATCTGAATATCCTTCAGTTCCAACTTTACACAAATAAAAATAGTTCTCTTTTAAACTTTTAAAATTTGTAACTTAAGTTTAGAACTAAACGTTACGATTATGAGAGTTCTATTTTTTTTAATCCTGGTTTTAACAGCACAATCATGTGCTACAAAAAAGTATACAAAGAAACGATTGCTGCCCGAAGGAATAAATTCTGCAACAGAAGAAATATATGTAGTAGCAAATAATCAGAAAAAGCTTTTGCGTAAAAAGGAAATGACCTTCACTAAAAATGGCCATATCAAGCACTCAAAAACTGTTGATTCTTTGGGTAACTTTTTGCAGGAAACTGAAAAGAAATTATGGTTTGTAGTAGAATCGTACCCGGATAAAGAACCTTATTACTGTAAAACACGTTGGAAACCTAAACAACGTGAACGTATCAGTTGCTATACCAGGAAACGATACAAACAAAACGAAAGCATTTATCATTACAATAAAGATGGAACTATTGATAAAATAGCAGATAATTTTACAACCTTTCACACACAGTATTTTTATTATACCAACAAAGAACTCTCTAAGATCGTTACCAGGGACAAAAAGGATAAACTTGTTGACGAAGTTTTAATAAACTGTATGGCCAAAGATGAGAAAGGTACTTGTTTAAAAGAGATTAGAACTTCGACCCAAACAAACTATACAGAAGAGATACTTATCTCTCCAACGTATGATTAATTTACTGTCATTTAAACAAGCATGAGAAAAAAAATGGCGCAAAAAAATACATTATCTCAAGCGAATGCCTGGTATCTACCCGTAGCAAAACTTTGGCAACCCGGTTATACCCTGATCGATACTGGTGAAATAATAAATGCATCAAGTATAGAAGTAGCTTATTAAGTTATAAAAGTTTATCATTGATTTCCTGGTTAGTTGATTTGTATGGTTACTTTCCGATACAAAAAGTAATTATATTTGATTATTAATATGTTATGATATTAAGGTACAAATAGGGTACAATTTTAAAAGTTTCAACCTTTTTATTGTTTAATTCATTCAAAATAAATTTTATTTTCATTCAGATTATTTCAATTGCATAGCTTTCTATTAATTCAAAACTTTTATAAAGAGAAAAGTCTTAATTAAACTAACGGCCATGAATAAGATTTTAATTCTGTTGTTTTTGTTCTTATCTCAAAATTGTTTCTCACAGGATATACCTAAAAAAGCTAACACAATTATTATACATGGCTTAACTTATCAAACTGTAATTGATACCTTATTAGAAAGAAATTTTACTATCGATAAAAGAGATACCGCATTAAAAACGCTTGTTACAAATCCCAGAACAATTAAAAGCATGACCATTATAGTATCTGCGCGTGTAAAAGATTCAAGCGTAATAATAACGGGGCAAGTAAATTTTAATATAGGGATTACCTTAGGCGGAGTTTATACGGAGTCAAGTTATGATGAAATTGCTTATACAGGAACAATGGGAAGTCTTTATAAGAAAGCATTTATGATATTAAACAATTTAGCACTGTCATTCAATAAACCAATTGAATACTTGATAAAATAATGTTACATTAAAGCCGTTCAATTTCGCAGTATGGTATGCTTTCAGCCTTTTGTATTTGTCGGTTAAGTCTTAAATACCTTTTAGTTGGCTTTCCTGCATACTGCTTCTTAAAATGCTTTCTATAAAGCTGCTCAAAAAGTTCATCGGTTTTAAAATACGCCCCCAGCGTTTTATCTAAATTCCTGTACTTTTTGCTTTGGGTTTGCTTCTCATACATACAACCCTTGAACGCTGAACGGTGGTAAAAATAAGTGTCGGCTAAATAAAGTTTCCGGCAACGCTTACCAGTATGGGGGCAAACAAAATACCATACAACCCCCTTCCCTAAATTGGAAGGGGCTGAAATAAGTTGCACCCGGTAATTTATCGGGGCTTCGTTGCATTTGTAATCCAGTTCAAGGTAAGGGCTTTCGTGTATAGTGTTTACCCTTATTGATATACTGCCTATTTTGTTTCCGTTCCGGCTCCATGTAATTGCACCGCTTCGCCATTGGTTTGGCTTTAAATACCCTTGCTTTGTCAAAAAAGAAATACTAACCTTTTTCAGGTCATCGTATAAAGTTGGGAATGTGTGAGGCTTTGGCATTGAAATTTATTTTGAGAAATCCAAACCTAAATCAGTAAGGAACTTACCATTTAAACCCGTTGTTATCTGCTTCGCTTTCAGGTTCGCCCAGCTTATGGGTAACGCTTTCAACCTTTGGTAATACAAACGGGATAAGTTTACAAAGTATGTTCAACCGTTGCACCGGCTCCAGGTCTTTAAGTGTATCGGGTAACTGTTGAAGTTCCTTTTGCATCAGCTCTTTTAAGGTGTCCCGTATGTTCCCGGTCAACGGCTTGTTATATTCAACCTGCGGTTTATCATTTTTCAGCCTCTCGGTTTGGCTCTTTAGTAAACTTTCTATTTCGCTTAAATCAACATCTTTGAACTCGGAAACCCGTACATACTTGTACACCCATTCATAAACAAATAGCTTTTGCGCTGCGGTTAGTTTTGCTTTTTCTGTCTCGCTTGCAAATTCCTGAACAGCCTTTAAAGGTGTTTCATAGTGGGCGCTGAAAATATTTACCGCTTTATCAAAAAGCTGCAACGGTGTTTCCGGGTTTTCAAAATTACCCTGCTTCAATACTTCGCAAAGCATATCAAAAGCATAACCGTTCCAATGTTCGTTTTCTGTCTTAAAGTAGCTTTCAAGGCTTTCAATTTCTTTTGTTTTCATATTAATACCCTTTTTTTATGGTTTATAATCTTAAATAAAAATAATTGGCAGGTGAGGAAAGAATTTAATCAAAAACAATAGCGCCGCAGCAATTAGCAGCATTTCAATTATCATAGCGATTGTTCTTTTCTTCTCTCTCAATTTTCTGTTGTGGGCTTTATTCTTTAGCATGGTAAAACTTTTACATTAATGAATTTGCGCCCTTCATGTTCAATACTTGTTTTAGTTCCTGTAATCTGTTCAGGAATGGCAAAAAATATTTGTTGCCGTTGTTCTCTTTCACGGTCGCAATGTGGCTTTGAATGAACAGGGAGCAATTTGTTATTGTACTGCATCTGTTTAGCTTTACGGGCTGGGTTGGTAGCAGGGTTTGTGTAAAGTAGTTTTCAAGTTCGGTAATATCACGGCTCCAGCTTTCCGGCTTCGGTTGTTCCGGCTTGCTGAAATAGTAAAAGGGTTCTGGCTGCTCAAATGCTTTGGCCTCAACTAATGGTTGAACGGCTGCGGGTGGTTTGGCTTCCGAAAAAATAAATTCCTTATAGTCAAACCTTAAAAGATAGTCGGCTAAATCCAGCCCTTGTTCTCTTTCTGCTTCGGTTGCTTTGCGTTTCAGTAAATCGGAAACTTGAAAATTGGCAAGGTGTGAAAGTTCCTTTACCTTATTGCTCCATTTATCAAAGCCGTTGAGGTCTGGGAATAGTGTAACTGTTCTTCCCTTTAGTATGCTGCATTTTTCAGCGTTCAGGTTGGAAAGGCTGCCAACGGCAACCCAAATAAACTGTGGCAAATAAACGCTGGCAATTACAGCCGTTTTTTCGCTTTCAACTATGGCAACCGGCTTTGTTTTATCAATTAGCAAGTGTTCACCAAATAAACATTGCCATAACTCAAATTCATGCAGTTTAAGGGCTGAATGTACCCAGGTAATATGATTGAATGGCTCTTTTACTCTTTTGCCTGTGTTGGGGTTGTACAGCATTATTTTGCCTGTTCTTACATTACCGTGTGTATCTATTTGCCAAAATACAGTTGCACCGTTCCAACGTTTTGAGGTGGCAATAAAATAACGGCTTACCAATTCGCTGGCAACCTTAACCCCAAACAGTTCAATAAGGAACTTTACAAAGTTGTTTGTTCCATACGCTGCGGGGGTTAGGCTGCCTTTGAAAGTTTCAATAGGTACGAATGAAACGGGCTTTTGTTGAGGCGTACAGGGTTGGTGGTTGTATGCTTTCGGTCGGGGTGTATCAAATGAAATATTGTTATCCTGAAAATATTGTTTCGGGGTATAATGGTAACCGCAATTGCTTTCACGGTTGCACCTGCCAACGGTGGGGTGTATGTGTTCGCCTGTTACCGTATCAATATACAGCGAAAAGGTTTTTTCCCTATGCTGGCAACCGGGGCAACGGTAACGTGTATTCATTCCCTTGTATGGTTCTAATATGTATTTATGTTCACTCATTTTTAAACTTTATCTGTAACAGGTGTAACAAATGTAACAGCGTGTTACAGGTGTTACAGCGTGTTACAGTCTTTTAAAATTCTGCTTACTTTCATGTGTGAAATACCCAGTTCAGCCCCTATTTCCCGAAGGCTTCGCCCTTGCTGCTTTAATTCAATTACTTTTTCATTCAGGCTTTCTTTGTCTTTTTCGGTATGTTGTTTAAGGTGTTCCCGTTCCGTTCCGAAATTGACAAATTCAAACTGTAAAAAATTAAAGGGCTTATCTATTTGACAAATGCAAACATTTTCAGCATCGTAAATCTGTTCGGTGTTCCGTTGCTTAATCTGTTTCAGGTAACGTAAATTTTTATCGCTGTGGCTTTCACCAATTGAAAAGGAACTATCACAAAAATTTATCAGCATCTTACTGCCTTGTAAATCATTCCGGGTAATTGGTTTTGATAAGTCCCTTTTTGGTGTGTGTGCAAGTGCTAAAATCGAAAGCCCGTATTTGTTCTTTAATGCCTTCAAATGCTTCATTAAAGGCAAAGCGTCTTTAGCCTTTTCAGTTTCATTTTTCAGGTAAGTAAGATTATCAATAATTAAAACCTTTGCCCCTGTTTCGTTAATGCTACGCTCTAATGAATGATTAAGGTAATCTTCAAACGTTTGGTTTTCGGGTATAGCTGCATCAGGGTTTATTTCAACCCGTATAAAGTTGTTATCAAAGCTGTAATGCTGTTCAAACTTTAATGAATATCGGTTTTCAAATTGTTTGTCGCTCAACTCAAAATCAAAATACAAAATCGGTTGCTTTGGTGTTTCCAGGTTAAAACCTGGTATCTGTTCGCCCCGGCTTATGCTGTTGCCAATTTGTACGGCTAAAATTGACTTGCCTAAATTGGTGTCGGCAAACAAAATACATAGTTCACCTTCAAACCAAAATTCACCAAAAAGCATTTTTGGAATAGGTCGGCTTTTAGCTTGCTCAATCCAACGGCTGGCAGGTTTTACAATGAACAGCCCTTTGCTTTCCTGTGCTTCATTGGCTTGCTTTATAAGTTGATCAGCTTCGGTTTTAATATCCTCAACCCCGATACCATTATTTAAACCGTATTTATCAAAATCAAATTGTGGGTTCATCTTAGAAAAGATTTAATTGAGATAATAAATGTTTGGGGGCTTTGCTTTTGTCTGTGGTTAAGTACCATGCTTTAAAGCCCGTTTTTTTACATAGCCTCTTTTCTGTTTCCCAAAGCATTCCTGCCTTTTCCAGGTCTCTTTTATACCTGCAGATATTCTTTTGATAAATGCCTGTGGCATCGGCAACCATTGAAGCGGTGGCAATATGTTCCTGTAAGTATTGAAATATGGTTTGCAGTTGGCTTAAAGGTGTGTTACCTTCGCTTTGTCTTTTATGCAGGGGATTGTTCGTGTTATACATGGCAATCCTTTTTTCTTTTGGTTAAATATTGATCGGCATCGCTGGCTGTTTCTGCCAACGTCTTTTTTCTGCCTTGCTTTAACCAGTTATCAATTTCAGATTTTAGAAACCTCAATTTTTTAGCGCCTTTGTGTACGGGTATAGTACCATCGTTCACCCATCCGTAAACGGTGGGCTTGCTGGGTTTGTCGGGGTGGTAAATACAAAGTTCGTTGAGGTCAAACCAACGGTCTGTTTCGGTTGGTTGGGCTGGTTGTGGGTTTCTTCGCAAACAGGCATTTACAGTTTCGGCAACTAAATCCTGAAAGTCGCTTTTTGATAAAGAAATAAAAATCTGTTCCATTCTTTAATTTTTCTACAAAAAGAATAGTTCAGAACAGATAACCTTTAGCAGGTCTGCATTGTGTTAACCTTGTTAAGATTGTTAGGATTTTATTGCGGCTATTTCGTTTTCAAAGGCAGTTTTATATCTTTCTGTCGCTCGAATATTATCTTGTCTAAATAAGCTTTCTGAAACATTCAGGTTATAAAAATTATAATTAAGAGTGGCAGTTCTTTCCTTATCATTTGCAAAAGTTTGGTTGAACATTTTTTTTCTTTCCATTGCATTAAACCAAATAATAAAAACTCCTTTATTTCTTAGATATTCGTTTGCATCATTTATACAAGGCTTGTCACTATTTTTTAATAGGGTTAAACAAGCATCCAGAAGGGTTGGGTTTATAAGTAGTTCGTGAAATGGTTTTGGTACAAATTCAGGTTTGATATTTTTGTTTCCAGGTTCCGTTTTTGTTTCGGCTTGTTGAGGTGGCGTTATTTTTTGTTGCTCAAACCATGAATAAAAAGCATACTTCTGCCTTGCATCAAAAGTAGTCGGCATCAATTTTTTTGTATGCTCAATCCAATCTTTTTTATTACCTCCATTTGCTTCATAAATCTTGCAATGTATTGTAAGATGTTCATGTATAAGTTCCGGCGGCTTCTTTTTTAAATCAGACACAAACTGTAAATTATTTGCGCTTATAACAGTTTTATAATAATTAAATAAAGCTTTGTTGCTTTCATCGGCATTAGGGGAACGTGTAATATTTTGTTTATACTCATAGTATAAAACAGGTTTTTTTTCACAAAGCTTATCTATTTGAATACCGTACACAATTTCATGTTGATTGTCTATAAAGTCTTTATCAATTTGTTTATTAATTCCGAACGTTGGCAATAGCGATATGCGAAACCACGGGCTTAACGGGGTTTTATTACCCTGTTCGTCAATTTCGTAAATAGGTCTAAAATGTAAATTGCTTTTATACCAATCAAACAACCGCTTTAATGCTTCATGCAATTGGGTGAACAGGTCGGGGTTCGCAGAAATATTTTCATCAAAAAAATTGAGATAAAACTTTTCATAATCACTTGCCGAAAGCGATAACATTTCCCTTATAAAGTTATCGTAGTCTTTATTTAATAGTCTTTTCATTTGTCTTTTATGCTTTAAGGTTTACAAATCGAGTTGTATTTTGTCGGCTGCATCCCGTTTGGTTTGGTCTATAATCTTTGCGTAAATCTGTGTGGTTTTCAGTTCACGGTGTCCCAACATTTTGGAAACGGTGTAAATGTCCGTTCCCTTTGATAGTTGCAAGGTGGCGTATGTGTGGCGAAAGCAATGGAAAGTAATATCCTTTTCAATACCTGCAAGCCCTATCCATTTTGCAAGGTGTTTGTTTTCGTAGGCTGAATAAGTAAGCCCCTCAAATACTTTGCTGTTCGGCTCTTTGCGTTCACCCAGTAAGCTGTAAGCCTGTTCGGAAATTGGTAATATCTCAACCTTTTCTGTTTTTTGTTGAATGAACTTAATAATATAACCGTTGTCCTTAATATATTCCAGTTTGCCCCAAACAAGGTTTTTAATATCTGAAAACCTCAATCCTGTAAGGGCTGAAAACAAAGCAGCACGTTTTAATAAAGGGTTGTTACATTCCGTTTTTACCAGGCTGTTCAGTTCCTCAATGGTTAAAAAGTTCCTTTGGGTTTCTGCCTGTTCTATGGGTTCGATCTTTGCGTTTAGGTCGGTGGTTAAAAATCCATCTTTATAGGCTTGTTTCAGGGTTGCTTTCAACTTGTTGAAATAAGAAACGGCTGAATTTTGGGCAAGGGTTGTTTTGCTGCTCTTATTGCTTTTGGTAGTGAGTAAATACTTTTTGAACTCATTGCAAAACTTTTCGTTCAGGTCGGCAAATTTCAATTTTCCATTAGTAAATATTTCAAGGTATTTATAAGCAGAAACCCAGTTATCATGGTTTGAGGCTTTGCGTTCATTTGCTAATCGGCTAAAATATTCAACAAAGTTTTGCTCGCCCCGTTCTTTAATCTTTAGTTGTTCTTTTTCGTAACCTGTATAAATTTCGGGTTTGTTAAGTTCGTTTTCCTTTTTCTGCCTTATCTGTTCAGCAAGCTGCGAGGTTTCTTTGTTATGCTGCTTATCAATAGGGTTCAGTTTTATTTTTTTCTCTTTCCCCTTTTCATCTGTAATCGTTTCGTTTAAAAGATATAACCCTAAAAATTCCCTTCGGGTTGGTTCGCCAGTTTTAGGGTGGGGGATGGGAGGGTAAAAGTCCAGGTATAGGCTTTGCCGGTTGCCTGAAATTTTCTTTTGCCTTAATGTAACCTTTATTGCCATTGTCTTTTACGCTTGATATGTTTATTGAAATAGTTTATCAATTTCTGAACGCTTAACCCGTGTAATCCTTTGCCCCAAGTTCACGGCTTTGATAGTTCCGGCATCAATGTAATAGTACGCAGAACGTAAAGAGCAATTAAGCAAACGGGCAACTTCACGAACGGTTAAAAACTCTTTGGCTTTCAGTTCCTCAATGGGTTGGTTTTTTATACGCTGTGTTTGTTTGTTGCTGTCCTCAACCTTTGCCGCTTTTACATTGGCTTTATAGTCCCGGCTATTACAACGGTGGGAGCAATACAGCGTCCGTGTTGTTCGGGCGGTAAATTCATTGCCGCAATACTTACAAATTCGTTGTACCTCAATATTTGAACTCATTTAATTTACTTTAGTTGCGTTAAGTATATTTAAGTGCAATTAAGTGCAAAATAAAAAGGGTTAAACCCTGAAATTTTGTACCTCAAACGTTCAAGGTACAAATAAGGTACAAATTTAAGCTAAATAAACAAATAATAAAACAAAGTAAACAGATAAGTATTTGTATTAAAAAAGCCTTATTTACAAGGCTTTTCAATAGTTATTTATTTATTTATTACATGTTTATTTTTATTAGTTACTTTCCAATACAAAACTTACTAAATATATAATCCAACTGGTCTTCATTTGTTATTTGCCCCGTGATCTCCCCGAGATAATGTAAGCAACGTCTTATATCCAGTGCAATCAGATCCCCGGGGATTTTATCATCCATTCCTTTTTGTATATCGCTTAATGCATCATGCACTTTTTGCAGGGCTTCAAAATGCCTGGCATTGGTGATGATTACATTTTCTGTATTGATATTACCGCTGATGACTTTATCAACCAATTGCTTTTTTAAAAGATTTACATGTGTATGTTCCTTCGCTGAAATAAAAAGGGTGTCAATGCCCTGGTATTTCCTGATGATATCATCGGCATTCATCAAATCGAGTTTGTTGCCCACCAAAATAAAATTCTTATTTATTGCTTTTAGCTGGTCAACTTCTGAAAAAACATGTTCCGTGGTTTCATGTACACAGTCGAACATATAAATTACAATATCAGCAATGCGCATTTTTTCGTAGCTCTTTTCAATACCAATGCTTTCAATTTCATTTTCACCTGCACGTATACCTGCCGTATCGATCAGCCTGAATAAAACGCCTTCAATATTGATGATCTCTTCAATAGTGTCGCGTGTGGTGCCGGCAATCTCGCTTACGATAGCGCGGTTCTCATTCAGCAAAGTATTTAACAAGGTTGATTTGCCTGCATTGGGCTTACCTACAATAGCTACCTGTACGCCATTGCGGATAACATTTCCCAGTTTAAACGACTGCAATAAATTATCGGTTATGCCGGCGGCTTCAACTATAAGTTCATGCAATTGTGTGCGGTCTGCGAATTCAACATCTTCCTGCGCAAAATCAAGTTCCAATTCTATCAACGCAGAAAACTTTAAGAGTTGTTCCCGCAATGTTTTAAGAACGCTGGAGAAGCCGCCCCGCATATTCTGCAAAGCTGTTTTGCGGCTCGCTTCTGTGTTGCTTGCGATAAGGTCTGCAACTGCTTCTGCTTGTGTAAGGTCAAGCTTGCCATTTAAAAAAGCACGTTGTGTGAATTCACCGGGTTTAGCCAGCCTGGCGCCTTTTTCAATACATACATCAATAATTTTTTGCTGAATAAATGCGGACCCATGACAGGAAATTTCTACAACATTTTCACCGGTGTAGGAGCGGGGGGCTATAAACAATGAAACAACTACTTCATCAATTACTGCATCGCTATTTTTTAAAGTGCCTACATGTAATGTATGCGATGGCTGAACAGAAAGATCTTTATTACTAAAAATTGAATTAATTATTTCTACTGCTTTCTCGCCACTCATACGCAAAACACCGATAGCGCCAATGCCCGGCGGTGTTGCTATGGCTATGATGGTATCATTCCAATTGTTCAAATGCTGCTCCTTTTTTACTCAGCAAATATAGTGAGCTGTTTACAGGATATTGCCATAACAAAAAAGCCGTCACATTGTAACGGCTTGTAAAGGTATTTTATGATCAAACCTTTTTCCAATGGCCCGGAATCCAATATTCACCTCTTTTTTCCGAAGCCCAATGGCCGGGTACCCAAATATAACCGGCACGTGGAGCAGCCCAATAACCGGGTACATGCACATAGGCACTATTTTTAACCGTCCATTCATCACCGATCCACACATAATTGGTGTGGGGGGCAGCAGGCCTTGTTATTACTACTGCCGATGGCCTCACTTTAACATACACTCTTGTTTGTGCCTGGCTGGTAATGCCGGCCGCAATAAATATAAAAGATGCAAACAGGTACTTAAACAATTGTTTTTTCATACTACGAAATTTTATAGTTACTTACCTGCTAATAAAACAAAGGCTGTGCTAAAAACTATTATGCTGTTTAATTTTAGAAATGTATTGGCATAATAAAATGTGCGTATAATATGTTGTACCAGGCATTGAATGCACTTAGTTATTTGAGCACATTATGTGCAGGAAACCGGAGCTAATCAATGATATGCAGTATAAGTGTTGCGACGCAACGAAGATGCCACCTGTTCATAAGCTGGTAACCAAATAATAACAAAAAAGCTGAGTTTATGAAGACTCAGCTTTTCATCGAAATAAGCGTTGCGGCGATACTTTATTTAATAGGAAAAAATATGCCCGCCTGCAAACTCAGGTTATTAAAATTGTTGAATCCATTACGATTGTAGGAAACCATATTATAATTAGCACCTAATTTAACGCCTGCATTGTGTGTTGCATTAAAGGGTACAAATATGCCCGCCCCGCCCTGCAACATTAACCCGGCGGCATTATCTGTACCGCCAAATTCACCAAGGTATTGTGTAAAGCTTGTAATGCCTAAACCGGCGCCTGCATTTATATAAGGTTGCACATGGGATTTGTTCCCTGCAAGAGGATAAAATTCTCCCTTGGCAAGCAAGGGTATAATCTGTACTGAATTGCTTAACACTGCTGATGTAACTTCTTTATCGCCTGTATTGTATAAACCTCTTGGATATTTTTCATAAAAATCCTGGAAGCCCAAACCAAGGCCTACAGAAAATTTATTGTTGATGCCATATAAAAAGTCGCCGGTAAAGCCCCGTGGCGAACCGTTGCTGATAACATCCGTTTTAAAACTTCCGAGCGGCAATGCATAACTGTATTGTATGTTCATTTTTAGCTGGCCTTTTTGGGCATGTACTTGTGATATTGAAAAAACACATAATACCAAAGCCAGTATTTTTATTCCTTTCATATAAACTTTCTTTAATTGTTGCTTTGTAAATAAGTTGATTGATCGAACAAGGCTTTCATAGAAGGATCAGCTACAGAAGAATTGAAAATACCTTCACCTCTTATCAGGCCATTCCATATTACATCTATTTTGCCTTTGTCAGCGGCGTTTTTCAGATCAAGCATATCAACACTCATTGCACCTTCTGTAATCTGGTAAACCCCATAAGTTGGAGGAATATAATATCCATATCCGCCATAACCCCAATAATAAGGATCCCAGTAGCCGCCATAATAATCCCAGTAATCATTATAGCCAAAATAACCTGTTGATGTACTGTAAATGCGGTTTACATCAATCCCAAGCTCAGGATTGCTGCTTTTGTTAACTTTTACATAGCCTCGTTGCTGCATGTACTTGTTTACTGCATCAACATAAGCCTGGTCAAGTGGTGTAAGATCCCTGTAAGCTGTGCCATTATCCAATACCACCACCGAATCTGAAATACTGTAAGTTTTAAAACTGCTGAAGTTTACCGTACTGTCGCTGTTGGTAACATAAATCCTGCTTTCTTCCTGTGTAAGATTATTCAGTGGCTCTTTTGTACAGCCAAAAAGTGTTGCAGCGCAAACGAACAGGCCTGCAACCCCTAAGTTTCTATTTTGCATATTTGAGTTTTAGCGTAGAGATAGAACCAAGCGCGGCGTATTTTTATAGTGTTAAGAGAAAATAGATTACACTTAATATTAAAAGTTTAATTTAAAAATGTTGTAAAAATGCAAAAACCAGCTTTAAGCTGGTTTTTTAGGGAACGGCTCCCTTGTTTTTATGAGTTTAAATTATGGTGTTCCCCTTCCACCAATAAAGCTTAATAATATTGAAATGACGGCAAGAACAAGCAGGATATGGATTAAACCACCTACGCTGTACACAAAAACGCCGAGCAACCATCCTATAACGAGGATAACTGCAATGATGTATAAGATACTTCTCATGTCTAAAAGATTTTAAAAGTTATTTTATATATCATGAAAAAAATAATGCCAGTTTGGTTTGCCTTACAGAAAAAATTTTGTAACAAAACCATCGTGCATTATATTCTACAAAGTTTTCACTTTTAGCGGAAGCATAACAATAAATGTTGTTGATTTCCCTGCTTCAGAAGTTACCTCAACGGAACCATTATGTGCCTGTATAATATTTAAAGTTGAAGCAAGGCCTAAGCCTATACCATTTCTTTTTGAAGTATAATAAGGTTCGAATAGTCTTGGGATTTTATCTTCACTTATACCGGAACCGTTATCTGTAATTTCAATGGTCGCGTTTTCTTTATCCTGGCGCAGCTTTACTGAAATCCTTCCATGATCATGTTCAATTGCTTCAACAGCATTGATAATAATGTTCAACAGGGCAATTACGATTTTATCTATATCTACATAAACATTAATCATTTCAGCAGGCTGATCAATCTGCAACACAATATTTTTCAAATTGATGCGGTCCTGCGCTGATTTTATGATCTCTTCTACCACAGATTGCAGAACACTGTCTTTCAGTTGCATTTCAGCAGGCCTTGAGCTATTGAGAAGTTCGCTGATAAGTACATTAATGCGCCCACTGTTGCGGTAGATAATATCAAAGTAGAGCACATTTTCATCAGATGTATTAATGCTGCGTAAATGTTCACATGCGAGGTTGATATTATTGATAGGGTTTCTCACTTCATGGGCAAGCGTACGTACAAGTCTGCCTGTTGCTGCAAGTTTTTCTGCCCGCAGGGCTGCGCGTTCTGCTTTTTTTATCAGTGTTATATCATGAATAATTCCCTGGTAGTATGTTTTGCCGTCAACACTTTTTTCTTTGGTAGCCGATATAATACATTGTTTAGGCTTGTTTTTTTTATAACGGATATCGGCCTGACAGTTCTCTATGTATCCTTTATGTTTTAATTCTTCTGATAACTTTCTGGAGAGATAATTATCCATGACCAACTCAGGCAATTTGGTCTTTAGCAAAAAATTTTCCTCACAACCCAGCATGTTACCAAAAGAAGTGTTTACTTCTGTAAAACATAGTTTGTCGTCCGTAACAAAGATGGCATCGCTGGATCTGTCAAAAATGCTCCGGTACTTCTTTTCATTTGCCTTTAATTCATTCAATGTACGGGCCCTGTCAATAGAATAACGTATAGAACGTTCCAGTTTCTCGCTACTTAGTTCGCCTTTAACGAGGTAGTCAAAAGCACCCAATTTCATAGCTTCTTCGTCAATATTAATATCGCCTTTACCGGTTAACAATATAAAAGGTGATTCACCTTCCAATTTAATTGCTTCTTTTATAAGGTCGATGCCGGTTTTTATACCAAGACGGTAATCAACGAGGTAAACGTCATGCTTTTCACGTTTTATTTCATCAAGGGCATTGCTGTAATTAAAGCACCAGTCTATAAAAAAATTTTTGCCCGGTATATTCTTCAGATAGTCGCTCGTAATAAAGTAATCATCTTCATCATCGTCAATTATCAAAACTTTTATATTATTCGTCATGATCAATCATCCTGCATTTTGGAAGTATAATAAAGGTGTATTGTTTGAAGAGGGTGTATAATGAATTATTCCGTACAATTTTTATTTAGAACTGTTTATGCAACGGAAATATATTTACACCAGGTTTATCATAAAGTTGAAACAATTTATTTCTCATGTTTTACCGCTCTTCCCATCTTCATTTATTGTTTAACAGCTGGTATTCCTTTATTTTATTGTATAAAGTTTTCCTGTCTATCTTCATGAGCTTTGCGGCCTTACTTTTATTAAAATTAACCTGCTTCAATGCTGCGAGTATTGTTTCATATTCAGCATCAATGCTTGCCGATTTTAGGTCAAGGCTTGCAGGCCGCGCTGCATATGTTGGTGGTGCAGGTGCAGTTTCCTGAACTTCTGTATTTTTAATTGGTTGTACAGGTATGAATTCATTTATTTTTTCATAATTCGTTATTTCAAAAGGAAGGCTTTTCAACTCCACTATTTCACCATCACTTAAGAGCACTGCACGCTTTACCACGTTTCTTAATTCTCTTAAATTTCCGTGCCATACATAATTGTTGAAAGCATTGACTACGTCAGGTGAAAAATCTTTAACAACCTTCTCTAATTCTTTGTTGGTAACGCGTAAGAAATGATTGGCGAAATGCATGATATCTTCTCTTCTTTCCCGTAAAGGCGGAATTTCAATACTGAATTCATTAAAGCGATGATAAAGATCTTCCCTGAACTTTCCTTCCTTGGTGGCATTCCACAATTTTTCATTACTGGCGACTATTATTCTCACATCGAGTTCAATATCTTTTGTGCCACCCACTCGCCGCATTTTTCTTTCCTGCACTACCCTTAATAAAGAAACCTGTACTTCATACGAAAGGTTAGCTACCTCATCAAGAAATATGGTTCCGCCATTAGCCAATTCAAAACTTCCAATTTTTTGATTTAAGGCGCCTGTGAATGAGCCTTTTTCGTGACCGAATAATTCGCTTGCTGCAAGGTCTTTACTTAATGCACCGCAATCTATTGCTATAAACGGTTCTTTTGCACGCTTGCTGTGGCGATGAATTTCATTTGCAACAGCTTCCTTACCACTGCCGGTTTCGCCATATATAATCACACTGTAATTGGTAGGTGCTACCAGTTTAACCTGTTTTAATATCTGCTGAAACGACTGACTCGGACCTACTACATAATCTTCATGCATTTGAAATTCAACGTTAGCATTGCTATCGTTTTTTTGTTGTTTCTGAACAGGCTGTGTTACCGGCTGCCTTTTTACGTTATCAGCATTGTTAAGCGCTTGTTTTATTGTAACGAGTATTTCATCAGGAAAAAGCGGTTTGGTAATATAATCATAGGCGCCATGCCGCATTATTTCTACTGCACTGCGTACATCGCTATACCCGGTAATAATTAAAAAGGGCAAGGCCGGGTTGGTAGCTTTCATCTTTTGCAGCACCTCCATTCCACTTATATCTTCCAGCCTTAAATCGCATAAAACAATATCCGGCATATTTTCTTCATACCAGCTTAAAGCTCTTTTTCCGCTTGTAAAATCAATAACTTCAAAATTGTTCCTTTCTAAAAATTTTTTTAGAAGAAGGCACATATCCCTGTCATCATCGATTACTAAAACTTTAGTCATAAGAATTTTTATTGTAATGGTTTAATTAATTATGCAGCAAGCAATGCAAGTACAAGACCAAATTAAGTATGCCCTGTTATCGCAAATTATTCTTTGTGTAAAGCTAAGTAACAAATAAATAAGTGTGGAATAAAATCAACAAAACCGGAAGCTTTGGCGATAATTTTTGTTAGTAATTAATGAATCAGTGATGAGGGTTATCATTAATTGTAGTACCGGCTTTAAAGTTTGGGTAAAAAAGTACTTGATAATTAACAAACGAAGTATAATATTTTATAGGAAACTTTAGGCATATTTTTTATTGTATTGTATTGCTATGAGCAGGAAAAAGGTGTTAATTATTGATGATGAGATAGACTTGTGTATTTTGCTTAAAAATTTTTTAACGAAGCAACACTTTGAAGTTGTGGTGTCTCATAAACTTTCTGATGGCCTTGATGAAGCTGTAAAATTTTCTCCTGATATCATCTTTCTTGATAATAATCTTCCTGATTCCCAGGGTTGGACTAAAACAAAGTGGATCTTAGATACGCTCCCTAATATCAATCTTTATTTAATAAGCGCATATAACAACCAGGTTTCGCTGCCACAGGATCCCAGGGTTACCATAATTGAAAAACCTTTATCGCTTAAATCTATTGAAAAACTTATATCCTGATATGCTCAATCCTCCTGTATGATTGATTTAGATATTCCGCATACTGAATTTCTCAAAATAACAAAAGATTATAGCCGTACTGCCGAAGTTGCAAAGCTCATTTATGTTACAGATAAAGAACAGGGCATTATACGAATTAAGAAGGGAAAAGGTTTTTCTTACCTGTTTAAAGACGGAGTTTTAAAAGATAAAGGTCAACTGGAACGTATACGCAAACTTGTACTGCCGCCGGCCTGGAAAAATGTATGGATCTGCTATAATGAAAACGGGCATTTGCAGGCTACAGGCTATGACGCCCGTAACAGGAAGCAATACCGGTATCATGCACTTTGGAACACTTTGAGAAATGAAACCAAATTCCACAGGATGTATGAATTTGGAAAAGCTTTGCCGCAAATTCGTCTCATGGTAGAAACAGATTTACAGGAGAAAACGCTTTCTGAAAGAAGAGTTTTGGCAACAGCAATTAGTTTAATGGAAAGAACTTACATACGTGTGGGAAATGCTGAGTATGAAAAAACAAACGGTTCGTTTGGGTTAACAACACTTAAAGATAAACACGTAAAAATAAATGGCAGTGCTATCAGTTTTGCGTTTAAGGGTAAGCGTGGTATTTCGCATAATATTACTTTGCATAATAAACGGCTTGCAAGAGCAGTAAAAGATTGCAGGGATATACCCGGGAAGGAATTGTTTCAATATTATTCAGAATCAGGTGAAATAAAAAGCATTGATTCCAGCATGCTGAACAGTTATATCAAAGAAGCTTCCCGCAGTGATTTTACAGCAAAAGATTTTAGAACATGGGCTGGATCCCTGCAAATGATGCGTTCGTTAAAGGTGCTGGAAAAAACCGATTCTGCTGCACAAATGAAATCCAATATCGTTACAGCACTAAATGAAGTAAGCATAAAACTTGGCAATACCCGTACCGTATGTAAGAAATATTATGTGCATCCCGGAATTATTAACCTGTATGAAAACAATGAGATAGAAAAATACCTTACTGAGCTTGACGGGATTGAAGAACCTGATGATAAATCCGGGTTAACCAAAGATGAAAAAATACTGATGAAAGTTTTGGAGAAGTTGGTGAAGTAATTGTTTCATAGTTCAATGTTTCAGCGTTTCAAAGTTTAATGTTTAGGTTATTAGTGTAGAGGTTGGCTTTGTTTTACGATACACGCAAACAACTATTCACAACTCCCAATTAATAATTCACCCTTAGAACGGATATCCAATCGCCAGGTTCCAGACTATATTATCCCGTCGCCAGTCTTTACTGCCAAAATTAAACTCACTCATCTTTTCCCCTTCCGGTAAATACGGTAATCGTAGCGGGAAAGCAATATCGAGCCTTAGCACCAACAGGCTTATATCAACACGCAAACCTGCGCCTACGTCAACAGCAAAATCATTCAGGAATTTATTGGTGAATTTTGCACCAGGCCTGTCAGGGTCGGTTCTTAGTGTCCAGATGTTTCCTGCATCGGCAAACAAGGCATAGCGTATAATAGAAAATAATTTTGCACGATACTCTGCCATAAGCAGAATTTTTATATCGCCCGGCTGGTCGTAAATAAAAGTATCTCTCGGGTTGCCGGCATAATAGCTACCCGGCCCTAATGTACGTGCCCTGAAGCCACGCAGGTCGCTTACACCGCCGGCAAAAAATTCTTTAATAAACGGCATTAAATAATTGTTGCCATACGATACGCCTATGCCGGTGTTTAACCGCATGGCTAAAGACCTGTATTGATTTCCCAGTCGCCGGTAATAGCGCAGGTCGGTTTCAAATCGTACATATTGTGTAAAAGGTTGTCCAAAAATATAAGAGGTATCGCCCTTCTTTACATCAGCGCCGGTTATGAGGCCTAATAAATTTCCCGACACATCTATGTTTCCGTTAAAATAAAAATTATTGCGGCGGTTATTGGGCCTTGCAAGCGTATTATAATTAAAGTTATAGATGGTGCCTATTATAAATTGCTTTTCAATACTGCGGGCTAAAGTTTTGTTGGTATCTATTTTAGCCTGGAAGCTGTCTGTAATATTCCTGGGCTGTACAAGGTTAATGTTGAACAGCGTCAACTCATGCTGGTTTTTTATATTGTCTTTCCAAACATAACCATAACCAAAGTTGAATGAATTCAGGAGGTATTCGGTGGTGCGGTTAAAAAATGAATAACCTAAACTGAATTTTGTTTGTGGCACAAACGCATTGCTCGTATTAAATTTAAAAGGGGCGATAATACGCGGCACAAACAAATTTGTTTCAAGCCCATAGGTTAATGTGTTCACCCTGGTGCCACCGGATATTTGTTTTTCAAAACCCAGGTTGGCGGAAACAGTTAATAATTCTGCCCCTCTGAAAAGGTTTCGGTTGCGCCAGCTTACACTTAATTCTGTACCTGTTGCATTGTTTGTTTTAGTAAGTGCGGATACCTGGAAGCGGATAGATTTTTTATTGGTGGGTGTTAAATAATAATAAGCGTTTAATTTTTGTGCGCTATCAGCCGGCTCAAACCGCACTTTTACAAACTTATAAACGCCTAAAGTAATGAGGCGGTTTAAAGTAAGATTATGATCTCTGCGGTTATAAATTTCACCGGGTTTAAAAACAAGTGTCCTCCTAAACACTTCCGGGTTAAATTTCTTTTCAGGGTCAATAATGGTATAGCCGTAAAATTTTTTCCCGCGCCTTATACTTGTATCGCTATTGATATCATAATCGGCAAAAACGTACACATCTTTTACGCGATACGGCAGACGGGCATTGGGCGGTGTTTCAGGCTTTACACGCACGTCAATATCTACTTTATGATTTCCTACGGTTGAATCCACGTTGGCGAGCAAATAATCAGGGCCGAAGTAGAAATAACCATTCTCTTTTAACCGGGAATCGATGCGGGTACGTTCATCTTTTATTGCGTCAAGATTATAAGGGTCGTTACGTTTTAAAAGCCGCCGCCTGTTTTTTACTGCCTTTTGCTGAATAGCTTTGGAAAGTGCACTTGAGTCATTAGGATACGTAATTCTCCTAATGGTGTATTGCGTATCAAGCAAAGCAGTATATGTAACCTTTAGCTTTTTATCTTTTATGGATGTATCCATCACTACGGAATCTCTAAAATAACCCCGGTTATCAAAATGGTTTTGTATAACCTGCCTGTTCTTTTCCAATACAGAATTAGAAGCAATTACCGGTGGCTCACCAACTTTGTATTTCAGCCAATACTTTAAACCTTTTTGCTTTTTAGGCTCCTTCACCATATTGTAAACAGTAAGTTTAAATCTTACGCCCAATACTGTTGTATTAGGTTTAGGCCGAATAAGGTCATGCATTTCGCTTTCATACTCTTTACGTTGTGAAGAAGGAATCTTAGCCTCAGATTTTATTTTTTCTTCTGAACCGATAAAAAGATTTTGACCAAGAGTAAGATTTTTAGTGTTACTGCATGAAGCAGCTATTAAAATAATAAATACAAATAATATTAATGGCTTTACATTCATTCCTTTTCTTTTACACTTTATTGTAGCATAACCATTCACGATCCCGCTTTTATCCTTCTAATCTCCCTTGAATGGTTGCAGCTCATTAGAGCCTTGTTGCTGCTGCTGTTGTTGCTTTAACTCTTTTTCTTGTTTTGTTACTGCCTTGTTATGCTTTCTTATTCTTTTTGCTTCTTTTCGTCCCGTAAATATTTCTTTAAATTCATCGTAATCAAACGACATTATAAAGCTTACACCTGTTTCAATAACCTGCCCTTGGAATTCGGCTTCGTATTCATTTGTTTGATATACGCGTACCAGGTAGCGGCCATCTTTGGTTATCTGGTAGTCTACTGAAATATCGCCTGCGGGAACAACGGTTTTCTGGTTAGTCTGTGTAGGGCCTTCTAACTGGAAGTCGCTGCCAACATTTACCCTCAACCTGTCATTTAATAATTTTTTTGAAACCGTAACATTAAGGTCTGTTTTGTTGGCAGCACTGCCGGTTGAGTAATCAGTGCCCGATTCAATGCCAAAATTTATATCTACACCTTTAATTAAGCTGCCGGCAAGATTATTTAACTGGTCAGTTAAAATGCGGCTGGCACTTGCCCTTAACTGGCTTTCAACACCGGTGCCACCCGCAGAGCTGACAAATGGATTTTCCTGTACAAACCTTCCAAGTAAAAGCAAGGCAAAAACCTGTTTGTTCAGCTCGCTTTCATCTGCACGTATCTGCTCCAGTTTTGTTTCCACATCACTCCATTGTGTGGCTTCACGGTCAGGTAACGTAATATCAAATTTTATAATAGGTTTAAGTAATTCGCCGGTCATATGCAATTCCACATTAAACGGCAGTTTCTCTTTATATTTTGTTGTTTCATCGGCTGAACGGCCTGCGAGTGAAGATTGCATCAGGTCAATAGAAGGTGTGTTGATGAGATAAACTGCGGTAACATCAATATTGGCGTCAGTAGGGTCTCCTGTCCAGGTAATCGTACTTCCCTGCTGAATTAAAAACTGTCTTTTTAAAAGGCTTAATGTTAAATTGTAAGAGCCACTTTGCAACTGGTAAGCGCCTGTAAGTGTTAACTTGCCACTTTTGTCAATACCACCGTTTAAATCGGCCTGGCCTTTAAGTGTTAATGCATCGCCATTCCTTTCATCAATAACAATGGTGAATTTAGCAGCGCTATCGGTTTCAATATTTGCATTTACATCCATGCCTTTAAATGCAGCCATGCTTGCCGAATCTATCGTATAATTACTATATATAGTATCTTTGGGACTATCTTTATCAACAAACTGAACAACGCCATCACGGCTTACGACTTCAGGATCTGATTGCGGTAATACCAACACAAAATCGGTAGCTTTATTCACCCTCAAATTTCCGGTTACGGAAGGTGATTCCATATCACCGGTTATTTTGGCGTCTGCATCAATATTCAATCTGCCATATATCACCCGGTCTGTTGATTGCGGGGCATTCACCAGTGTAAAATCATCTGCTCTTAAAGTAAGATTGAAAGCGTATTTTTTAAAATCTGTTGTAAGGATGTCACCGCTAATTGTTGCTTTTCTGCCTGCAGAATCAACAAGATCAAACCTTCTTAAATGAATACCCGTGCTGTTGATTGTAATAGCGTCATTAGGTATTCTTATACGTTCACCCGAAATGGTAGGTACCATAAAAGCATTATCAAATGCTAAGCGGCCATCTATATCGGGATCATTTGTAGTACCCTGGATGTTAAGATTACCTTTTAAGTAACCACTAATGCTATCCAGTTGTCCTGCAGAAAATGCTTTTACTATAGCAAGATTTAAACGGTTTATAGCGAGCTTCAGATCCATCCTGCCTTCCCCGGTATAGTACGATCCTGATAAACGAACATCATTATCATTCCCTGTTATAGAAACATCGGCATTATAGGCATTGGCTGTTTGATTATTTACTTTAACAGCTATGTTACCGATGGTATCCAACTTATATGTTAAGTTATTTACTGTAATATCAGAAGTAAATACCATTTCTTTAGTGGGGTTGGTAACTTCCGCATTACCATTAATTACACCTGAGGCCAGTAAAGAGTCCTGGTGTGCCATTTTGGTGATGGTGGCGATCTCAAAATTTTTCAAATCGATCTTTATAGGCGCGGTAGGTGATGGTGTTGTACTGTTGATGCTTAAAGACTGGTTGCCCTGGCTGATAGAAAAATTGGTTACAATAATCCCGGATGAATCGTACTGAATAGAATTATTCGTTCCAACATCCCATTTATCACCATCTAAAACAAGATCAGGTTTCAAGCTTACCTTGTAACCACTATCTATCTGGCTTAATAAAGCGCCCAGGGCATATTCCGTTTTCGATTTATCATCTTTCGAATCAATATCTACATCCAGTTGGTTGTTGGCAATTTTTGCATTTACGGCAGTTTTATATAATTGTGTTGAACCAGCTTTGATACCATTTACTGAAACGTTTGTATTAAAAGCATCCGCTGCAGACTGTGCCACTACATTAAGGCTGTCAATTTGATTGGTTCCGAAAATGATGCGCTGGCTTTTTGCAATTAACCCAAGATCGTTCTGCGCTGAATTCAAATGTGCATTTACTATAATAGAATCACTTCCTTTCAGTTCTGGTGATAATTGCAATATCAAACCCTGCGGTTTAATGGTTGCATCAAATTGCCAGTTTTGTGCAGTGATATTTTTCTGTTCATAGCCCTGAAGTTTATAGTATTGGTTAATAACCTGCTGTAATGCCTGTGCTATTTCTGTAAGCTTGTATTGGCCAACCAGGGCTGCATTTAATTCATTGCCACTGTGTATAATAATGCTTTTATTAGTTGAATCGCCTGATGCTACAATTGAAATGCTGTCTGTATTTAATTTTTGTCCTGCTCTTGTTACAGATAAATTGACAATGTTCACTGATCCAACCAGGTCATCGGGATTCGTGGAAGGCAAATCAGCAACAATGTGCCCGCTTACATTCAATGTATCGCTCATCAGGTTCAAAGCTTTTGCATTTAATGTATCTATCAGCAGGTCCAGTTTCAAAGGCGGGTATGTTGATGATGTGTTCAGGTTTGCGGTAAGGTCAAGGGTTAATGCGATTGCTGAATCATTGATGGATGCTTTTGTGGTATTCACGCCATCATTCATCTCGCCATTCACCTTCAGGCCGTCGTAATTATAGCCTTTTACTTCTGCGCTTATAACATCAAGATCATACTTTGCATTTGCCTTCTTCATATCGAAACCTGCGCCGCTCGCTGTAAGGGTTGCGGTAATCGTACCAACATTTTCCGGTTGTTTTATTAAATAACCAGCATCAACTTTTTGCAGCTTTGCATTCACGGCGTACACATCACCCGGCTTCATGCTTCCATCTATATCGATGTTGCCTTTATTGGTTTTTAAAGCCAGTTGCGTATTAAATGCACTGGTGCTACCCTTAAAAAACCCGCTTAAACCAAACCTGTCAGGCAGGTTTACATTATCCGGTAAAGTTTTTGGCGGCAGTAAACTGAGTATATCTCTTTTGGTTGAAGAAAACTGGTTGATCTTTACATTATAGTAAGCACGTTTTGTATCAGGTAACCCCTGCAGCCGGCCCGATAATTTTATATAAGTATCGCCATAACCGCTCAATTCAAAAACAGGAATGCTAAGGTCTCTTACAAAGCCTTTCGCAGCTGCATTTAACCTGATAGCAGCAACTTTATATGCGCCCATACTTCTTTTATAGGAAGGCATAAATGCAAGCAGGTCTTTTACAGAGATTTTTGAGTTAGGCAGATTAGCATCAATATATAATAAGCCAATGTTTTTCGATATGGCATCTATGGAAGGATATTTTACAATTAGCCGGTTTTGTATGGTGGTACCATCTGTTTGCAGCAGCAGGTTGATAAGGGAAGCTGCTGTATCGCTATAATAAAATTTTGTATGAAATTTTTGAAGCGTAAGGCCACTTTTTTCATTTAAAGCAAGCTGGTCAATATTTCCCTGGAAAACAGCAGGAGTAAAGCTCAGGCTATCAGCATTCAATACAAGGTCTTTCACATGCAGATGGCTTGCATCAAAGCCTTCAGTCAATGGTTTAGCGTTGTTGTCATCGTAAATCAGTTCATTGTTTTTAAAATCAGCTTTTGCCAGGTAAAATTTCCAGGGATTATTCAGCTGGCTGTCTGTTTTTGCAGCCACTACATCTTTTGTTTCTTTTGCTTCCTGCGATTTGCCCAAACCTACCTTAATAACAGAATTATGAAACAGGATATCTTTAAGATCAATATTCAGTGTTTGTAGATTGATATTTTCAGGATGTGTACTTAACTCCCCAATCTTTAAAAAAGCCAACAATGCCGAAACGTCATTCCTGTAATTAAAATAAATGTGTTTTAAATTCAAACCATCTAACTCCAGTGTTGGAACGGTAGCAGAAGCCGAAGGTGGTGGCACGGGGCTTATGCTGTCTTTATTTTCTATCAGTGGTTTATACTGGTAAATTTTGGCGTTGATGTCGGCAATGTTGATGTCTTTAATCTTAAAAATGAATTTATCCGGGTCGAATGTATAAATACGTGTATTGAAATCGCCCAAATAGAAATAAACATTATTGCCGCTTTCATCATCCTTAAACTTTGCCGTAATATTTTTCAGAATAATTTTTCCGATGTTGAATTTCATTGGTGCAGAAGTATCTTCCGGCTGGGGTTCTTCTTCTTCACTGGCAAAAGCTTTTACAATGTAATCGAAGTTGAAACTTGTATCAGGATGATTCCTGTAAATATTCGCCTTAATACCATTCAGTTCGAGATATTGCAGGTTTACCTCATTGCGCAACAAATCAAACAGCGCAATATCAACCCTTATTTTGCCGCCATATAAAAGCGTGTCTTTTTTCTGATCTTCGAAATAAATATTCTCCAGCACAATCTTTTTGGGAAAATCAAGCCCAAACTTTCCAATTTCAACTTTGGTTTTGATCTTGCCTTCCAGATAAGCAACCGCCTTATTTTTTGCGAAGTTTTGAACGGCGGGTACCTGTATTAATATATACACCAACAGGATTAGAAAAATAATTATACCTATAATCCATGCAAAAACCTTTAAAACCTTCCTGCCAATCTTTTTTGCGTTCAATCAGTGTTTTTTTAGTCTGAATAATAGCAGCAGTAATTTATTTCAAGTTAGCCGAAAAAATTACAACCTTAATGATCAACCGAAATAACTTAGAATAAATCTTTAGGTAAATCTTTTTGAGAGATAGGCAGATACAATGCCAAACTTATTTTTGGGCGATATAAATAACGGAGCTGCAATTGGCCGGTTTGCCTATGGCTTTAAAATTTGACAATAAACCGATGGAAAAAGCTTTCACAAAATTACTCTGACCTGAAATATATTTTTCACTGAGCAGGCTCACGTAAAAGCTGTCGAACCACATGGCTTTCTCCTTGATAAGATTAAAGCGATGCATATTTAAAAGCTGTTGCATGCTTTTAGGGGAAAAATGGTATAAGTGGCGTGGCACATCATAGGCTGCCCAGTTTTCAGTATAGGTTTTTGCATCCCCGCTTGTGTAGTTGGGAACGGCAATTACTAATATGCCGCCCGGCCTTAATAAAGCATAAAACATATCCAGGTATTCATGTAAACGGTGCACATGCTCCAGCACATGCCAGAGCGTAATTACATCGTAGTTATTTTGTTGAAGGCTGAATAAATTTTCCGTAGGTCGCAGGTCAACACCAAAATCCTTTTTTGCATTGGTTCTTGCGGTTTCATCAGGTTCCAGGCCTGTAACATGCCAGCCGGCTTTTTTCATCGTTGAAGCAAAAGCACCGGTGCCTGCACCCACATCCAGCAGGTTGCCTGTTTTTTTACCAACGTTTTTTTCAACCAGCTTTCTTTTGGTTTGCAAAGTGATAGAGCGAACGGTGTGGTACAATTTATTTACTGCACCTTTTGATGTATTGGAATGCGAAATATATTCTGAAGACTGGTAGTAGCTGCTTATATTGTTTTCATCCGGCACATCCTGTGTAAAACGAAGCGTACAATTTTTACATTGCCATATTTCAAATTGCTGATGGCTTACTGTTTCATCTTTTGCTTTTAACACAAACGCAATATTAGCGCTTGAACAGGCAGGGCATTGATTATAGTGAATGGTATCGCTCATGCAGTAATCAAATAAATTCTTTCAGTTTTGTTACAACTGTATCAATTTCTTCCTTCGTATTGTTTTTACTGAAAGAAAACCGTACCGTAACGCAATCCGCATCCGGATTGATGGTGCTTATTACATGGCTGCTTACGCTGGCACCGCTGGTACAGGCGCTGCCGCCACTGGCACAGATATTATTGATGTCGAGATTGAAAAGAATCAATTCGCTCTTTTCGTTTTTAGGAAAGTTTGCGCTGAGTACAGTGTATAAACTATTGCCGGCATAATCGCCGTTAAAGCTTACGCCTTCCATATTATTTTGCAACTGCTGCAGCATATAATTTTTTAAACCGCAGATATAGGTTTTATCAGCTTCGTAATTTTTGGTAGCCAGTTCCAGCGCTTTTGCAAAACCAACAATGCCATAAATATTTTCAGTGCCGGCACGCATATTTCTTTCCTGCGAACCACCTTGTATCAACGGTTTTATTTTATTTTTTTCGCTGATGTAAATAATGCCAACACCTTTAGGCCCGTGAAATTTATGCGCAGCGCCGTTTATAAAATCAACCGGCATTGCATGCAGGTTAAAAGGAAAATGCCCTACAGTTTGCACGGTATCACTGTGAAAAAGCGCATGGTATTTCCTGCATAATTCACCGACCGCATTTATATCTGTGATGTTGCCAATTTCGTTGTTGGCATGCATTAATGTAACCAACGTTTTTTGGGTTGATGATGAAAGCAGTCTTTCCAAATCATTCAAATCAATATGGCCGTTGGGTAATACTTTTACAAATTCGAGTGCTATATTTTTTTGTTTGTGCAAATTTTCAACGGTGTGTAAGGTTGCGTGATGCTCCAACGGAGACGTGATGAGTCTTTCACAACCAAGATCGTTTACAGCAGCGCAAATGGCCATATTGCTGCTTTCAGTTCCACCACTTGTAAAAAATATTTCACCAGGATGCGCGCCCAAAATCTTAGCCACTGTTTTACGTGCATTCTCCACTGCCAACCTTGTTTCTCTCCCATAACTGTAAATGGAAGAAGGATTACCGAAATGAGTAGTTAAGTAAGGCATCATTGCTTCAAGCACTGCCGGGTCAAGTGGCGTGGTTGCGGCATTATCAAAATAAATTCTCGTTTGCATAAGCATTTCAATCAACACAGCCTGCGAACAGGCAATAAAAGAAAGCTGCGAAGGTAAAAGCTATCAATTGTAAAATTGTAAATTTTGCTTGGGTTTAATGAATAATAAGATTTTTATAAGAGATTCTAAAAAATATCGACATGTGTAGATAAAATGCCGCTCATATAAAAAAGTTTTAAAGCAGCTTTTATTAATGGTATTTTGTCAGTAAAGAGCGGATGTTCAAATTGTTAGCAATTCACTCTAACTTAAGTTGTGCGATAATATGAGAAAAAAAAATTGAAATGACGCCTGGATACCGGATCAGGTAAAACCACCAGGCAGCTATTGAACTTCCCCGAATAATTCTGAAAGAAGGTTAAACGCCTGATATCTTTTATTAATCATTAAAACCAATGCCATGCTTCGATCCCCGGTTCTTACAGGATTTTTTTTATTGCTTTTTTATTATGTAAATGCCCAGACTGGGCAAACAATAACGGGAAAAGTTACTGCTTCTGAAAACAGCCAGCCTCTCGAAAGGGCTGTGATACAGGAAAAAGGTACATCCAATAATGTATTAACGGATAATGCCGGCAACTATTCCATCACTTTACAGCAAAACAACACAACGCTGGTAGTTTCTTTTGTTGGTTATGCCACTAAGGAAGTAAGTGTGGCCGGTCAACAGGTTATTAATATAACGTTGGACGCATCCGGCTCCACTTTAAATGAAGTGGTGGTAACTGCTTTTGGTATAAAACGTGAATTGCGTACGTTAGGATATGCTTCACAGGAAATATCTTCCGAACAGTTAACGCAATCCAAACAATCGAATGTATTAAATGCCTTACAGGGCAAAGTTGCCGGGGTAACTATTTCCAGCGCCGGCGGCGGCCCGGGCCAGGGTGCCAGTATTTTGATACGGGGTGTAAACTCACTTGATCCCGGTAAAAGCAACCAGCCATTATTTGTAATTGATGGGCTGCCGGTTGATAACAGCACCTACACCACGGGAACAACCGGTTCAAGAGGTGTACAAATGAGTAACCGTATTTCTGATATCAACCCGGAAGATATTGAAAGCGTAAATATCTTAAGGGGTGGAGCAGCAACAGCTTTGTATGGTTTGAGGGGCGCTAATGGGGTGGTGGTAATTACTACCAAATCGGGGCAGGCCGGTAGCTTAAGGGTTAATTTCACTTCTTCCTATAGTATTGATAATGTAAATAAGACCCCCGATATACAATTAAAATATACACAGGGTTATATAGGTGAATATGACCCTGAAAGCTTTTGGCCGGCATGGGGACCTACGGTTGAAGAAGCAAAAGCTATCGACCCTACACATCCCGACAAACTTTTTAATAATTGGGAGCGTGCTTATCAAACAGGCCATCAATATAAAAACGCCATTACGTTTTCCGGTGGCACAGACAAGGCTACTTTTTCATCATCGCTTTCTTACCTGCGCCAGAATGGTTTAATTCCTTTTACCTGGTACCAGGATGTAACAGCAAGGGTGAATGGCCAATTAAAATTCAGTGATAAATTTAAGATGGGAACATCTTTGTATTATGCCGCTACCAATGGTAATTTCTATGATGCGGACCGATATAATGAGGAGCTCATCTATTGGGCGCCGCGCTGGGACGTAATGGATTACAAAACAGATGAAGGAACACAAAACACGTATGGTAATGGCAACCCGGTTTATTATGCCGCTACTAATAAATTCAAATCCAAAGTAGATCATGTGGTGGGCAACATGAATTTCGCCTATGCACCTACAAAATGGTTTACGGCCACATACCTGGTAGGAATGGATGAATACGGAGATGCGAGAACAGCTACAGCGCCCGGCCCTACCGGTAACCCGGATGAAATTATTGCCGAAGATAATGGTGAAGGTTTCGTGCACGAATACCAGTTAAATTTCAGGCAGGTGAACTCAAACCTTTTACTAACATTTGATAAAACCTGGAATAATAAATTTCAAACCACGTTAAGATTGGGAAATGACATTCTTGACAGGCAGATCAAACGTATAAGTGCAGAAGGCAACGAACTGGATGTGTACAATCTTTATACCCTCAGCAATGCCAAAGTGCTAAGTTTAAGTTCTTTTAAAGAGAACTATCGCATTGTGGGTGCCTATGGAGACCTGGCGTTGAGTTATGATAATTTCCTCTACCTTAACATTACCGGCAGAAATGACTGGACATCGAGCCTTGAAGAAGCCAACCGCTCTTTCTTTTATCCTTCAGCCAGCTTAAGCTACATTTTCACGCAAAACTTTAAACCTTCATGGTTGAATTATGGTAAGTTAAGAGCTTCTGTTGCAGGCATTGGTAAAGATGCGGATCCATACAGTACCAGCATCACTTACTCACCCTCTTTCAGCACACCCGTGAATGGCGTAATAGGATGGAGCCGCGATGATGATGCCGGCGTTTCTGATCTTGCACCCGAACGTACAACAACAATAGAAGTAGGTACAGATCTCAGCTTTTTAAAAGACAGGCTGGGGCTGAATTTCACCTGGTACACATCACACAGTAAAGATCAGATCATACCGGTTTCAACAGCGCCTTCATCTGGTTTCACCACTATTACATTAAATGCAGGCGAGATCAAAAATCATGGTGTGGAAGTTACCTTAAGGGGAACACCGGTAAAGTCGAGAGATTTTAACTGGGATATTACGGCCAATTTTTCAACCAATAATAATGAGATCGTGTCCCTTTATGAAGGCCTTTCTGAAATTGTTATCGGAAGCCAGTTTGGTTACTCCAATTCTACAGTAACCATGAAGTATGTGCCCGGTCAATCTGTAGGCGATATTTATGGTACGCCATGGAGCCGTTACCAGGACGATAAGAGTCCATTATACTCTGACAAAGGGTTGCCTTTATTAATTGGAAGTAACGGTTTTCCTGTGTTAACTCCTACTTCAAATCAAAAGATTTTAGGTAACGCTTATCCTGCCTGGCAGGGTGGCATAGGTAACTCATTCTCCTATAAAAACTGGAATCTATATTTTCTTTGGGATCTAAGACAAGGTATTGAAAAGTATAACCAGTTTGCCAATTTTATGGCGGCATTCGGCATTGCAGATTACACATTGAACCGTGATCAGACAATCGTTTTTGACGGTGTACTGGCTGACGGCACACCTAATACAAAACCAGTTTATCTTGGCCAGGGCGTTGGGCCGGATGGTGTTGATTATGGTAATGGTTATTATCGCAATGTGTACAGGGGTATATCAGAAAACTTTGTGGAAGATGCTTCCTGGATAAGATTGCGCACAGCAACATTATCTTATTCTTTACCTGCTTCACTGCTTGGAAAATCTATTGTAAAAAACCTGAACCTTGCTGTTACAGGCAATAACCTGTTGCTTTTTACAGATTATTCAGGGTTTGATCCAGAATCAAGCTCAACTGCGGCCGGCAGCAATGTAAATGGATTCGCAGGCTTTACCTATCCTGCTTTACGCAGCTTTGTTTTCTCTTTAAACATTGGATTCTAAAAAACAACAACATGAAAAAATTAATTAATTATAGTTTATTGCTTATAGCCTGTACCGCAACTTTCAGCAGTTGTAAAAAATATCTTAATATAAATGAAAATCCCAATGCTGCTGAAGAGGCGCCTATAAACGGGCTGTTATCAAACGCAACATATTATACCGCCTATAATGTTTTTGAGATCGGTAATATTACTTCATATTATACACAATATCTCACCTCTCCTAATGCAGGAAGCGACATAGATATCTATAATCCTATAAATCCTAATGATGCATGGAGGGGGGCGTATGATGACAACTTAAACAAATACATTTATGGTGTATACAATATCATGACAGACCTGCATGATATGAAGAACTTTGCTGCAGAGAGAGGTTTAATAGCGTATACAGGTGTTTCAGATGTTTTAATGGCGTTGCATTTAAATATGGCGAGTAATATCTGGGGCGATATTCCCTATTCTGAATCATTTATGGGTGTTGCCAATATTACTCCTGCTTTTGATAACCAGGAGGCTATATATGATACCGCTTTAAAATTGTTGGATGAAGGTATAGCAGCGTTACAACAACCCGATGCCGCAGACCAGCTTGATGCATCCAGCGATTTTATTCATGCCGGAAGTGCAGGAGCCTGGATAAAAACAGCGCATGCATTAAAGGCAAGAATGCTGAACCAGTTATCAAAAACATCTGAATACAACGCCGATGCTGTATTGGCTGAATTGGCTGCTGCTTACACCAGCAATGCAGACGATGCGCAGGTTACTCTTTTCTCTGTGCGCAATCCATGGGCACAGGTTGCAGAAGATAATGCCAATCTTAATTTGGATGGATGGCTTTCCTCTTATTTTATAGATGCTGCCAACGGCACCATGTATGGTGTGTTTGATCCTCGATTGCCTTTAATTACGGATACAACTATTTATGGCGATTACCGCGGCACGCCTAATGGAAAGGGAAGAACCGGTACAGGCACAGAAAATAAAGAATGTTATCTGTCAGTGGATGGATGGTATTCCAGCACCAATTCTCCGTTGCAAATCATAACATATACCGAATGTGCTTTTATAAAAGCAGAGGCTGAATTTAGAAAAGGAGATAAAGTTGCTGCGTATACAGATTATGTCAATGCTATTACTTCCAACATGCAAAAAATGAGTGTTGAGACCACTGCCGCAAATGCATATATTACCAACCCGGCGGTAGCAGTGGGCGCAAACAACCTCACTTTGCAACTAATTTTTAAAGAGAAATACATAGGTTGTTTTTTAAGCCCTGTTACCTGGGATGATATGCGCCGGCTCGATTATGATTATAAGGATTTTACATTACCACTTGGCGCAGTTTTACCTGATTTTATACGCCGCACAAGTTATCCTGCCAGTGAAACTTCTGCAAATGGCAGTAATGTGCCTGCTTATACATTGTCAGATCATTTGTGGTGGGATCAATAAAAATTTTGTTCGATTGCTAAGGTTTATAAAAAGTGCTGCAGTTTTTGCGGCACTTTTTTTTGATGGCGGTTATTAGCCTTAACAAACCTTACCCAAACACAAATCTTATCTTTACACAAATTCTTATTTATTATGTGGAAGAATAATATTCTCGAAACTATTGGAAACACACCACTTATTAAACTTAATAAAATAACGAATGATTTGCCTTGCACTGTGCTTGCAAAAGTTGATTATTTCAATCCCGGCAATTCTATTAAAGACCGCATGGCATTAAAAATGGTTGAAGTGGCCGAACAGGAAGGCAAACTTAAACCGGGCGGTACAATCATTGAGTGTACATCCGGTAATACAGGTATGGGCCTGGCGCTGGCAGCCTGTGTAAAGGGATATAGATGCATCTTTACAACAACGGATAAACAGAGTAAAGAAAAAATGGATATTCTTAAGGCGGTGGGGGCGGAGGTTATCGTTTGCCCTACCAATGTGGAACCTAATGACCCAAAAAGTTATTATTCAGTTGCGAGAAGGCTTGCCAAAGAAATTCCAAATTCATACTTTTTTAATCAATACGATAATCTTGCCAACCGGTTGGCACATTATGAAACTACCGGCCCTGAGATTTGGGAACAAACTGAAGGTAAAATAACGCACCTTGTTTGTACAGCAGGTACAGGTGGAACGGTTACCGGCACGGCAATGTTTTTAAAAGAAAAAAATCCTAACATAAAAATTTGGGCGATAGATGTTTATGGTTCCTTACTTACGAAATATTTTAATACAGGTGAGATTGATATGAACCAGGTACATCCTTATATCAGTGAAGGATTTGGCGAAGACTTTGTGCCGGAGAATTATGATATGAGTGTAATAGATCATTTTGAACAGGTAACAGATAAAGACGGGGCTATAATGGCACGACGCATTGCCAAAGAAGAAGGCATCTTTATTGGTTACAGTGCCGGCAGTTGTGTACAGGGTTTAATGCAATTGAAAAGCACGTTGAAAAAAGATGACCTGGTGGTCTGTATTTTTCATGATCATGGCAGCCGCTATGTTGGCAAAATTTATAATGACCAGTGGATGATGGAACGTGGCTTTTTAGACGTAAAGACTTTTAAAGATATCGTAAGTGCAAGGGCCGGCAAAAAACTGGTTACCATTACACCAAATCAAACCGTTGCAGAAGCAGTTGAATTAATGAAGAAGTACGATATTGAAAATATACCTGTAATGAAGAATGGCAGTGGGCCGGTTGGTTCAGTAAGCGAAACAGGATTGTTTCAAAAAGTGTTTGATAATCCTGAAATAAAAGAATCAATTATTGAAAGTATTATGGAAAAAGCTTACCCGGTTGTTGAGTTTGACACACCGGTTGAGCGTTTAGGCAGCTTAATCAACAAAGGCAATGGCGCTGTACTCGCTAAAGACGAAAAGGGCGATTTTCATATTGTTACCAAGTATGATGTAATTCAAAGTTTGGCAAAATAGTTTTTTAATTTTATAGGAATGGCAATTGGCAGGGATTATTCAATTTCGGCCAATTGTTTTTTTATACAGGGCATAACTTAGTATATTTAAGTATCATAAAATATGCATATGCCCAAGCTGTTAACACGAAAAATTCTCTTAATGCTTTGTTGCTGTTTTGTTGCAACGACTATTTTTTCACAGCAGTATTCAAAGTATGTGGTGGTGTTTAAAAACAAAAAGAATTCACCTTATAAAATATCCAGGCCACGTCAATTTCTTTCTGTAAAAGCGATCAACAGGCGAATAAAGTATAATATTCCGGTTGACAGTACTGATTTCCCTGTAAATCCCGCTTATATAACGAAAGTGCTGGAACAGGGTACTGTTACTTATTTAAGCCAATCCAGGTGGTTAAACCAAATATTAATTTATACTACCAGCAGTACGGCTGTTCAGAAAATAAAAAATCTTGCAAGTGTAAAAAGTGTAAACCCGGTAGGGCCGGCTTCAACAACACTTAAAACAAGTGAAGATAAATTCCGGGAAGAGACAGCACCCGCAAGTCCTTCCATGAATAAAAATCAAAAGGTGCTGGTGAATTATTATAATTATGGTAATTCTTATGGCCAGGTTCACATTCATAACGGCGAATTTTTACACAACAAAGGGTTTACAGGCAAAGGAATTACAATAGCAATGCTGGATGCAGGTTTTTATCATTATAAAACCACGAAGGCTTTCGATAGTGTGCGGGCAAGAAATGGTTTTTTGGGTGAAAAAGATTTTGTTGATTTTGATAACAGTGTGAATGAAGACAACAGCCACGGTGAATTTTGCCTGAGCATCATTGCTTCCAATGTGCCGGGTGTAATGGTTGGCACTGCGCCGAATGCTAACTTTTGGCTGTTGAGAAGCGAAAACACAAATTCTGAATATCCTATTGAAGAACATAACTGGGCTGCGGCGGCGGCATTTGCAGACAGCGCTGGCGCCGATATGATCACTTCATCACTTGGCTATATGCAATTTGATGATCCCCAGTTTAATCATACGTACAACGATTTTTACAAGAATGCCACAACAGTTTCGAGAGCGGCCACTTTTGCCGCAAAAAAAGGAATGATCGTAACCAACAGCGCCGGTAATGAAGGTAGTAACGCATGGAAGTACATCATTTTCCCTTCGGATGATGATAGTGTTTGTGCTGTAGCTGCAACGGATGTTTCAGGTAGTATTGCATCATTCAGCAGTTATGGTTATACGGGAAAAGTAAAACCTAACATCGCGTCTGTGGGTTCGGGTACCGCTATATATTCTTATTTAGGTCCGACTTACGGAAACGGGACATCTTTTTCCAACCCAAATATAAATGGATTAATTGCCTGCCTGTGGCAGGCATTTCCGCAGTTTAATAACATGACGATTCTTAATGCTGTTTACAAAACTGCTGACAGGTATTTAACTCCCGACAATCGTTATGGTTATGGTATTCCTAATATGCAAAAGGCATACAATAGTTTAAAAAATATGCAGAATGTGCAGTTGTATGGAAATGAATGGTTGATCACAAGCACTGATTTTACAAACAAAATTGCATTTAAACTCATAGGCAGGGTTGATGGTGCAGCTACAATTAAACTTATGAATGAAAACAATAAAACAGTGGCGACATTAAGTTTTAAAACCGAGCAGGAAGAAGTGTATGACAAAATTTTTAATGGGCTTGAAAAATTAGCTGATGGTAAATATTTGCTTCAATATAATGATGGTATTAATTCGAAGACAGTTATATTGAATAAACAGACTGCACCTGTTGCAAAAAGACAGGTAGAAACGGGTGTAGTTGCAAAGAATTAATATTGTTGAACAGAAAAGCTACTCATGGCCGGAACGCTTTATAAAACCATCAGGATAAAAGATATTAAAGAAGAGATAAGGAATTTTAAAATATTTTCATTTACGGAAGAACACAATATTAAATATGAAGCAGGCCAATATCTCACACTGGTTCGTCGTGTACACAATGAAGAAATAAGAAGGTCTTATTCCATAACATCTTCACCGGTTTTAAATGAGCCTTTAACTATCGGAGTGAAGCGTGTTGAAAATGGTTTTTTTTCACGATCGTTAGTTGATAATGCTGTTTCCGGAAATGAACTGGTAACTATTGGAGCAGGCGGCTTTTTTATTTTACCGGCAGATATTCAAAATTATAAGCAGGTTTTCTTTTTTGCAGCAGGCAGTGGTATTACGCCTGTTTTTTCATTGATCAAAACAATATTGTTTGCGTATGAGCATATACATGTTGTTTTAATTTACAGTAATGCGTCTGCAGAGAAAACTGTTTTCTTGAATGAATTAAAAGAACTGGAAGAAAAATTTATCAGGCGATTTCAAATAAGATTTTTATTCAGCAATAGCGCGCAATTAAGTAGGGCGAGGTTGCACAGAAACCTTATCGTTGAGTTTTTAAATGAATGTTCTGTTGCGCCTTATCACAATACATTATTTTACATCTGCGGGCCCGAAGCGTATATGCGTTTGTGTACTTACACTTTACAGGAAAATGATGTTCCAAAAAAAAATATAAAGCGGGAAGATTTTGTTATTAATGCGGTGCGTAAACGTGACGCCCTGCCACCGGATAATACATCACATAAAGCAGTAATAAAAGTTAATAACGATACAATTCAATTTGATATATTTTATCCTGATTCAATTCTGCAGGCCGCTAAAAAAGCAAATATCAACCTGCCTTATAGTTGTGAAGCAGGCCGCTGTGGCAGTTGTGTTGCCAAATGTTTACAAGGCAAAGTATGGCATTCTTATAATGAAGTGCTTACTGAAGCCGAATTAAAAAAGGGTTTAATTCTTACTTGTGTTGGCCATGCTGTTGATGGCGATGTTGAACTGGAAATAAAAAGCTAAGAAACCATTTAATTTAGCGCAGGGAGTATACTGAGCCAACAGAGTTGTTTATTCTCCGTTTACTCTTGTGTTTTGTGCGAAAAGCCTAAAAGGTTGCCTTCGCAATAATCGATCAGCGGGAAATCCCTAAAATAATTTTAAACAACTTCCAGGATTTTACATTCTTTCTGGAACATTTATGCCCAGTAACTGCATGCCTGCTTTAATAACATTTGCCGTGTGTTGAGAAAGCATTACACGCAACTGCTTTTTTTCATCCGATTCTGCAGTGGCAATAGAATGTTCTGTATAAAATGAATTGAATGTTTTGGCAAGATTAAAAACATACAACGCTATTTTAGAAGGATCGAACGATGTTGCGGCTTCTTCAATGGTAGCCGGGAATTGTTCGAGGTGAACAATGATACTTTTTTCAAGCGGGAGCAATTCACCGTTGACCGTTGACCGTTGACCGTTGACCATGGACACCTTCCTTAATACACTTTTAATTCTTGCATAGGTGTACTGCACAAAAGGCCCGGTGAACCCATGAAAATCTATACTCTCTTCCGGGTTAAACACCATTTTCTTTTTAGGGTCAACTCTCAATAAGAAAAACTTTAATGCGCCTAAACCAATTGTTTCATATAGCTCAGTTAATTCAGCTTCGATAAATTCTTTCACCTTACCCAGTTCTTCTGTTTTTTGCTTCGCGATGCGTATCATTTCCTCAACAATATCATCTGCATCCACCACAGTGCCTTCGCGGCTTTTCATTTTGCCTGTAGGCAATTCAACCATACCATAACTTAAATGATAAATAGCCTTTGCATAAGGTAATCCCAGTTTCCCACAAATAAGCTTTAGTACTTTAAAATGATAATTCTGTTCATCCCCCACCACATAAATGCTCTCATCAATTTTATATTCTTCGTATTTATCAACTGCCAGACCAATATCCTGTGTTATGTAAACCGCCGTACCATCTTTACGGCGAACAATTTTTTTATCAAGCCCGTCATTCGTAAGGTCTATCCAAACGCTGCCATCTTCTTCCTGGTAAAAAATGCCTTTTTCCAAGCCTGCTTCCACTAAGTTTTTACCCAGAATATATGTTTGGCTTTCATAATAAACTTTATCAAAGTCAGCGCCGATACGTTTGTAAGTTTCATCAAAACCTTTATACACCCAACTGTTCATCATGTTCCACAATTCAAGCACATCAGTCTTTCCGGCTTCCCAGTCCACCAGCATTTGCTGTGCCGCTTTCATAATGGGAGCTTCCTTCTCGGCTCTTTCCTTATCAACTCCTTCACTAATCAACACTTCAACTTGTTTTTTATATTCATCATTAAACTTCACATAATAATCACCTACAAAATGATCGCCTTTTGTATTGGTTGATTGCGGCGTTGCACCATTGCCAAACAATTGCCAGGCTATCATACTTTTACAAATATGAATGCCGCGATCGTTTACAATACAGGTTTTGATAACATCATTACCCGTGTTTTCAGATAACTCGGCAGTGCTCCATCCCAAAAAAATATTTCTTAAATGGCCTAAGTGTAATGGCTTATTGGTATTAGGGGAAGAATACTCCACCATAATTTTTTTATGGTGTGCATGCTGCCTGCCAAAATTTTCATTATTGTAATTCTCAAAAAGAATTGTAGTCCAATAATTATCTGTAACTGCCAGGTTTAAGAAACCTTTAATAACATTAAATGATTGAAATAGGCTTTTGTTGTTCTCAACAAGATAAGCTCCCAGCTCATTGCCCAAAGCCTCCGGAGATTTTCTCAGTTGCTTGATCAATGCAAATAACACAACGGTATAGTCGCCCTCAAATTCCGGCTTGGTAAGGGTTACAGTAATGGCAGATTCATCAATTGCCAGGTTATATAAATTCTCAATTGCTTGTTTTGCTGCGTGTTTAATATCGTTCGTAAGGCTCATAATAAAAACATGAAGCCGCAAAAATAAGTACGGGAGCTTGTAAAATCTTCCTTAAATCTGTAAACAGAAAAACAGCAACTGTATTTACCGCTACCTTCGCGGGCTTATGCAAAAGGTGCATGCTTTTATACGTAAAACCATTTTAACAATTGTAGATGCGTTTTATCCGCTGTTTAGAAAATTTATGCCGCTGCAAACTTTTCGTTATGCTGCCTGCGGTGGCGTCAATATGCTGCTGGATATTGCAATTTTTTCATACGCATACAATTACCTCGCCGCAAAAGAAATTGTATATATCGGCCCTTTTGTTTTGAAACCCTATGTTTTCGCATTTATCATTTCATTCATCATTTCATTCCCGATTGGTTTTTATTTAAGCCGCTATGTGGTTTGGCAACAAACAGAAACCAAAAAAAGGATCCAGGTATTCCGCTATTTCTTGGTAGTAGCGGCATGCATTGGTTTAAACTATCTTTTACTGAACATATTTGTACAGGTACTTCACTGGTGGCCGACCATTTCAAAAATTGTGACCAGTGTTTTTGTTGTATTGTTTAGCTATTTAACGCAACGCAATTTTTCTTTTAAAGCAGTTGATAATAATAATGAAGCGGACAAAAATTGACTTACGTTCTATTGTTTTGTCAGCTTCAAGCTTATTTTACTTTCTGCATTTTTATACCGGTCGATTTAGTCGTTAAAAACCAGGATATCTCAAAACTTTAATGCAATCAAATGTTATATAAGTATTTATATCACCGGTGGTTTGTGTTTATGGCAGTATAATTGTGATCATGATAAAGGTCAACTGTGTAAGCTAAATCAGTTCATTTGTTGATTGTGTTATTTATTTTTAGGTATTATTCAATAAAGAAACCATATGCCATATTTTAAAAGTAAAACTGGGAATGAAGCGCTGCAGTTATTTTATGAAGATTTGGGAAACGATAACCCGATCATATTTATAAGTGGATGGCCACTTAGTCACCAGATGTGGGAGTACCAGTTAACGCCTTTACGGGAACTTGGCTTTCGTTGCGTTGCTTACGACAGGCGTGGTTTTGGAAGATCAGATGCGTCTTTGAACAGTTATGACTATGATGTGCTGGCGGATGATCTTAAAAATTTAATTGATGAACTTAATGTTGAAAATGTAACACTCGTTGGTTTTTCCATGGGTGGGGGAGAAGTGGTACGGTATTGCAGCAAATACAACTGTGAAAAAGTAAACAGGATCATTTTGGTAAGTTCCGTAGTGCCCTATATGCTTCAAACAGAAGATAACCCTGCCGGTGTTCTTTTGGAAGAATTTCAGCAATTTGACGAACAGATAAGAGAAGACCGCCCGGCTTTCCTTTCGGCTTTTGCCAAACATTTTTATGGAGTGAATTTTATCAGTCATCCCGTGAGCTCCGGTATCCTGGAATGGACGAATGCACTTGCTTTTCCTGCTTCGCAAAAAGCGATGTTGAGCTGCATGCAGTCATTTTCTCAAACGGATTTCAGGAATGAACTGGCTTCTGTAAAAGTGCCGGCGTTAATTATCCATGGCGATAGTGATAAAACAGTTCCTATTGAAGCAACAGGTGAACAGGCCGCCAAAATGATCGCCGGTTCTCTATATAAAATTTATCCCGGTGCACCGCATGGATTATTTATTACGCATAAAGATGTTTTAAACAGGGATATTGTATCATTTGTATCGTCGGGAACGGTAAATGAGAACGATGTACTGGAAGAAGGATATGCAGTATTGCCTAGCAACGAGCCGTTAATTATACGGGATGGTGAGCAACAAGCCTAATCGGAGATTCATTTTTTTGCATTTTACAAAACGCTTGTGCAATGCTAACCTTAAAACGACATTTATGAAATTGCTGATTTTGTGATTTGGAGATTTTGTGATCTAAATCAAGATTAAATTTTATAAAAAAAAAATTCGCAATTCCAAAAACAAAAATCGCGAACTAAGAGGCTTAACATAGCACCCCTTATTTGAAATGATATTTCACTAACCCGTCCATTGGTTGTTTTAATATTGTTCCCAATCGCATTTCGTAGCTATTGCACAGATTTTTTATAACATCTTTAAACCCGAAAGCAATACTTCCTGTAAAATGAATGGGGTACAACCAGCTTTCCCTGTATTTTATAAGATGTGTAAAAAAGAAATAGTTCAGGCCATCTTCAATAATATTTTCCACCATATAATGTCCACGATTTTCAGCCAGGAATAATGCAAATGATGCGAGGTAACGGTTAGCCCTTGGCTTAGTATAAACATTCATTATTATCTCATCAGCAGTTATATTATTATATTTTTGATTGAAGGCCAGCATCAGTTCTTCATCAAAGGTTCCGTATAGGAAATATTGAATAACCTTTTTTCCAAGATAGGCCCCGCTGCCTTCATCGCCCAAAACATAACCAATACCCGGACTGTTCTTTAAAATTTTTTTCCCATCATAATAACAGGAATTACAGCCTGTTCCCAAAATACAGGAGATACCTTTTCCCTTTTGGTTTAAAGCTCTTGCTGCCCCGAGAAGATCCGTTTGTACTTCAATTTTTGCCGTAGAAAAAACCTTTTTTAAAACTGTATGGATGAATTTTTTATTCGCATTATCTTTCAATCCGGTGCCATAAAAGAAAATTTCATCAATGTTGATATTTTTAATTTTGGGCAGGAGTTCTTTTTGCAGCAGGGCTTTTATTTCATCGGCTTTTAAAAAATAAGGGCTGATGCCGGTAGTAAAAATTTTTTTGGTTCTTTTTCCGGAAGCAATCAGCCGCCATTCGCATTTGGTAGACCCACTGTCGGCGATTAATACTGTTGTCATTATTTACGTTTAACAATAAACAATTAACACTTATTACGATATTCGTGTTTTGCGCATCAAGATACAAAGAGAAAAAAATTTATGGTTAGAAAAAAACTACAGGTTTGGCTGCCCCTTTTATTAGCGATCATTATGACGGTGGGTATGATAATCGGATACCAATTGAGGGCAAAGACCACGGGAGGAAGTTCGTTTTTACGCAATGACAATACAACGCCGCTGCAACAAGCTATCAATCTTATCAAAAATAAATATGTTGACAATGTGAACATGGATAGCCTTGAAGAGCCGGCTATTAATGGTTTGTTAGATCACCTCGACCCTCACTCTGTGTACATTCCTGCGCAGGATCTGGAAGCTATGAATGAAGATCTGCAGGGTAATTTCCAGGGGATCGGCATAGAATTTCAAATGATAAGCGATACAGTAAATGTGATGAATGTAATACCCGATGGGCCTTCATTTAAAGCAGGTTTGCAAATTGGGGACAAGATCATTAATGTAAATGACACGGTAAACCTCACCGGCAAAAATATTTCTTCTGTAGATGTTCGTAAGCAATTACGTGGCGCTTATGGCTCCGATGTAAAAGTGGGTATCATGCGCGGCCCATCTGTAAAAAAGATAAAAATCACTCGTGGCATTATACCGCTGTATTCACTGGATGCAGCCTATATGTTAGACAGCGTTACCGGGTATATCAAACTCAACAAATTTGCTGAAACCACCTACCGTGAATTTATGCAGGCGATGCAGAAACTACAGCAGCAACACATGCAACAACTGGTGCTCGACCTGCGCGATAACGGCGGCGGTATAATGCAGCAGGCCGTGGAAATAGCTGATGAATTTTTGGATGCCGATAAACTGATCGTATACACACAAGGCGAACATTCGCCACGTGCAGACTATGCCTGTAGCAAAGAGGGTGTTTTTGAAAAAGGAAAACTGGTTGTGTTGGTGGATGAAACTTCAGCTTCAGCAAGTGAAATTGTTGCCGGCGCTTTGCAGGATTGGGACCGGGCTACGATAATTGGCAGGAGAACATTTGGCAAAGGCCTCGTACAGCAACAGTTTAATTTGAGTGACAGGTCGGCCATGCGCCTTACAGTGGCACGTTATTATACGCCGCTGGGCAGGAATATCCAGAAGCCTTACGATAAGGGCCGCGAACAATATGAAGAAGAATTGGTGAACCGTTATCATGACGGCGAGTTGGTGATCGGCGATACATCAAAACCCAAAGGGCAGTCATATAAAACGCCAAACGGGCATTTGGTTTATGGTGGCGGTGGCATTACACCGGATATTTTTGTGGCATATGATACCACCACACAGCCACAGAGTGTGATCCAGCTTTTTACAAGAGGAACGATCCGGAATTTTATCTATAATTATTATATCGAACACCGCGATCAACTGCAACAATTTAAATCTCCTGACCAGTTGGCGAAACAATTTAAGATGGGTGAACCTGAATGGGGCCAGTTACAAAGTTTCGCTTCAAGGGATTCGATTGACCTGAAGAAAGTAGCTCCGGAAGCTAAGAATTTTGTCTTGCACCAAATGGAGAATTTACTGGCCAGGCAGATCTGGCGCAGCGAAGGTTATTATGAGTTTGCCAACGCCAGTGATCCTATAATCAAAAAAGCACTGGAAGTTTTGAAGAAAGGCTGAATTGGATGAAGCAATTTACCGCTTTAAGTATTAAGTGAAGAATTGGTGTAAATTCTTAATAATTTCCGTTTTAATTTTTTACAGCTTTGATTCACCGCTCCACTATACAGCTTTTACGCATTCCTTTTTCCTTTTTTTTAATGCCTGTATATTGGTTTACTTTATCATTTATTGATGATATTAATACAGCAAATGCGATACTTGTTTTTTTCATTATTCATATTCTTGTTTATCCTTCCAGCAATGGCTATAACAGCTATATGGACAGGGATACCACCAGCATAGGCGGTATAGAAAAACCTTTACAGCCAACCAAACAATTATTTCTTTTTACTGTTATAATGGATGTGATGGCTGTTATTTTATCATTGATCATTTCACCGGTTGTAGCAGGCTGCATTTGCATATATATCATATTTTCTAGGTTGTACAGTTATAGAAGGGTCCGTTTAAAACAATATCCTGTTATTGGTTACCTTGTTGTAATTCTGAACCAGGGTGGGTTAATATTTTTTACAGTATTCATGGCCGCCAATGAAAATGTGCATGCGATCATCTACTGGCAGAGTATTGTTTGCGCAACTTTATTAATAGGAGGCTTTTATCCCATCACGCAGGTTTACCAGCATAAAGAGGATGCTGCAGACAATATAAAAACTATTAGTATGATGCTTGGTAAAAAAAGTACATTTATTTTTTGCGCGGTTGTTTATGCAATAGCTTTTGCATTATTGTTTAGTTATTACGCATCCGTAAACAAATTATTCCTGTTCGGCACGCTTTTATTATTTTTTTTACCGGTACTGGTATACTTTACGGTATGGTTTTTACGGGTAAATAAGAATATAGCTTATGCCGATTTTAAGCATACCATGCGTATGAATACGATAGCATCAGCCTGCACTAACCTTGCATTTATAACCATTTTAATAATAAACCAGTTTTGACTGAAATAATTTCGATAGGAACAGCAGTACCTCCGCATAGCGTGAACCAACGGGCAGTAATACCCTTAATGCAAAAGATTTATGGCCTGGATGAAAAAGAAGCCCGCAAACTTGCTTTCATGTACCGCCAAAGTGAAATTAAAACGCGTTATACGGTGGTTGATGATTACAGTCAACCAGACGACAAGCATTGGAATTTTATTTCAAATTCAGCAAGCGAGCCCTCGCCGAACCTGGATGAACGCATGAAAATTTATAACCGGGAAGCACTGCCCCTTTCCATTTTAGCTATAAATGATTGTTTAAAAAATATACTTAACCCACAGGCAGTTACACATCTTATTACCGTAAGTTGTACGGGAATGAGTGCGCCCGGCCTTGACTTGCAGATCGCAGAGGAGATGGATATGTGCCCTGAAGTTTTCAGGACTTCTGTAAATTTTATGGGCTGTTACGGGGCTGTGCACGCATTGAAACTCGCAAAACTTATTTGCGACAGTACACCACAGTCAAATGTGTTGATTGTTGCGACAGAATTTTGCTCTATTCATTTTCAAAAAGAATATACACCTGACAGTGCTTCGAGCACTATACTTTTCGCTGATGGCAGCGCAGCGGTTTTAGTATCTAATTGTATTGCCTCAGAAAAAAAATTAGAGCTCACAGATTTTTATTCCAAGGTGGCTTATCGTGGAAAGAAAGATATGGCATGGGAATTAAGCCACCGGGGTTTTATAATTACGCTCAGCAGTTACATACCCGATCTTATTGAACAGGATATTGCAGCTTTAATTGGAGAAGCAACGCAACATGCGGGTTTAACTGTAAAAGATGTAACGCATTGGTGCTTACACCCGGGCGGAAAAAAAATCCTGAATGCCATACAAAAGCAAATGCACTTAACGGATGATAACGTGCGCTTTTCAAAGGATATATTAAGTCGTTATGGTAATATGTCTTCACCAACCGTTTTGTTTGTATTAAAAGAAATTCTAAACGACCTTGATAATGCGCCGGCCAATATTTTAGGGGCTGCATTTGGCCCGGGTTTAACTATGGAAACCTTTTTATGCACGAAAAAATAAACCTGCGTTATCGTTCAGGCCAAAAAGAGTTGCTGGATAATGATGCTATTCCCTTTGAAGATATCCGCCGGAATATGCAGGAACTGAATACCATTAACAAATGGTTGGGTGGCCATAATATCACATTGCATGGTTTTAAACTGTTAGCAGGTGATAAAAGATCGATACATGTATGTGAGATTGGTTGTGGCGATGGCAATAATCTTTTTCAATTGTATAATTGGTGCAGAAAAACTAACATACAATTCAGTTGTACCGGTATTGACATAAAGCCTGAATGTATTGAGGCAGCTAAAAAAGATTATGCGATTAAAAATGCAAACTGGCTGGTTGATGATTATACGAACGTCGATTTTAAAACAAAACCAGATATAATTTTTTCAAGCCTGTTCTGCCATCATTTTCAGGAGGAAGCACTCGCAGATCAGTTAAAATGGATGCGTGATAACGCAGCACTGGGATTTTTTATAAACGACCTTGAACGAAACCGGTTTGCTTACTATTCCATTAAGCTGATCACCAGGATTTTTTCATCTTCTTACCTTGTAAAGAATGACGCGCCTTTAAGTGTTGCACGTGGTTTTCAGAAAAAAGAATGGATTGCAATATTGGATAAAGCAGGCATAAAACATTATTTCATCAACTGGAAATGGGCTTTCAGGCATCTTATTGTTGTAAAAAATGCACACTGATTGTGATATAGGAGTTGTGGGCGGCGGCCTTTCGGGGTTATGCCTTGCACTGCTTGCAGCAGATGCAGGTTTTTCAGTAGTGCTGTTTGAAAAAGAACAATACCCGTTTCATAAGGTTTGTGGAGAATATATAAGTTTTGAAAGCTATAATTTTTTAATGCTTTTGGGATTGCCCTTGTATGACTGGAATTTGCCTGAAATAAAGAAACTGGAGTTAAGCGATGTGCAGGGCCGGCTATATAATTTCCCGCTTGACCTGGGTGGCTTTGGCATCAGCCGTTATATGATTGATAATGCTTTATATGAACTAGCCAGGCAAAGAGGTGTTGTATGCCTGGCAAACGAAAAAGTAAACGATATAAATTTTGAAAGCAATCATCACCTTATTCAAACAAATAAAAGAAGCGTGAAAGTAAAAATCGCTGCCGGTGCATTTGGTAAACGCAGTAATCTTGATGTTAAATGGAAAAGAAAATTCACGCAGAAGAAAACCAACAAGCTCAATAATTATGTGGGTGTTAAATATCATGTGCGTACTAAATTTCCAAAAGATACCATTGCACTCCACAATTTTAAAAATGGCTATTGTGGCATATCAGCCATTGAAGAAGATAAATATTGTTTATGTTATTTAACTAATGCAGAAAATCTTTCAGTAAATAATAATTCCATCAAAAAAATGGAAGAAAATGTTTTACATAAAAATCCTGTTTTAAGGGAAATATTCAGCCGGGCTGATTTTTTATACGAAGCGCCTTTGAGTATTTCTCAAGTAAGCTTTAATAAAAAAACGCAGGTGGAAGATCATGTTTTAATATTAGGTGATGCTGCAGGAATGATAACACCATTATGTGGCAATGGCATGAGTATGGCCATGCACAGCGCTAAACTTGCTTTTAATGAAATAAATGATTTTCTTCAACATAAAATTTCCAGGAATGATATGGAATTGAATTATACTATTTCATGGAAAAAAAAGTTTGCAAAACGCCTTACTGCCGGAAGAATCATCCAGCGTTTTACAGGTAATGATATTTCAACAGCATTTTTTCTAAAGCTTATGAACAGCTCGCCTTTACTGGCTAAATCAGTAATTAAATCAACCCATGGCAAAGCTTTTTAAGCATTCAGCAAACTTTAATTTTTTATTAATAATTTTTAGCAGATAATCGCAATCCTTTAAATAAAGCAAGCATGAAAGCATTAGCTGCATTTGTTATATTCCTTGGGTTTTCTGGTGTTATTTATGCCCAGCAAAAGCCGGTGGATGAAAAAAGCGAGGTGAGTTTTACTATAAAAAATTTTGGTATTAACACTTCCGGTTCCTTAAAAGGGTTAAAAGGCAGTATTGTCTTTGATGCTTCTAATCCCTCTACTTCCTCATTTAATGTATCTGTAGACGTAAATACTATCAATACAGGAATCGAGAACCGGGACGACCACCTTAAAAAAGAGGAATATTTTAATGTTGGTAAATACCCCACTATAGCTTTTGTTTCCAGTAGCATTAAGAAAGAAAATGAGGGCTATTCTGTTTCCGGTAATCTTACTGTTAAAGGTATTTCCAAAGTCATTTCTTTTCCTTTTAAGGCTGAAAATAAAGACAATGGTGTTTTACTGACCGGTGAGTTTAGTATTAACCGAAAGGATTTTGATGTAGGTGGAAGCAGTGCCGTATTAGGAAATTCTGTTAATGTGAGCTTAAAGGTATTTGCAAATTAATACTGCCGGAATAATCCTTACGCCTGTAGCTGCATAATTCGAAATTGTTTCTTACCTTCGCCGCCCAAATTTTATTTTTTTAACTAAAACAATCAGGGTAATGAACAATTATGAATTGATGGTGATTTTTACCCCTGTGCTTTCTGACGAGGAATTTAAAGCCGTTCAGAAAAAATATTCCGACCACGTAACTGAAAATGGCGGAAGCGTTGCGCACAGCAATCCCTGGGGCTTAAAATCACTGGCGTATCCCATCCAGAAAAAAACTACAGGTATTTACTGGGTTCTGGAGTATAGTGCGCCATCCAGCTTCAATGAAAAGCTGAAAATTCAGCTTTTACGCGACGAACAAGTACTTCGTCACATGATCACGGTACTCGACAAATACGCCGTTGAGTATAATGAGAAAAAGAGAAGAGGCGTACCAACCGGAACTGAAAAAGCGGAGGCATAGGTTATGGCAAAAGCAAATGAAATAAAATACCTTACCGCTATTAAGACTGAAAAGCCAAAGAAAAAATTCTGCCGCTTTAAAAAATATGGTATCAGGTACGTGGATTATAAGGATGTAGAATTCCTGAAAAAATTCGTGAACGACCAGGGCAAGATACTTCCCCGCCGTCTTACAGGAAATTCTTTAAAATATCAGCGCAAGGTGAGCGATGCTATTAAAAAAGCACGTCAGATGGCGTTGATTCCTTATGTAACAGATTTATTAAAATAGAAAGCTGCGAGCAGCGGGCCGGGAGAATTAGCTCACAGCTCACAGCTCATAGCTCATAGCTAAATTAAATAACAATGCAGGTAATATTAATACAGGATGTAGATAATCTTGGCGCCGCCAATGAGCTGGTTACCGTAAAAAACGGTTATGCCCGCAATTATCTTATCCCGGCAAAATTTGCTGTAGAAGCTAATGCTGCCAATACAAAACAACTGAACGAACGTATGAAGGTTCGGGCGAAGAAAGAGGCAGCTATGCTCGCTGAGATCAATAAAGTTGTTTCTGTACTGAAAGAATCACCGCTTAAAATTGGTGCGAAAACAGGAACCAGTGGCAAGATCTTCGGTAGCGTTACAGCTTTACAAATTGCACGCGCCATCCGCGACCAGAAAGGTTACGAAATCGACCGGAAACGCATCACTATTGCAGATGAAATTAAGGAATTGGGTACTTACAAAGCCAACATTGACTTTGGTAATAGTAACCATACTGAAGTGGAATTTGAAGTAGTAAGCGAATAATATAAGATTTAAGGTGAAACAGGCCGGTTTAATAATGAGCCGGCTTTTTTATTTTAGGTAAACCCCAACTCATTGTTTTGTAGCGGCTAATGAAATCGGATGAAACTGTGTTGTGCACTGCTTACAAGCGGATAGGCTTACTTTCCGCTGCATATGCCAGGGCTGTTTTTTAATTCAGCGTATAACCCGGTTTATTACTTAATGGTTTTTAAAAAACAGCAATTAATTGTATTTTACTATTTTCTTCTTTGCAACAGTTTTGCCACTATCATCCATAATTCTCAAATGGTAAATACCTGCTGCCACATTTATAATATTCAGCGTAAAGGTTTGCACAGGCTGTATAACAGAAACTTTGCCCCTGGTAAGTAATTTACCCGTTACATCAAACAAAGCATACTCATAAAAAGATCCCGAGGTGTTGGATATCCTGATATTGGTAACGCCATTGCTTACAGGATTGGGGAAGGCTTCTATAGTGGTTGAAGTGCCGGGAACAGAGCCGTCGCCATTAAAAGTTGCATTAAAAGAAGCTTTTGTATTCCTCAGCCCGTCAAAGTATAAAAGGTATTTATGGTTTTGCGCCAGTCCTGAAATGTTTAGTTTTTCATTGCCATTAAACGTTTTACAAAATACAGGAGAGGGATAGGATTGTCCTTCCGGGCAGCTTTGTACATCATACAAGGCCAGCCTTATACCCTGGCCAGCACACGCGTTAAGTGCAGCCGGTGTAGTTGTATAATTTGTAATTTCAAGGTCAAGCTCTTTTTTTGTACCATTCGTAAAGGCATAATAAGCATTATTGGTAACAGAAGTGCCAGAACTGTTACAGGTTACCTGTGTGAATGAAGGGTCGGTAAATTTATTGCTGGTAGCATGCACCAGGTCAAAATTTACAATGGTATTATCAACTATTGCTGTTGATGGAAAGGTGGAAGGGCATTCATCCAATGCAAGTGATGCGGATTGGAGTTGTGTCATTTCTGATGCGAACAGCCCACAGTTTCCGTAAGTGTTATGTTGCGGCGTTATATCATATAAAGCACCCATTAAAGCTGATGCATCAGGAGATCTCCTGTCAACATAGTCCAATATGGCATAATGCATGAGTTTGGAAGGATTGATAGTCGCATAACCGCCGCCGCTATTTTCATAGTCATCATTAATATGCGAGAGATTAAGCGCGTGCCCCAATTCATGCAAAATGATCATTTCAATATCATAAGTACCGTTAGCCGGGAAGCACGGCCCTTCTTCAATTTCAATATCACCCCCTGTGGAAACTTTATCATTCCTGAGTACGATGTCAAAGCCGGTTTTTTGCGCTACGAGTATCTCGCCATTTTGTGTACAGGCTTGAAACCAGCTGTATGTAGATTCCAAAACACCGTCAGCCATTGGTGTTTCGCCGGTATTGGCGTTGTCAAATACAACAAGATTGGTTTCATCATCCCCAACAGCCTGGAGTGAAGTATTAGAGCCTTCAACAATATTGACGCCTACAATTTCTTTCCACGTGGCCAGGGCTCTTTTAAAACTTTCTTTAACAGGCGAGGTTGAAAAATCTATACCATTTCCTTCGGTACTGGTACTGTATTGTACTGAATATCCGCCATTGTTATTTGTGTTCATCAGCCTAGGTTCCCGCACAACATCTTTATTGTTACCTGATTTAAAGGTTGCGTCAATTATCGAGAAAAGCACCTTTAGGTCTGTGGCAGATTTGGTTTCGGTTCCATCGCCGGCAACAACAGAAAATTTCCCCTCACCGGCCCGGTCCGGAACGCGTACCTGGATTTTTGTATCTGTCCATGAAACTATATAAGGGGAGTTAAAAACTATTTTAAAATCAGGATTTGTATTATCATTATTTGCGTCTTTGAAATTTATACCTGCCTGTGCTGACGGATTATTACCAAAGCCGGATCCGTTTATGGTTAAGATATTATTCGCCTCATCATTTATGGCACCCGGGTTTACTGTAGCAGGAGAGAAGGAGCTAATTACAATTGCCTCTGTTCCATTGCTTACATCTGAATCGCTGTTTACCACCTGGCTGGCACCGGGTTTAAAAGCATTATCGATAATTTTTTCTTTTTGGCGTGTATCCTGGTTAATCAGCGTATAGAGCGTTTGCTGTATGTTCTCATATTTTGCAAAGGGTGCGAAAGCTTTACTACCTGTTTTGTCATATCTTAAAAAACCTTGTGCGCTGCTATACACATCATATAAGATTTTTTTAGTCTGTGGGGAGCGTATCTTTAATAAGTTCTCATGCAAAAAAAACATGCCGGTTTCCCCGGTTTCCAGTTGTACAACATCACTTACTTTCAGGCATGTTAAACCCACCGTTCCCCCACGGGTTATTACTTCAATATCCGCAGTTATAAGATTTCCTTTGAATAATTTATAAACATGTACGGTGTTGGATGTATAAATAATTGTATGTGCTTCGTTCCAGAATGAATGTTTTCCTGTAACCGTTCCCTCAACAATAAGTGAAGCTTTGTTTACTTTACCGGCAAGATCAATTTTATATAACTGAGCTTTCGTGGTTGAAAAAACTGTAAGCAGAAAGGCAAAGCAGGTAATAAGTTTCTTGGTTAATTTCATTCAGCACCATTTAATAATCAAATAAAAATACAAATGAAATAAGTATTTGTTCTACAGAATAAGTAAAACTTTTTGTAATTCAGAAATACGGGTACACATAAAAAAAGGCCGTTGTATAAACAGCCTTTTCCTATAAAGAATTATTGACTTACCATTTATCAACATCTTCAGAAGCTGATCCTGCCGGAGCAGGTACGTCTTCTGTTTCAATTTCTATTTCTACCTGTTCAATTTCCACCTGTGTTTCCTCTGCTGCAGAAGCTTCCGGGTATTCGTGGTTATAGGCATCAAAATCAAAATCAGGCATTAATTCTGTTTTCACATAATCAACTGCTTCATTCAAGGCCTTTGTAAACTTATTAAAATCTTCTTTGTATAAAAACAATTTATGACGGTCATAGCCGCCATCATTAAAACGTTTCCGGCTTTCTGTGATCGTAAGGTAATAATCATTTCCGCGTGTTGCCCTCACGTCAAAAAAATAAGTTCTTCTTTTCCCTGCTTTTATGCGTTTGCTATAAACGCTATCCATTTTCTTGTCGTTATTTTCGTAAGCCACTTGTGTTTGGTTTAATGATATAATGTTGCTTGTAGCAGCAAATATAATATTGTTTTGCAATTACCAAAATTTTGAGAAATTTTTAATGCAGCTCATGCATTTTTTTCTTCACTCAATTGTAAATTATACAATTCTGCATAATAGCCGTTTAATGCCAACAGCTCAGCATGTGTTCCCGATTCGATGATAGCGCCATCGGAAAGTATGATGATCTTATCAAATTTTATGGAAAGAAAGATGCGGTGCGTGATAATAATGGTTGTTTTATTCCGGAGAAAATTATTAAGATTGTCAACAATTTTATGTTCTGTTTTGGCATCGACCGCACTCAGGCAATCATCAAAAAGCATTATAGGACTTTCTTTCAATAATGCCCTTGCAATAGATACACGTTGTTTTTGCCCGCCGCTGAGTGTAACACCGCGTTCTCCAACCATGGTTTCATAACCTTTATCCAGGGAAAGTATTTCATTATTTACAGCGGCGTATTCAGCATACTTTCTTTCATTAATATTTTCTTTTTGAACGGGCAACCCGAAACGAATATTATTGGCTACTGTATCGCTAAAAAGAAAAATATCCTGGGGTACATAGCTTATATAATTACGTAAAGCTTTTAATGACGCATAACGTATGTTTTTATCACCAATAAAGATCGCACCTTTATCTGGGTCGTAAAACCGCAATAATAATTGCGCTAAAGTAGATTTGCCGCTCCCGGTTTTACCCAGTATCATTACTTTCTCGCCCGGCTTTATTTCCAGTGAAAAGTTATTCAAGGCACGGATACCTGTATGTGGATAGGTGAACGTAACATTTTTAAATAATATACTTCCGTCAAAAACATCTGGTTTGTTTTCCTTTGCAGGGTCAGCCACTTTAGGGTCGGTGTCTAAAAATTCGTTGATCCTTTTTTGGGAAGCAGCAGCACGCTGAACCATGCTGGCAACACTGCCGATGGCACTAACAGGAAACATCAGCATGTTGATGTAAATCACAAACTCCACGATTATCCCAACTTTATCAGGATGAGCGAGTGCCATATTACTGCCGATTAAAATAGTAAGCAGTGTGCTTAAGCCTACCAGCAGCGTCATGCTCGGAAAATAAATAGCTTCTACTTTGGCAAGGCTAACTGCATTTTTTCTATAAGCCTCACTATTGCTGCTAAAGAAGCCGAGCATAGCTTTTTCCTGTACAAAAGATTTTATAACACGTATGCCTGAATATGATTCCTGCGCATTGGTGGTTAGGTCAGATAACAGGGATTGCACCCGCTCGCTTTTTTTGTGAATGATGTTATTTACGAAATATATGGTTATGGCCAGCAATGGGAGGGGAGCTATTACAATAAGTGTAAGATGAAAATCTTTTCGCAGCATGTTTGCCAGGCACAATGTAATAAGTGCAATCAGGTTCACAGTGTACATAACAGCAGGTCCTGTGTACATTCTTACACGGCTTACATCTTCTGCAATACGATTCATCATATCGCCGGTACTATGCGTTTTAAAAAAGCCCATATCTAATTGCTGGTAATGATTGTAAACCGCGTTCTTAAGATCGTACTCAATATAGCGGCTCATCACAATTAGTGTTTGTCGCATAAAGAACATAAATATGCCTCTCAGTAACGCCAGAACCAGAATGATGATACTGCTTATTAAAATGATCTTGCTGAAATCGAAACGTTGCAGCCATTTGATAAAAAACAAAACAGAAGCTGAATAGTTTTCAGTAACAGCGGCTGGTTTATTTGACAAATACTGCTGCACTTTTCCAACCACATAACCCGTTACCTCTGGTGCGAGCACCGTAAAATAGTTAGAAAGCACTACGAAAAAAATTCCTGCCAGTAACCTAACCCTGTATTTCCAGAAATACTTATTTAAAGCTGAAAGATGTTTCATGAAAAGGGCAAAGGTATACTACATCGCCAAATACAGGCAATTAGATCAGTAGGCAATTATTGGTTTAGCTTAAAAATAATATTTGTTTCAAAAATTATCAGGTAGTCTGATATATACTGATAATTAATTTGATTTAATATTACATTTGTTATAGCAAAGATTCTGAAATCAAGTGCCGGGCATTTTAAGAAATGAGCTGATTAAAATGCAATTCCTTCAAACGTTTATATAACTGATCGCACCCTTAATAACTAGCTTGTAGTCATTTTTTAATGCAGTAAAAATGAATAGAAAACTATTTTTTACTGGTATGATGTATTGCTTGTTGTGCAATCTAAATGCGCAGTTCTGCAATGAAGATTCATGCTATAAGGATGGAGGATGTTTTAGTGACGTCCAGGTAAATAACGCAACATATATATATTCAACGGTACAAAACATCTATCAATCAGCAACCGCATCCGTTAAACTAAATATAACTGTTTATTCTCCCTGTAATTTGCCCCAAAAGCTGGAAGATACTGACCTCTCAGCTAAATGCTGGCAATGCACGAGACCGTTTATCTTATTAATACATGGAGGTGGTTTTAGAAATGGTTGTAAAAACCTGATGAATAACGAATGCCTTGAATTTGCAAAACGAGGGTATGTTGCAGCAACCATTAATTACCGGGTAGGTTGGGCGCCCGGGGATGAGCAAATGGATTGTGAGAACTTTTGTATTACAGATAAATGCTCCAAACAGGAAAACGATATCTGTAAACCTATTTATGCTGATTCATTGGATTTTGCAGTATACAGGGCCGTTCAGGATGCATCGGCTGCTTTACGTTTTATGGTACATAATGCCAATAAGTTTAGCATCGATACAAATTATTTATATATTGGCGGATATAGTGCAGGCTCCATTATAGCTGCAAACATTTGCTATATGAACCAAAGCGACTTTAATAAAGCTATACCGAAGGCAGCTTCAGTATTAGGGTCGTTAAATTCTTATGGTAATAATTTTACCGATAAATATAATATTGCCGGCTTCTATAATAATTGGGGAAGTCTAAAAGACACTACATTGATAAAAGGGGATAAGGATAAAATACCCATGATTGCTTTTCATGGTATAGATGATAATGTTGTTCCTTTTTTAAAAGGCCCTACTTTAGGTTGTAAAACCGCACCTTTTGGCTTTGGTTTTGGCAGTTGCTCTGTTTATTACAGGCTAATTAATAATTATCCTGATCTGCCTGTTGAATTGTATGCAGCTTACGGTGGTCACGGCATATTTAATAATGACCCGGAAAAAGATCCAAAATCACTCTATCGTATTCAAAAAGCTGTTTGTTTTTTTAACCGCGTTCGTAATAATGATAAAAGAAAGAATTATGTTTATTTTGATAAAAATGACGATGACATTAGTTACGATGAATTGATATCAACCTCACCAATTAAGTGTAATTACAAAAAAAAGCGGATTGATACGGATGGTATTCCGGTAGCATGGAGGTTAAATGATATGCGTGACGAATATTGACGCTAAATCTTTTAAATTTCCCTCTTAGTTAAGTACATTGCACTTACTTTTTGGATTTATATCCATGTAATTAACCTGGAACGCCAATCGCTGAAAATCATTTGCTAATGCTAACTTTTTGTAAACTCCTGTTCTTTGTTTACAATAGTTATTAGATCTATATTTATGAAAAAGAATATAACTCTTTTACTATTGACGCTTTTCCTGTTAACTGATATAAAAGCGCAGCTCTGCGATGATGGATTGTGTTATAAGGAAAATGGATGTTTCTCGGCATCTCAAATAAACAAACAAGACTATGTTTATTCAACAGTACAAAACACTTATGGATCGGCAACAAGAGCTGTAGACCTTGTTATGACTGTTTATTCTCCCTGCATTCTACCCGTTGACATCAATGATATTCCCGGCACAGCAGGATGCAATCAATGTAAAAGGCCTTTAATAATGCTTATTCATGGGGGTGGTTTTCGCGCCGGCTGCAGAACATTGATAGATAAAGAATGCCTGGAGTTTGCGAAAAGAGGATACGTGGTTGCAAACATAGATTACAGGTTAGGATGGGTACCTGAAGATATTAAACGATATTGTAGTGATTTTTGTTTTGTAGGTAAGTGCGGGGTGGTTATAACACAGCCTTGTAGAAAAAGTTATAGCGACTCACTTGATTTTGCCGCTTATAGGGCGTTACAGGATGCGCATGCGGCAATACGCTTTATTGTGCATTATGCTGTTAACCTGAACATTGATACCAGCTATTTATATGTAGGTGGTTATAGTGCCGGTTCTATTACGGCACTCAATCTTTGTTATGTAAATCAAAGTGAATTAAACACAATAATGCCGAAGGCGCAGGTTAAACTGGGGCCGGTAAATAGTTATGGTAATGCCTTTACAGATACCTATAAAATATCGGGCCTGTTCAATAACTGGGGTGGAATTGATGATACTACTTATATAAATGGTGCCACCGATAAAATACCTATGATCGCTTTTCATGGCACAGATGATTCCACCGTGCCGTTTGCAAAAGGATTTCCGCTAAGTTGCCGCAACGGGGCTTACGGTACCAGTACTGGAAGCAGCCTCATTTATGCAAGGCTTGCAAACCGGTATCCTAATCTTCCGCTGGAATTATATTCCTGCTTAGGGAGTCATGGAATATTTGATAAAAATCCTCAAACAGATTCCAAGACGCTATACCGGATCCAAAAAGCTATTTGTTTTTTTAACCGCATACGTAAGGGCGATACAAGCAGAAAGTACATCATCATTAATAAACAGGAGGAAGATATTTCCTATGCAGAGTTAAAGTCGATATCTCCGGTTGATTGTGAATACCCGGGTTTAAAAGAAGCACCGGTAACAGCGGCAAAATAATAGATAAGCTTTCCCTGAACTGTAAACTTTCACTTTAATTCTTAGCAACCTTATCTTCAGCAGCATCCCTATACATTCTCAATCATTTAATGATACCATATTTTTGTTTACCCAGGTAAACCGCTTCATAAAAAGAATTTGCAACTTTTTGCGCTGCCGCATTCAGATTTTTTTTATTTTCTATTGTGCCAATAGAATTAATCAGAAAATAATTCATTTTCTTAATGTATTTCTTTATTTTTAAAACCTGATGTGAATTTTCTTCAGCTTTTACTACACTAACTGGCGATAGCTGCTTCATTCTTGCTTGAGAAAATTTGACGAAGATTAAATCAAAAAAAATTTCAAAAAAATTTCAAAAAAAAAGAATTCTCTATGAAAAAAGTAATGATTATGGCAAGCATGATCTTTGTGCTTGCGTCATGCGAAAAAACTACAGAAGGTATTTCTAACAGAACTACAGCAGCTGAGTCAGACGATGCGGTTGCTGCCGGTACACTCAATTTTACATTTAATAGCAGTAAACAAGGTTGGACCACCGAAAACGGAGCAACATCAGTACTTTCACCGCAGGGAAATCCTACCGGTTGTGTAAAAGGTACAGATGATGGTTCGGCTACATCCTGGTACTTTGCTGCTCCTGCTTCGCTTTTAACCGGGCTGCAAACCAAGAGTGGGAATTTTCTGCTAAAGTTTGATCTTAAGGCGCCTAGTACAAACAACTCGAATACGGCGGACATCATCATTGTATCTCCGAATCGTACCATTGTTTTAGATGTCGCTAACGATCCAAATGGTACTACCTGGACAAGCTACTCTGCTGCTTTAACCAACGCTGCTAATTGGAGGATAGGTACACTTGCTGGTGCAAAAGCAACAAATGCCCAGATAAAATCAGTCTTAAAAAATATTACAGCACTTTGGATAAAAGGAGAATTTTCCACTGCGGCAGCAAATGCAGGTTTTTTGGATAATGTAAATATTTCTAAGATTTTATAGTAGGAATAATAATTAGATAAACTTCGCCAGTCAGGAGCCTATCAATCATAGGCTCCTGTTTTTTATAGCAACAAGCAAATGGTTCTCTGCTCCAGGAGATTTTATACTTTTTTCTATAAAATCTTTTATAAGTATTTTTTGCTAATTGAATTCGCGCCTTATATTTGCCCCGGAGGGATGTCAGAGCGGTTTAATGAGGCGGTCTTGAAAACCGTTGACTGTAACAGGTCCGGGGGTTCGAATCCCTCTCCCTCCGCTGAGTACCATATTTAACTGAACTCAATTAATTAGAAAAGCTCGTCAAACGCAATGTGGACGGGCTTTTTACATTTTATACATGACCTTATAAAGTTTATTTTTTCAATTTACACACTTCACTGGTGCCTAATAAAAAACAACCTAATCCAAAATCTTCAAAATCAGGTACGTTATTATAACCAACGGGCTGGCTTTCTTTTGGCTCTTTACCGGTTCCCTGTACATAACCGAGAAACCCATTCGGATGCACACTTTCTGCCATTGCACTCCATGCTTTAATAACTATTGGTAAAAATTTACCTTGCTCAAGAAAGCCATTATTAAGACCCCATGCAATACCGTAAGTAAATAAGCAAGTACCTGTTAATTCTTTGCCGCCAAAATTGGTGGAATCGTGCAGGCTAACATTCCAAAAGCCATCGCTTCTTTGCAAGACAGCCAGCGCCTGCATCATGCTTTTATAATCATCCATGTATTCCTTATAATGAGAGTCTGATTTAGGAAGCACGCTTAATACCCTTACCAGGGCGGCCACCACCCAGCCATTGCCACGGCTCCAGTAACAATCTTCGCCATTGGGTTCTTTATATGGTGGGGTAAAATCTTTATCTCTCCACCATAAACCTTCTGCTGCATTATACAAGCCATTACCTTCTTTGTATTTTGTGTGTGCATACATTTGATACATACGGTTGAAATAAGCTGTATCGTTGTACAAAGCCCCGAGCCTGGCAAATACGGGCATCGCCATTTGTATGGCGTCTATCCAGGTCCAGTCATCTATTTTATCTGAAGCCATCATTGCGTCAATAGAAGCTTTGATGTCTTTAATGCGTTCTTCTTTTTTATCAAGCTTGTATAAATCAATGTAGGTTTGCCCGCATGCCTGGTTATCTCCATTGCGTGTAGTAATACCATTCCTTAAGCCCCAGTTGTGTTTATCTGCCCACTCAACCGCATAATCATAATAGCTTTTGTTTTTATCAATTGTATACAAAGCCATTAAGCCTTCATAATATACAGCCCGCGTCCATATATGGCTTGGCCAAGTTTTATTTTTCGACGGCACATAAATCTCCTTACCCGCATCCGGCCATTTATGCATAAAATAACTGTTGGCCAGTGTTGCCGTTTTCAATATCTCTTTCTTTGAAGGAAGTTGTTGTGCTGCTGCGTTAAAACACAGAAAAAATAAAACCGTGCATAAAGCAGGTAAGTGCAGGCATGTAATTTTCATACTATAGCGTTTAAATAACTCTTTCAATTTATAGAGTATTATTTCTCTACCTGTACAGCACTGTCATTTATTTTAAAAGGATGCAGCTGCAACATCCTGTACATTTCGGCACCGGCAAGCAATACAGGCCCGTAGCCATGGGCTGCATATTTATTCACCGGGCGGTAATAATAAAATGCAGGGTCAAAGCCCATACCTGTACCCACGCATGTGCCTTCTACCCGGCCTTCCTTATTTACGTTTGTGGTTACAGCATTCCATGCCAGTACCACCATAGGCCCATAAGCTTTGGCATCGAGCCAGCCTTTGTTAATGGCACGGGCAATGCAATAGGCATAAATAGCCGTAGCTGAAGTTTCAAGATAAGAATCATTTTTATCCAGTAACTGGTGCCAGAAGCCCGTTTTATCCTGTAGCCTGGCGAGCCCTGACGCATGTTGTTTAAACACATCCAACACTTCATTCCTGCCCGCATAATTTTCGGGCAGGGCATCTAATAATTCCACCATTGTCATAAAAGCCCATCCATTTGCCCTTGCCCAGTGAAACTGAGGATGTGGGTTCATATCCTGCACCCAACCGTGCATATACAAACCTTTTTCTTTATTAAACATTCTGCCGGTAAAAAACCTGAATTGCTTTATGGCTTCATCATAATATTTTTTATCGCCGGTTAAAATACCCATCTGCACAATTGCCGGCAGGCTCATATACATATCATCCAGCCAGAGTGTATTGGGTAAGGGCCTGTTGCGGGCAAATGTTCCATCCGCCAGGCGGAATTGTTTGGTCATAATGTAGGACAAAAAATTATCCACCATTGGCCTCGTGGTAGTTGTATCAGCGCCAATTCGCATTGCTTTAATCATAGATGCTGCTATGGAGCCTGCATCATCCAGCGCATGTGGATTTAACACAGAACTTACAGGATTAGAACTGCTGGTTTTCCGTGCTTCGTTTCTATAATGCTGCGCTGTTGCGCCAACAAAATCTACACGTTTAACAGCGTAATCAATAAATTTTTTATCGCCGGTGGCCAGCCCTACTTCCAGCATGCCGGTGTAGGTAACGCCCCATTCATAGCTGGTGAGCCTGAAATCGCCCTGCTTAAATATACTGCCGGTATCTGCCTTTGAGATATCTGCAATATTCTCTTTTGTACGTGGGTTTACGAGCTGCATTGGTGTAACAGTGTCAAGATAACGATACACCCTGTCCAGCACTTCTTTTACCATTTCTTTCGTGGTCTCGCCATAAGGCGTTACATAATCTGGTTTGATAAGATGCAACGGCGTGGTTACATCATTTCCCTTACTGCTTACATATTGGGCTTGTGCAGCAGTTGAAATGATAGCAGTGAAAGCACCTAAAATCAAAATATTAAATGGCAATCGTTGTAAGTTCATATTGGTGAGTATTTGTAAGATAGAATAACCAGTGTTAAGTTAAGTATACTATTTCGGGATTTTTTGATTTAGCGATTTTAGGGATTAGTCCTTAAAACTCAATGATGGCTTTAATTACGAAATCCCGAACCCTCAAAATCAGCCGTGCTGTATTACGTTTCTATGCCGGCAATAAGTGTATCAATTTCAGGATATCATCAAAACCTCTGGAGCCGGGCAACATAACGCTCTCATCAATGCGTAAATGAACGTTGTTTTAAAAAAGATGGTACCCATTATACAAGTACTTTCCAGCACATTGGGATCCTAAGCTTAGAATTCCACGTGGACAAGTTGTCGCGGCCGCTTCTATAGTGTCACCTAAATACTAGTGACTCCAGCGTAACTGGACTGGCCACAGTTAGGCCGCAAATGTAATCACACTGGCTCACCTTCGGGTGGGCCTTTCTGCGTTCGCGAGTGGACCCGATAAGCTCATGGAGCGGCGTAACCGTCGCACAGGAAGGACAGAGAAAGCGCGGATCTGGGAAGTGACGGACAGAACGGTCAGGACCTGGATTGGGGAGGCGGTTGCCGCCGCTGCTGCTGACGGTGTGACGTTCTCTGTTCCGGTCACACCACATACGTTCCGCCATTCCTATGCGATGCACATGCTGTATGCCGGTATACCGCTGAAAGTTCTGCAAAGCCTGATGGGACATAAGTCCATCAGTTCAACGGAAGTCTACACGAAGGTTTTTGCGCTGGATGTGGCTGCCCGGCACCGGGTGCAGTTTGCGATGCCGGAGTCTGATGCGGTTGCGATGCTGAAACAATTATCCTGAGAATAAATGCCTTGGCCTTTATATGGAAATGTGGAACTGAGTGGATATGCTGTTTTTGTCTGTTAAACAGAGAAGCTGGCTGTTATCCACTGAGAAGCGAACGAAACAGTCGGGAAAATCTCCCATTATCGTAGAGATCCGCATTATTAATCTCAGGAGCCTGTGTAGCGTTTATAGGAAGTAGTGTTCTGTCATGATGCCTGCAAGCGGTAACGAAAACGATTTGAATATGCCTTCAGGAACAATAGAAATCTTCGTGCGGTGTTACGTTGAAGTGGAGCGGATTATGTCAGCAATGGACAGAACAACCTAATGAACACAGAACCATGATGTGGTCTGTCCTTTTACAGCCAGTAGTGCTCGCCGCAGTCGAGCGACAGGGCGAAGCCCTCGGCTGGTTGCCCTCGCCGCTGGGCTGGCGGCCGTCTATGGCCCTGCAAACGCGCCAGAAACGCCGTCGAAGCCGTGTGCGAGACACCGCGGCCGGCCGCCGGCGTTGTGGATACCTCGCGGAAAACTTGGCCCTCACTGACAGATGAGGGGCGGACGTTGACACTTGAGGGGCCGACTCACCCGGCGCGGCGTTGACAGATGAGGGGCAGGCTCGATTTCGGCCGGCGACGTGGAGCTGGCCAGCCTCGCAAATCGGCGAAAACGCCTGATTTTACGCGAGTTTCCCACAGATGATGTGGACAAGCCTGGGGATAAGTGCCCTGCGGTATTGACACTTGAGGGGCGCGACTACTGACAGATGAGGGGCGCGATCCTTGACACTTGAGGGGCAGAGTGCTGACAGATGAGGGGCGCACCTATTGACATTTGAGGGGCTGTCCACAGGCAGAAAATCCAGCATTTGCAAGGGTTTCCGCCCGTTTTTCGGCCACCGCTAACCTGTCTTTTAACCTGCTTTTAAACCAATATTTATAAACCTTGTTTTTAACCAGGGCTGCGCCCTGTGCGCGTGACCGCGCACGCCGAAGGGGGGTGCCCCCCCTTCTCGAACCCTCCCGGTCGAGTGAGCGAGGAAGCACCAGGGAACAGCACTTATATATTCTGCTTACACACGATGCCTGAAAAAACTTCCCTTGGGGTTATCCACTTATCCACGGGGATATTTTTATAATTATTTTTTTTATAGTTTTTAGATCTTCTTTTTTAGAGCGCCTTGTAGGCCTTTATCCATGCTGGTTCTAGAGAAGGTGTTGTGACAAATTGCCCTTTCAGTGTGACAAATCACCCTCAAATGACAGTCCTGTCTGTGACAAATTGCCCTTAACCCTGTGACAAATTGCCCTCAGAAGAAGCTGTTTTTTCACAAAGTTATCCCTGCTTATTGACTCTTTTTTATTTAGTGTGACAATCTAAAAACTTGTCACACTTCACATGGATCTGTCATGGCGGAAACAGCGGTTATCAATCACAAGAAACGTAAAAATAGCCCGCGAATCGTCCAGTCAAACGACCTCACTGAGGCGGCATATAGTCTCTCCCGGGATCAAAAACGTATGCTGTATCTGTTCGTTGACCAGATCAGAAAATCTGATGGCACCCTACAGGAACATGACGGTATCTGCGAGATCCATGTTGCTAAATATGCTGAAATATTCGGATTGACCTCTGCGGAAGCCAGTAAGGATATACGGCAGGCATTGAAGAGTTTCGCGGGGAAGGAAGTGGTTTTTTATCGCCCTGAAGAGGATGCCGGCGATGAAAAAGGCTATGAATCTTTTCCTTGGTTTATCAAACGTGCGCACAGTCCATCCAGAGGGCTTTACAGTGTACATATCAACCCATATCTCATTCCCTTCTTTATCGGGTTACAGAACCGGTTTACGCAGTTTCGGCTTAGTGAAACAAAAGAAATCACCAATCCGTATGCCATGCGTTTATACGAATCCCTGTGTCAGTATCGTAAGCCGGATGGCTCAGGCATCGTCTCTCTGAAAATCGACTGGATCATAGAGCGTTACCAGCTGCCTCAAAGTTACCAGCGTATGCCTGACTTCCGCCGCCGCTTCCTGCAGGTCTGTGTTAATGAGATCAACAGCAGAACTCCAATGCGCCTCTCATACATTGAGAAAAAGAAAGGCCGCCAGACGACTCATATCGTATTTTCCTTCCGCGATATCACTTCCATGACGACAGGATAGTCTGAGGGTTATCTGTCACAGATTTGAGGGTGGTTCGTCACATTTGTTCTGACCTACTGAGGGTAATTTGTCACAGTTTTGCTGTTTCCTTCAGCCTGCATGGATTTTCTCATACTTTTTGAACTGTAATTTTTAAGGAAGCCAAATTTGAGGGCAGTTTGTCACAGTTGATTTCCTTCTCTTTCCCTTCGTCATGTGACTTGATATCGGGGGTTAGTTCGTCATCATTGATGAGGGTTGATTATCACAGTTTATTACTCTGAATTGGCTATCCGCGTGTGTACCTCTACCTGGAGTTTTTCCCACGGTGGATATTTCTTCTTGCGCTGAGCGTAAGAGCTATCTGACAGAACAGTTCTTCTTTGCTTCCTCGCCAGTTCGCTCGCTATGCTCGGTTACACGGCTGCGGCGAGCGCTAGTGATAATAAGTGACTGAGGTATGTGCTCTTCTTATCTCCTTTTGTAGTGTTGCTCTTATTTTAAACAACTTTGCGGTTTTTTGATGACTTTGCGATTTTGTTGTTGCTTTGCAGTAAATTGCAAGATTTAATAAAAAAACGCAAAGCAATGATTAAAGGATGTTCAGAATGAAACTCATGGAAACACTTAACCAGTGCATAAACGCTGGTCATGAAATGACGAAGGCTATCGCCATTGCACAGTTTAATGATGACAGCCCGGAAGCGAGGAAAATAACCCGGCGCTGGAGAATAGGTGAAGCAGCGGATTTAGTTGGGGTTTCTTCTCAGGCTATCAGAGATGCCGAGAAAGCAGGGCGACTACCGCACCCGGATATGGAAATTCGAGGACGGGTTGAGCAACGTGTTGGTTATACAATTGAACAAATTAATCATATGCGTGATGTGTTTGGTACGCGATTGCGACGTGCTGAAGACGTATTTCCACCGGTGATCGGGGTTGCTGCCCATAAAGGAGGCGTTTACAAAACCTCAGTTTCTGTTCATCTTGCTCAGGATCTGGCTCTGAAGGGGCTACGTGTTTTGCTCGTGGAAGGTAACGACCCCCAGGGAACAGCCTCAATGTATCACGGATGGGTACCAGATCTTCATATTCATGCAGAAGACACTCTCCTGCCTTTCTATCTTGGGGAAAAGGACGATGTCACTTATGCAATAAAGCCCACTTGCTGGCCGGGGCTTGACATTATTCCTTCCTGTCTGGCTCTGCACCGTATTGAAACTGAGTTAATGGGCAAATTTGATGAAGGTAAACTGCCCACCGATCCACACCTGATGCTCCGACTGGCCATTGAAACTGTTGCTCATGACTATGATGTCATAGTTATTGACAGCGCGCCTAACCTGGGTATCGGCACGATTAATGTCGTATGTGCTGCTGATGTGCTGATTGTTCCCACGCCTGCTGAGTTGTTTGACTACACCTCCGCACTGCAGTTTTTCGATATGCTTCGTGATCTGCTCAAGAACGTTGATCTTAAAGGGTTCGAGCCTGATGTACGTATTTTGCTTACCAAATACAGCAATAGTAATGGCTCTCAGTCCCCGTGGATGGAGGAGCAAATTCGGGATGCCTGGGGAAGCATGGTTCTAAAAAATGTTGTACGTGAAACGGATGAAGTTGGTAAAGGTCAGATCCGGATGAGAACTGTTTTTGAACAGGCCATTGATCAACGCTCTTCAACTGGTGCCTGGAGAAATGCTCTTTCTATTTGGGAACCTGTCTGCAATGAAATTTTCGATCGTCTGATTAAACCACGCTGGGAGATTAGATAATGAAGCGTGCGCCTGTTATTCCAAAACATACGCTCAATACTCAACCGGTTGAAGATACTTCGTTATCGACACCAGCTGCCCCGATGGTGGATTCGTTAATTGCGCGCGTAGGAGTAATGGCTCGCGGTAATGCCATTACTTTGCCTGTATGTGGTCGGGATGTGAAGTTTACTCTTGAAGTGCTCCGGGGTGATAGTGTTGAGAAGACCTCTCGGGTATGGTCAGGTAATGAACGTGACCAGGAGCTGCTTACTGAGGACGCACTGGATGATCTCATCCCTTCTTTTCTACTGACTGGTCAACAGACACCGGCGTTCGGTCGAAGAGTATCTGGTGTCATAGAAATTGCCGATGGGAGTCGCCGTCGTAAAGCTGCTGCACTTACCGAAAGTGATTATCGTGTTCTGGTTGGCGAGCTGGATGATGAGCAGATGGCTGCATTATCCAGATTGGGTAACGATTATCGCCCAACAAGTGCTTATGAACGTGGTCAGCGTTATGCAAGCCGATTGCAGAATGAATTTGCTGGAAATATTTCTGCGCTGGCTGATGCGGAAAATATTTCACGTAAGATTATTACCCGCTGTATCAACACCGCCAAATTGCCTAAATCAGTTGTTGCTCTTTTTTCTCACCCCGGTGAACTATCTGCCCGGTCAGGTGATGCACTTCAAAAAGCCTTTACAGATAAAGAGGAATTACTTAAGCAGCAGGCATCTAACCTTCATGAGCAGAAAAAAGCTGGGGTGATATTTGAAGCTGAAGAAGTTATCACTCTTTTAACTTCTGTGCTTAAAACGTCATCTGCATCAAGAACTAGTTTAAGCTCACGACATCAGTTTGCTCCTGGAGCGACAGTATTGTATAAGGGCGATAAAATGGTGCTTAACCTGGACAGGTCTCGTGTTCCAACTGAGTGTATAGAGAAAATTGAGGCCATTCTTAAGGAACTTGAAAAGCCAGCACCCTGATGCGACCACGTTTTAGTCTACGTTTATCTGTCTTTACTTAATGTCCTTTGTTACAGGCCAGAAAGCATAACTGGCCTGAATATTCTCTCTCGGCCGCCGCCGCCTTTTCCTCAATCGCTCTTCGTTCGTCTGGAAGGCAGTACACCTTGATAGGTGGGCTGCCCTTCCTGGTTGGCTTGGTTTCATCAGCCATCCGCTTGCCCTCATCTGTTACGCCGGCGGTAGCCGGCCAGCCTCGCAGAGCAGGATTCCCGTTGAGCACCGCCAGGTGCGAATAAGGGACAGTGAAGAAGGAACACCCGCTCGCGGGTGGGCCTACTTCACCTATCCTGCCCGGCTGACGCCGTTGGATACACCAAGGAAAGTCTACACGAACCCTTTGGCAAAATCCTGTATATCGTGCGAAAAAGGATGGATATACCGAAAAAATCGCTATAATGACCCCGAAGCAGGGTTATGCAGCGGAAAAGATCCGTCGACCTGCAGCTCACGGTAACTGATGCCGTATTTGCAGTACCAGCGTACGGCCCACAGAATGATGTCACGCTGAAAATGCCGGCCTTTGAATGGGTTCATGTGCAGCTCCATCAGCAAAAGGGGATGATAAGTTTATCACCACCGACTATTTGCAACAGTGCCGTTGATCGTGCTATGATCGACTGATGTCATCAGCGGTGGAGTGCAATGTCGTGCAATACGAATGGCGAAAAGCCGAGCTCATCGGTCAGCTTCTCAACCTTGGGGTTACCCCCGGCGGTGTGCTGCTGGTCCACAGCTCCTTCCGTAGCGTCCGGCCCCTCGAAGATGGGCCACTTGGACTGATCGAGGCCCTGCGTGCTGCGCTGGGTCCGGGAGGGACGCTCGTCATGCCCTCGTGGTCAGGTCTGGACGACGAGCCGTTCGATCCTGCCACGTCGCCCGTTACACCGGACCTTGGAGTTGTCTCTGACACATTCTGGCGCCTGCCAAATGTAAAGCGCAGCGCCCATCCATTTGCCTTTGCGGCAGCGGGGCCACAGGCAGAGCAGATCATCTCTGATCCATTGCCCCTGCCACCTCACTCGCCTGCAAGCCCGGTCGCCCGTGTCCATGAACTCGATGGGCAGGTACTTCTCCTCGGCGTGGGACACGATGCCAACACGACGCTGCATCTTGCCGAGTTGATGGCAAAGGTTCCCTATGGGGTGCCGAGACACTGCACCATTCTTCAGGATGGCAAGTTGGTACGCGTCGATTATCTCGAGAATGACCACTGCTGTGAGCGCTTTGCCTTGGCGGACAGGTGGCTCAAGGAGAAGAGCCTTCAGAAGGAAGGTCCAGTCGGTCATGCCTTTGCTCGGTTGATCCGCTCCCGCGACATTGTGGCGACAGCCCTGGGTCAACTGGGCCGAGATCCGTTGATCTTCCTGCATCCGCCAGAGGCGGGATGCGAAGAATGCGATGCCGCTCGCCAGTGGCTGAGCTCATGAGCGGAGAACGAGATGACGTTGGAGGGGCAAGGTCGCGCTGATTGCTGGGGCAACACGTGGAGCGGATCGGGGATTGTCTTTCTTCAGCTCGCTGATGATATGCTGACGCTCAATGCCGTTTGGCCTCCGACTAACGAAAATCCCGCATTTGGACGGCTGATCCGATTGGCACGGCGGACGGCGAATGGCGGAGCAGACGCTCGTCCGGGGGCAATGAGATATGAAAAAGCCTGAACTCACCGCGACGTCCCGAAGGCGTGGCGCGGCTTCCCCGTGCCGGAGCAATCGCCCTGGGTGGGTTACACGACGCCCCTCTATGGCCCGTACTGACGGACACACCGAAGCCCCGGCGGCAACCCTCAGCGGATGCCCCGGGGCTTCACGTTTTCCCAGGTCAGAAGCGGTTTTCGGGAGTAGTGCCCCAACTGGGGTAACCTTTGAGTTCTCTCAGTTGGGGGCGTAGGGTCGCCGACATGACACAAGGGGTTGTGACCGGGGTGGACACGTACGCGGGTGCTTACGACCGTCAGTCGCGCGAGCGCGAGAATTCGAGCGCAGCAAGCCCAGCGACACAGCGTAGCGCCAACGAAGACAAGGCGGCCGACCTTCAGCGCGAAGTCGAGCGCGACGGGGGCCGGTTCAGGTTCGTCGGGCATTTCAGCGAAGCGCCGGGCACGTCGGCGTTCGGGACGGCGGAGCGCCCGGAGTTCGAACGCATCCTGAACGAATGCCGCGCCGGGCGGCTCAACATGATCATTGTCTATGACGTGTCGCGCTTCTCGCGCCTGAAGGTCATGGACGCGATTCCGATTGTCTCGGAATTGCTCGCCCTGGGCGTGACGATTGTTTCCACTCAGGAAGGCGTCTTCCGGCAGGGAAACGTCATGGACCTGATTCACCTGATTATGCGGCTCGACGCGTCGCACAAAGAATCTTCGCTGAAGTCGGCGAAGATTCTCGACACGAAGAACCTTCAGCGCGAATTGGGCGGGTACGTCGGCGGGAAGGCGCCTTACGGCTTCGAGCTTGTTTCGGAGACGAAGGAGATCACGCGCAACGGCCGAATGGTCAATGTCGTCATCAACAAGCTTGCGCACTCGACCACTCCCCTTACCGGACCCTTCGAGTTCGAGCCCGACGTAATCCGGTGGTGGTGGCGTGAGATCAAGACGCACAAACACCTTCCCTTCAAGCCGGGCAGTCAAGCCGCCATTCACCCGGGCAGCATCACGGGGCTTTGTAAGCGCATGGACGCTGACGCCGTGCCGACCCGGGGCGAGACGATTGGGAAGAAGACCGCTTCAAGCGCCTGGGACCCGGCAACCGTTATGCGAATCCTTCGGGACCCGCGTATTGCGGGCTTCGCCGCTGAGGTGATCTACAAGAAGAAGCCGGACGGCACGCCGACCACGAAGATTGAGGGTTACCGCATTCAGCGCGACCCGATCACGCTCCGGCCGGTCGAGCTTGATTGCGGACCGATCATCGAGCCCGCTGAGTGGTATGAGCTTCAGGCGTGGTTGGACGGCAGGGGGCGCGGCAAGGGGCTTTCCCGGGGGCAAGCCATTCTGTCCGCCATGGACAAGCTGTACTGCGAGTGTGGCGCCGTCATGACTTCGAAGCGCGGGGAAGAATCGATCAAGGACTCTTACCGCTGCCGTCGCCGGAAGGTGGTCGACCCGTCCGCACCTGGGCAGCACGAAGGCACGTGCAACGTCAGCATGGCGGCACTCGACAAGTTCGTTGCGGAACGCATCTTCAACAAGATCAGGCACGCCGAAGGCGACGAAGAGACGTTGGCGCTTCTGTGGGAAGCCGCCCGACGCTTCGGCAAGCTCACTGAGGCGCCTGAGAAGAGCGGCGAACGGGCGAACCTTGTTGCGGAGCGCGCCGACGCCCTGAACGCCCTTGAAGAGCTGTACGAAGACCGCGCGGCAGGCGCGTACGACGGACCCGTTGGCAGGAAGCACTTCCGGAAGCAACAGGCAGCGCTGACGCTCCGGCAGCAAGGGGCGGAAGAGCGGCTTGCCGAACTTGAAGCCGCCGAAGCCCCGAAGCTTCCCCTTGACCAATGGTTCCCCGAAGACGCCGACGCTGACCCGACCGGCCCTAAGTCGTGGTGGGGGCGCGCGTCAGTAGACGACAAGCGCGTGTTCGTCGGGCTCTTCGTAGACAAGATCGTTGTCACGAAGTCGACTACGGGCAGGGGGCAGGGAACGCCCATCGAGAAGCGCGCTTCGATCACGTGGGCGAAGCCGCCGACCGACGACGACGAAGACGACGCCCAGGACGGCACGGAAGACGTAGCGGCGTAGCGAGACACCCGGGAAGCCTGTTAGGCGCTGAGACGGGCGCACAGCGGGCTTCCTGGGGCAGCGGGAAGGGTCGGCCGGTCCCCCGGTCGGCCCATTTCTCTTGTCTCGGTTTAGTTAGTTAGCCTAAGTAACAGTGACTCCGTCACCACAGCACAGCGGGGCGAGCCGTTGACCTGGGGGAAGTGATGCTGTGACGGAATGACTCGAAACACACATTCCTAATGACTTCTCATTGGGTAATCCAGACTTCACGCCACTTCATCACAGCGTCACCCGGGCGCCCTTCGCTGTGACCCCGAATCAGGTTGCCGACAACCTTCATATAGGTAGAGGGGTTTACGCGCCACGCATCAAGCACCGCTAAGGAACGGCGTCGAGCGCTACCCACTCAGGCCGGTCACTCCCCTGATCTCTCCCAGGGTTGAGCGACCGGCGTTGCCTCCCTAGCTCAGTTCGGTTAGAGCGCCTGTTTCGTAATCAGGGGGTCGGCGGTTCGAATCCGTCGGGGGGCTCAATGAGCGGATACACAATCGCTTGGCTCGCATGGCTTGCCGCGTTCGGCGTCATTGAGGGTCGAGCGCTCTTCAATAAGAAGCCGGGCGACACGCTGAGCGAACACGTCTGGTCATGGTTCGCCACGCAAAGCGGCAGTACAGGCAAGCCTTCGGGTTGGGTGCGTGCTCGACGCTTTGCGCTACTGGCCTTCATGGGTTGGCTCACTGCCCACTTCATGACGGGCGGTCGCTTCTAGCGCTGCCGCGCCCAGCCTACTCACGTGAGTAGGTAGGGGGGTGTCGACGGATAGGGGGGTGTCCCCGGAAGGGGGGGGGGGGTGCCCTATGCGTACCCGGTGTCTCGACTGTAGGGACTGGGCTACTCATGGTGGGCGCTGTGCTCAGCACCACGCCACCTATCAGGCACAGCGCAGTGTGAAGAGCCATGCGAAGCGGCGTGCTGCTATCGCCCGTGGGAACAACGCTGCGGCGAAGATGCGTCGTGCTATCCGTAAGGCAGTGGGCGCGCACTGTGCTACCTGCCTGGGTTGGTACCACTAGAAAGCTTCTCGAGCGGATCGATCCTGCAGGAATTCCCGGGCATAACTGTTCCACTTGTATCGTCGGTCTGATAATCAGACTGGGACCACGGTCCCACTCGTATCGTCGGTCTGATTATTAGTCTGGGACCACGG